>Ga0210142_1000013_pt1 | contig 50768 bp, 58 predicted proteins | sample Goodyear_PhragC__FD_184869 | JGI IMG/M metagenome (GOLD analysis project Ga0210142, IMG submission 184869) | Wetland microbial communities from San Francisco Bay, California, USA, that impact long-term carbon sequestration - Goodyear_PhragC_D2... | ecosystem: Environmental > Aquatic > Marine >...
CGACCCGCCGCTCGTCACCCGGCGGGCTCGGGATCGCGCACAGCTCGAGGAAGAGATCGACGAGTGCCGAGGTGAGGGGCTGCTGCACGGGCCGTGCCCGCTAGTGCGCCGCGGCCTGCACGCCCGCGCGCGCCCGGCTCCGCTCGAGCGCGGCCGCGACGAACTCGCGGAACAGCGGCGCCGGGCGGGTCGGCCGCGACTTGAACTCGGGGTGGAACTGGCTCGCGACGAACCACGGGTGGTCGGGCAGCTCGACGATCTCGACCAGCCGCCCCTGCTGGAACGTCCCCGAGACCACGAGGCCGTGCTCGACGAGCCGGTCGCGGTACTGGTTGTTGACCTCGTAGCGGTGCCTGTGACGCTCGTGCACGACGGCCTCGTCGTAGATCTCCCGCGCCCGCGTGCCGTCGGCGAGCTCGACCGCCTGCGCGCCCAGGCGCATCGTGCCCCCGAGCTCCTCGATCTCCTTCTGCTCGGGGAGGAGGTCGATCACCGGAAACGGCGTCTCCGGGTCCATCTCGGTCGAGTTCGCGCCCTCGAGGCCCGCCACGTGGCGCGCGAACTCCGAGACCGCGACGTGCATCCCCAGGCAGATGCCGAGGTACGGGATCCCGCGCTCGCGGGCGACCCGGCACGCGAGGAGCTTGCCCTCCCAGCCGCGTGAGCCGAACCCGCCGGGCACGAGCACCCCGTCGACCTGCTCGAGCTCGCGCGCCGCCTCCTCGTACGACATGTGCTCCGCGTCGACCCACGTGACGTTGACTCGCGCGCCGCTCGCGACGCCCGCGTGCTTCAGGGCCTCGTGCACCGAGAGGTAGGCGTCGTGCAGCTTCACGTACTTGCCGACGAGCGCGATCTGCACCTCGTCGTGCTGCTCGGCGATCCGATCGGTGAGCTCGTTCCACTCCGCGAGGTCGGGGGGCGGCGTGGAGAGGCCGAGGCGGGCGCAGACGTACGCGTCGAGGCCCTCCGCGGCGAGGTGCTCCGGCACGAGGTAGACGTCGGGCAGGTCGGGCGAGGAGAACACCGCCTTCGGGTCGATGTCCGCGAACAGGGCGATCTTGTCGCGGATCTCCTCGGAGAGGAGGTCGCGCGAGCGACAGACGACCGCGTCGGGATGGATGCCGATCCTGCGCAGCTCGTTCACGGAGTGCTGCGTCGGCTTCGTCTTGAGCTCGCCGGCCGCCTCGATGAACGGGACGAGCGTCACGTGGAGGTAGAGCACGTTCTCCGGACCGACCTCGCGGCGGAACTGCCGGATCGCCTCGAGGAACGGGAGCGACTCGATGTCCCCGACGGTGCCGCCGATCTCCGAGATGACGACGTCCGCCGGGTCGGACTTCGCGCCGCGACGGATCCTGCTCTTGATCTCGTTCGTGATGTGCGGGATCACCTGCACGGTCGCCCCGAGGAACTCGCCGCGGCGCTCCTTGCGCAGCACGGTGTCCCAGATCGCGCCGGCGCTGTGGCTCGCGTTCCGGGAGAGGTTCTCGTCGACGAACCGCTCGTAGTGGCCGAGGTCGAGGTCGGTCTCGGCGCCGTCCTCGGTGACGAACACCTCGCCGTGCTGGAAGGGGCTCATCGTGCCCGGGTCGACGTTGAGGTAGGGATCGAACTTCTGCGCGCGCACCCGCAGGCCGCGGGCCTTCAGGAGACGGCCGAGCGAGGCGGCGACGATCCCCTTCCCGAGAGCCGACACGACGCCGCCCGTGACGAAGACGTAGCGGGTCGCCGGCCCGTCGGTCACACGCGCCCCTCGGGTGCCGCGGGCGACGTCGGGCGGCAACGCAGGCGGACGCGCGTCACGGGTGCCGTCCGAGCCGGTCGAGCGCCCCGAGACCCGGGGACGACTCGATCATCGCGCCGAGCGAGCGGCGGTCGCCGACGAGGGTGACTGCGGCGAGCGCTCCGATCGCTCCGATTCTCCGCGCGCCGGTCAGCCGCCTCACGGAATCCAAACCTAGCACGGCGCCGAGCGCGTTCGATCCTGCGTCCCCGAGCATCGTCATCTCGCGGTGATCGTACGGAGCGAGCAGGACGGCCACGGCGAGCGCGCCGCGGGCCCTGCTGCGGAGCAGCAGCGAGCCGAGGAAAAACGCCTTGAGCGCCCTTCCCGGCCGCGTGTCGAGCTGGTTGAGCAGGTTCGCGGAGAGCGCGACGAGCACCGCAGCCGACGGCGACCGGGTGCGCCACAGCGCCCACAGCGGGATCCCCACGAGCTTCAGCGTGCCCGTCGTCGTGCCCGCGCGCAGGTGGGCGCGGAGGCCCCGCTCCGGTCCGCTCCACAGATCGTCCGCGAGGCCGAGCGCGGCGACCGGCGCCACGCTCGGCGCCCCGACGGCGACCAGCCCGCCGACCAGGGGCAGGCGGAGGCCGCGGAAGTTCGTGGCCGTTGGCCCGCAGGCGAGCGTCAGGTCGAGCAGCTGCCGCCCGCGGTGCGCGAAGCCGAGGAGATCCCGCCCCGTCGGGCGGTGCGCGAGATCGAGCTCCACCTCCTCGACGTCCAGACCGGCACGCACCGCGTCGATCGTCATCCGCGTCTCGACCCCGAACCCGGCCGCGAGCGGAAACACCTCCGCGCGAGCACGCTCGGAGAGGAGGCGCTGCCCCGAGAGCGGCTCGGCCATCAGCCGGCCGCAGCAGCGCGCGATCAGGGCCCGCGCGGCGCGCTTCGCGAGCCCGAACCCGCCGCCGGAGCGCCGGGCGAAGCTCGCGATCGCGAGATCGGCGCCGCGCTCGGCGAGCAGGCCGAGCTCACCGTCCAGGTCGGCGTCGCAGAGCAGCAGAGGGCCCGAGCCGCACTCCCGCTCGGCGAGCGTCAGCGCCTGCCCCTTGCCCCGTCGCGGAAGCCGCACGACCCTCGCGCCCGCCTCCTCGGCCGCCGCGGCGGTGCCGTCGCGCGAGCCGTCGTCGGCGACGACGACCTCCGCGTCCGGGAACGCCGTCCGCAGCCTGCGCACCGCGTCGCCGATGCACGCCTCCTCGTCGCGCGCGGCGACGAGCACGGTCAGCCCGCTCACGTGCCGGGCGTCGGCAACGGCCCGGCCGGCACCACCCCGTCGACCGCGTCCTGCCCGAGCCCGTAGCTGCCGGGTCGGGCGCCCTCGAGCAAGAGCACGAGCGCGACCTGCCCGACCGGGGTGTCGACCGCGTCGACGGTCGAGAGCCCGCTCGAGCGGAACGGAGGGATCGCGCTCGGGCGCGCCCCACCGGCCTCGACGCCGACGGTCGGCACCGAGGAGGCCGCGAGACCGGCGTAGAGCCCCGAGAGGAAGTCCTGCGTCCCGCCTCGCTGCGGGCGTGCGGGCCGTGCGATCACGACGGCCCCGAGCGGCCCCTTCGAGAGGCCGAGCTGCTCCTCGACGAGGACCGAGGAGAGACGGTCGAGCACGGGAGTCTGCCCACCCGAGACGAGCTCTCTCGCGATCGCGCCGCCGAGACGCGTGCGCCGCTCGACCCCCGCCAGGTCGCGCGTGTCCGGGTCGGAGCCGAGCGTCCGGTCGACGGCGTCGGCGTCGAGCGGGACCCTGAACGCACGCAGCCGCACGACGCGGCCTCCCGCATCCGTGATCGTGCGCCGGATCGTCCCCGCGAGGCTCTGGTCGACGGAGCCGACGAACACGATTCCCACGGCCGTCCCGGCAAGCCGCCGGCCGACGAGGCTCGGATACGTCGCGTTGGCGAACTGGTCGAGCGCGTCGCCGCGACGCTCGGCGCTCGTCGCGCGGGCCGCGGCCGAGTCGCGCTCCGCCCGCAGCTCGTCGATGCGCGCCTCGAAGTTCTTGCGTTCCGCGTCGTTCACGAACCCGCGGCCGGAGAGGCCGACGCCGACGAAGATCCCGATCACGAGCGCGACGAACACGGCGGCCAGCGACGCGACGTGGTAGCGGAGGTCGAACACAGCGCCTCAGTCTCGCAAAGTGCGCACGGGTGGCCCGCGCCCCGTGCCCCGCTACAGGCCGAGCCCGTTCGCGATCGCCCGCGTGATCGACTCGATCACGTTGCGCAGGCCCGGTGACGCGACGACCGCGCCGACGATTACGGCGATCCCGATCGCTCCGAAGACCGCGAGCGGCCAGATGCCGACATGGGGGCTGACGAGCCGCGAGACTCCCTTCGCGTCGACGAGGGACTCCCCGACCTTGAGCCGCGTGACGAACGTCGATGCCATCCCCGCGCGGTCGCGCTCGAGGAACTCGACGAGGTTGAAGTGCGTCCCGACCGCCACGATCAGCGAGGAGCCCTTCTCGTGGGCCAGCTGGAGCGCGAGATCCTCGCTGATCCCGGGCGCCGAGACCGTGACGAAGTCGAGTCCGAGACGACGCAGCCGCTCCGCGCCGGGCGCCGTGCCGCCTGCGTACGCGTGGACGACGAGCTCCGCGCCCCCACGCAGCGCCCCATCCGAGACCGAGTCGAAGTCCCCCACGATCACGTCGGCCGTGAGGCCGAACTCGCGGAGCGCGTCGGCGCCGCCGTCGACGGCGACGAGGACCGGGCGGAAGTCCCGGATGTAGGGCCGCACCATCCGCAGGTCGGACTTGTAGCCGGGTCCGCGTGACACCACGAGCGCGTGCCGGTCCCGGAATCTCGTCCGCAGCGCCGGGAGCGGGAGCCCCGCCGCCAGGCTCTGGGCCTCGCCGCGGAGGTGCAGCAGCGTGTTCTCCGCGAACGCCTCCAGCGCCTGGGAAAGCCGCCCCTGCTGCTCGACGAGCGCGATCTCGAGCGACGCGACGTCGAGCTCGGTCCCCGCCGCGAGCATCGTCCCGTCGCGCCAGACCTCCCCGTTCTCGACACGCACGGGCTCCCCGTCGGAGAGCACGTCGAAGAGCGTCGCCCCCGGCGCGTCGACCAGCCGGACGCCCGCCCTCACGAGCTCGAGCGGCCCGGCGTTGGGGAAGCGCCCGGTCGACGAGGGCGAGACGTTCACCACCACGCGAACGCCGGTCTCGACGAGCTCCTCCGCCGACACCCGGTCGATGTCCGCATGGTCGACGATCGCGACGTCCTCCGGCCGCAGCCGCTTGACGAGGTCCTTCGTGCGCCGGCCGAGCCGCGCCGGGCCGACGACCGCGTTCACGACTCCTCGGCGGTGACCGCGGCGACGAACTCCTCGCCGCCGAGCATGCGCTCGAGCTCGTCCCGCCGCTCGGCCGCGTCGAGCGCCGCGATCCGCGTGTGGGTCGGGTCGCCCGGGACCTTCTCGACGCGGAGGTGCTGGTCGGCGACGCTTGCGATCTGCGGGAGGTGCGTGATCGTCAGCACCTGCGCGCGCTGCGAGAGGCGCTGCAGCACCCCGGCGACACGATGCGCGGTCTCGCCGCCGACCCCCGCGTCGATCTCGTCCAGCACGAGCGTCTCGCCACCGGCGACGGCCGCCAGCGCGAGGGCGATCCGCGACAGCTCGCCTCCCGACGCGGTCTCCGCGACCGGCGCGAGCGGGAGCCCGGCGTTGGGGCGGACGAGGAACACTGCGCCGTCGCTTCCCGTCGGGCCGGGCTCCCGTCGTCCGAGCTCCACCCGAAACTCGCCCTCGCCCATGCCCAGGTCGGCGAGCTCGCGCGCGACCGCGTCGGCGAAGGGGCCGGCGGCGTCGCGACGCGCGGTCGCGAGGCTCTCCGCGACGTCGGTGAAGCGCGCCTCCGCGGCCGCCCGCGCGCCTCGAGCCTGCTCCAGCGGGTCGCCCCCGCCTTTCCGACCGTCGAGCTCATCGAGCGCCGCCGCCCGTCGTCCGAGGAGCTCCTCGAGGCTCGCCGCCCGGTAGCGCCGGCGGAGGTCGGCGATCCGGTCGAGGCGCTCTTCGACCCCGGCCGCGCGGGCGGGATCCGTGACGAGCGTGTCCGTGAACCGCCGCAGGTCGCTCGCGACCTCACCGAGCCGCAGCGCCGCGTCTCGGAGCTCCCCCGCCGCCGCGTCGAGCTCCGGTGCGATCCGTCCGCCCGCAGCGAGCGCCCGCTCCGCCTCCGCCGCGAGCGCCCGGGCGCCGACGCCGTCCTCCGGGTCGATCGCCGCGAGCGCCGCCGAGACGCCCTCGGCGAGCTCGGTGACGTGTCGGCTGCGCTCGTGCTCGCGCCGCAGGGCGTCCTCGTCGCCGGTCGACAGCCCGTCCGTGTCCGCGACGAGAGCCTCGAGCTCGCCGAGCCGCGCGTGCTCGGCGTCCGCGTTCTGCTCGAGCTCGGCGAGCCGCTGGACGGCGGCCTGGAGGGCGCGCCACGCCTCGCGCGCCTCGGTTCGGCGGGCTCCCTGCTCGGGCCCGACGAAGGCGTCGAGCAGGTCGAGCTGGTGCGAGGCCCGGGCGAGCCTGCGCTGCGCGAACTGTCCGGAGAGGGCGAGCAGGCGCTCGGTGGCGGCGACGAGGTCCTCGCGGGCGACGCTCCGCCCCCAGGCGTAGGCGCGGGAGCGGCCGTCGCCGCCGACCCGACGGGCGACGACGAGGCCCGGCTCGCCGTCGGGCCGCAGCTCGCGTAGGGCCTCGAGGCCGTCCTCGTCGAAGAAGCCGGCGGGCACGTCCAGCTCGGCCTCGACGAAGGCCTCGCCGGCGGCCGCCCCGACCGCGGCGGCGTCGCCCTTCGCGCCCAGCAGGAGGCCGATCGCCTGCGTGACGATCGTCTTCCCCGCGCCCGTCTCGCCGGTCAGCGCGACGAGGCCGGGGTCGAGCTCGAGCTCGGCCTCGCGGATCAGGACGAGATTCTCGATCCGCAGCCTGCGCAGCACGCAGGGATCGTAGACAGGCGGCTCTCCGGCGGACAGTGTCCCATCCGTCCTGTGACCGGCGTCCTCGAGACGGCGGGTCGAAACCGTGGCTACGACGCTTGTGTTGAATCAACACAAGTGGCTCCCGAGTCCCTTCCGCGAAAGGCCCTAGGTCGAGAAGCTCTCGCGGTAGCGACGCACGAACGTCGCCTCCGGCAGCGTCGCGAGGAGCGAGCGGGCGTCACCCAGGCGGGTCGCGATCCGCTCTCCCGGGCCTGCGTCGCCGACCCGGTGCCCGTCGACGAGCACGACCGCGGGGACGTCGGCGGTGCGGTTCCAGATCACGACCTCCTTCCCGCGCGGCACGACGAGCGGCCTCGCATGCAGGGAGTGCGGCGCGACGAAGGTCGTCGCCATCGCGTCGAGCCCCCACATCAGCACGGGGCCGCCGTTCGAGAGGTTGTAGGCGGTCGACCCCGACGGTGTCGAGCAGATGATCCCGTCGCACGGAACGCGGCCGAGGTCCTCTCCGCCGACGGCCCACTCGAGCTCGACCATCCGCCCGAGCTCACCCGACGTGACGACGACGTCGTTCACGGCGACGTGCACATCGTCTCCGACCTCGGCCTCGAGCGTCGGCAGCTCGACCGTCTCGAGGTCCCCGGAGAACGCGCGCGCCACCCCTTCCTCGAGCTCGTCCGGCTGCACCGAGCTGAGGAAGCCCACGCGCCCGAAGTTCACGCCGAGCACCGGCACGCCCGTCCCGAGGTAGAGCCGGAGGGCGCGAAGCATGGTGCCGTCGCCCCCGAGCACGACCACGAGCTCCGCGCCGGCCGGATCTCCGTGCGGGGCGAGGCCGTGGTGACGCGCCTCGTCCGCGGTCACGATCAGCTCGACGCCCGAGCGGCGTGCGAGCGTCACGAGCCGCTCGACGCCGTCCTCGACCTGCTCGGGACGGCCGTGGGTGACGAGCGCGGCGCGCGCGATCGGTCGGCGCTCAGCCGACGGCCGCGTCGATCCGGGGCTCGAGCTCATTGGGGGCGGAGGGCGTCTCGCTCGCGATCAGGTGGACGACGAACTCCCGGTTCCCCTTGGGCCCCGGGTGACCCGAGTCTACGATCCCGGCCACCCGCGCGCCCCACGTCCCGGCGGCCGCGCAGAAGTCGCGCAGCACCCGCCGGTGCACCTCGGGGTCGCGCACGACGCCCTTCGGCGCGTCGGAGCGCCCCGCCTCGAACTGCGGCTTGACGAGCACGAGGGCCTGCCAGCCCGGGACGGAGAGGGCGATCGCGGGCGGCAGGACGCGCGTGGCCGAGATGAACGACACGTCGCAGGTGACGAGCTCGGGCGGGAACGGAAGCGACTCCAGACGGCGGGCGTTCACGCGCTCGAGCACCACCACCCTGTCGTCCGCACGCAGTCGAGGATGGAGCTGCCCGTGCCCGACGTCGAGGGCGATCACGCGCGCGGCGCCGCCCTGGAGCAGGCAGTCCGTGAAGCCGCCGGTCGACGCGCCGAGGTCGAGGCAGTCCTTGCCCGCCGGGTCGACCGCGAGCACGTCGAGCGCGTGCGCGAGCTTTTCGCCGCCGCGCGAGACGAACCTCGGCGGCCGGCGCACCTCGAGCTCGACGTCGTCCGCGACCTGCTGGCCGGGCTTCGCGAAGCCCGGCACGAGCCCGGCGAGCACGAGCGCCTGCGCCTGCGCGCGGCTCTCGGCGAGCCCCCGCTCGACGAGCACGAGGTCGAGACGCTTTCTCGGCATGCGCGGATCGTGCCAAGATGCGTCACATGCCGGTGCGCCGCGCCTCCTTCGTCCCGCTTCTCGCGGCACTCGCGCTGCTCTGCGTCACCGCCGCGGGGTGCGGCGGCGGCGACAACGGCTCGAGCGCGGAGTCGTGGGCGAACGACGTGTGCACGGAGCTCGACACCTGGGCGAACAGCGTCAGCACGGCCATCAGAGGGGTCGCGTCGCAGGGGCTCGGGGTGACGAGCGACGACCTGAAGGCCGCGGCGAACCAGGCGTCGAGCGCGACGACGGAGCTCGTCGACGGTCTGCAGCAGATCGGCCCGCCGGACACCGACTCCGCCGACCAGGCACAGCAGGACGTGAACGCGCTCGGCGACCAGCTCCAGCAGGACGCAAATCAGGTGCGCGACCTCGTGCAGAGCGCGCCGAGCGGCGCTGCGGGCCTCGTCGCGACCGGACAGTCCGTCCTCGGAGTGCTCGGGACCGCAGCCGACCAGGTCAAGGCGACCCTCACCTCGCTCCAGCAGCTGGGCGGCGACCTGAGTACGGGATTCGAGCAGAGCGACGCCTGCAACGAGCTCCGCAACAAGGACTTCACCGGCGGGAGCTAGGAGGTCCGGACGGCGAGGCCGTCGACGAGCTCCGCGAGCACCGTCGTGTCGGCGTCGAGCGACTCCAGCCGCGCGCGCGCCCGCCGCGCCGACTCGCCCGCGAGGCGTCGCGCGCCGTCGGCGCCGAGCTCCACCGCGTAGCCGTCGCCGTCGAGCACGTCGTCGACCGCCTGGAAGAGCACGCCGAGCTCCTCGCCGAACGCCCGCCACGGCCGCTGGAGGGCGGCCTGGACGTCCGCCGCCCAGAGACCGAGCCCGACCGCAGCGGCGAAGAGCCGGCCGGTCTTGAGGCGATGGAGCTCGTCGAGGCGCACGCCCGCACCGGTCACGTCGAGGTACTGCCCGCCGATCATCCCGAGCGTCGCCTCGGCGAGCTCGCGCGCGATCTCGGGACGGGCGCAGCGGGCGGCGAGACCGATGCCCTCGGCGAGCAGGGCGTCGCCGGCGAGCAGGGCGACGGCCTCGCCGAACGCGACGTGGACGCTGGGACGGCCCCGCCGCTCGTCGTCGTCGTCGAGCGCGGGCAGGTCGTCGTGGACGAGAGAGAACGTGTGGACGAGCTCGAGCGCGGTCGCGGGCCGGACTGCGTCCTCGGCTCGGCCGCCGGCGGCCTCGCAGACCGCGAGGCAGAGCACCGGCCGGATCCGCTTGCCGCCGCCGCCCAGCGCGTAGCGGATCGGCTCCTCGAGCGCTCCGAGCGCTGCGTCGAGCCGCAGCTCCGCGAGCGACTCCTCGACGAGCTCGAGCAGCTCGTCAGGCGCCCGCATCGGCGGCCTGGCGCGCCCGCTGGAGCTCCGCCTCGATCTCCTTCGCGAGCTCCGCGATCTCGGCGAGCCCGTCGACTGCCTCGTCGACGTCCCCGCCCGAGTCGGCGCTCGCCTCGAGCGCGTCGACGCGGGTGCGCAGCCGCTCGAGCAGGCCCTCGGCGCGCTCGAGGAGCTCGTCGGCCTCGCTCACGTCGCCTCCCGCTGCACGCCGCCCAGGATGCCGTTCACGAGCCGCGCAGCGTCGTCGGTCGCATAGCGCTTCGCCAGCTCGACGGCTTCGTTGATCGCGACCTCAGCCGGCACCGTTCCCTCCTCGAGCTCGTGCACCCCGATGCGCAGGATGTTGCGCTCGAGCGTACCCAGGCGGTCGGCGGGCCAGTCGGGCGACGCCGCCGTGATGCGGGCGTCGAGCGCGGGTGCCTCCGCGGCGACGGCATGCGCGAGCAGCGACGCGAACTCGTCGGGCGAGCCCTCGAACAGCGCCTCCAGCGGCTGCCGGGTGAGATCCCACTGGTAGAGCAGGAACAGCGCCTGCCGACGGGCCTGTCTGCGGCCCACGGGCCGCGTCGCCTCCCCTGTCATGCGGAGCGCAGCGACGGCAGGGCGGTTCCCATCTCGTCAAGGTAGCCGGTCGAGTAGTCCCCGGCCGCGAACCCGTCGGAGCGGAGCACGTCGAGCGCCAGGTCCCTCGTCGTCGGGATCCCCTCGACGTCGAGCTCCTCGAGCGCCCTGACGGCACGGGCGATCGCGGCGGCCCGACTGTCGTCCGCGACGATCACCTTGGCGATCAGGGAGTCGTAGAAGGGCGGGATCTCCATCCCCTCCTCGATCCCCGTGTCGACCCTGACACCGGGCCCGAGCGGCGGGCGGAACCGCAGCACCCGCCCCGGCGTGGGCACGAACCCCCGGGCCGGGTCCTCGGCGTTGATCCTGATCTCGATCGCGTGCCCCCGACGCGGCGCGCGGCCCGTGAGCGCGAGCGCCTCGCCGGCCGCGATCCGGAGCTGCTCGCGGACGAGGTCGAGGCTCGTCACGAGCTCCGACACCGGGTGCTCGACCTGGAGCCTGCAGTTGACCTCGATGAAGCAGGGCACGCCGTCCGGGCCGAGCAGGAACTCGAACGTCCCCGCGCCGAGGTAGCCGACGGCGGCGCACGCGCGGGTGACCGATGCCTCGAGCTCCTCGCGCGTCTCCGGCGTGAGCGCGGGCGACGGCGACTCCTCGAGGAGCTTCTGGTGGCGCCGCTGGATCGAGCACTCGCGCTCTCCGAGCGTGAGGATGCCGCCCGCCGCGTCGCACAGGACCTGCACCTCGACGTGCCGCGCCGGCGTGACGATCTTCTCGAGGTAGAGCGAGCCGTCCCCGAACGCCGCGTCGGCCTCCGCCGCGGCCGACCCGAACGCCTCCTCCAGCTGCTTCGGCGCGTCGACCCGCCTCATCCCCCTCCCGCCCCCGCCTGCCGTCGCCTTGAGCAGGACGGGGTAGCCGAGCTCGTCCGCGGCGGCCCGGATCTCCGCGAGCGACGCGGGGCCGTCGGTCCCCGGCACGAGCGGGACGCCGGCGGCACGCAGCTCGTCCTTCGCGGCCGCCTTGTCTCCCAGCCGTTCCATCACCTCGGGCGTGGGGCCGACGAACACGAGGTCGCTCTCCGCGCACGCGCGGGCGAACGCCGGGTTCTCGGCGAGGAACCCGTATCCGGGGTGAACCGCCTCGCAGCCGGTCGTCGCGGCCGCGGCGACGACGTTCGGGATCCGCAGGTAGCTCTCGGAGGCGGCGGGAGGGCCGAGGCAGACCGCGTGGTCGGCGAGCCGGACGTGCAGCGCGTCCCGGTCGGCGGTCGAGTAGACGGCGACGGCCTCGACGCCGAGCTCGTGGAGCGCGCGTATCACGCGGACGGCGATCTCCCCCCGATTCGCGACGAGGACACGGGAGAACATGGGCATGCCCTACAGGACCGGGGGCGCGGCGAGGGACTCCAGCTCGAACAGCAGCGTCCCGAACTCGACGGGCTGACCGTTGTCCACGTGAATCGCCATGATCCGGCCGTCGACGTCCGCCTTCAGCTCGTTGAAGAGCTTCATCGCCTCGAGCACGCACAGGGTCTGTCCGGCCACGACGACGTCCCCGACCTCGACGAACGCCGGCGCGCCGGGCTGCGGCGCCCGGTAGAAGACCCCGACCATCGGCGACTCGACCCTGATCGAGCCCGCGACAGGGCCGGCGCCCGGCCCCGGCTCGAGGGGCGCCACCGCCACGAGGCCGGTGGTGGTGCCCGCGACCGCGACGGCCGGCTCGTCCGCGCGGCGCACCGAGACGCGCATGCCCTCGTCCTCGATCTCGATCTCGCCGACGCCGGACTCCTGCACGATCCGCACCAGCTCGCGGATGCGCTCGGCCCGCTGCACGTCGACGTCGCCCCCGAGCAGGGACGCCTCCCGCGAGTGCCGTTGCCGGATCGAGCGGAGCAGCGCCTCCGCCTCGCTGCCGAACATCGCGAGCAGCACGAGGTCCTCCTCCGACGACGCGAGGCCGTCCGCCGCCTCGCGGACGTCCTCCGCGCTCGGCGGGTCGTCGTCCAGCGCCGGCGCGTCGTGCGCGAGCAGCTCGACCGCACGTCGGATGGCGGGCTCGATCGGCGCGGGCGGCGTCCCGTAGCTGCCCGTCACGAGCTGACGGAACTCGTCCAGCACCGTGCCGTAGCGCCGCGCCGAGAGGACGTTGAGCAGCGCCTGCGAGCCGAGGATCTGCCCGATCGGGGCGGCGAGCGGCGGCCAGCCCGCCTCCTCGCGGATCCGCACGACCTCCGTGAGCGCGTCCAGCAGGCGGTCGCCCGCGGCGTGCGCCCGCAGGTGGAGGTCGAGCGCCGCGACCAGTCCCGCGGGGAGGTCGTACTCCGCCGCGCGCACCGCGATCCTGGGCGCGAGCGGCGCGAGCGGCTCGTCGCCGATGTGCTCGTCGACGACGTCCGAGGCCTCCCACAGCCGCCCCACGTCCACCCCGGTGTCACGGTCGAGGCCGTGCAGGGCCTCCACGAGCGACTCGCCCGCGATGCGGTGCAGGGCGAGCGCCAGCGGGTACACGGCGGTCGCGACCAGGTCGGCGCCGACGCGCGTCGCCACGAGCGCGTTCGCGAGCGCGGTCCCTCCGGCCGCCTGGACGTACAGGCCGACCGGGAGCCCGCTCGCCTCCGCGAGCCGCTCGACGAGCTCCTGCGTGACGTGCGGCAGGAGCGCACCCGTCGGGTCGTTGAGCAGGACGCGCGCCGCACCGAGGTCTCCGAGGCGCTTCGCCTGCTCCACGAGCGCGTCCACCTCCCCGGTGCGGCCGGGGCTGTAGACGAGACCGACGTGGAGCTGGCGCCCGGCGCCGACGATCGCGTCGCCCGCCTCGCCCAGGTTCGAGACGTCGTTGAGCGGGTCGTGCAATCGAAAGACGTCGATGCCGTTCTCGGCGGCGCAGGCGACGAAGCGGCGCACGATGTCCTGGGAGACGGGCTTCGAGCCCACGAGGAAGCGCCCGCGGAGCGCGATTCCGAGCGGCGTGCTCGTCCGGGCGTCGATGGCGCGGATCCGCTCCCACGGGCTCTCGACGCTGCGCCGCACCGACGCGTCGAACACCCCGCCGCCGGAGACCTCGAGGCACGCGAAGCCGGCCCCGTCGAGGATCTGTGCGATCCTGAGCACCTCCCCCGTCGGGATCCGTCCGGCGAGCGGCTCTTGCGACAGCAGCCGGACGGTGGTGTCCACGAGCTGGGGCACGGCAGGAGCCTAGCGCCTTGCCCGCGGGGCGATCGTTGGGCACCTGGCCTGCGGCCAGGTGCCAGGAGACCGCATCAGGCTCGGGAGATGTAGCGGGACTCGCGGGGGTCGACCTTGATGCGCTCCCCCACGTTCACGAACAGCGGCACCTGGACGACCGCGCCGGTCTCCAGCGTCGCAGGCTTCGTCACGTTCGAGACCGTGTCGCCCTTGACGCCGGGCTCGGTGTCCGCGACCGCGAGCTCGACCGAGGCGGGCAGCTGGAGACCCGACGGCTTGCCGTTCACCTGGAGGACCTGCACGGTCGAGGACGGCAGCATGTACGCGAGCTCGCCGGCGATGTCGGCGCGCGGCAGGCCGAACTGCTCGTAGGTCTCCTCGTCCATGAAATGCGCCTCGCTGCCGTCGTCGTAGAGGAACTGGACGCTCTTGACCTCGGTGTGCACCCGCGGGAACTTCTCGCCGGCGCGAAAGGTGTCGTCGACGACCGCGCCGCTCTCGAGGTTCTTCAGCCTCGTGCGGACGAACGCCCCGCCCTTGCCGGGCTTGACGTGCTGGAACTCGACAATGCGCCAGACGGAGCCGCGGTGCTCGATGTGCATCCCGTTCCGGAACTGGTTCGTGTTGACGATCTCCGCCATGACGCGGGCAGGCTACCTACCCGACCCGGATCGGCTCCTTCGTGGCCGTGGTCAGTCGCTCGCAGCCGTCCTCCGTGACCACGACCGTGTCCTCGATGCGCACGCCGGCCTCGCCGGGGACGTACAGGCCGGGCTCGACCGTCACGACGTTGCCCGGCTCGAGCACCGCGCCCGACTCGGGGCGCAGGGTCGGCTCCTCGTGGACGTCCAGCCCGATGCCGTGGCCGAGCCCGTGGCCGTACAGGTCGCCCATGCCGGCCGCGGCGACCGCGACCCGGGAGGCGGCGTCCACGTCCCGCCCCGAGGCGCCCGGGCGGATGCCCGCCAGCCCGTCGAGCTGGGCGGTGAGGCAGAGGTCGTAGAGCTCCCGCAGCCGTCCCTGCGGCTCGCCGGTGAAGAACGTGCGAGTGCAGTCGGAGGCGTAGCCGCCCACCGTGCAACCCGCGTCGACGACGACGAGCGTGCGCTCGGGGATCGCGGTGTCGCGGGGTGTCGCGTGCGGTCGCGCGCCGTTCTCCCCGGACGCGACGACCGCGCCGAACGAGGGGCCGTCCGCGCCGGCCTCGCGCCAGGCCTGCTCGAGCCACCAAGCGAGCTCCGCCTCGGTGCGGCCGACGAACGGCTCACGGGCGAGCTCGCCGAAGACGCGGTCCGAGATCGCGGCCGCCCTGCGCAGCAGCTCGAGCTCGCCGGGCTCCTTCACGGCCCGCAGCGCCTCCACGAGCCCGGTGGTCGACACGAGCTCGACCCCGCTCCCGCGCAGGAGATCCGCGCCGGCGAGCGTCAGGTGGGCGGCCTCGACCCCGATCCGTCGGCCGGAAAGCCGCTCTCCGAGCGCCGTCAGGACGCTCCGCGGCGTCTCCTCGAACCTCACGCCCTCGACCTGCCGCGCCGCCTCGGCGTAGCGGAAGTCCGTGTAGAGCGTCGCGTCGCCCGCGGGGTCGACGAGGAGTGCAACGTTCGAGGAGACGAAGCCCGACAGGTACCGGACGTTCACGAGACCCGACACGAGCAGCGGCTCGGAGAGGCCGGCTGCGAGGCGTTCGATCCGGGTCATGCCTCTCGGTGGCGCGCGAGGTACCCGAGTGCCCGGCGATAGCCGTCGATGCCCTCGCCGACCACCCGGTCGGCGGTGAATCCCTCGAGCACGCTGCTGCGACGCCACTCCTCCCGGGCGTCGACGTCGGAAAGGTGCACCTCGACGACCGGTCCGGGGAAGGGCTCGAGCGCGTCACGGATCGCCCAGCTGTAGTGCGTCCAGGCGCCGGGGTTGAGCACGAGCCCGTCCGCTCCGTCGAGCGCGGCGTGGATGAACTCGACGTACTCGCCCTCGTGGTTCGTCTGACGGCACCGGACCTGGAGCTCGAGCTCGAGCGCCCATGCGTAGATCCGGGTCTCGAGGTCGCGGAGCGAGTCGCTCCCGTAGACGGCCGGGTCACGCCGCCCGAGCAGGTCGAGGTTGACCCCGTTGAGCACGTCGATGCGCACGCCCCGATGCTACTGGCGCTCAGGCGATCAGCCCGGCGAGAGCGCGACGGACGTCGGCCTCGGGAAGCTCGACGCCCCACCGGGGACTGCCCGGGGCGTCGAGCAGGACGAGCCGCGGCGTCCCGCCCGTGGCCTTCTTGTCGCGGCGAAGCGCCGACCACGCGCTGTCGAGGTCGACGGCGACGGGCTCGGGCGCGAGAAGCTCCTCGACGAGCCTGCGCTCGTCCTCGAGCCCGGAGAGCCGCAGCGCGGCGAGCAGCCCGAGCGCGACCGCGCGACCGTGCGGCAGCCGGTATCCGGCCGACGCCTCGAGCGCGTGCCCGAAGGTGTGACCCAGGTTCAGCTGTGTCCGCGTGCCGCGGTCGTGCGGATCGGCGAGACACACACCCGCCTTGAAGGACGCGCAGGCACGCACCTGGTCGAGCTCGGACCGCTCCCAGAACGGCTCTCCCGCGAGCAGTCCGGTCTTCACGACCTCGGCGAGCCCGTTCAGCCGCTCCGCCTCGGGAAGCGTGGTCAGGAGCGAGGGATCGCACACGACGCGCCCCGGCCAGTGGAACGCCCCGACCACGTTCTTCGCGCCCGGCAGGTCGATCGCGGTCTTGCCTCCGATCCCCGCGTCGACCTGGCCGACCAGCGTCGTCGGCACCGCTGTCCAGGCGACGCCGCGCATGTAGGTCGCGGCCGCGAAGCCCGCCACGTCCGTGGCCGACCCGCCGCCGAGCGCGACCACGCCGCCGTCCCGGCCGATCTCGAACCGGCCCCAGAGGCGCTCGACCACGGCCGCCGTCTTCGCGGCCTCGCCCGCCGGCACCTCGTGCAGCGCCACGTCCCGCGCACCGAGGGCGACCTGCGCGCGGATCCCGTGGATGCCCGACACGTGCTCGTCGGCGACCAGCTCGACGGGCCCGTCGCCGGGAACGAGCTCGGCAAGCTCGTCGACGGCACCGAGCTCGACGTGTACCCCGGCTGCGGCGAGGACGATCCCGTCGACGTCGCGCGCGCGCGCGTCGGCCACCGCCTCGTACAGCGGCTGTCGGTCGCGGTGGAGCGAGTGGAAGCCCTCCTCGTCCTGCGCGAGCGGACGGTCGCTGCCTGCCACCCTGCGCCAGGCGGTCTCGGGCTCGACGTCGATCAGCACGGTGAACGAGCCCTCCGCGAGCTCTCCGCGTGTGCGCTCGGAGACCACGGCGCCGCCGCCGAGCGCGACGACGACGGGCTCCCTGCCGCGCAGAACGTCCTCTGCGACCTGTTGCTCGACCTGCCGGAAGCCGCTCTCCCCGCGCGTCGCGAAGAGCTCGGCGATCTGCGTGCCGGTGCGCGCCTCGATCTCGCGGTCGAGGTCGACGAAGCCCCGCTCCAGCCGCTTCGCGACGGCTGCGCCGAGCCGGCTCTTGCCCGAGCCCATGAACCCGGCCAGGGCGAGGTGCCGGCCGAGCGCGTTCAGGCGCGCGGACGCCACCGGTCGCCGATCCGGCCGACGTACGCCTCGTAGGCGGCGAGCACGTCGACGAGCGCGTCGCCGCCGAGCTTCTCGAGCGCGGCGCGCGCGAGCTCGAACGCGACCGCCGCTTCCGCGACGACGGCCAGCGCCTCGACGGCCTGCACGTCGGAGCGCTCGACGAGCGCCTGCGCCGCTTCGCCCGTCTCGAGGTCGACGGAGTCGAGCGGCCGCATCAGCGTCGGCAGCGGCTTCATCGCGGCGCGGACGACGACCGGCTCGCCGTTCGACACCCCCGCCTCGATCCCGCCGGCCCGGTTCGTCCGACGTGTGAGCCCGGGATCGATCTCGTCGTGGGCTTCCGTGCCGCGGCGGCGGGCGAGGGCGAAGCCGTCGCCGATCTCGACGCTCTTCACCGCCTGGATGCCCATCAGCGCCGCCGCGAGTCGCGCGTCGAGACGGGTGGCCTTCTCCGCGTAGGAGCCCAGCCCGGGCGGGACGCCGGTCGCCACCACCTCGACGACCCCGCCGAGCGTGTCACGGTCCTTCCGCGCGGCGTCGGTGGCATCGCGCATGCCGGCATCCGTCGTCTCACCGCCGACCTCGACGGGACGGCCCTCCACCCCGATCCCGAGCTCGCGCAGCAGCGCCTTCGCGACGGCCCCCGCGGCGACGTGCACGGCCGTGTGCCGCGCGGACGCCCGCTCGAGCGCGTTGCGGACGTCGGGGTGGTCGAACTTGAGCACGCCCGCGAGGTCTGCGTGTCCCGGGCGGGGGAGCGTGACGGGCTTCGCCCCCTTCCCCGCCGGCTCGCCCTCGGGCGGCCACGGGCTCATGCCCCACGTCCAGTTCGCGTGGTCGCGATTCCGAACGACGAGCGTCAACGGCGTCCCGAGCGTCAGGCCATGCCGAAGGCCGGTCAGCACCTCCACCTCGTCCGCCTCGAGCTGCTGCCTCGGGCTGCGCCCGTAGCCCTGCTGCCGCCGCCGCAGGTCGGCGTCGATGGCGTCCTTCTCCAGGCGCAGGCCTGCGGGCACGCCGGTCACGATCGCCGCGAGCGCGGGCCCGTGCGACTCCCCTGCCGTGACGACGTCGAGCGCCATGGGGCCGATCCTAGAGGCGCCAAGTTACAACTTGTAACTTGCCCCTCCGCGCCGGCCGCAGCTCGGCCGGCGCCCGACGCTTGCTAGCCTCCCAGCGCGCAGGCCTGCGCCCGACCGGAAGGAGGTGAGGTGCGATGACCCGTCCGTTCCCCGTCACGTGCCGCCCCGCCGGTCGCAGTCGCGGCTGAGCCGGCGTCGCGTGGCGGGCCATCCGTCACGAAGGAGACAAGATGACCCAGCACGAGGGCGGGCACGCCCGCCTCGAGACCGTCGGCCTGCTCCACGTGGAGCACGCGGGGGCCGGTCCGGCGACCGTCCTGCTGCACGCAGGCATCGCGGACTCGCGCATGTGGGATCCGCAGTGGACGACGTGGCCCGCGCACCGCGCGGTCACGCGCCTCGATTTCCGCGGCTTCGGGCGCTCCGGCCGCCCCGTCGGCGCGTTCAGCCACGCGGGAGACGTCCTCGACGTGCTCGACGCGTCCGGGATCGACCGTGCAGCGCTCGTCGGCGCATCGCTCGGCGGCCGTGCGGCGCTCGACCTGGCCGCAGCCCATCCGGAGCGGGTGACCGGCCTCGTGCTCGCCGCACCGCCGTTGCCCGGTCATGCGTGGTCGGAGGAGATGCGGACGTTCTCCGCCGACGAGGACGAGGCGCTCGACGCGGGTGATCTCGACGCCGCGACCGAGGTGAACGTCGAGTTCTGGCTCCCGTCCTCGCGCGAGGAGGTGCGAGCCGCGATCCGCGAGCAGCAGCTGAACGCGTTCCGGCTCCAGGTTCCCGACGAATGCGACGAGTCGCTGCTCACCGAGGACCTCGTCTCGACGCTACCGGCCGTCGCGGCGCCCACGCTCGTACTCACCGGAGAGCAGGACCGGGGGGACTTCATCGCGATCGCAGACCGCCTCGCCGCGACCCTCCCGAACGCACGGCGGGAATCGATCGCCGGCGCGTGTCACCTCCCGAGCCTCGAGCAGCCGGCGGCGTTCGACGCCCTCGTGCTCCCGTTCCTCGAGGAGGTGTCGTAGGCCGCCCACCGGCGCTCCCCGCCGGTCGTCGTCCCGAGCAGTGCGGCCGGCGGGGGAGCGCGGCGCTCGGGTCCGCATCACTGCCTGGCGCGGCCGGACGAGCTCCCCCGACGCGAGGCGAGCCTGCGACGTCGGCACCTCACCCGAATCGCCCGGGCCGGGCAGGAGCGGAATCGGACGGCCCGGCGCGGGCGGGGCAGTGGACGCGCTCACCGTGGCCCGACCAGGCCCCCGAGCGACTTCCAGAAGTACGTCGTCGCGCACGGCCGGCCGTCGGGATAGAGCGCGAAGTCGGGGATCACGCCGACCCTGGTCCAGCCCATCGCCTCGTAGAGGCTCTCCGCGGGCCCGCCGGTCACCGCGTCGAGCACGAGCAGCGTCTTCCCCTCCGCGCGCGCCTCCGCCTCGGCCCGCTCCATCAGCTGCCACGCGACCCCGCGCCTGCGAGCCGAGCGGCGGACGAGAACCTTCGCGATCTCGCCGCGGTGCGGCTGGTTCGGCGGCAGGGCGAGGATCACCTGCGCCGTGCCGACGAGCTCGCCGTCGTCGAACGCCGCGAGGATCAACCGACTGCCCCGCTCGGCCTCGGCCACGAAGCCCTCGAACGCGGCGACGGCGTCCTCGTGCGTGAACGGCGCCAGGAAGCCCACCGACGCGCCTCCCCGCACGCAGTCGGCGAGCACGGCAGCGAGGCGATCGAGCTCGGCGCGCGCCTCGACCGGATCGAGCCGTCTGACCTCGATCGCGTCCTTGACCACCGCGATGTCGTAGCAGTCCGGCCGGAGGCGCGACGCCTTGCCTCCCGACGGGCCGAGCCCGGGCGACCACCAGGCGCTCAGCGTCACGCTGCGGGACGACTGGGCCGACGTGGGTGGCGATCTCGTGCTGTCGGCCGGCCGCTCGCGCGACGACGCCGGCGACCTGACCTGAGCCGTCACCGGTGGCACCGGTGCCTACCGGGGTGCGGCGGGCCAGGTCTGCATCAGACAGCATGCCTCCGGGCTCGAATCACGTTCGACGTGTCCGTGCCGAAGACCGGCTGGCGCCCCCTGGTCCCGAGGGGGGCGTTGACGGCGCCGCCGGCGCTCTGCCAGAGTCCCCTCCGATGCACTGCTCCGTCTGGCGTTTCACCGGCGATCCCGACGAGCTCGAGGAGCGCTACCTCGCGCTGATGGCGAACGTGCCGGAGTCGAACCACACGCTCCACGCGAGCGCGAAGACAGCCGACGGCCTGCTGATCTTCGACACATGCCCCTCGGAGGAGGCGTACAACGCGTTCTTCGACGGGCCGGGTGGCGCGCTCTTCGCGGAGCACGGCCTCGTGCCGACGAGCCGGGAGGACCACCCCGTCCTCCGCGCGTACGGCGCCGGACGCCGCCTCGACGAGACCGCGACCTGAGGCGAGCTCGGGGCCGGCGGCCCTTCCTCTGCGCCGTGCCGTCGACCGCGCCCTGCGGGGCGGTCGCTCAGCCGGAGGCGGGCCTCGCCGCGTCCTTCAACTCGACCATGATCACGTCGATCGGGCCGTCTCCGACGTTTTCGAGCGAGTGCGGCGGCAGCGGGTCGGACCAGAGGACCTGGGAGTCCGAGAGCGGACCGTCCGACGCACGCGACTCGAACAGGACATTGCCGTCCTGGTCGCGGCGCACGAAGTCCGCGATGCTCACGACGTACTGCACGCTGGGCCAGCGGTGGGTGTGGACGGGGACGGTGTCGCCGGCCTCCACGCGAGTCTCGAGCACCCGGACGCGGTCGTTCTCGAGCCGCACCGCGTGGTGCCCGGGAGCGGCGACGACCGCGTCGAGCGACGCCGGCCATTCCCACGCGTCGGCGCTCGTCGTCACGGGTCGATCATCCTTCGCGCTGAGCCTTTCGGCAAGGTCCCGCCGTGCGACAGGTCGGCTCGGGAGGCCGTTAGGCTCTCCTCCATGCTGACGAATCGGTCCGCGCCGCCCGTGACGGTGACGCCCGTCCTCTACTACGCCGACGTTCGTGAGGCGGTGGCGTGGCTCGTAGACGCCTTCCGATTCGAGGAGCGGGTGCGGATCGGCGACTCGCATCGCGCCCAGCTGCGCGTCGGAGCGGACGGTGCGGTCGTCGTGGCCGAGACCGCCCGGGACCGGACGCCGCCGGAAGCCGGCGTCGCCACCCACCTCGTCAAGGTTCGCGTGCCGGACGTCGATGCCGCGTTTGCGCGTGCGCGCGAGCACGGAGGTCGGATCCTCGAGGACCTGAGGACGTACGAGTACGGCGAGCGCTCGGGTGTGCTGGAGGACCCCGGCGGGCACCGGTGGGAGCTCACCCAGACCGTGCGCGACACCGCACCGGAGGAGTGGGGCGGAACCACCGTCGCCCCCTGGTGAGCGCCGACTGTCGGCGACCCGCCGGACACGGGACTCCGGAGTCCATCGATTGACGATGGGGCTCCGCCGGGAGACGATGTCCCCCACAGGCGTCCGCACACGAGGGAAACGGAGGACGAGATGGCCGGGATGGTCGCACCGCTCGAGGCCGACAAGCTCGAGGCGTGGGAGTCGTGGATCGGGGAGCTGAACGGCGCGCGCAAGGCCGAGTTCGACGACATGAACGCCCGACACGGGCTGACGGAGCACCGGGCCTACCTTCAGCAGATGCCAGACGGGAACTACGCGGTGCTCGTGATCCACGAGGGACCCGGAGGCGACGACTTCCTCGCCGGCCTGATGGGGTCCGACCACGAGTTCGACCGCTGGTTCGTGGGCTCGGTCGTCGAGCTCCACGGCGTGGACACCTCGGGGCCGATGCCACCCATGGCCGAGCGGCGCCTCTAGCAGGCGAGCAGTTCGCGGGTCGGCCCTCCTGGACCTGGACGGGGTGCTAGCCCAGCAGCTCCTGGACGGCCGGCTCGCCGCGCAGGTCCGCGTTAGGGTCTGGCCCCGTGCACGTCGTCGTCAACCACCTGCATCTGCGCGAGCCCGTCACCGACACGACGGTGGAGGCAGCGCGTGAGGCCGTACAGCTCGTCGTCGACGCGGGTGGGCTCGCCGCCCGGGTCGCGAAGGTCGACGAAAGGCACCTGATCCTGTTCCTCGAGTTCGCCGGGCCGGAGGACGCGGAACGGATCGCACGCGAGGTCGGCGGGCCCTGGATGCGCGAACACATCGTGCCGCTGCTCGCGCGTGACACCGAGCGCAGTGTCGGCGACGTGGTCGCCTCGGCAACCGCCTGAACCCTGTCGTTCCGTACGGACCACGCTGGCTCACGAGGGGCTCCGGGCCGGTGCCACCGGCTGGGGCCGAGGGGGCGTCGCGACCGGATTCGCACCGCTGCCGACGCGTGCGTCCACGTAGGCCGTCAGTGCCTCGCTCGTGAGGTAGGCCACCACGACGGCGATCACGACGAGCGGCGCCACTTCGAGCCCGGCCTTGACCGAGAGCAGGCTGGCGATCATCAGCGAGGCGAGAGGCAGGCGCAGGACGGAGACAGAGCACGCGCCGACGAGGGCGGCGACGGCCGGCGTCTCGGAGTACCCGGGCAGGTGCCCGGCGAGCAGGCCGGCGACGGCGCCGAGGAAGATCGCCGGGAAGGCCGGGCCGCCGCGGAAGCTGCTCAGCGAGATGCTCCAGGCGAGCCCTTTGAAGACCAGCAAGAGCGCGAGCGACCAGAGCGAGATCGTCGCGGCCGAGTCGAACAGCGACCCGAGCGCGCTCTCGCCCGAGAAGAGCACCGCATTCGGAGAGGAGCCGGTCGATTCGGCATAGGCGATCGCGAGACCGCCGACTGCGAGCCCCGCCACCACCGTGAGCACGAACCTCGCTCGGCTCACGCAGCGGAGCACGAGCCGGGCGAGCTCCATCACCGCGAACGTGACGATCGCGGTGACGACCGCGAGCAGGATCGTCCAGCCGAAGTTGCCCCAGCCGGGACCGTCGTAGGGCGGCAGTGGGAAGGGGCTCAGCTCCCACGCGGCCGTGCTGAGCCCGGACCACGACCCCAGCCCGACGAAGACGAGCGAGCCGATTCCGGCAGCCATCAGCCCCGGGAGCAGCACGAGCGCGAGCAGCGGACCGCCCAGACCGCTGGCTTCGATGATCAGCACGGCGCCGATCACCGGAGAGCCGAAGATCGCCGACACCGCGGCGAAGCTGCCCGAGGCCGCCATCAGCGTCAGCGCCTGAGGCGGCGAGTCGCGGCGGACGAGCCTCGTGGTGAGGATGCCGAGACCGAGGCCCAGCGCGATCAGCGGCGCCTCCGGTCCGAGGACGAGTCCCAGACCGAGCGTGGCCAGTGCCGCGAGCAGCACACCCGGCAGATCGATCGGACCGATCGGCGTCCCCCCGACATGGAGCCCTTCGGCGGGCACGTGACCTCCGTGCCCCGGCAGGCGCTCGATCGCGAGCGCCGTCAGCAGCCCTGCGAGCGCGAGCCACGGCAGCGGCCACCAGACAGGTACGTGCTCGTAGCCGAGGTGGTGAGGCAGCTTCTCGTAGACCTCGACTTCGATCTCGTGCACGGCCTCGAGAAAGAGCCACGACGCGGACGAGACGACCAGCCCGACGAGGGCGGCGAGCACGAGGAGCGCGCGGTAGCGTCGACTGCGGATCAGCGCCACGGGGTCGCTCGAGAGAGGTATGTCTTCGGCGCTGCTCACGAGTCCCTCCGGCTCCGATCCAGGGCGCGGACAGCAGCCCTCCGACTCGCGACGAACATCTCACGTCCGACGGCCGCCGTCCACCGGTGGGCGCCGGTCGGTAGTTCCCGGACGTGCAAACGGGGAGAAAACGCGGATGCGCCGCGGACACGCCTGACCGAGCCTGCACGTGTGACAGAGGTGCACGGCCCGAGGAGGGACCGGGACCGTCCGGCGGCCAGGTCTCGTTCCGCACCGATCAAGCGACCCGATCGACGGGCGAGTCGGCGGAGGGAGGAGTCACCATGACGGCGTCGGAGGCCGAGACGGAGACGACCACGGCCCGGACGGACACCCCGCGACCGCTCCGGCGGCGGCGCTGGCTCGTGTGGGGCCTGGTCGGGGCGCTCGTGCTCTTCGGGCTCATCCAGCTCGTCCCGTACGGGCGCGGCGGGAACCCCCCGGTGACGAAGGCGGCGGTGTGGCAGAGCGCCGGCGCCGAGACCCTCGCGGCGAACGCCTGTTACGACTGCCACTCCAACCTGACGAAGAGGTGGTGGGCGACGGAGATCGCCCCGGCGTCGTGGCTGGCGCAGGCCGACGTGGACGGCGGACGGAACGCGCTCAACTTCTCCGAATGGGACAAGCCCCAGTCCGGGCTCGACGACGTGATCGAGGCACTGCGGTCGGGCTCGATGCCCCCGTTCCAGTACAAGCTCTTGCACGGTGACGCACGCCTCAGCGACGCCGAGCGGACGCAGCTCGCCGACGGGCTGACGCAGCTGTACTCGACCGATCCTCCCGCGGGCACGAAGCACGGCGGGGGCTGAGAGCTCGGACGGGTCTCGGGGACCCGCACGAGCTCCTTTCGGCGGTCGCCTGAACAGTGGCGGCGCCCGTGTCGCCGCCGCGCCACCAGAATGACTCCAGCCTGTCGCTGCGGCCCAGCCCGGCTCGAGTGACGGGCGACCCGGTCGCTGCACGAAGACTGCGGCGGCCGCCGGCGCCCGGTGTCAGGCGGGCGTGAGCCCGTGGCGTCTCATGATCGCGGAGAACTCCGCGGGATCGGGAGGGCCACCCGCCGCCGCGGTCAGCAGCGCGGCGAGCTCGTGGAAGTAGTCCGGGCCGAGGATTCCCGGCGTCACGACGGCGAGGGTGGTGGCGGTGGCGTCTCCCTCGTTCTCGAAACGGTGCACGACCCCGCGCGGAATGCAGACGACATCGCCCTCCCCGACCTCGACCCGTGCGCCGCCGATGGTCCACGTGAGCGAGCCTCCGAGCCCGTAGATGGTCTCCTCGTAGCCGTCGTGGCTGTGCGGCGGCGGGAGCGGCGAGCCTGCAGGGACGTCGAACTCGAAGACTGCCACCGACCCGTTCGACGCCTCGCCCTCGAGCAGGAACCGAATCGTGATCGCCCCGACCCTGATCGCCTCGTTCGTCGTCGTCGACATCTCGCCGCTCCTTCCCTCGATCGGTAAAGTTGTTTTACTCTACACGGAGCTCTCCGATGTCGTCAAGTGACTTTACTAATTCGGGAAGCGCGCAGCCTCCCGGGCCGCCGTTGATCGGGGCGCTTCTCCGGATGGCGCTCGAGACGGTCCAGGAAGAAATGCTCGAGGCGCTCCATGCAGGAGGATTCGACGACCTCGAGCCGCACCACCTGACCGTCCTCCAGTACCCCGGCCCCCAGGGCCTGCGCCCCTCCGACCTCGCCGCACGGCTCAAGATCAGCAAGCAGGCCCTCAACTACAAGCTCGGCGAGCTCGAACGCCTCGGCTACCTCGAGCGGCTCCCCGACCCCGACGACCTGCGCTTCCGCCGGATTGCCCTCACCGAGCGCGGCCGCAGCATCGTCCCCGTGATCCGTGCCGCGGTCGAGGCGACTGAACGCGAATGGGCGCGGATCCTCGGGGGCGACCAGCTCGACCGGCTGCGGTCGACCCTGCTCCAGCTCCACGACGGCGGGCGTACGGGGCATTAGGGTCCGCCCGACAAGTCCGATCGGAGGGCGGTATGGCCGAGACCTACACGCACGGGATCTGGCTCGTGAGGCACGGGGAAGAGGACGCGTTCGTCGCGGCGTGGCGGGAGTTCGCGTCCTGGGGCAGCACGTGGCCGGGCTGCGGCACGCCGCGGCTGGTCCGCGACCACTACGAGCCGCGTCGGTACATGAGCTTCGGTCCCTGGGAGAGCTTCGACGCGCAACAAGCGTGGAAGGACAGCCCGGAGTTCAAGGAGCGGATCATGCGCGTGCGGGCGCACGTGGAGGACTTCACGCCCTCCGTGTTCGAGCACGTCACATCCGTCGAGTGACACCGGGGGCGATGTCGCCGTAGGCTCACGGAGATGTCCGACGACCTCGGGACGCGATTCGTGACGGCTGTCGCCGCACAGGACGAGGCGGCGCTTCGAGACTGCTTGCTTCCTGACGTCCAGTTTCGTGCGCTGACCCCGCCGGGCCTCAGGGAGCGAACGGGCGCGGACGAGGCCGCTGCGCTGATCACGGGGTGGTTCGCCGACTCGACCGAGTTTCGTCTACTCGACTCCCACAGCGATGCGATCGGCGACCGGCTGCATGTGTCGTATCGGCTCGCAGGCGTCGAGGACGGCGAGGCCTACGTGGTCGAGCACCAGCTCTTCTGCACCGTGAGCGACGGGAGAATCGGGCGCCTGGACATCCTCTGCTCCGGCTTCCGCCCCACGGCCACGCGCGGGTAGACGGCCCGGACGGACGGGCGGACCTCCAGCGATCGCTCGCGAGAGGGGCCCTAGAGGTGTCCTCGCGCCTCGTGCGGGGCCCGCCGTGCCGACGACGCTCCGCTCTGGGCGACGCGATCCGTCAGGAGGTCTTGTGAGCGCTCCAGGAGCCCCCGCCTCCTGGGCTCCTGTAGCTGCCCGACATCGACTTGCCGGACACCGAGCCCGTGTACGTGGCGCCCGCACCCACGGCCCCGAACTTGATCGCCTTACCGTGCACGCTGCCGCTGATGCCGTACTTGCCGCGCGGGTTCGAGAGCGTGATCGAGCCGTGCAGGCGCGAGCCCGACTGGGTCCAGTGAAGTGCGAACGTGCCCGAGAATGAGCCGCCGTACCGCCCGGACCAGTTCCCGGCGAGCGTCGAATGGCGCCTCACGGGACGGGTTCGGCCGGCCGCCGGGGCTGCGGCCGCGACCGACGTCGCGCCGAGCACCCCAACCGCGGTGAGCATTGCCGCCAACACCAAAGGATTCCGCTGCATCGAAACGCTCCTTCGCGACCGGGGTGTATGCGCCGCGCAAGTGTAGGCCCGGACGCTCCTCGAACGCAAGCATCGGCACCCGATCGAACCTCGTCCCTGACCCGCGCCCCCACCTCTGGCGTCTAGGGTCCGCCCGTGGCGGACGTCTCGGAGCTGCTCGCGGCCTACGACTCGCTTCGTGACCGTGTTCCCGATCCCCTGCCGAGTGGCGCGACGGTCGAGCGGGACGGGCCGCTCGTGCGCTTCTCCGGTCTCGCCGGCCGCGGCTTCGTCGTCTACCGCGACCTGGGTGGGCTCGACGGCTCCGACCTCGACGCGCTGATCGCGCGGCAGGTCGCGGTGTTCGCGGAGCGCGGCGAGCGCTTCGAGTGGAAGCTGCACGGCCACGATCGACCCGGTGACCTGCCGGAGCGACTCCGCGCGGCGGGGTTCGTGCCCGAGGAGATGGAGACGGTGGTGATCGCACCCGTCCTCGACATCGCAGCGGAGGCGGAATTGCCCGACGGGGTCTCGCTGCGGGAGGTGACGACCCGCGCCGACTTCCGCCGGATCGCGGAGCTCGAGCAGGCGGTTTGGGGGGACGAGGACCAGCAGACCTGGCTCGTCGAGATGCTCGAGTCCGAGCGGGCAGTCGACCCCGAAGCGCTCACGATCGTCGTCGCCGAGGCGGGCCCGACCGTCGTCTGCTCCGCGTGGATCCGGTTCGAGGGCGACACGGACTTCGCGACCCTCTGGGGCGGTGCGACGCTGCCGGAGTGGCGTCGGCGCGGGATCTACCGCGCCACCGTCGCCTACCGGGCGACTCTTGCCGCACGGCGTGGCTTCCGCTACCTCGAGACCGACGCCTCGGACGACAGCCGCCCGATCCTCGAGCGGCTCGGCTTCACGGCCGTGACCACGACGACGCCCTACGTCTGGTCGCCGCCGGCAAACGAGCCGTAGCCCCCAACCGGCGTTGCGTCCGCGAAGGTCACGGCTCGGCCTCGCGACGGCGGCGCCGGCGGGCCCTCCGCTCCGCGTAGACGGCAAGGCCGAGACCCGCGAGCACCAACAGCAGGCTTACGATCCAGCCGTATCGCACGACGGCCGCGACGGTGAAGAAGATCGCCGCCGGAACCCAGGCCCAATGGATGTGAAACCCGCGCGAGGGCACACGATGATCAAAGCCGGGCGCGGCCGAGCGAGCAACCCCGTCTCGTGGAGGCTGACCCGCGCATCCGCGAGCGGGTGGAGGATCGAGCCCCCACCCGCACCGCGGACGGCTATCCGACCGAGTCGCGGAAGCCGACTGCCTCTCCTGCGATCGCGGACGACTCCTCGATCGGCACGATCGGGTTCGTCGTGAAACGCAGCCACGGCGCCCAGGGCGAGGTGGTGCGGGCGAGCGTCGTGGCGCTGTCGGCCTCGATCAGCGCCACACCCCCGCCACCGTCCGCGAAGCCGTAGAAGCCCTTGAACTCGGCACCTGCCGGCGGCTGCCACTTCGAGAAGACGCCGAGCGACCGGCGAATGCCGTCTTCGCTCGTGTCGGTGAACTCCCAGGTGACGTGAAAGAGCATCTCCCACTCCTTTTCCGAGGCTGGCGGGCGAGACGAACAGCCCGACGCGAGAGCCTACGCCGCCGCACCATGGGAGGACGCACACAGGTGCGCACGTGCGCGCGGTGCGCGCGAGCTCGGGTGCGTGCCGAAGAAGGTCGCGCCCGGGACCGCGCCGCGGCGCCCGGTCAGGCCTCGACGAGGATCACGAGGGTCTCGGGGAGGACCCCATCGTGCGCCATCGCCTCGGCGGCCGCCTCCGTCTCCATCGCACCCATCATGGCGTCCATGTCCGGAACGTCCATCAGCACACCGACCCGGGCGGAATTCTGTGGGTCGACGAACGTCCGGATGTTCGTCACCCCGAGCGGACCGAAGAACTCCTCACGCCGAGGCGAGGCGAGCCAGTGGTCCTTGTCCTTCACGTCGTGATAGCCGAAGACGGTGGGCATCGCCTCTCCTTCACATCGAATGGCGGCGCGTGCAGCGCCGGACGCTGAGACGATACGCCCCTCGGCCGCGAGGTGCCGACCGAAGCGAGACGAGGTCGCTCGGATGCCCGGCACGCGGGGAGAGGCGTGACGGTCCTCCGGTCGCGGCGCCATGACTACCCTGACCGCGAGGGAGATTCGACCCGGGAGACCCGCCGGGCGTCCGGCGACCAGCCGGAGGCCGAGCACCAGCACTCGTTCGACGCACGGAGGTGGTTCGGAGATGGCCGAGAGGAAGCCTGCGAAGAGAGGCACGAAGACGTCGGCTCCCGACAAGGCGTCCCAGCGGTTCACGGACGAGGAACGGGCCGCGATGAAGGAGCGCGCCCAGGAGCTCAAGGCTGCCGCGCGTCGCGGCCCGCGTGCGGGCAAGGCGGACGGGGAGCAGGACGTGCTCGCGAAGATCGCCGAGATGCCGGAACCGGATCGCACCAAGGCCGAGCGGCTCCACGCGATCGTCAAGGCCAGTGCGCCGGCGCTCTCGCCGAGAACGTGGTACGGCATGCCCGCCTATGCGCTCGACGGCAAGGTCGTCTGCTTCTTCCAGAGCGCGCAGAAGTTCAAGACGAGATACGCGACGCTCGGCTTCAGCGACAAGGCGAGCCTCGACGAGGGCGCCATGTGGCCGACCGCGTTCGCGCTCGCAGAGCTGACGGCCGCCGAAGAGGCGCGGATCGGCGCGCTCCTGGAGAGGGCGTTGAGCTGAGGACGGCTCGCTCGAAGGATCGTCGACTGCGGGAGTCGCGCTGAACTGAGCTCCAGTGCCGGGGTCGGCTCCCGACTCGGTGCGTCGCCGGCCGGGACGGGCGGGCCCGATCCGCGAGGCAGGTCGCCGCCTCGTGCACGGAGCCCGTCGAGCAGTGGACAACCAACGCGGTCCAACGACGGAGCGGACGCCACACACCTGGTAGGTTCGCGCGAGGCCCCCACCCCGACTCGACCCGCCTTCCCCCGCAGGCGATAGACCCGAATGACGTCGTTGAGCGCACAGGGGACTTCCGACCAGGACACGGGGCGCGGCACCGTCGTCCCGCTCGGCGCGATGGCGCTGGCCGTCTTCGTGGTCGCGAACGACTTCACCGCGCTGTCGGTCGCGCTGCCGAGCATCGAGGCCGACTTCGACTCGGACGTGAGCACCGTGCAGTGGGTGGTCAACGCGTATGCCCTCGTGTTCGGCGTCCTGATCGTCACCGGTGGTCGTCTCGCCGACCTCCTGGGTCGCAGGCGCCTCTTCCTGGTCGGCTCGGCGATCTTCGCGGTGTTCTCGGCGCTTGCCGGCGCAGCGCCGGAGATCGGCTGGCTGATCGGCGCGCGTGCGCTGATGGGTATCGGCGGCGCGATCATGTGGCCGGCGACCCTCGGCATGACCTACGCCCTGCTCCCCGGGAGGAAGGCCGGGCTCGCGGGCGGCCTGATCATCGGCTCGGCGGGACTCGGCAACGCGTGCGGTCCGCTGTTGGGTGGCATGTTCACCGACTGGCTCAGCTGGCGCTGGGTGCTCCTGGTGAACCTGCCCGTCGCGGCCGTCACGGCGCTCGTCGTCTGGAAGACGGTCCCCGAGAGCCGCGGCGCTGACGACGAGCGGCACGTGGACGTCCTCGGCATCCTCACGGTCTCGCTCGGTCTCGTCGCCGCGCTGCTCGCGCTCGACCTCGGCTCGGAGACCGCTTGGGGCTCCGTCCCGGTCGTGGTGCTCCTCCTCGCGTCCCCCGTACTGCTCGCGGCGTTCGTCTGGGTCGAGCGCCGAGAAGGCGAGCGGGCGCTCTTGCCGCCCGATGTCGTCCGCAGCCGCCAGTTCCGGATCGTGTGCCTGTCGGTTCTCCTGCTCTCACCGACGTTCTTCGCGGCCCTCGTGTTCGTGCCCCAGTACCTCCAGAAGATCCTGGGCTACTCGGCGCTCGGAGCCGGGGCCGGCCTGCTGCCGATGATGCTCGTCTTCGCCGTGGTCTCGTTCTGGGCCGGGACGCTCTACGACCGCCTGGGCGCCAAGCTGATCGTCTCTGCAGGCGCCCTCTCGATCTGCCTCGGTCTTCTGCTCGTCTCGCTGGTCGGCACTGGCTCGGCGTACGCCGCACTCGTGCCCGGGCTGGTTGTGATGGGTATCGGGGTCGGCCTCTACTACTCGTCGATCACCACGGCTGGAGTGACCGCGCTCGATCCCTCCCGCTCCAGCCTCGCGGGCGCGACCGTCTACATGGTGCAGGTCGCGGGCGGCTCGATCGGGCTCGGCCTGACGACCGCGATCTTCACGGAGGTGTCCGGCCGGACGCTGCGCAACGACGCGTCCGAGCTGGGCATCGCCTCGAACACGCACGACCTCGATGCCGTGCGCGGGACGCTCGCCGGAACCGACTCCGCGGCGCAGGTGCTCGCGTCGTTCCCGCAGACCCTCGCCGATCAGCTCGTCTCGCTCGCCGGCGACGCGTTCGTAACCGGGATGCAGTGGGCACTCCGGGTCGACGTGCTGCTCGCGCTGGGCGGCTTCCTCGTCGCACTGTTCTTCGTCGGCGGACCTCTGCGGGACCTTCGACTCCCTCGTCGACGATCTCGGGAGGGCCTCCGAGAGACTCGCTGATCTCGTGCATCCGGCCGCGCCGGAGCCGACGTGAACGCCGGGCGCGTCAGGGCCGGTCGCGTACGACGAGTCCGATCTGAGTCGTCAAGGTGAACCGACTCCCGCATCGCCTCTGGCCGATCGCTCGCCGACGTCAATAGCTGAAGACCGTGGTGTCGCTCCCGGCCCACTCCCACATCGGGCTCGCCCCGACGACCTTCGTATACGGAACCGTCTCCGCGTCCGAAAGGTCGCGCGAGGCGAGGCAGATCGGGCACAGCCACAACTCTCCACCGGCCTCGGCGAACTGCTCCGCGAGGCGCTCGAGCGGCGGGCAGTCCTTGCACACGACCCCGCTCAGCTCGCCCGGCAGCCCGAGGCGCACGGCGTCCTTGGTGGCCCAGACGACCACGTCCTTTCCCTGGCCCTGGGCCGCGGTTGCGACGAGGAATGCGACGAGGACACGCTCTCCGTCCTCCATCCCGGTCGCGAGGTTGATCAGCACCTTGTCCGCCATCTCCGTCCTTTCGTCTCGTCGCGGGCCACGCGGACTCTACGACCGGACCCGCCAGGTCGGCGCGAGGTCGAGAGCTACGTGTAGGGCGAGAGGGCTTGTGTTGAATCAACACAAGCGTTGTCAGCCGCCGACCGGGACCGCGGTGACGCCGGGACACATCAGTCGTGCGGGACGTCTCGGAGGGAGCGTGCTCCCGAGCTCCGGCGCTGAGTACGCTCGCGCCGTGGACGTACGCACAGAGGGGCAGAGCGACGCCGCGGCCGTCCGCGCACTCCATCGGGCGGCGTTCGCGGATCACGGGCATGTCGTGGCGAACCTCGTGGACGAGTTGCGCGCGGCGGTCACCTCAGGCGAGGGGTTGTCCCTCGTCGCGGAGGAGCGCGGCGAGGTGGTCGGGCATGTCATGTTCACGCCGAGCCTGCTCGACGCGCCTCGGCGACTCGTGCCGATCCAGGTGCTGAGCCCGCTCGGCGTCGTGCCCTGGCGGCAGAGGCACGGCATAGGCTCGGCGCTGGTCCAGCGCGGGCTGGAGATCCTGGTCGGGCGTGCCGTGCCGCTGCTGTTCGTCGAGGGCCCGCCGCAGTACTACTCTCGTTTCGGGTTTCGGCCCGGAGCCGAGCAGGGCTTCAGGAAGCCGTCGTTGCGGATTCCGGACGCGGCGTTCCAGGCGCTCCAACTCCCGTCGTACGAGCCGTGGATGACAGGGACGCTCGTCTACTCCGAGGCGTTCTGGAGCCACGACGCGGTGGGACTCCGCGACGCTGACGCCTGACGGGGAAGTCCCCGAATGATGCGTCGTCGAGCTCCCGCAGTTGTAATCGCTCTGACCGTCTGCGAAGGTCGGTGCCCGTGCAGGCGAGGGTTGCCGCGTGAGCGAAGCGAGCAGACAGCACCTGGGGTGGGTGCTGCAGGAGTCGGGCCACGGGGCCGCCGACCACACCGTCCTGCTGCTTCCGGGAGCGCTCTGCACGGCCGCGTTCTACGACGATCTGCTCGCGGAACCGAGCCTGAGCGAGACCTCGGTCCGGTTCGTAGCCACCACGCTGCCCGGATTCGGCGGAACCACGCCATTCGACGATTCGGGCATGGAGGCCTACGCGACGCGTGCCTCGCAGCTCGCCGGAGACCTCGGCTGCGACGTGGTGGTCGGTCACAGCCTGGGCGCGAACGTGGCGATCGAGATGGCGTCGTCCGGGGCGTTCTCCGGACCACTCGTGCTGCTCTCGCCGAGCTTCTCGCGCACGGACGAGTCGCTCTTTCCGCGGGTGCTCGACCACGCGAGCCGCGTGCTCGGGCACCTCCCCTACTCGCTCATGCTGAAGCTCGTCGGCCCGGCCATGAAGAGCAGCCTGCCCCCGGCACGCCGCGAGTTCCTGATCGACGAGTTGAAGCGCAACGATCCTCGCTTCCTCCGTCGCCAGACGCATCTCTACCTCGCGTACCTCGACCGTCACCGCTCGCTCGCGCAGCGTTTCAGCGAGTCGGGCGTGCGGGCCTGGGTCGTGTTCGGCGAACGTGACGACGTCGGGATCACCGCCGACGAGCGGGCGCTGCTCGACGCGGCGCCGAACGTCGACGTCATCGAGGTCGCCGGCGCCGGACACTTCACGCTGAACGAGCAGCCGACCGAGATCGCAGCGCTCGTCCTCGAAGCCGTCGCAAGCACGACGCCCCGCTGAGAGAGGTCCGTGCCCGGCGTAGCGACACGACCGTCGGCGGCACGGCGTCGGGGACGTCACACACCCGGCTTCGCTGGACCACGCCCTGCGGAGAAGGCGACCAGGTGCCGCCTCCCTCCGCAGGGAGGACGTTCGGGCGCGCTTACGCGGGAGGCGTGGCGGGCATCGCCGCCATGTGGTGATCGCGAGCGTCCGCTCGGAGGATCGGCGACTCAGGCCTGAAGCCCTTCACCGTGCAGTAGATGCCGAGGAACAGCTCCCACAGGAACTCGGGGATCGTCGCGAGGCTCTGCAGGGTTCCTCCGGCGTCGGCGACGTCGAACAGGACGAGCGTTCCCGAGAGGATGATCAGCGGCCCGCCGACGAGCCCCAGCCAGGTGGCCTTGCGCGGCACCAGGCCCGAGCTGTACATCAGGTAGCCGAGGATCAGCCCGTTCCCCCACCCGACGACCCAGCCCGGCCCGAGCAGAAACGTCCAGTCCTTGAGCGCGGCGAGCGTGTACGCGACCGAGCCTTCGGCGGCGCCTGCAACCTCTTGCTGCAGCGTGACGATTCCCAGGACCGAGACGATGCCGACGAGGATGAACGTGCACTCGAACAGTCGGGCGGTCACGTACCCGAGCGCGAGCTCTTCGCTTTGCCGCCTGACGATCGGGAAGATCACGACGGCGGTGCCGATGTTCGCGATGATCAGCAGGAGCTCCAGCAACGCGCCGAAGTAGATCCGGGTGTCCTGTCCGCCGCTCGCGATGTAGCCGACGGGGTCGTCGAGCACAGGCTGGAAGAGGGCCAGCGCGGGGATCGACGTCACGAACGTGATGAGGTAGAGCACGCCGAAGACCCGTGCTCTCTTCTGGTCCAGAGTCACCCTTGAACCCCCTCCCCGGTTACGGTCGGTCGGCGGCTCCCACGCCGCCTCGACCCGGTAGGCCGCGAGCGTACTAGTCGCTTACCACTCCCCGTCGAGGGCGTCCGGTGCACAGAGACACGGCGACCGCCCGCGCGCCCACGAACGACCCTCGCCGAGCGGAGCGTTGGGGACGCTCGGAAAACGGAGCTAGAGCTCCGAGCTACGACGTGCGGCGTTCCGCCTCGACCTTCAAGGCTTGGAGCCACGTCTGCGTCGAACGCTCGAAGACGCGTCTGTGCCGACCGCGCAGCAGGCGCGCAGGGATGCCTTCCACCGACTCCTGGGTCTGCACCCGCGTCCCGCCTTCGGTGCCATCGAGCCGCCAGTCGTGGATCACCGAGATACCGAGCCAGCGGCCGGTCCACGCGACGCCGTGCGGCCGCTCGACAGCCTCGATCCTCGACGTGATCGTGCCAGGCCCGGCCTTCCACCGAAACGCCGTTCCCGGCGCTACCGGCCCGGCGACCTCCGTCCACTTGACCTCTGCGTTCCACCGTGGCCAATCCTCGATCGTCGCGAGCACATCCCAGACGACCTCGGTCGGAGCGGCGATCTTGATCTCTCCCTCGACCCAGACGGGCGCATCGCGATCGATCTCCATGGGTTCGCGACTCTACAGCGTCACCCGCGGCGAGAAGGCCGGCGGCGGCAGCCCGGATCGAGTCTCGAGCAGTCGCCGTGCTGGATGCGCGAGCGTGCGGAGGTGTCGCTCGAACCGATAGCTGGATCAGAGACGCCGTCGGTCCGGGTCGAGTGGGACGGCACCGATGCGATCGGCGAACGTCGCGACGAGCAGCGCGAGCCCCCAGGCGACTGCGGCGATCGACCACGCCTGGCCGAAGGCGCCTGCCGCGTCGGGCCAGGCGAGGGACACGAGCCCGAGGTAGGAGGCTGCGACGCCCGAACAGACGACGACGAACGGGTGCAGATCACCTCGCAGTGCCGCCCAGAGTGGCAAGAGTGCCAGGACGAGCGCGAGGGCGCCCTGGACGGAGTAGTGGTCGATGCCGAGGGTGACGTCGCCGTCCGAGCGGTCGTCCCGGTTCGATGACCACATCCGCAGCGCATACGCCAGCCACGGGACGACGGCCACCCCCGCCAGCAGCAGAAGCGTTGGGGAGACGCCGGCGACGCGGGACTCCGTCTCGTGCCGCAAGGCTCCACGGAGCAGCCCACACACGATCGTCGTCTGCAGCCCGAGGAGCGCAACGAGAAAGAGGAGATCGATCTCCCTCGCGATCACCGCCGACACTGCCAGGCAGCCGCTGGCGGCCAGAAGTTGCGCAACCGCTGGCACGGCTTCGCCCGGCCGTACGGCAAGCCGGGCGAACGACGCGCCCACGATCACGGTGGCGAACAGCCCCCAGCCGGCCTCGAGCACCTGCGGCCAGTCTGCATTCCACGTCACCGACAGATCGATCACGCCGAAGCCCGGCAGGACGAACCAGCTGACGGCGAACAACCCCGACAGCACACGCGCTGCGACCCTCCTCACCGCCACAGCCTGCACGTCTGGACACCGCCACGCCACCGAGGCGTACGATCCCCACGTGGATCCGGCGACGAGGTAGAGGTTCGGCGCGGCTGAGGCCGCGTCTTTTCGGCAGCGTGTCGAGGCCGGGCTGATCGGCTCTCGTCGCTGCGCGTGCCACGCCAACCTCGGGAGGATCGAGATGACACGACAGAACCTGTTCTCCGACACGTGGGACGGAGACGACGAGGCTGGAACACGGCGGCGGGTGTTCTGGCGGCCGGACGACGCTCGGCTGGGGGCAACGCTGTACGAACTGGCCCCCGACACGGAGGAGAGCCGCATCCACATGCATTACGGAGCCGAGGAGATGTTCTTCGTCCTCAGCGGCCGACCGGTGTTCCGGAACCAGGACGGCACGGAGGCGCTGGCCCCCGGAGATTTCGTCTTCTGCCCGGAGGGACGGGCCGGCCTGCACACGTTCGGCAATCCGACCGACGAGCCCGCCCAGATCCTCGCGATCAGCGCCGGAAGCTTCCCCGACGTCGTCGCCTATCCCGAGCACGGATACGCGTGGGTGGCAACCCGCGATCCCGATCCCGAGCTCCTGGCGAAGGGAGGTGATCCCGGGATCATCGCCCGGTTCGAGATCCCGATCGAGTAGGGACGCGGGCTAGTCGCGGCGCTCCGCCGCCGCTCTCTCGAGGTTCTTCAGAGCAGCCCGAGTGTGTTCGATCATGGATGCCAGCGCCTCGGCGACGTCCCCGTCGTCGACGTGGTCGAGTGCTGCCCGGGCGGGGTTCAGCCGTGACGCCGCATTCCATGGTCCCACCGCCTCGTCGCGGACACGCGCGACCTGGCCCAGCATCGCCGGGTGGGCCAGCCGCGCCAGATCCGCGACGTCGCCGGAGAGGACCACGGGCGGGCAGAGCCGGTTCTTCTCCTGGTCGGGAAACCCGGTCGACTCCACGAATCCGATCGTTGCGGCGCACCAGGGCAGGAAACCCACGGCCACGTACTGGATCGTGATGCGGCCGGGCTCGAACACCGGTCTCGGAGTCGTGGGCCGGACGCCGGCCGCCGTGCAGTCGACGTAGACCTCGCGCGGACCGCCGGGAACGTCCCCCGCTTCGGTCGTGACCCTCGTCCGGCCGATGCTCCGTACCCGCCTCGCCCGCACGACGTGCTCGATGGTGCGGAGAGCGTCGATCTCGCGCAGGCTGACCGTGGCGCCGCGAAACGCCAGCGGCTCGACCGAGGGGTCGAGCCGCACGAGCACCTCGGCGTCCTCGAGTCGTCGGGCGAAGTCACGGCCGTCGTGCGCCGCGGCCGCCGCCTCGACCCAGCACGCCTGGAGCCGCATGTACGAACCGACCAGGTCGAGCGGCTGCGTGAGGCGGCGGTCGAACTGCCACGGATCGCGGCCCCGGATCCAGCGGATCCGGCCGGGGTCGACCCCCGCGTCGAGCAGCCACACGCAGGTGTCGATCGCCGTCTTGCCCGCCCCGACCACGGTGAAGCGGTCAGCAGGCCCGGCGAGCTCGACGAGGTCGTTGGGCGGCACGAGCGTGACGCCCGGCTCGACGGTGAACGAGGGAACGTGACGCGACGGGATCTCGGATTGGACGTAGGTCGCATCGACGACCCTGCGCCGCGGCCTCACGACGGTCTCCGAGCCGTCGAGCAATGACACGACGACGTGCTCGTGCCCGTCCCCGTTCCCACGGTAGTCGCTCATGCCGAAGAACCGCACCCTGCCCGTCGGCAGCAGGTTCTCGGTGAGCACGCGCGCGTAGTAGTCGCAGATCTCGGCAGCACTCGCACGCTCGTAGAAGCCGGCGTTCGGACCGTGCTGGTCGATCCGGTCGTTGCCGAGCGGCCGCGACTCGACGCCGTAGTAGCTGGAGGGCTGGTGGAGGCGCACGAACGGATACGCATCGAGCCAGTGGCCGCCGGGCTGGTGACGCCGGTCCACCAGCACGATCTCGGCGTTCGTGTGCGCCACCAGCGTGTCGGCGAACGCCATCCCCGACGCACCGGCTCCGACGACGAGGTAATCGGTCTCGAGTCGCCGCATCCCCGAAAGCTTGCACAGCCGGGAAAGCGCGCGACGTGAGATCCGTGCGTCCCCTGATCAGGATCGGTGTGCCTCCCGATGGCGGATCGCGCACGCAGCGCGATGGTCCGGGTGGAGGTTTGCGCATGTCGAGGACTGCTCCCCGGGTGCCGCGTCGAGCTCATCGCCCGCGTCGGTGGGTCGTATGGCTTCTGGCCTGCCTGGTCGCCGCCGGCATCGGCCTCGGCATCGTCGTCGGCATCGACCGGGCGTTCTACGCGGACCAGGTCCAGCAGTCGTGGCCGTGGTCGTGGCCGCCGGAGCCCTGCGTCGTGCAGGGGATCGACGCCCGCTGCGGCACCTTCGTCGTCGAGGAGAACCGGGCGATGCCGAACGGGCGCACGATCGGGCTCCACGTCCTCGTCCTGCCTGCGTCCTCGGAGCCGGCCCGACGGGACGCCGTCGCGTATCTCGCCGGCGGACCGGGAGACGCCGCCATCACGCAGGCGATCGACCAGGGCTGGCAGGCGAGTGCGCTGAACACGTATCGCGACATCCTGCTCGTCGACCAGCGGGGCACCGGGGGATCGAATCCTCACGCCGGCGACGTGACCCAGTACGGGACGCGGATGGCGATGGACGACGTGGACGCGGTGCGGGCGGCGCTCGGCTACCGGCAGCTCGACCTGATCGGCAGCTCCTACGGCGCCACGGCGGCGCAGGTCTACCTGGTGCTCCATCCCGCATCGGTGCGCACGCTCATCCTCTCGGGCGGAACTGCGATCGACGTCGGCTTCTTCGACAGCTATGCCGTCAACGCCCAGCGTGCCCTCGACCAGCTCGCGGGGCTCTGTGCGTCAGATCCCGGCTGCCGAAAGGCGTTCCCAGGCTGGGAGCGCCGGTTCGGCGAGCTCGTAAAGGCGTGGAACGCCACCCCGGCGCGGATGACGGGCAACGAGCTCGCCTCCGTCGTCCAGCTCATGCTGACCGACCTGACGAAGGCGGTCAGGATCCCGCTCGTCGTCAGTCGGGCCGCACAGGGCGACTTCTCGCCCCTCACCGAGCAGGGCTCGGGAGATCTCGCCGTCGACCTTAATCCGATGGGATCGTCGATCTGGTGCAACGAGCCCTGGACCGGGCTCGATGCAAAGGGACCGTGGGGCACACACTTCGACAGCCTCACGACGGCTCGCATTGCGGCGTTTCGGAATGCCTGCTCCTCCGTCCCGAAGCGCGCGGAGCCGAGCGCGCTGTGGACGTTGCCCGTATCCAGCCGCGTGCCGGTGCTCGCCCTCGTGGGCGGCGCCGACCCGCAGGACCCAGTCACGAACCTGTCCGACCTGAAGCAACACTTCCCCGACAGCCGCACCGTGATCTTCCCGCACATCGGACACCAGTTCGGCATCGGCGGCTGCGTCGACCAGATCATGGCGGAGTTCGTCGATCGCGGCACGACCAGAGGCCTGGACACGACTCGCTGTGACGGCGCGGTCGTGGTGCCGCCGTTCGACCTGCCCGACTGAACGGGGCCACCGAGACCCATCGGGCCATGCGACTCGTTTGCCCGAGAGTGCGGGAATGTCGCCTGCTGAGAACACGCACGCTGCGATTGCCACCGAATACCGATGCGTGAGCCGTTTGCCGCCGCGACACTGTTGGCAGGAGGTGAACGAGGTGACGGATCACACTCTTCCGTCTCACGCGCACTTCTCCGCGGGTCCAGTTTCATCGAACAGCTCGCTCGCCCGGTGGGCGTTCCGGCTCGCGGCGGGTGCCCCGGTAGCGATCGGGACAGGGCTTGTGCTCTTCGGCGTCGCCGATGTCGTCGGGGGGTCCGACGCGACATCCGACAACTGGGTCGGTGTCCTCGTTGGGTTCGGCTTGCTGGCCGGATTGCTGGCGTCGTTTGCCGGATTCCTGCTCGCAGCCGCGGCGAAGATCATGCACGAGCCGTGGCTGATCCTGTGGCTTCCGCTGTCCATGTTCCCGGCAGTACTTGCCTTCTTCGTGCTCGGCGAAGCCTTCTGGTGGGAGTAGAGGTCACTTCGGTCATGGCCGTGTCGACTACTTCATCTCACCCTCGCAGACTCTCCCTCCCGGAAGCGCCGGGCCGGCGCTTGGCGACGTGGTCGCTGCTGATGGTGGCCGGGACGGTGGCCGCGACCGTCGCCGCCTGGATCGTCGGCACCTTCGTACAGTCCGTCGTCCTCGGCCTCGAAGAGCAACAGCTCCTGACCGACGCCGGCGTGTGGGGCTATGTCGCCGGTTTCTTCCTCCTAGCGCTCATCGTGCTGCCCACGCTCGTAGGGATCGTGCTTGGCGTGCGAGCCCGGGATCTCGGCGAACGTCGCCTGGGAACGACGGGCATCATGGCGAACGGCTTGATCGGGACGTACGTGGTCACCACGACGGTCGCCAACCTCCTGTTCGCCTGACGACTGCCGCGATCGCCGGCGGAGCAGGTCCTTTCTCGAGCGAGGCGTAGAAGCTCTCGTAGATGGCGTTGTCTCGACCTCACGGGTCGGAGACAATCCGAGAGTGTCCTCGAGTGTGGTGCGCTCGGATATCGAGTACGCCCGTAGCAGCGGCGTCGCGATCGCCTACCAGGTCGTGGGTGAGGGTGAGGTCGATCTCGTCTTCGTCCCCGAGTGGGGATCGAACCTGGTCTACGGGTGGGAGTACCCACTGTGGCGAGACTTCTACGAGCGACTTGCGCGCTCCTTTCGGCTGATCCTGTTCGACAAGCGCAGCACGGGACTGTCCGACCATGGCGGTCAGTTCGCGACGCTCGAAACGCGAATGGAAGATCTGCGAGCCGTCCTGGATGCGGTCGGTTCCTCTAATACGGTGGTGTTCGGAGCACTGGAGGGGTGCGGGATGGCGACCCTTTTCGCGGCCAGCTACCCCGAGCGAACACGGGCGCTCGTGCTCTTCCATCCCAAGGCAGCTCCAACGCCCGACAACGAGGAAACGCGTGAAGGGCTGCAGAGGCTCCGCGAGCGGTGGGGAACGCAGGAGCTCTCGGACGCGATCCTTTGCGAGGGTTGCCCGACGCTGTACGCGAGCGAAGACAGACGACGGTGGTTTGCCAATCACCAACGAGTCGGCATGACGCCGGCGGTGGCCTACGCACTCAACCGCGCGTACCACGAGGCCGATCTGCGAGAAGTCCTTCCCGCTGTGCGCATGCCGACGCTCGTCCTCTACCGCACGCGGGAGGAGAGTGACGCGTTGCAGGTGGTGGCGCGGATCCCGTCGGCACGCGCGATGCGCGTCTCCGGAGACGACTATTTCGGCGTCTTTCTCTCACCCGACGTCGTCGACGAGATCGAGCGCTTCGTCCGCGGAGAAGAACCGGTGCAGGTGCCAGGCAGCGTCCTGGCCACGATCCTGTTCACCGACATCGTCGGCTCGACCGAGCGCGCGGCGGAGCTCGGCAACCGTGGCTGGAGAGACCTGCTCGGTCAGCACAACTCCTTGACCCGCCGAGAGCTCCGCCGCTTCCGCGGTGAGGAGCGCGACACCGCCGGCGACGGCTTCTTCGCGACGTTCGACGGGCCGGCTCGGGCCATCCGCTGCGCCCAGGCGATCCTGGCAAGCGTCGGCGAGATCGGGCTCGAGCTGCGAGCCGGGGTTCACGTGGGCGAATGCGAGCTCCACGAGGGCAAGGTTGCAGGACTCGCGATCAGCGTCGGCGCCCGCATCGCCGCCATGGCCGAGGCCGGAGAGGTACTCGTCTCCGGCCTGGTCAGAGACCTCGTCACCGGTTCCGGGATCGAGTTCGAGGGCCGTGGGAAGCACGACCTCAAAGGCGTCCCCTCACCCGTGCGCCTGTACACGGCGATACCCGAACAGTCGCCACACCCTGCGGCCTTCGGGGGTTCGGGAGCCGAGAGCTGACACTAGGACTGATGCCGCGGCCACCGCGAGCTAACGCCGGCCTCTCACAACCGTTGTCCCTCCACGGCTTGATCTGGAACTTCAGGACTTCGCGGTCGTTCATCGCGCGGTAGCCGTCCGGCGTCCTCGATCGAGCCGGCGCGGTCGAACACCCGGCCGGGGTCGATCCGCCCTCGAGCAGGTCCGGCAGCAGCTCCTCGGTGTACGCACGGGTGCGGGGCCGCCGGCGAGCGAAGCGTTCTTCCAGAACGCAACGTCCGTTTCGGTCCTTTCCTGCTCGGGCGCCGTGCGCGAATGTCTCGTGCAGCACCGCCGTCGGGTCCAACCACCTCGCACTCAGCCGGGTGGACATGCGCCTCCAAGCTCAGGTCAGGCGGAGCTACAGCAGCTTCACCGCGAGCGCGGCGATCATGACGACGACGATCCCGCCTCCGACCGTGACCATCCAAGGGTTGTTCAGGACGCGTGCGATCTTGCCCGACCCCGTCGGAGGAGCTGCGGTTGGCGGGACGAGGCTCGGTGGTTCGGGCTGCGCGAGGGAGCGCTCCGTGCCGGCCCAGTTCTCGAAAGCGTCGAGGACAGCCTCCTGGCGCTGGAGCAGGTTTCCGACGTGGTCGTCGTCGGCGTACGTCCACCTGTCGAAGGCCTCGTCGAACGTCAGCGCGTCCCACCACTGCGTGAACGGATAGTCCACCGGAACGTCGTTCCCGCCGTCTTCGTAGACCTCGCAGCGCAGGTCGTAGCGTGGCTCCTCGCCGAGGAACTCGATGAACAGGTCGCGCACGGGCCGGTACGCCCGATCGACCCGTCGCTGCAACTCCCGGTACTCCGCACGGATCCTGTCCCTCCGCTTGTCGGAGCTGTCCGCCTGGAACGTCCGGCGACGCTCGCGGAACGACCACATGAGGTCCGTGAAGGCGCTGCGCAGCGCCGCCACGCCCCGTCCACGCTCGCTCGCCCCAAGAGGAGGCGCCATCCAGAGATTCTGGCAGTGCCGCGTCCGCAGGTGGGTGGTGAAGTTCCACTCCCCTCGGTCTCGGGGCGGCGACGAGTACGGGCCGACGAACGTCCTGGGCATCCGCCATGTCGGATTCGTCGTCGACGACATAGACGCCGCCGTCGACGCCGTGCGAGCCCGCCGCGGTGAGCTCGTCGGCGAGGTGGAGAACCACGAAGACGTCTATCCGCTCTGCTACGTCCGCGGCCCGGATGGGAAGTTTCAGACATTGAGTTGTCTAGGCAGAGACTCCATCCTCGCGAAGGGTGAGCCTGCTCTCGTATCTTGAGCACGACGGCCGACGGGCTCGCCGTCAGCGGGCGGATCCCCTCATTCAGGCGTCAGCTCTCAGGCGATCCGCTCGAAGCGTCACCGAGCGTGACGATGTCGGGCCAGAGATCCAGGGGAATGTCCGCCCCCGGCGAGAACCGCTTGCGGCCATCGGCTGCGGCCTCGTCGACGAGGCGCAGGAGAAGGCTCCACGCCTCACCCTCCGTGTCCTGCGATTCAGGATGGAGCTTCAGCTCCCCGGGCCCCTCGGCTACCACGTCGCAGTCGCAACGCGGACGCGGCGGATACCACAGGCCGTCCCACGACTGCCACCACCCTGGCCTCGGTGTGCTCGAGCCCGAATGCTCAGCTGACCCACCGAAACGAGCCTTGAAAAGATCCACTGAAAACGAGCTTACCGTCGGCCGGTTTCTCGACCTCCGCCCACGTCGGGCATCGCGGATAGCGCTCCGTGGTGCGGCAGCTCGTTCGCGAAAGTCGCCTTGTGCACCCGTTGCTCGGGAGACCGCGCAACCGGCGGGACACGCCTGCATCGACCACAGGGCGATCTGCCCCGCCGCGTCGCGACGGCGACCTCCACGACCCTCGCCGCGCCGATCCTCGACGAAGTAGCGCGACGGCAACAGCGTCGAGGCGGCCCCACGGCGACCGCGAGGAGGCCGTGCCCGACGGCCGCATCGACCACCTGTGGCTCCGCGTCCGCGACCCGCAGGCCTCCCGGCGCTTCTACACGACGATCGCCCCGCACGCCGGGCTCCGGCTCCGCCTGACGCACGACGAGCCCGACCGCGTGCAGCTGTCCGGCCGGACTACAGCTTCTCGCTCGTCCGGGACGAGCGGCCGCTCACGGAGTACGGTCAACTCGCGTTCCCCGCGCTTGAGGACGCCGCGGTGCGCGCGTTCCACGCCGCCGCGCTCGCGGCGGGCTACGAGGACAACGGCGCACCGGGCGAGCGCGCGGTCTACCACCCGGGCTTCTACGGCGCGTTCGTGATCGACCTGGAGGGGATCATCGTCGAGTTGGCGGAGCGGAGCTCTGGCTGTGTCACCATCTCTCGAGACGATGGTGCTCGAGATCGTCGGTAGAGAGGAGGAGCTCGCCTCGGTTCGTGCCTTCATCGAGGGGAGGACTCTGCCGGCTGCGTTACTCGTCGAAGGCGAGGCGGGTATCGGAAAGTCGACCGTGTGGGGCGCAGGGGTCGACCACGCCCGCCTGCACGGATTCACGGTTCTCTTGTCGCGTCCTGTCGAGGCGGAGCGCGGTCTCGCCCACGTCGGGCTGGGCGATCTGCTCGAGGGTGTCCTCGACGATGTGCTTCCATCGCTGTCGCCGCCGAGACGGCGCGCGCTCGAGGTCGCGCTCCTCCTCGAAGAGACATCGGCGGGCGGAGTCGATCCGCGGGCGCTCGGGATCGCGACACGCAATGCTTTGCAGCTCCTCGCGGGGGAGGGGCGGCTCGTCGTCGCGATCGACGATCTCCAGTGGCTAGACGCTTCGTCGAAGGCGGCGCTCTCGTTCGCGCTGCGGAGGCTCGGTGCGAGCCGTGTGGCCCTCCTGCTCGCGCGGCGGTTCGTCGACGGAACGCAGCCGTCGGGACTCGAGCGGGCGCTCGGCGTGGAGCGGGTCGAGCGGTTGCGGCTCGGGCCGGTCAGCGTGGGCGCGCTCCACCGGTTGCTGCGCGATCGGCTCGGGAGACCGTTTGCGCGGCAGACGCTGCTCCGCATCCACGAGAGGTCGGGTGGAAATCCCTTTTTCGCGCTGGAGCTGGCCCAAGCTCTCGATACGGATGTCGATCCGACGCAGCCGCTTCCGGTGCCGGAGACGCTCGAGGAGCTCGTGCGCGGAAGGATCTCCGACCTACCGGCGTCCACGCGGACAGCGCTCGCGCTTGCCTCCGCGCTCGGCACGCCGTCGGAATCCCTCCTGGAGCGGGCCGGCGTCCCGGCAGACTCCCTCGAGCCGGCGGTCGCCGCGCACGTGATCGAGCGAGCGAATGGGGCGATCCGCTTCACTCATCCTTTGCTCTCGTCTGTCCTCTACCAGGACCTCGGCGATGAGCGTCTTCGTGTTCACGCACGTATCGCGGAGATCGTCGACGACCCTCTCCTCCATGCACGTCACCTCGCGCTCTCGATAGCCACGCCGGACGCCGAGGTCGCAGCCGTGCTCACCGGCGCCGCGCGAATCGCCGCAGATCGCGGCGCGTTCCCCGTCGCCGCCGAGCTCGCCGAGCACGCACTCCGGCTGACGCCGCCGGACGAGCACGAGGAGCGTCATCGTCGGGCGCTGACTGCAGCTCACGCGCATCGCACAGCCGGAGAGTGGATCCGCGCCCGCACGATCGCGGCTGACCTGCTTGCCGAGACGGAGCTCGACTCGTACAGGGCGGACGGCCTCGTCCTCCTGGCGGAGCTCGAGGGCGTCGATCGCTCTATCGCCCTGCTCGAGGAGGCCCTCCGGGAGGCGACCTCGCGGCCGGCGCTCCAGTCGGTCATCCACAGTCGGCTCGCCTGGTCGACACGCTTCAGGATGGGATTCCGCGACGCGCGAAAGCACGCGCATGCGGCACTCGAGCTTGCCGACGACCTCGACGACGACGCGCTTCGGGTCGGGGCGCTCACGGTGCTCACGCTACTCGCCAGCACGACGGGCGACGCCGAGGCATCCTCGCACGCAGCCCGTGCGCACGAGCTCGCGATCGCTCTGGGCGACGCCGAGTTGCTCAAGGGGGCGACAGAGGTGGTTGCAGAAGTGCTCGCGCTCTCCGGTCGGAGCGACGAGGCTCGCGCGCTGCTGGAGCGCGAGTATCGGGCGTGGCGCGACCGCGACGAACCGCACGGCGCGGAAATGCTCGCCGCTCTCTCGTGGGTCGAGCTATCCGACGGGCGCTGGGAGCTGGCGGCGGACTATGCCGCTCGTGCGCGCGACCTCAACGTCCAGTATGGGCTCGAACGCCCGCAGGACTACTTACCCATCGCATGGATCGCCGTCCACCGTGGGCAGCTCGAGCTCGCACGCGAGGAGTCCGAGCGAGCACTGGAGCTCGCGAAGGAACAGCTGGGGCTCCATCCGCCCTTCCACCTGGCGATCCTGGGACTCGTCGCCCTCTGGAGCGGTGACGCACGCTCGGCCGCTGTGTGGCTTGGGAAGGCCGACCGCCAGGCAACGGCGCTCGGCTGGGGCGAGCCGACCTTGCGCCCGTGGAGCGGCGATTACGCCGAGGCGCTGCTCGAGCTCGGCAGGATCGACGATGCCGTACGCGTCCTGGACGTCTGGCAGGCCGATGCGGCACGCCTCGGCCGCAGCCCGGTGCTCGCGCACGTGACGCGGTGCCGGGGTCTCGTAGCCGCTGCGGAGGGAGACGTTCGTCACGCTGTGTCTCTCCTCGAGCTCGCAACGGCGCGGCACGAGGCCGTCGGCGATCGCTTCGGGCGTGCCCGCGCGCTCCTTGCACGGGGCATCGTCCTCAGGCGGGCGCGGCAGAAGCGCGCTGCCCGTGAGGCGATCCGCGCAGCGTTCGACGGCTTCGAGGAGCTCGGGGCGGCAACCTGGGCCGAGAAAGCCCGTAGCGAGCTGGGGCGGATCGGGGGACGCACGCGCGAGGACGACCTGACTGCCGCGGAGCGCCGCGTCGCCGTGCTCGTCGCCGAGGGCCGGACGAACCGGGAAGTCGCCGCCGCGCTGTTCCTCGGCGAGCGGACCGTGGCCGGCCACCTGACGCACGTCTACGCCAAGCTCGGGGTGCGCTCGCGCACCGAGCTCGCGCGCCGGCTGCATTAGCAGCCGGCACGCCGGGCAAAGTCGAGACGTTCTTACCTTTCCTCGTCATCGCCCCCGCCATAGCGTCGAGGGCGTGCCGAGCTACCTCGTCGAGACGTACCTCGCTCGTGGCCAAGTGGGCGAGCGCACCGCACGCGAGCGGAGAGCCCGCGCCGCCGCGGAGGAGCTGACGCGGGGGAGAACGCGCGTCCGCTTCGACCACTCGATCCACGTTCCCGACGACGAGCTCTGCTTCTTCGTCTTCGAGGCGCCCTCGAGCCGGGACGCGGTGACTGCCGCCCAAAGCGCCGGCCTCCATCCAATCCGCGTCGTCGAGGCGGTCCCGTCCGGAAAGGAGAACACATGAAGTCGAGATTCCCTCAAGCTCTGGTCGTCGGTCTCGCGATCGCCGCTGGAGCATCGCTCGCTGCCGGCACCGCCGGCGCGGACGTCTCGCAGACCCCCGTGGCGACGGCGTGTCCTGCGGGCTACGAGCATCTGGGCGTCGCCTCGCTCGAGGCGACGGGACCGTACTACGTGCCCCGCCTGGTCGACACGGCCGGCAACAACAACGGCTACGTCTGCGGGCTCGCGCAGCCGGAGGCCGTCCGCGACGCCTTCTGCAAACTCGGCGGGGTGGTCGCGTGTCTGCTCGCCCAACTCGGCCTGCCGCACTACGTGTTCAGGGACGACGACAACCCCGCGACCGAGAAGGCTCGGGTCGATGGTTAGGACGTCTCGCACCGCCTCGAACGGTGTCGTCGACGGACGCACTCGTCGCGGGCCAAAGCTCCAGACGTGGCGCGCATGAGACGGCCTCGTGCGACGGGGCGCCGCTGGCACCAATCCGGAGGAGAACACCCCGCCAACTGTCCCTCTCGAGAGCACAGCTGGGCAGAGAAAAAGGAGAAGAGATGAAGTCGAAATGGGTTTGGGCGCTACTCGTCGCCGCCCTGGGAGCCGCGGCCTACGGCGGCACAGTCCTGGCGACGCCGTCAACGGGATTCACCAGCACGACTCTCGCGAAGGCGCAACTCGCCGAGCTCGACACGCACGTGCACACGGTCCCGGCGGACTGGCAGGCATGGATCAAGACGAAGGGGCTGTCCGACCTCTACGTCCAGTCCAATGTCTTTGCCGCAGGCGGCGGCAGCGGCTGGCACACTCACCCGGGCCCCAGCCTGATCACCGTTACGCAGGGCACGGTGACCGTCTACGAGGGCGACGATCCGTCCTGCACACCGCACGTGTACTCGACGAACGGGACGAACTCGTTCGTGGACGTCGGCGGCGGAGCGGTCCACCTGATCAGGAACGAGGGCACCGAGGAGGCGCGCACGATCGTGGTGCAGCTCGTGCCCGCCGGCGCAGCACGAAGGATCGACGCGCCGGCTCCCGGCAACTGCCCCTTCTAGGCGGTCGCCAACCGAGGGAGGGCGGGCACCGGCCCGCCCTCCCTCGTTACAGCGATGCGACGGGCAAGATCGCCCCAGCCTGGGCCAGTTGTTCGAATGTCCCCTCAGCGAGTGGCCCCCTCGGGCAGAGTCATCACGGCCACCTTGCGGAGTCGACCACTGGGTCAGCGGTGGCGGTGATACTGCAGCTCGACGATCCCGCTGCTGGAGACTGCGCTGGAGACCAGGTCGAGCCGGTAGGACCTGGGGACGCCGTCGAACAGCCGGGTGCCCTCGCCCGCAACGTAGGGGAACACGCTCAGCCGGAGCTCGTCGATCAGGTCGAGCCGCATGAGCGACCGCCAGAGGCCGACGCCGCCCCAGACCACGATGTGGCCGTCGCCGCCCAGCCTGAGCTTGTCGATCTCCTCTGCCGTGTCACCCGCGGCGATGGCGGTGTTGGCCCAGTCGGCCGTCTTCAGGGTCCGGGAGAACACGACCTTGCGCCCGGCGTTCAGGATGTCGGCGAACGGATGGTCGGTGGCCGTCGTCGTCATGGACTCGGCGATGGCCTCGTAGGCGGTGCGGCCCATGACGTGCGTGTACGCGCTCTTTAGAAACTCGAGTTGCGCCGGGTCGTCGGGCTCACGGTTTTCGGGCAGGCTGAAGCAGAACTCCCAGAACTCGGTGCCCTCGTCGGCGAGAAGGCCGTCGAGCGAGTAGTTGAACACCGTCGCGATCAGCTTCCGCATGCTCGGACCTCCCTGGTCTCGGGTCGTCCGGAAACCATGCCTGCTCCGGGAACACGCCTGTCCCACTGCGGCAGCGTCTCTGGCCTGTCGCCGATGCTTCAGAGGCCCTGCCGCCCGACCCTGACGTGGTCTACGACGTGTGCACCGGATAGCGCAGATGCGTGACACCCACACCGCTGACGACTGTCGGATTCCCGAGGACGGCCGGCGTGTTGGCGAGGTGGTCGAACAGCCGCACTCCTGCGCCCAGCAAGACGGCAGCCAGGTCGATGTGGAGCTCGTCGAGCAGCCCGGCGTCCAGGCACTCCTGGATCGTTTGGGCGCCGTGCACCCCGACGGACCTCGGCCCGGCTGCCGATTTCGCCCGAGCAACGGCGCTTTCGATGCCGTCGGTGACGAACTCGACCGTCGAGTCGGGCCGTGGCCAGCCCTCGGGCACCTGGTGGGTGGCGACGAAAGCCGGAATCTCCCACGGGTGCTGGCCGTCCCAGCCGTCGGCGCGCTCGAACGTGCGTCGACCGGTGAGCATGGCGCCGATCTCGGCCATCAAGCCCCTCAGGTGGTCGGCGCTCGGCGCCGAGACGTGGAACGTCATGTCCGATCTGGTGCTCGGCATGGGGATCTCGACGTCGCCCGAGGAGAAGTACCAGTCGAAAACTTCGGCGACCCCGTCATCCGCGTCGGCGACATATCCGTCGAGAGACATCGACATGATTGCGACCACGTTGGTCATCGTGCAGGTCCGTCGACGGAGACGAGCGTCGTGGAAGTCAGTTTCATGGGTTCATCCCCTTCTCGTGGTGGTCTTTCCGTTCCGACCGCGCCGAGGCGCGGATCTCATCGGTCGCAGCAGAGTCCGTCCCGCCGAATCGAGCCTGAGGAAGCGAACCAGGGCCGCAACCTGGGCCAGTGTTCCAGTCAGACACCCCGATGTCAGGCGGTCGTACCAGTCCGAGCGCGGCGGGTGAATGCACCTCGACCGCACGGTTTGCTGATCGCGCGTCGGCCTGAAAGCATGGCCAACGATGGCTCGGTTATTGGTGTCGGCTGCCGTTTTGTTCGCCGCAGCGGGCGTGCTCGCCGTCACCACCCCGAGCAGTTGGCCGCTCCTGCTCGCCCGCGTCGTTCTGATCGCCATCGGCGTCGTGCTGGTCGTCGTCGGGCTGCGGCGAAGTCGACGAACGGCGGGGTAGTCCGGCCCGTGTCGCGGTTAGGGCAACGTACGTCTCGCCTGGGCCAGTGTTCGGGAATGTCACCCGACCCAACATGCGCGGGGCGAGGCTCCGTTGTTGCTGTCGTTTCGAAAACCGCAGGTTGCTAGGGTCGTCGTGGTGATG
>Ga0210142_1000015_pt1 | contig 47277 bp, 52 predicted proteins | sample Goodyear_PhragC__FD_184869 | JGI IMG/M metagenome (GOLD analysis project Ga0210142, IMG submission 184869) | Wetland microbial communities from San Francisco Bay, California, USA, that impact long-term carbon sequestration - Goodyear_PhragC_D2... | ecosystem: Environmental > Aquatic > Marine >...
GGCGGTCTTGCCCACCCGCTTGCCGGTACCGATCACCGCGAGCGTCGGGAGATCCACCGGCACGGCCGCGGGCGGCTCGAAGCGGAAGTCCGGCCCCTCGTACGGGAGCCCGAGCGCGAGCACGCGGCTCGCGAGCGCGAGCCGCTCGGGTGGGCCGAGCACCGGCTCGTCGGAGAGGTCGATCACGACGTCCGGCCGGTGCTGGAGGACGGCGGACTCGACCGAGGGCTCGAGCGGCACGCCGTACCCCTCCGCGTCGCGGAGCTTCTCGGTGCCGCCGACGAGCACCGCGGCGACGACGGCCGCGTCGAGCTCCGCCAGCGCCTGGCGGACGACCGGCGGGTAGTGCTCGCCGTCGATGATCGCGACCGCGCGTCTCATCCCCGGGTCGTCACCTCGCGCTCGATCTTGCCGGTGTACTTCTCGTACTCGAAGGTCTCGGTGGAGAACTGGATGATCCGCTCCTCACCGTGGAAGGGATGACGGCGCGAGATCGACACGTGGTGACCGACGATCTCGACGACGTTGTAACAGGGCCGGGTGTTGCCACGGAGCCGGAGCGACGAAACCGTGCCAGTGTTGACGACGAAGAGGTTCTCGAGCCGCCACGCGTAGGGCACGTGCTTGTGCCCGGAGAGCACCAGGTGGACACCTGCCCGCTGGAGGCACTCGATCGCGTCGCCGGCGTCGTAGACGACGTTCCGCTCACGGCCCGTCCCGGGAACCGGGAGGAGGTGGTGGTGGAGCACGAAGATCCGCAGCTGGGACGGCTCGCTCGTGAACTCGGTCTCGATCCACGGGTAGCGACCACGCCCGATCTGGCCGTGATCCAGGTCGGGCTCCGTCGAGTCGACCGCGACGACCGTCACGCCGCTCTTGCGGAGGACGGAGTTCCGGTCGCCGAAGAGCTCCTCGAAATGGACGTAGCCGACGTTCCGCGCGTCGTGGTTCCCGGGGACGACGACGAACGCGTCGCAGTCGATGCGCTCGAGGTAGGAGCGGGCGACGTGGTACTCGTGCTTGAACCCGAACGTCGTCAGGTCGCCCGAGCAGATCACGATGTCGGGCTTGAAGTCGTTCACCTCGGAGATCGCCCGCTCGAGGAGGTTCGCCTCGAAATACGGCCCTCCGCAGTGGAGATCCGAGAGGTGGGCGATGCGGATCCGGCGCTCACCGACGGCCATCGCTGCAGTCTACGGTCGGCCCACCGCCGAGGCACGCCGCCCGCGGCGCAGGCGTCGCGCCGGTGCCGGAGACCTGGCGACGGGCCACCGCGACGGCGGATCCCGCTGGGCGAGCGAGCACGGGGCCGTCCGAGGCGGACGCTACCCTCGGGACGGTGCGGGAGTCGCCCACGGAAACCTCCCCGTTCCAGGCATATCGTGGCTCGGAGCCGCCGCGCTTCGTCAACGGCGCGGAACGGGAGTGCGCCCAGATCCTCGACTGGTACGGGATCCCGTGGGAGTACGAGCCGCGGTCGTTCGTGCTCAGGCGCGACGCGCAGGGGCGTGTGACCAGCGCGTTCACGCCCGACTTCTACCTCCCGGACCAGGACCTCTACATCGAGGTGACGGTCATGAAGCAGTCGCTCGTGACCCGGAAGAACCGCAAGCTGCGCGAGGTTCGGCACCTGTACCCCGACGTGCGCATCAAGCTCTTCTACCGGCGCGACATCGAGCGCCTCGCGCAGCGCTACCGGCTGCGAATCGCCTCGTGACGGCAGCCGAGCGCCTCCGTGCGGCGGGCGACCCGATCGGCGACGTCTACCTCACGCGGGAAGAGATCGCTGCGCGCGTGGCGGAGCTCGGACAGGAGCTCGCCGTCGCGTACGCGGGGCTCGACCCGCTCCTCGTCGCGCCCCTCAAGTCCAGCGCGGTCTTCCTCGCCGACCTCTCGCGCGCGCTCGACGTCGACCACGAGCTCGACGTGATCGAGCTGGCGCCGTACGGGAGCGGCCGTCGCGGAGGCGGCGTGCGGCTGCTCAAGGATCTCGACCGCCCGATCGCAGGCCGGGACGTGCTGCTCGTGGAGGACGTGGTCGACACGGGCCTGACGCTCGGCTTCCTCACCCGCTCGTTCGTCGAGCGCCGCCCAGCGACCCTCGCGGCGGTCACGCTCCTCGACCGCCCGTACCGCCGTCTCGTCGACGACATCCCGCTCGGGCACGTCGGCTTCACCGTCCCGGACGAGCTGTTCGCCGGCTACGGCCTGGGGCTCGAGGAGCGTTGGCGCGCCCTTCCCGACCTCCACCTCGTCGTCGCAGACGAGCTGCCGGCCGCGATCGACGCCGCATAGGTGTTGCGCGGCTTCGTCGCGAAACACCTAGATCTGAGCCGTCCGCGGCCCCGATGCGGGGCGAACGCGTGCGTCGAGCAGCTCCGCGAAGGCCTCGGGCGGTAGCGGGCGGGCGAAGTGGTAGCCCTGCGCGTAGCCGCAGCCGAGCGCCCGGAGCGACTCCACCTGTGTCGCGTCCTCCACCCCCTCGGCGATCGTCTTCATCCCCAGATGGTGGGCGAGCTGGAGGATCGCCTTCGCGAGCGCGGGCTCGTCCGGATGACGCCCGAGCTCGGCGACGAAGGCACGATGCACCTTGAGGATCTCGATCGGGTAGCGCTGCAGGTACCCGAGCGACGAGTAGCCCGTCCCGAAGTCGTCGAGCGCGAGACGGATGCCGAGCTCCCGCAGCTCGAGCAGCCGCTGGACGGCCTGGTCCGGGTCCTCGACGAGAGAGCTCTCCGTGAGCTCGAGCACGAGCTGACCGGGCGCCAGCCCACGCTCCGAGACGATCGCGGCGACGTCGCCGACGAACAGGCGGTCCTGAAGCTGACGCGCCGAGACGTTCACGCTGAGCGTCAGCGGTCCGAGCTCCGGCCACCGCCTGCCCCACTCCACGGCCTGTCCACACGCCTCGCCGAGCACCCATCTCCCGATCGGCACGATCAGGCCCATCTCCTCGGCGAGCGGGACGAAGTCGCCGGGCGGAATGATGCCGCGGTCGCCGTGCTCCCAGCGGAGCAGGGCCTCCGCCCCGACGATCGACTCGTCGGCGAGCTTGATGTAGGGCTGGTAGTGGACCTGGAGCTCGCCGCGCTCGAGCGCGTGGCGCAGGTCAGCCTTCAGCTCCATGCGCCGCACGACCGCCTGCCTCATGTGCGGCTCGAACACTTGGTAGCCGCCCTTCCCCCGCGCCTTCGCCGCGTACATCGCGACGTCCGCGTCGCGCATCAGGTCCTCGGGACGGTCGTCGGGTCTCTGCCCGAGGGAGATGCCGATGCTCGCGCGGACGGCGATCTCCATCGCGTCGACCTCGAACGGCGCCTCGAGCCGCTTGCCGACCCGCCTGGCGACGGCGGTCACGTCGTCCCTGTCGTCCAGCTCGTCAAGGAGGATCGCGAACTCGTCCCCCGCGAGCCGGGCCAGCGTGTCACCCGGACGGACGCACGAGCGCAGGCGCGAGGCGACCGCGACGAGCAGCTCGTCGCCGGCGGCGTGGCCGAGGCTGTCGTTGACCGTCTTGAAGTCGTCCAGGTCGAGGAGCAGGACCGCCACCGCCGTCGTGCCCGAGTCCACCCTGCGGCTGAGCGCGGCAGCGACGCGATCGGTGAACAGCGCCCGGTTTGCGAGGTCGGTCAGGGGGTCGTGGAACGCCTGGTGGGTGACGGCCTCGAGCGCCTTGCGCTCGGAGGTGTCCCGCACGAACGCGTTGATCCGACGCAACCCCTGGCTGACCGTCGCCCAGATGCTGAGCTCGACGGGGAACTCGGTGCCGTCTCTCCGCACGGCGCTGACCTCCAGCGTCCGTCCGACGAGGGTGCCGACGTCCGTCCGCAGGAACCGCTCGAAGCCACGCTCGTGCGCCTCTCGCAGCCGCTCGGGGACGATCGTGCCGACGAGTGGTAGTCCGATCGCCTGCTCTCTCGCCCAGCCGAACGTCCCCTCCGCCTTGCGGTTCCACTCGACGATCCTCCCCGCCTCGTCGACGCTCACGAAGGCGTCGCTCGCCGTCTCGATCACCGTGCGGAACCGCTCCTCGCTCGCGCGCAGCGCCTCCTCGATCGCGCGCCGCTCCGTGATGTCGGTCAGCACGCCGCTCCAGACGAGCGTGCCGTCCTCCGTCGCGACGATCGAGGCCGTGTCCCGCAGCCAGCGGCTCTCGCCTCCGCGCGTCAGCAGCCGGTACTCGGACTCGTACAGCTGTCCCGGCGTGTAGGACTCGACGTCGGCCTCCTCGGCGAGCACCCGCGCGCGGTCGTCGGGGTGGAGCTGACGCGCCCAGAGCGCCGGGTCGGAGACCCATTCGGAGTGGGTGAACCCGAGAATCTCCTCGACCTGTGGGCTGACGTACGTCCAGCGCCCCTGCGGGCCGAGCTCGGAGATGTAGATGATCCCGCGGGCGCCTGCGACGATCGTCTGCAGGCGCTCGTCCGAGCGCCCCAGGCTCCGCTCGAGCGCAGGCTCGGCTCTGCCGAGCCGCTGGAGGGCGCAGGCAAGGGCCGCCAAGCGGGATCGGCGCCGACTCGAGGTCGCGGCGCGCTCCACGACCTTAGTCATCGGAATCGCCGCGAGCGGGCTTGATGGGCACTTCCCGTGACCGGAAAGCGCCAGGAGGCTCTCTGGCCCTTCGCAGCGGAGCCGTGAAGTGCCTAGAGGTACCCGAGCGGGTCGACCGGCGAGCCGTTCACGCGCACCTCGAAGTGGACGTGCGGGCCGGTCGAGTGGCCCGTGGAGCCCGAGTACGCGACGACCTGCCCCGTGGCGACCGTCTGGCCCACAGCAGAGGCGAGCGACGAGTTGTGGCCGTACGCGGTCGAGAGGCCGTTGCCGTGATCGATCACGACGAGGTTTCCGTAGCCCTCCATCCACCCGGCGTAGAGCACGGTCCCGGCGGCCGCGGCACGCACGGGAGTCCCCTGTCCCACCGCGATGTCGATGCCCTCGTGCATGCGGCCCCAGCGCACTCCGAAGCCGCTCGTCACGGGCCCGGAGACCGGCCAGGACAGCTGGCCGCTTCCGGAGACCGCCGGTGACGACGACGCCGCCGACTGCTCCTGTGCGGCGCGGATGCGTGCGGCGAGTGCCGCGCTCTGGGCCTCGAGGTCGTCGATCTCCGCGAGGACCGCTGTGCGGTCGGTCTCGATCGAGGCGAGCATCGTGCGCTTCTCCCGCTCCGCTGTCGCGAGCTGGTCGCGGCTCGCGACGAGCCGCGTGACGAGACCGCGCTGCTCGCTCGTCGCCGACGCGGCCGCCGCCTCCACGCGCACCGCCTCGGTGCGCGCGGCCCGTGTCCGCCGGCGGGCGTCGGCGGCTCCGTCGCGTGCCCGTTTCACACGGGCGGCGATCTGCTCGTCCTGGCGTCCGATGCGGCCGAGCAGATCGAGGTTGTCGAGGAGGTCGGAGAACGAGGACGTGCCGAGCACGAAGGACAGCGTGTCGGGCCCGTCGGTCATGTACAGCTCGCGCACGCGCTGCTCCAGGCGGCGGAGCGCGATGTCGTACTGCCCACGCAGCCGCCCCAGGCGGGCGGTCTGCGCCGCGATGGTGCGCTCGAGCGACGCGAGCCGCGTGCGCGCCGTCGCCAGGGTCCCTTCCAGGACGGCGAGGCGCGCGCGCTGTGCGTCCACGCCGGCCTGGAGGTCGCGCACGCTGCGCGCGACCGCGCTCAACTGCTCCGTGACGACTCCGGCCTGGCGCTCCTGCGCCGCCGCCTGCTCGCGAAGCCCGCCGATGCGGCCGTCGACGCGCGCCTTCTCCGCGCCCGGGTCGCCGGCCGCGGCAGCCGCGAGGAGCGCTGAGACGGCGAGGGCCACGGCAGCGACACCGACGAGGCCCGCGCGACGACCCATCAGTCGATCTTCGCCTCCGCGTCGGAAGTCCCTGCCGCGAGACGGTCGAGCGCGCGCAGCGCCTCCGCGGCGTCGCGCCGCAGCACGCCGACGACTGCGCGGTAGTCCGCGTCGGAGATGCGCCCGGCACGGTGGTCGGCCTCGAGTTCCTGCAGCGCCGCGAGCGCGCGGTCGCGCTCCTCCTCGGCCTCGAGCAGCCGGCGCTCGAGCGGATCGAGCTCGTGGAGCGCGTCCGACGCCGGCGCCGGCTCGCGCAGGAACGGGAGGGCGACCGCGACGACGACCGCCACGGCGAGCGCGGTCGCGAGCACGACCCACAGGCTCACGCGCGTACCCGGCGGGCGTCCAGGAGCGCCTGCTGACGCCGCTTCCCCGGCCACCACGACGCCGCACGACGCCCCGGCAGCCCACGGGCGCGGACGCCTGGCAGCCGTCGCCTCAAGTGGTGGCGTGCGTGTCCGAGCGCTCCGCCGCGCGCGCGTACCGCGTCGCCAGGCGCCGTTCCTCCCGCGCGTCCGGCCAGAGCGTGATCACGGAGCCGAGGACGAAGACGAGCCCCGCGAGCCAGATGAGGTTCACGAGCGGCTTCACGAAGATCCGGAAGAAGACCGTGCCGTCGTCGTTGACCTGCTCGGCGATCACGTACAGATCCTCACCCGTCAGGTAGTCGGTGCGGATCCCGACCTCGTTCGAGACCTGTTGCTCGACGCTGTAGGCGTTCTTGCCCGCCTCGAGCGGGCCGAGCTCCTTGCCCCCGCGCCTGACGTCCAGCACCGCACGGATCTCGGTGGCGTTCGCGCCCTCGCGCTCCCCGAGCGAGCGGTACGTGAGCGTGTAGCCCCCGACCGTGAGCGCCTGGCCCTTCGCGAGCCGGCCCTCCGTGACCGAGTCGTAGGCGCTCGAGCCGGCGACACCGATCGCGAGCAGCACGATCGCGGCGTGGACGACGTACCCGCCGTAGCGGCGCCGGTTGCGCCCGATCAGGCGGCCGAAGGCGGTCGGCACGGGCTCGCCCGTCAGGGCACGGCGCGCCTGGGTGCCGCGCGTGAACTCGAGCGCGATCGTCGCGAGCACGAAGGCGGAGAACGTGTAGGCCACGAGCCCCGGGATCGAACTGCCGGCGCCGAGCGCGATCAGGACGACGCCGGTCGCGAGTGCCGCCCCGGCCGGCCATGCGAACGTCCGCAGCAGGCCTCTGAGCGACGCGCGCCGCCAGGCGACGAGCGGCCCGATCCCCATCAGCAGGAGCAGCGGCAGCCCGAAGACGCGCAGGAAGAAGTCGAAGTAGGGGCGCCCGACGACCATCGTCTGGCCGCGCACCGCCTCGGAGACCATCGGCCACGCGGTGCCCCAGAGGATCGTGAGGCACAGTGCCACGAGGAGCAGGTTGTTGTAGAGGAACGCCGCCTCCCGCGAGACGAGCGACTCCAGCTTCGCTGTCGTGCGGAGCTGCGGGAGGCGCAGCCAGATCATCGTCACCGCGAACACGACCGCGACCACGATGAACCCGAGGAACCACGGCCCGATCGAGCTCTTGGTGAACGAGTGGATCGAGGTCACGACGCCCGAGCGGGTGAGGAACGTCCCGAACAGCGAGAGGCAGAACGCCAGGCTGACGAGCGTCACGTTCCAGATGCGCAGCATGCCGCGCTTCTCCTGGATCATCACCGAGTGCAGGAACGCGGTTGCGGCGAGCCAGGGCATCAGCGCCGCGTTCTCGACCGGGTCCCACGCGTAGTAGCCACCCCAGCCGACCTCCTGGTACGCCCAGTGGGCGCCGAGCAGCTGACCCACGCCGAGCGCGGTCCACGCCACGATGGTCCAGCGGCGCGTGGCCACGATCCAGCGCTCGTCGGTCCGGCCCGAGAGCAGCGCGCCCATCGCGAACGCGAACGGAACCGCGAGACCGACGTACCCGAGGTAGAGCGCGACCGGGTGGACGACCATGTACGGGTTCTGGAGGCTCGGATTGAGGCCGCTCCCGTCGGCGGGGGCGGCGATCACGTCGAACGGGCTCGAGACCGCGACGAGCAGCCACGTGAAGCCGAGCGCGATCCCTGCCAGCACGGGCGTCACCCAGACGACGAGGTCCTTGGCACGCTTGCGCGCAAGCCAGACCGCCAGTGCCGCATACGCGTTCAGCACGAGCAGCCAGAGCAGCAGCGACCCCTCCTGGCCGCCCCAGAACGCCGACAGCTTGTACGGCGTCGGCAGCGCTCGGCTGGAGTGGCCTGCGACGTACGCGAGCGAGAAGTCGTCGCGCACGAAGCCGGCCACGAGGACGAGCGCCGCGACGAGCGTCGAGAAGAACGAGGCGATCAGCGCGTTCCGGGCGGAGTGCGCGAGACGCCGCCGGCCGCGCCATGCTGCGTAGCCGCCGGCGACGAGCGCGTACGCCGAGAGCCCGAGGGTGACGAGGAGCGCCGCTCGCCCGAGCTCAGCCACGGCCTAGCTCGGCGTGTCGGCGGCCTGGTACTTCGACGGGCATTTCGTGATCATCGAGCCCGGCTTCGTGACGAACAGGCCGTTCGCGTCCTGCGTCCCGGTCACGACGACGTCGCGCCCCGTCCGGAACATGTCGGGCACCGATCCCTTGTAGAGCACCGTTGCCCGCTGCTTGCTCGTGCCGTCGATGTCCTCGACGACGAACCGCATGCCGGCACCGTGCGGATCGCCCGTCGGCGTGCCGACGACCTTGCCGGCCAGTGCCACCTCGCCGGTCTTCGTCGCGAGCTGGCTCGGTGAGACCGACGGCGTGCCGCCGCCCGCCAGCGACGTGTAGAGGAGGAAGACCGCGAGCACCGACGCGACGGAGAGCGCGATCACAAGACGGGCAGGCGAGGACTTCCGTGCCACGCCGACAGTCTAGAGACGGAACCCGCACCGACGCGCGGTCATGGGAGGAGCGTCAGGCTCTCCACGTGCCGCGGACGGACGACCCCGAAGTGCCGGCGATCGAGCGTGGCGACCTCGGCGATCCCGAGGCGTTCCGCGGCGGCGACGACGGACGCGTCGACGGTTCCCAACGGCAGGTCGCGGTAGGTCGCGATGAGCTCGGCGATCCTGAGCCAGTCGCCCGCGAGCACGGGCTCTATCGAGAGCGCGCCCGACGCGAGGTCTCCGAAGCAGGCCCGATGCTCAGCCGCGTGCAGCGTCGCGCTGGCGCCGCGGCACGTCGTAGCCGTGCTCGAGGCACAGCGAGCCGGGCGCGTCCTCGGTGAGCGCGTCGCAGTAGCCCTTCCCATACGCGGCCCGCATGAACGCCGAGACGACCTCGAGACTCCACTCGGAGACGTCCGCAGCCTCGCGCCACAACTCCGTCAGGCGGAGGTCGATGTCGAGCTCCAGCAGGTCGATTCGCGTTGGCTGTTCCATGCCTTCGAGGCTACGGACCCCGTCGGACGGACGGACAGCGACCCCGTCGTGTCCCGTACAGTCGCCCGCATGGGACGCGTCCGCGTCGGCCCGGCGCACATCCCCGACCGGGAGAGCCCCGGGGCGGCCGTCGAGCTCCTGCTGGAGCGCGGGTACGACGCGTGCGAGATCGACTTCGAGTCGGGCTTCTGGATGGACTACCCGTGGGCCGAGCGGCTCGGGGAGCTCGCGCGCGAGCACGACGTCGCGCTCTCCGTGCACGCGCCGCTGTTCGGCTGGGTCGGGCACCTCGGGGCAAGTGGGCGGAAGTGGTCGTCGGCGCTCGGCGCGCTCGACCGGAGTGCCGGGATCGCGACCGCGTGCGGCGCAGAGGTGGTCGTGTTCCACCCCGGCTTCCTGCTCGGCCGAAGCCGCGAGGACGCGATCGACTCGGTCGTGGAGCAGCTCGCACTCGTCCGCGAGCGGCTCGTCGGGAAGGGACGGGGCGTCCCGTTCGGGATCGAGGTGATGGGGCGCGTGCGCGACCTCGGCTCGCTCGCGGACTGCGTCGAGATCAGCCGGCGCGCCGACTGGGTGCGTCCGGTGATCGACTTCGCGCACATGCACGCGACCTCGGACGGCGCGTTCACCGAGCCGGAGCCGTTCCGCGAGGCGTTGGAGCTGGCCGACGGCGTGCTCGAGCCCGGCGCGCCGTTCCACATCCACTTCTCCGACATCGCGTTCGCGAACCGCAACGAGACGAAGCACCTCCCCTACGGAGACGGCACGCTCCGCGCCGACCCCCTCCACGACGCGCTCGCGGGGTTCGACCGACCCGCCACGGTGATCTCCGAGTCGCCCGACGAGGAGTCGACCCAGACGATCCGGGCGGCACTCACCGACTGACGCGCGGTGTCCGGCTTCGAGTCGGACACCAGGCCTGCGGCGCACGCTCGCCGGGTTAGATGATCCGGGCGGCCCTCTCGGGCTGGAGCAGCGCCTCGATCCGCTCCTCGAGCGCCGCGGCCTCGTCCGCGCGACCGCGCCCGCGGAGGAACTCGGCCAGAGCGGCGAGCGGCTCGGGCTCCGAGTTGCGCAGGTCGGTGGCGGCGAGCAGGTCGACGGCCTCGCGCAGCAAGAGCTCCGCCTCCGCGTCGCGGCCCTGCGCCGACCGCACGAGCCCCAGCACCATGCTCACGTTCGAGCGCGACATCATGTCCTGCATCCCGACCGACTCGACCGCGGACAGCGCCCAGCGCTCCGCCTCCTCGACGTGGCCCTGCGCGAGCACGATCTCGGCGAGCGTGCGCTGGGCCTCGACGATCTTGCCGCGCTCCTGCAACGAGAGCAGCGTGCGCACGGTCTCGCGGACGAGCGTCTCGGCTCGCTCGGGGTCGCCCGCCCGCCAGATCGCGACGCCCTGGAGCTGACGCGACCGGGCGGCGTCCGGTGCGGCACCGACCTCGTCGAACAGCTCGTAGGCGGAGTTGAACGCGGTCGCGGCCTCTCCGAACAGCCCCTTGCGGAGCAGGATCGAGCCGCGGACCCTCGCGCTCCAGGCCCGCGCGGAGAGGCTCCCGCTCGAGTCGGCGAGCGCGGCCGCCTCGGCGAGCACGCTCTCGGCCCGGACGAGGTCGAGTCGGGCGAGGTGTGCGCCCGCGAGCTCGACGAGCGCGAGGCTCTCGAGGTCGGGCCGGCCTCCGCGGATCTCGAGCGCCTCGTTCGTGTACCGCTCGACGCTGTCGAGGTCGCCCTCCCACCACCCCACGCTCGAGAGCAGCGTCAGGACCTCGCCACGCGCTTCGCCGGGGGCGTCCGCCAGCAGCCCGTTTGCCTCGTGCCCGAGCCTCCGCGCCTGCGCGACGTCGGCGTTGCGACTCAGGGCGATCTCGGCGAGCACGGTGAGCGCCAGCCCCTCGATGATCTGCTCGCCGGCCTCGTGCGCGAGCTCGCGGGCCTGCTCCATCTCGTCGGCCGCGGCGGGCAGCTCCCAGAGGCGCCACGCCGCCCGGGCCGCCTCGAAGCGCCGTTCGAGGGTCGGATCGAGCTCGAGCGAGCGCAGGAGCAGGCGGCGCGCCGTCCGGTTCGCCTCGCGGGCGAGCGCCCGCCGTCCGGCGCGCTCGAGCGCGCTGCCGGCCTCTGCCCTCAGGTCGTCGGGAACCCGGCCGTCGAGCTCCGCCGTCAGGGCGGCGGCGCGGTCGAGGTGGTAGGCGTGGGTCTCGACCAGCTCGTCGGGCGAGTGGACGCGGAGCCATGACGCGAACACCCGGTGGAGCCGCGCCCGCTCGGACTTCGTCAGGCCACGGTAGGCGACGTCGCGGATCAGCACGTGGCGGAACCGGTACGCGACCTCGCCCGTGACGGTCGAGAGCGGCTCGCGCGTGAGGAGCTGACGGTCGACGAGGTCGGACAGCGCGGCATCGACGTCGAGCTCGGGATCGAGCTCGCAGATCGCGCCGCGCCAGAAGACCCTGCCCACCACGGAGCCGTGACGGAGCACGGACTTCGAGCCCGGCGGCAGGCGGTCGATGCGGGCCGCGATCAGCGCCTGCAGCGTGTCGGGGATGCGCACCGCCGCGCCGTCGCCCTCCTCGACGAGCAGCCTGACCGTCTCCTCCACGAACAGGGGGTTCCCCTCGGTCTTGTCGAGCAGCGCGGTGCGCAGGTCGTCCGGGAGCGGCGGCCCCTTGACGAGGGCGTCGACGAGCATCCCGGTCTCGTGGTCGGGCAGGGGGCCGAGCTCGATGGTGATCGACCGGCGGCGGCCGCCGCCCCAGCGTGGGCGGGCATCGAGGAGCTCCGGCCTGGCGAGGCAGACGAGGAGCACCGGCGCGTCGTCGATCCTGTCGGCGAGGTGCTCGACGAGGTCGAGGAGCGGCTCCTCGGCCCAGTGGACGTCCTCGAAGCCGAGCACGAGCGGCTGAGCCTCGGCGAGGGTGGTGGCCCACTCGTGCGCGGCCCAGGCGATCTCCTGCCCGCGCCTCTCGCCGGAGACGGTGTCGAGGACGCCGGACGCCAGGCCCAGGAGGTCTGCGATCGCGTCGCTGGAGCACGCGTCGCGCAGCTTCTCGATCGCCTCCTCGGGCGAGTCGTCCTCGGAGATCCCGGCCGCGTCCTGGACCATCTCGGCGAGCGGCCGGTACACGAGGCCTTCGCCGAACGGGAGCGAGCGGCCGGTCAGCACCGTCGTGCGCTCGAGCCCCGAGAAGAACTCGCGGGCGAGGCGGCTCTTGCCGATGCCGGGCTCGCCGAAGATCGTCACCAGCTGCGCGCGACGGTCACGGACCGCGCGCGCGAACGCGTTCTGGAGCAGCTCCAGCTCCTCCTCGCGGCCGACGTACGGCGCGGCGACGCTGAGAGGCCGCCCGCTGCGGCCGTCCGCGCAGACGACCCGCCAGACGGGGACGTCGACGGCGAGGCCCTTCAACGCGCGTTTGCCCGCCGGCTCAGAGACGATCGAGCCGACCGTGAGCCCGTGCGCGGTCGGTCCGATCAGGATCTCGCCCGGCGCGGCGCACTGCTGGAGCCGGGCTGCGACGTTCAGCGCCTCGCCCGTCGCGAACGTCGAGTCGCCGTCCTCGGCGACGACCTCGCCGGCTTCGATCCCGATCCGCACCGCGAGCTCGCCGTCCCCGGTCGCGAGGATCGCGGTCGCCGCGCGAACCGCCCGCTCGGCGTCGTCCTCGTGCGCCGTCGGGACGCCGAACACCGCCACGACCGCGTCGCCGGCGAACTTCTCGACCGTGCCCCCGTACGACGCGATGTGCCCCGCGACCCGCTCGAAGAAACCCGTCACGCGGCGCCTGACGACCTCCGGGTCGTTGCCGGAGACGAGCGCCGTCGAATCGACGAGGTCGACGAACATCGCCGTCGCGAGCTTGCGCTCCACGCCTCTGAGTCTAGGGCCGTGCGGCATGCTCGGGCGGGCGGTTTTCCGCACTCGGCGACGAGCGGTCGCTCGGCGATTGCGCGAGACTGCAGGGATGAATGCCGCCGCGTCCGCCCCCCGGGACCTGCTCGCGCAGGCGAGCCGGGCGCTGGGCGACGCCGACTGGCCGACGGCCCGAGCGCTCTTCTCGCAGGCTCTCGAGCACGAGGAGACGCCCGAGGCTCTCGAGGGCCTCGGCACCGCCGCGTTCTTCCTCGACGAGGGCGAGGCGGCCCTCGCGGCGCGAGAGCGCGCGTACGGCGCATACCGGAGCGCAGGGCGACCGGTCGACGCGGCACGGGTGGCGACCGCGCTCGCCTGGGACTACCGCATCTTCCGGGGCGAGCGGGCGGTCGGAGACGGGTGGCTGGCCCGGGCGCGCAGGCTCCTCGAGGAGTGCGGTGCGACGTCCGAGCGCGGCTGGGTCGCGCTGCGCGAGGCGTCGTTCTCGCTCCCGGGCGAGCCCGCGACGGTGTTCGCGCGCTGCGCGGAGGCCGAGGCGCTCGGGCGTCAGCTCGAGGACGTCGACCTCGAGATGACCGCGATCGCGCTGGACGGCCTGGCTCGCGTCAGCCAGGGAGAGGTGGCAGCGGGGATGGCGCGCCTCGACGAGGCGACGACGGCGGCGACGGCCGGGGAGATGCGAGACCCGATCGCGATCGGCCTCTCGTGCTGCTACCTGATCTTCGCGTGCGAGCGCGTGCGTGACCTCGAGCGCGCCGGGCAGTGGTGCGAGCGCGTGGCACGGATGGCCGCGGGCTGGAACATCCGCGCCCTCCGCTCCGTGTGCCGCGCCCACTACGGAACCGTCCTCCTGCTGCGCGGCGAGTGGTCGCGCGCGGAGATCGAGCTGACGGAGGCCGTGGCGGTCCTCGCAGTCCGCCCGGCGGAGGGGGCCGAGGCGCTCGCGCGTCTCGCGGAGCTCCGACGCCGCCAGGGCCGCACGGCCGAGGCGCTCGCGCTGGTGGGCCGGGCCGAGCACCACCCCCTCGCGCTGCTCTGCCGGTCCGCGATCGCGCTCGGGCGCGGCGACCTCACCGCCGCGATCGACGACGCCGCACGCTATCTGCGGCTGATCGGCGACGCGCGGACGGAGCGGGCACCGGCGCTCGAGCTGCTCGCCGAGGCCTACGAGGCGACCGCGGACGAGGACAACGCGGCCGACGCCGCGCGCGAGCTGCGCTCGATCGCCGACTGGGCGGGCACCGAGCCGCTGCTCGGCGCGGCGCGTCACGCCGAGGGGTGCGCCTGCGCGGCCGCCGGCGACGTCGCGGGCGCGCGGGAGGCGTTCGAGGACGCCGTCGAGCTGCTCGGACGGGCAGGGCTCCCGTTCGAGGCGGCGCGGGCACGCGTCGCGCTCGGATCGACGCTGCGCGCGCTCGGTCGAGAGGACGCCGCGCAGGCGCAGCTCGACCTCGCGCGCGAGCGACTCGGTCGGCTCGGGGCCGCGGCGGAGGAGCGCCGCGCGGCGAGCCTCCGTGTGGGCGGCGGATCGGCTGCGGACGACCTCCTGAGCCCGCGGGAGTCGGATGTCCTCCGGCTCGTCGCAGAGGGCCTGAGCAACAAGCAGATCGCTGCACAGCTGGGGCTCAGCCCGCACACGGTCCACCGCCACGTCGCGAACATCCTCGTCAAGCTGCGGCTCTCGTCGCGCGCCGCCGCCGCGGCGTACGCGGCGCGGCGCGGACTGATCGAGTAGCGCGGGTGGCCCGAACGGGCCACCGCATGGGTGGCCCGTTCGGCCGAAGCGGGCACGGCGCCGTCCCGCCATCCTCGTGCCACAACGGCGAGCACGGAGGCGACGATGGACGTGGACGCACTGCGGCGAAGGTTCTCGGGTCGGCTGACACTGCCGGACGACCCCGACTACGACGCCCGGCGGGCGGTCTTCAACGCGATGATCGACAGACGACCGGCGGTCGTCGCCCACTGCGCGGACACCGCCGACGTCGCAGCCGCGATCGATTTCGCCCGGACACGCGGGCTCGTCACGGCCGTGCGCGGCGGGGGTCACAGCGTCGCGGGGCTGAGCGTCTGCGACGGCGGCATCGTGATCGACCTCGCTGCGCTGGACGCGATCGACGTCGACCCGGCAGCCAGGCGGGCGCGGGTCGGAGGCGGGGCCCTCTGGGGCGCGCTCGACGCGGCCACCCAGGCGCACGGGCTCCACGTCCCCGGCGGCCGTGTCACGACGACCGGCGTCGGAGGCTTCACCACGGGCGGCGGCTATGGGTGGTCGTCGTCGAAGTACGGCCTCGCGTGCGACAGCCTCGTCTCGGCCCAGGTCGCGCTCGCGGACGGGAGCGTGGTGACCGCGTCGGATCGCGAGAACGAGGACCTCTTCTGGGGCATCCGCGGCGGGGGCGGCAACTTCGGCGTCGTCACCGAGTTCACGTTCCGCCTCCACGAGCTCGGGCCGATGGTGCTCGCGGGCCTCGCGCTCTGGCCGCTCGAGCGGGCTCCCGAGGCTCTCCGCGGCTGGCGCGACCACGTCGACGCGGCTCCGGACGAGCTGTCGAGCGCCTGTGTCGTCTTCACGGCGCCGCCGGAGCCGTTCGTCCCCGAGGAGCTCAGGCTGCGGCCCGTGCTCGGGGTGGCCGTCCTCTACGTGGGCGACGCGGACGCCGGCGCCGACGTCGTACGACCGCTCCGCGACCTCGGGCCCGCGGTCGACCACATCCAGCCGATGCCGTACGCGGCCTTCCAGGCCGCGCTCGATCCGCTCGCCCCCCGCGGCATGCGCAGCTACTGGCGGGGCGAGTACATGGCCGCGATGCCGGACGAGTCGATCGACACGTTCCTCGACCATGCTCCCGCGCTCGTCGCGGCGGGCAAACCGTTCAGCCAGGCGGTCGTCTTCAGGATCGGACAGGGCGTGACGGACGTGCCCGACGGCGCCACCGCCTTCTCCCATCGCGACGCCCAGTACCTGCTCCACCCGATCTCGATCTGGAGCGACCCCGACGACGACGACCTGCTGATCGCCGCCGGCCGAGCGCTCGCGGAGGCGATGCGACCGTTCGGCACGGGCTCGGCGTACCTCAACTTCACGCCCGAGACCGATCGGGTGCGCGACGCGTACGGGCGGGACACGTACGAGCGCCTGGTGGCGGTGAAGGACAGCTACGACCCCGACAACCTCTTCCGGATGAACCAGAACGTCGCGCCCAGCACCCACACAGGCGAGCCCGCGCTCGCGTGAGCCGCACGACGGGCGGCGACCCCGGCGTTCGGGGCGAACGCCGGGACCCCACCCCCGGGGCGGAGCCCGGCGCCGGACTACGATGCGCCCCGTGCTCGACCCCAGCGTCTTCAAGGCGTACGACGTGCGCGGGATCCACCCGGGCCAGCTCGACGAGGAGGGCGCGTACCGCGTCGGCCGCGCATACGTGGAGGAGTTCGAGCCGCGCACGATCGCGGTGGGTCGCGACATGCGTCTCGCGGCGCCGACGATGAGCGCCGCGGTGATCGAGGGGGCGGCCGACGGCGGCGCCGACGTGCTCGACCTCGGGATGGTCGGCACCGAGATGCTCTACTACGCCGTCGGCGAGCTCGGGCTCGACGGCGGCGTGTGCGTGACGGCGTCCCACAACCCGCGCGAGTACACGGGCATGAAGATCGTGCGGCGCGGCGCGCTCCCCGTCGGCGGCGACTCGGGGCTCGAGCAGGTCCGGCGTCGAGCCGAGGCCGGCTTCGGCCCTGTCACACGGCGCGGCGACGTGCGGCCCGAGGACGTGTGGGACGGCTTCGTGACGAAGGTGCTCTCGTTCGTCGACGAGGCGTCGTTCGCGCCGCTCCGGATCGTCGTCGACGCGGCCAACGGGATGGCCGGGACGATGCTGCCCCCGGTGCTCGACCGCCTCCCGCAGCTCGACGTCGTCCGCTGCTACTTCGAGCCCGACGGCTCGTTCCCGAACCACGAGCCGAACCCGCTGCTTCCGGAAAACCGCGCCTTCGTCGTCGAGCGCACGCGCGCGGAGGGCGCCGGGCTCGGCGTCGCGTACGACGGCGACGCCGACCGCTGCTTCTTCGTCGACGACACGGGCGAGTTCGTGCCCGGCGACTTCGTGACCGCGCTGCTCGCCCGGGCGATGCTCGAGAAGGAGCCGGGGGCGAAGGTGATCTACGACGTGCGCGCCAGCTGGGCCGTGCCGCGCGTGATCGAGGAGGCGGGCGGCATACCGCTCGTGAACCGCGTCGGGCACGCCTTCATCAAGCAGCGGATGCGAAAGGAGGACGCCCTCTTCGCAGGGGAGGTGTCCGCGCACTACTACTTCCGCGACTTCTCGCAGGCCGACACGGGGGTCGTGCCGTTCCTCGTCATGCTCGAGCTGCTCTCTCGTGCGAGCCGCCCCCTGTCGGAGCTGCTCGCGCCGTTCCGCGAGCGCTATTTCCTCACCGGCGAGATCAACACGCCGGTCCCCGACGTCGCGCTCAAGCTCCAGGAGCTGAAGGAGCGCTACGCGGCCGAGGGAGGGCGCATCTCGCACCTCGACGGCATCTCCGTGGAGTTCGACGACTGGCACTTCAACGTGCGTCCCTCGAACACCGAGCCGCTGCTCCGGCTCAATCTCGAGGCGCTCTCCGAGCCGTTGCTGGAGGCGAAGCGCGACGAGGTGCTCGACGTGATCCGGAGCTGAGCGTGTCGACCGAACTCGAGCTCGGCCGCGTGACGGATCGCCGCCCACCGTTCAGGTACTCGGCGCTCGCGCGCGTCTGGTTCTCGGACACGGATGCGCAGGGCGTCGTCTACTACGGCAGGTACCTGCCGTACTTCGACCATGCGCGCACGGAGTACCACAGGCACCTGGGGAGCCTCGGGATCGACGGCGCCGAATTCGTGATGCGCGCGTCGACGGTCGAGTACCACGCACCCGCTCGGTTCGACGACCTGCTCGAGATCTTCTGCCGGGTCGGCCGTCTCGGCCGGACGAGCGTCTCCTACGAGCTGTGCGCCGTCCGGGTCCCCGACGACACGCTGATGGTCACCGCGACCCAGACGCTCGTCCTCGTCGAGCTCGACAGCCGACGCCCGACGCCGATCCCGCCGTCGGCCCGGGAGCCGATCCTGGCGTTCGAGGCAGGCGACCTCGCCGGATGACCGCCGACGCGCTCTCCTCGATCGAGACGGCCCTCGCCGAGGCAGGCGACGCCGACGACGGGCTGCGGGAGACGGTACGCGTCCTCGCCGCCCAGCCCGAGGTCGTGTGGGCGGGCATCGCGTTCGTCGAGTCGGCGGGGCTCGTGCTCGGGCCGGCGTCCGGCGCCCCCGACGAGAAGCGGCGGACCGTCGTGCCCGTCTCCTACAACGAGGAGGTCGTGGGCGAGCTGAGGGTGGACGGCCGGGCCGACCCCGTGTTGCTCGCGGCGGTTGCAGAGCGGATCTCGGCCCACGTCCTGCTCGGCTGGGACACCGCGGGCGAGGCCTGGGAGCCGTAGGTCAAGCCGGCCGGGGAGCGTCGCCCTCCCCCTGTCGCCGGCGCGCCCGCCCGGTTGCCCGGACGGGCGCGGCGCGGCTTCCCCTCCCCCACACGCGTTGTAAGTCACCCCTGTGTGCTCGGCTATCCCTCGTCTCAGGGACGTCACTCCCTCGATCGAGGTACCCCACTCGAACGAGTGACCGTCACTCGGTCGGGGGACTCGCTCACCCCTCCATCGCGCGCGCGAGCTCGACCGCCCGGTCACGGCTGAGCGACCCCTCGATGCGGAGCGTCGTCCCGCCCCGGTCGACGAGGAGCGTCGCGCCGGCGAGCCAGCCGTGATCCTCTTCGTACCGCCCGTTCGGGTCGAGGAGGAACACCGCGTGCGGCCCACCGCCGAGGAACACGGCGCCGTCGCCGTCGATCATGAGCCGTTCGATCCGCACCGACGGGGGGATGAGCTTGCCGAGGATCGCGCCCCGCTGCAGCAGGCCGGGAACCTGCGTGACGAGCAGGCGGATGCGGTCCCCGTCCCGCCAGACGTAGCTCAGGCGGCGGCCGTCGACCACCCGCACCTCGTCGGGCGCGGGCTCGTCGCGGGGCGGCGGCGCCACGGGGAAGCCGGCCCGCGAGCGGGCGTCGGCCAGGGTCGTCGGCTCGCCGAGCAGCTCGTCGGAGGCGTTCAGCTGCAGCGGTGGCAGCTCGTCGACGCGAACGATCCGGGCGCTGCCGATCCCGAGCCAGTCGAGGATCGCCGTGCGCGCTGGGGGAACCGCGAGGGCGACCGCGAGCGCGACGAGCACGGCCGCGACTGCGAAGACGAGCCGCGGCGACGGGCGCTGCCGAGGCCGCTGCCCCGCGATCTCGGCGCCGACCCCCAGGGCGACGTCCGGCGGGTCGGACCAGTCGACGTGCTCGGCCAGCGCGCGCAGCTCGTGCTCGAGCCCGCTCACGAGTCCTCCTCCGGAAGCGCGTCGCGCATTCGCTCGAGCGCCCTCGACGTGCGTGACTTCACGGTGCCGCGGCGGACTCCGAGCGCCGCCGCGGTCTCCTCCTCGCCGAGCCCGAGCACGAAGCGGTGGACGAGGACGTCGCGGTCGCGCTCGTCGAGCCGCGCGAGCGCGCCGAGGAGCGCATCCCGCCGCTCGTGCGACAGGGCGGCCGCCTCGGGGGACGGAGCCGCGTCCCCCGAGGCCGCCGCCGTAGCCGCCCGCAACGCCAGACCGGCCCTGCGGCCGGCGGAGCGGCGGCGATTCCGCGCCTCGTTCGCGACGATGCGGAGCAGCCACGGGCGGAACGGCGCGCCCGCCCGAAACCGGTGGAGCGCGCGGTACGCCTTCACGAAGCCGTCCTGCACGGCCTCCTCCGCGTCCCCCAGGTCGCCGGCGACGACGAGCGCCACACGGTATGCGATTGCCTGATGCATGCGCACGAGCTCTTCGTAGGCGGCGGCGTCGCCGTGCCTGGCGCGCACGACGAGAGTCGCCTCGTCAAGTGGTCGGCTCCCCACTCGCGTCTTCTACACCGGACACGAGAACACGGTTCCGGTCGGGTCGACCGGGCCCCGGGCCCGTCGTCTATCGTCGAGCGCGTGGACGAGCGCTGGAGCACGCTCCGTCTCGACGACGTGCAGCCGATCGCGGTCGCGGGCGGCCTTCGCTGGCGACCGATCCGGCGCACGCTCGGCATCGAGGCCTTCGGCATGAACGCCTACACCGCGGACCGCGTGGGCGACGACGTGGTCGAGAGCCACACCGAGCAGGTCCTCGGCCACCAGGAGGTTTACGTCGTGCTGGCGGGCCGGGCGACGTTCGAGCTCGACGGCGAGACTCTCGACGCCCCGGCCGGCACGATCGTCTTCCTGCGCGACCCCACCACGCGGCGCCATGCACGCGCCGCGGAGCCCGGGACCACGGTGCTCGCGGTCGGCGGCAAGCCGGGAGAGCCGTACACGCCCTCGGCCTGGGAGTGGTATTTCGAGGCCGAGCGGTTCCGCGACCCGCTCGACCCCGAGGCGGCGCTGCGCCTGATGGACGAGGCGAACGAGCGCTTTCCGGACCACGCCGGCGTCGTCTATTCCACCGCATGCTGGCTCGCGCTCGCGGGGCGGGACGGCGACGCGCTCGCGATGCTGCGTCGGGCGACGGAGCTCGATCCCCGCGTCCGCGAGTGGGCGGCGAAGGACGAGGATCTCGCGTCGGTGCGTGACCGGCTCTGAGTTCAGGCGTCCGACTTCAAGTCGGACACCAGCGCCGAGGCCAAGCCTCCCGCCGTACGGTGTCCGACTTCAAGTCGGACACCAGCACCAAGCCTCCCGCCGTACGGTGTCCGACTTGGAGTCGTACACAGCGCCAAGCCTGCCGCCATACGGTGTCCGACTTCAAGTCGGACACCAGCGTCGAGGCCTAGCCTCCCGGCGTCATGCGGTAGGCGTCGAACACGCCGTCGACGTTGCGCAGCACCGTGAGCAGCGCGCGGAGGTCCTTCACGTCGCCAAGCTCCGCCGTGTACCAGTTCCGGGCCATCCCGTCCTCGACCGAGCCTCCGTACGCGACGATGTTCGCGCCGTGCTCGGCGAACGTGCGCGCCACGTCCTCGAGCAGCCTGGCGCGATCCCACGCGTCGACGGCGATCTGCGCGCGGAAGCTCGCGGAGGTCGCGTCCCCCTCCCATTCGACGGGGGTGAATCGCTCCGGGTTGCGCATGAGCGCCCTCACGTTGGGGCAGTCGACGCGGTGAATCGTGATCCCGCGACCGAGCGAGATGTACCCGCGAATGTCGTCGCCGGGCACCGGCGTGCAGCATTTTGCGAGCCGGACGAGCACGTCCTCGACGCCCGGCACGACGACCCCGAGCGACTCGCCCGACACCGTCCGCTTGTATGCGGCGGGCTTGATCGCGATCGCGCTCTCCTGCGGCACCTCGTCCGTCTTGAGGCTGTGCAGGACCTTGTTCACGACCTGGCCGGTGCCGATCTTCCCGGCGCCGAGCGCGAGGTAGAAGTCCTCCGCCTTCTTGAAGCCCAGCTCGCGAATCACCGTCGCCAGCACGCTCGAGCCCTGGAGCTTGCGGTAGGGCAGGTTCTGCGCCTTGAGCGCCTGGTCGAGCGCGTCGCGGCCCTTCTGCTCCGTCTCCCCGCGCGTCTCTCGCTGGAACCACTGGCGGATCTTGTTGCGGGCGCGCGAGGATGCCGCGAGCGAGAGCCAGTCGCGGGAGGGGCCGCGACCCGACTTTGAGGTCAGGATCTCGACGAAGTCGCCGTTCTTGAGCCGGTAGTGGAGCGGCACGATCCGCCCGTTGACCTTCGCGCCGACCGTCCTGTGGCCGACGTCCGTGTGCACCGCGTACGCGAAGTCGATCGGGGTCGCGCCCGCCGGCAGCGTCTTCACCTCGCCCTTCGGCGTGAAGACGTAGACCTCGTCGTCGAAGAGGTCCGTGCGGAGCGTCCGCATGTACTCGGCCGCATCCTGCTCGTCGCCCTGCCAGTCCATCAGCGAGCGGACCCAGTCGAGCCACTCGTCGTCCTGCTTGCCGGCGCGGCCACGCTTGTACAGCCAGTGCGCGGCGACCCCGAGCTCGGCCTCCTCGTGCATCTCCCGCGTCCGCACCTGGATCTCGAGCGGTCGGCCGGACGGTCCGATCACCGTCGTGTGCAGCGAGCGGTAGCGGTTGAGCTTCGGCATCGCGATGAAGTCCTTGAACCGGCCGGGCATCGGCTTCCACAGCGAGTGGAGGATCCCGAGCGCGCCGTAGCAGTCGCGCGTGCCCTCCTCGCCCGAGCGCTCGACGATCACCCGCATCGCGGTGAGGTCGTAGATCTCGTTGAACTCGCGGCCCTTCTTGGCCATCTTGTCGTAGATCGAGTAGAAGTGCTTCGCGCGGCCCGCGATCAGCGTCGGGATGTCCGCCTTCTCCAGCTCGAGACCGAGGATCGTCGCGGCCTGCTCGACCTGCCCCTCGCGGTCGGCCCGCCGGTCGGCGACCATCGCCTTGATCTCGGCGTACTTGCGCGGATGGAGGATCTGGAACGAGAGATCCTCGAGCTCCCACTTGACGGCGTGGATCCCGAGCCGGTGCGCGAGGGGCGCGTAGACCTCGAGCGTCTCCTTTGCCTTCTGCACCTGCTTCTGCTTGCCGAGATACTCGATCGTCCGCATGTTGTGGAGCCGGTCCGCGAGCTTGATCAGGATGACCCGTACGTCCTGGGCCATCGCGACGATCATCTTCCGGTAGTTCTCCGCCTCGGCCTGCTCGCGGCTCGAGAACTGGATCCGGGTCAGCTTCGTGACGCCCTCGACGAGCTGGGCGACCTCCTCGCCGAACTCCGCGCGAAGCTCGTCGAGCTCCGCGTCGGTGTCCTCGACGACGTCGTGGAGGAGCGCGGCCGCGATCGTCTGCTCGTCGAGATGGAGCTCGGCGCAGATGCACGCGACGCCCCACGGATGGTGGATGAACTCCTCCCCCGAGCGCCGGACCTGGCCGCGGTGCCGGGTCTCGGCGGTCTCGAACGCGCGTCTGATGAGGTCGCGGTCGACACCCGGGTTGTACGACTCGACGCTCGTCAGGAGCTCCTCCACGAGGCTCTCGTGATGCGACTGGGTGCCGACGACCGCCATGGACTCAGTGTACGGCCCGCACACCGCGATTCCCTCGTACGGGGAGGGGGGCTCGGGGTGGCCGCGAACCGATAGGGACGTCATGCGGCTCATCCACGATTACCTCGAGCGACGCCGGCTCCGCCGGATGCTCGTCCTGCTCGCCAGCGCCACCCGTCGCTGACGCGCCCCGTTCGCGAGAGAGCGCCGCCCCGGCCGGGCGGCGTTTCGCGCGACTCGGCCCGGGTATACCCTCGCCGGGAGGCGACCGCACGGCGTCGCCGGCGCGCGCCTCCGCTCTCCCTCGAGTCGATCAGGAAGGAAGCGAGCGTATGGCAACCAGCACCAGCCGGATGTTCGAGACCCGGAACGACCTCGACGCAGCGAGCCGCGAGAAGCTCGTCGAGCTGCTGAACGCGCGCCTCGCCGACACGTTCGATCTGTACGGCCAGCTGAAGCAGGCGCACTGGAACGTGAAGGGGAGCGACTTCATCCAGCTGCACGAGCTCTACGACGCGATCGCCGAGAGCGTGCTCGGCTTCGTGGACGAGATCGCGGAGCGCGCGACGGCGCTCGGCGGCTTCGCGACCGGCACGGTGAGGATGGCCGCGGAGGCCAGCACCCTCGACGAGTACCCGTCCGACGCGATCTCGTGCGAGGCGACGCTCCAGGTCGTCGCGGATCGCCTCGCCGCCTACGGCGCGGCGGTGCGGCAGGCGATCGAGCTCACGGACTCCGAGCTGGGCGACCTGGACACGCAGGATCTCTTCATCGAGGTCTCGCGCGCCGTCGACAAGCATCTCTGGTTCGTGGAGGCGCACCTGCAGGCGTGAGATGATCGCCGGGTGGCCGGCGCGACGCGGATCAACCTGAACGACCTCGTCCCCGAGTACGACGACTCGGATCCGGTCGGGTACCGCGCCGGTATGGCGCGCTTCGGGCGTGCCCCCGGCGCCTCGCAGCTCGGCGCCTCCCTCTACGAGCTGCCGCCCGGGCAGAGCATCTGCCCGTACCACTACTGGGACGGCGAGGTCGAGGGCTGACGCGACCCGGCGGGCGCGACGCTACGCCGCGGCGGGCAGCTCGACGTCCGGTCGCGCGAGGAGCGCGCGGAACGTCTCGGATTCGAGCAGCTGGCGCCCCGTGCCCCCGGGGACGAGACCGAGCTCGGCGAAGATCGCGCGTGCCTCCGGCGTCCTGGCGGCCTCGGCGGCTCGCCATTCTTCCGCGAGCCACGCGCGCAGCTCGTCGTAGGCGGCGGCCGCGTCGAACAGCCTGCGCACCACGAGCTGCGGCGCGACCGTGCCGTTCCAGCGGTTCTCCTGGAGCCGGAACGCGACGTCGAACCTCCTGCCGGGGCCCTCGACGCGCTCGAGCTGCGCCCCGAGGCCGAACGCGATCGCCGAGCCCCCGTCGCGGCCGTGCTGACGGATCCTGAAGCGAAGGTGGCGCCCCTCCCCGACGGTGGCCGCCGTCGTCGCCTCGATGCTCGCGACGAGCAGCGTCGGCTCGGGATTGCCGAGCCCGAACGGGGCGAGGCGGTCGAGCTCCTGCGCGAGATCCAGCGTCAACCCGCTGGCGGGCACGATCGCGTCCACCGTCGTGAGCGGACGCAGGTCGACGTCCGCGAGCTCGGCGTCGGCGTGACGCGCGAACGCGTCGGCGAAAGCCTCGAGGCGTCCCTCCGCGATCGACAGCCCCGCCGCGGCCCGGTGGCCGCCGAAGCCGTCCAGGTGCTCGGCGCAGGCGGCGAGGCCGGCATGGAGATCGAACGCCGCGATCGAGCGGCCCGAGCCCTTCCACCCGTGCGCGCTCGGTGCGACGAGGACGACGGGCCTGTGGAAGCGCTCGACGAGCCGCGAGGCGACGATCCCGATCACGCCCTCGTGCCAGGCGTCGCTCCAGAGCACGTACCCGCGCCGGGCGCGGCGCTCCTCGGGCCAGGCGTCGACGAGCGAGACGGCCTCGCGCAGGATCCGCTCCTCGACACCCTGCCGTTCCCGGTTCAGGTCCTCGAGCCGCTCGGCGAGCCGGTCGGCCTCGCTGCGGTCGTCCGTGAGCAGGAGCTCGAGCGCGAGATCCGGCCGTCCGAGCCGTCCGGCCGCGTTGATCCGCGGCGCGAGCCGGAACGCGACCGCCGTGGAGTCGACCGTCGCGGGGTCGACCCGGACCGTCCGCATCAGCGCCTGCAGGCCGGGGCGGCTCGTGCGTGCGAGCGCCCGGAGACCCGCGGCCGCGAGCGCGCGGTTCTCGTCGACGAGCGGGACGACGTCCGCGATCGTGGCGAGGGCGACGAGGTCGAGCAGGCGGGCGAGCGCCGGGTGGTCGTCGCCGAGCAGCGCCCGCGCGAGCGTGTACGCGACGCCGGTGCCGGAGAGATCCGCACAGCCGTACGCCGACGGGCGCGTGGCCACGACCGGGCAGGCGGGGAGCGTGTCGGCGGGCCGGTGGTGGTCGGTGACGATCACGTCCAGGCCGAGCTCGCGGGCCCGGGCGACCTCGGCGACGGCCGTGATGCCGCAGTCGACGGTGAGCACGAGGTCGACGCCGTCGGAGGCGAGCTGCTCGATCGTCTCGACGGCGAGCCCGTACCCCTCCTCGAACCTGCTCGGCAGGCGCCACTCGACGTGCGCGCCGAGCTCGCGGAGCATCAGGAGCGCGACGACGGTCGCCGAGATCCCGTCGACGTCGTAGTCGCCGTGGACGCAGATCCGCTCGCCGTCCCGCACGGCGGCCCGGATCCGCTCGACGGCGGCGGCCATGTCGCCGAGCTGCAAGGGGTCGTGTCTCGGCGGCGCGGCGTCGAGAAAGCGGCGGGCCGCGGTCGGGTCGTCGAGGCCGCGGCGCACGAGCACGGTGGCGGTGGTGTCGCTCACGTCGAGCTCGCGCGCGAGCGCGTCGACCCGCTCCCAGTCGCACGGTCTCGTCGTCCAGCGGCCGTCCTGCATGGCCCCGTCGACGGTACGGGCGTGGTCGGACGGTGCCTGCCCGTCACCGGGCCCGGGTCACGCGGGCGCGCGCCCCCCGACGGCGCCCTCGTCTCAGGCGGTGCGCCGCTCGCGACGCTCGCGGCGAGCCTGGACGATCACCTTGACCCAGAGGATCACGATCGCGGCGGTGGCGCCGACCACACAGACGCCGAGGGGCGCGAAGAGCGCCATCTGCTCGATCGTGTACCGCGTCAGGGCGGCGCCGACGAGCCAGATCGCGAGCACCGCGACGACGACCCCGGTGACGAGCTTCCAGTTGCGCACGCCGAGAGGCTAGCCTCTGGGTGTGTCAGGGGAGGCGCGCAACTACTCGTCGGGAGACGCGTACGCGCTCGAGTTCCTCGGCTACCAGTTCTCGTTCGGCGAGCGTGACTTCGAGGAGCGCGTCGCGGCCGCGGCTGTGAGGCTCGGGCTCGTCTCCTCGAACGACCTCGACGGCGACGAGGTCGCCGACCTCGTGGAGCTCGCGGCGGACGCGCGCATCGCCGAGCCGCGCAGCCGCCTGGGCGACTACGTCGTCCGACACTGGGAGCGCCTCGCGCTCGTCGACGGGGAGTCGCTCGTCTACTGGCTGCGGAAGCTCGTCTTCCGGAGCGCGTACCTCGACCACCGCGTGAAGGAGGGCCTCCTCGACGTCACGTGGGACGACGCCAGCGGGGAGTTCGCGTACGCGGAGCCGGAGGGTGGGCGGTCGCTGCTCGAGCTCGCGCCGACACCGTCCTGGCACGCCCTGCAGTACCGCCGCTGAGCGCGTCCTCAGAAGAGGCTGCGCTCGTCGGCACTCGCGACGCCGAGATGCGCACGTCCGAGCTCGGTGATCACCCGGCCGCGCGGGGTGCGCTGGAGGTACCCGAGCTGCAGCAGATAGGGCTCGTAGACGTCCTCGATCGTGTCGGTCTCCTCGCCGAGCGCGACCGCGAGCGTCGAGAGGCCGACGGGGCCGCCGCCGAACTTGGACGCGATCGCGTCGAGGAGGTCTCGGTCGATCCGCTCGAGGCCCTGCTCGTCGACCTCCAGCAGCTCGAGCGCCTCCTGCGACACCGCGGTGGTGATCGAGCCCGCATGGCGCACCTCGGCGACGTCGCGGACACGACGCAGGATCCGGTTCGCGATGCGCGGCGTGCCGCGCGAACGGGACGCAATCTCCTCCGCCGCGTCGTCGGAGATCTCCACGGCGAGGATGCCGGCCGACCGGCGTACGATGGTCGCGAGCTGGCCCGGATCGTAGTAGCCGAGCCTGAACGTCATCCCGAACCGGTCGCGCAGCGGCGTCGTGAGCAGTCCGGTGCGCGTGGTCGCGCCGACGAGCGTGAACGGGGGCAGGTCGAGGGTCAGCGTCCGCGCCGCCGCGCCCTGCCCGAACACGATGTCGAGCCGGAAGTCCTCGAGCGCCGGGTAGAGGATCTCCTCGGCGGCCCGATTCAGGCGGTGGATCTCGTCGACGAACAGCACGTCGCGCGGCTCGAGCGCGGTGAGGATGGCGGCGATGTCCTTCTTCTCGAGCGCCGGGCCGGCGACCGTCCGCAGCCCGACACCGAGCTCCTCGCGCACGATCTGCGCGAGCGTCGTCTTGCCCAGTCCGGGCGGGCCGGCGAGCAGGACGTGGTCGAGCGCCTCTCCGCGGGCCTTCGTCGCGTCGAGCGCGATCTGCAGCTGCTCCTTCACGCGCTCCTGCCCCACGAAGTCCTCGAGGCTGCGCGGTCTCAGCGAGCGCTCGGCCTCGTCCTCGTCGGGGCGCAGGGCGGGCGCCATGAACTGGCTCACGCAGCGGCCCCCCGCAGCGCGAGCCGGACGCGCTCCTCGGCGGGCAGCTCCGGGTCGACGTCGGCGAGGGCGAGCTCCGCGTCGACGACCGAGTAGCCGAGCTCGACGAGCGCGTCGCGGGCCACGAGATGCGCGGGGGCCTCGCCGACCGCCGCGAGGGAGGGCTCGCCGACCGTCCCCAGCTTCTCCCGGAGCTCGAGCACGATCCGCTCCGCGGTCTTCTTCCCGATGCCCGGTATCGCCTGGAACCGTGCGTGGTCGCCGAGCGCGATCGCCTTCCTGAGCTCGGCCGCCGGAGATCCCGAGACGACCGCGAGCGCGACCTTCGGCCCGACGCCGCTGACCGTGAGCAGGTGCCGGAAGAGCTCCCGCTCGTCCGCGTCCGCGAACCCGTACAGCTGCAGCGCGTCCTCGCGCACGTGGAGGTACGTCTCCACGGTGAGCTCGGTGCCGTTCCCTGCCCGTCGCAGCACCGACGGCGTCGCGGCGACCAGGTACCCGACGCCGTGGACGTCGAGCACGAGCCCCTCGGCGGTCCGCCCCACCGGGCGTCCGCGCAGGCGCGCGATCATCGCTGCCTCCTCACGTCGCGATCCGGGCGAGGGGCGGGGTCATCGCATGGCAGATCGCGACCGCGAGCGCATCCGCCTCGTGTGAGGTCGCGGGCTCGCGCTCGAGCGAGAGCAGCATCCGCACCATGCGCGCCACCTGGCCCTTGTCCGCCCGTCCGTAGCCGCACACGGCCTGCTTCACGCGCGCGGGTGCGTACTCCGTGCAGACGACCCCCGCGGACGCGGCCGCGACGAGCGCGGCGCCCCGCGCCTGACCGACGAAGAGCGCGATGCGGGCGTCGGCACCGACGAACGACTCCTCCAGCGCGACGGCGTCCGGCTCGTGCTCCGAGATGAGCATGACGACGCCCTCGAAGATCCGTCTGAGTCGCAGCTCGGGTCGCTCCCGCGCGCCGGACGTCCAGCAGCCCTGGGCGAGGGCCCTGATACGCCCGTCGCTTTCGTGGACGATCCCGTACCCGCACGCAGCCGTCCCTGGGTCGATGCCGAGGACCTTCACGTGAGGAGGGTACGCAGCCTTGCGGACGACTCCTCTTCCCGCCCACCGAGCGCACCACGACCAGAACGGTGTCCCACTTCAAGTCGGACACCAGGCGCACACCACCCAAGTCGGTGTCCGACTTCGAGTCGGACACCAGCGGACACCGTCGCGCTAGGACGCGACCGCTTCGAGCACCGCCTCGGGAATGTCGAAGTTCGCGTAGACGTCCTGCACGTCGTCCTGGTCCTCGAGGCCCTCGACCAGACGGATCACCTGCTTCGCGGTCGATTCGTCGGCGATCGCCACCGTCGTCTTCGGAACCATCGAGAGACCGGCCGACTCGAGCTCGAGCCCCGCCGCCTCGAGCGCCTCGCGGACGTGCGCCAGCTCGTCGGGCGCGGACGAGACCACGAAGGTGGAGCCGTCACGCTCGACGTCGTCGGCGCCCGCGTCCGCCGCGGCGAGCACGAGCTCGTCCTCGTCCACCCCCTCCGCGGCCACGAGCACGATCCCGCGACGCTCGAACTGCCATGCGACGGCTCCGGTGGCGCCGAGGTTGCCGCCGTGCTTCGTGAAGAGGTGACGGACGTCGGAGGCCGTGCGGTTGCGGTTGTCCGTCAGCGCCTCGATGATCACCGCGACGCCCTCGGGCCCGTAGCCCTCGTAGACGACGGTCTCGAAGCTCGAGCCGTCGCTTCCCTCGCCGGCTCCCTTCGCGATCGCCCGCTCGATGTTGTCCTTGGGCATCGAGTACGAGCGCGCCTTGTCGATCGCGTTCTGCAGGGCGAGGTTGGAGGCCGGATCCGAGCCGCCCTCCTTCGCGGCGACCAGGATCGCGCGGGAGAGCTTCGAGAAGAGCTTGCCCCGCTTCGCGTCGGCGGCGCCCTTCTTGTGCTTGATCGTCGACCACTTGCTATGCCCTGACACTCGTCGCCTCCGTGACCAGCTCGAGGAACCGTTCGTGGATCCGGGGATCGTCCGTCAGCTCGGGGTGGAACGCGGCGACGAGCACGTGTCCGTCGCGCAGCAGGACGGGCTCGCCGTCCAGCCGGGAGAGCACCTCCACGCCCGGGCCGGCGTCGCGGACCCGCGGCGCCCGGATGAAGACGCCGCGAAACGGCCGCTCGTCGCCGTCGAGCTCGAGATCGGCCTCGAAGCTCGCGACCTGGCGTCCGTAGGCGTTCCGGTCGACCTCGAGGTCGGCGAGACCGAGGTGGGCGCGGTCGACGAGGATCATCCCCGCGCAGGTGCCGAAGACGGGTGCGTCGAAGCCTCGGATCGCCTCGTCGAGGCCGTAGAGGGAGGCGAGCCGCAGGATCGACGTCGACTCGCCGCCGGGGATCACGAGCCCGTCGAGCCCGTCGAGCTGCTCGGGGAGGCGCACCTCCACGACCTCCGCGCCGGCAGCGCGGAGCATCCGCGCGTGCTCGCGAAACGCCCCCTGGAGGGCGAGAACACCGACTCGGGGCCGACGGCTCATATGCCGAAAGTGTAGATCCGGGCCTGTGTCTAGGCCCTTGCGCAGCAAGGGCCTTACCAGCCGCGCACTTCGAGCCGCTCGGCCTCGCTGAGCGAGCTCGCGGAGATGCCGACCATCGGCTCGCCGAGCCCTGCGGACACGTCGGCGAGGATCTTCGCATCCGTGAAGTGCGTCGTCGCCTCGACGATCGCCTTCGCACGCCGATCGGGGTCACCCGACTTGAAGATCCCCGACCCGACGAAGACGCCGTCGGCGCCGAGCTGCATGCAGAGGGCGGCGTCCGCCGGCGTCGCGATTCCGCCCGCCGTGAAGGTGACGACGGGCAGCCGCCCGTTCTCCGCCACCCAGCGCACGAGCTCGTACGGGGCCCGGTGCTCCTTCGCGGCCGCGTAGAGCTCCTCCTCGCGCAGGCCCTGGAGCCGGCGGATGGCGCCGAACACGGCCCGCATGTGCGTCACCGCGTTGACGATGTCACCGGTCCCGGCCTCGCCCTTGGTGCGAATCATGGCGGCGCCCTCCGCGATCCGCCGCAGCGCCTCCCCGAGGTTCGTCGCGCCGCACACGAACGGGACGGTGAACGCGTGCTTGTCGACGTGGTGCTCGACGTCGGCGGGGGTCAGGACCTCGGACTCGTCGATGTAGTCGATCTCGAGCGCCTCGAGGATCTGCGCCTCGACGAAGTGGCCGATGCGGCACTTCGCCATCACCGGGATCGAGACCGCCTCCTGGATCTCGCGGATCCGCTCCGGGTCGGACATGCGCGCGACGCCGCCGTCCCGCCGGATGTCGGCCGGGACGCGCTCGAGCGCCATCACCGCGCACGCGCCCGCGTCCTCCGCGATCCGCGCCTGGTCGGCGTCGACGACGTCCATGATCACGCCGCCCTTGAGCATCTCTGCGAGCCCGGTCTTGACCCGCAGCGTCCCGATCTCGGCCATGGCCGGAGTGTAGCCCGCGACCCGTCCCGGTCGGGCCGGGACAGGCCGCTGACATGTGCGCCGGAAAGGTCTACGTCGAGGACGGCGCGTCGGCCTCGTCGGCCGGGGCGCCGGGGGGCGGCGGCGGGGTCTCGACAGAGGGCGGCGGCGGAGTCTCGACGGGCGGCGGGGGCTCGGAGGCCGCGGGCGCCGGCGGCGCAGGCGGGGCGGGCTCGTCGCGGCGATCGACCGTTCCGCGTGCCGATGAGGCCGCTCCCGCGACCGAGGCGCGGACGTCGCCCAGGCTCTCTCCGACCGCTCGCATGTTCATCCACGCGCCGACGACCGTCACGATCGCGAACGCCAGGCCGAGCCAGGCCCAGAACGTCCTGCCGACGAAGTCGCCGCCCGGCTTGTCGATCCAGCGGATGAACGCGAACACGAGCAACAGCACTGCGAGGGCGGCGGTGATCATCGACGGCGTCACGCCGATCTCCAGGTTGATGTTCGCAAGCCGGACCGCCTGCCAGACGAGCAGCGCGATGGCGACGAGGCCCGCGACGACGCCGACACCGTGCCACATCGTGACACCGGTGTCCGCCCCGATCGCGTTGAGCTCGTCGCTTCCCGGCCCGTTGTAGTCGAACCAGGTGAAGAACGAGACGATCAGGAACGCGATGGTCGCTCCGAGAACGACCTTCGCGCCTGTGGTGAGGTCATTCATCCTGTCCATTTTGCGCCCATTTTCCTTTCCGGAGCCGGTGATTTCCTCGCAAGCGACCGCAGGATATGACACAGATACGCGTACTGCGGCGCGACTCCTCTCCCCGCAGACGAGAACTCCTCGCCTGATGCGACGTTGCGCCGCGAGGAGGGGGCCCTGACCGGGGGCCCCCTTCTCCGTCTCGGGAGCCCTCGAAAGGCTCTCTCTCAGGGCCTCAAGAGAAGGCGGCCGGGGCCGCCGCACCTCAGGGGAGGGGGAGCGGCGGCGCTCCGGCCGTGGTTCGAGGCGCAGGTTCCCCCGCGTCTCACGGCCCACGAGAAAAAGGGAGCCGCATCGATCCAATACGGCCCGCAAGCCGGGGTTCCTCTCGCGCGAAGGGCAAGTCGACCGCGCGTGTTTGTGTGCGTCGTGTAACGATCTATTCGCCCGCTGTAAGCACGTGTGAGAGTTTCCTCGCATTCCGTTTCTCGCATCGGACAAGGGCGTATAGAGGCACCACGTGCATCACAACTCGACGGAGGAGCCTCCCCATGGATTCCAGACGAAGTACCTCGGCGCGGCGCTGGACCGCGGTTGCGAGCGTCGCGCTCGCCGCCGGCGCCGTGCTCGTCGCGGTCGTCGCGAGCGGCCCCGCACAGGCACAGTCGCAGGCGAACACCTCGCCGCCGACGATCTCCGGTAGCGCCGTGGTCGGCCAGACCCTGACGGCGACGTCGGGCACCTGGTCCGGCACCACGACCGGCTTCACCTACGACTGGTTCCGCTGCGACGCGAGCGGCGCCAACTGCAACACCGGCGGCTCTCCGATCGCCTCCGGCCAGGTCTACCAGGTGGTCGGCGCAGACGTGGGCAACACGCTTCGCGTGCGCGTGACGGCCGCGGGATCGGGCGGCGGCCAGGCGTTGTCGGCGCCGACGGCGGTTGTCACAGCCACCGCCGCTCCCCAGCGCACCTCCGACCCCGTGGTCACGGGCTCGCCGGTCGAGGGGCAGACACTCACCACGACGAGCGGCGGCTGGGCCGGAACGGCACCGATCACGTTCGCGTACCAGTGGGTGCGCTGCGGAGCGGACGGTGGCTTGCCGGACGGCTCGAACTGTCCGGCTGTCCCCGGGGCGAACGGGCAGAGCTACAAGCTCGTCGCCGGAGACGTCGGCCAGCGGATGCGCGCGCGCGTGACCGCGACCAACAGCGGTGGCAGCGCGACATGGGCCTCGAACGCCACTGCGAACGTCCAGGCAGCTCCGAGCGCCGGCCCGCCGAAGAACACGAAGGAACCGACGATCTCCGGCACCTCGAGACAGGGCCAGACGTTGACGGCCGGCGGCGGTAGCTGGAGCGGCGCGAGCCCGATCACGCTCGCATACCAGTGGGTTCGCTGCGGCGCCGACGGCGGCAAGCCAGACGGTTCGAACTGCCCCGTGATTGGTGGCGCCGCCACCACGAAGTACGTGCTCACGGCGAGTGACGTCGGTCATCGTCTCCGTGTCCGCGTGACCGCGAAGAACAGCCAGGGATCCGCTCTCGCTGCGTCGAACCCGACGGGCGCAGTGCAGAGCACCGGACCTGTGCTCCCCGCCGGAGCGATCAAGCTCTCGAACGGGAAGTACTCGATCCCGGTCACGAGCGTGGTGCTGCCGGCGCGTCTCGTGATCGACGGCATCAAGTTCACCCCGACCGTGGTCCGCTCGCGTAACACGCCGGTCCAGCTCCGCGTCCACGTGTCCGACACGCGCGGCTACTACGTCCGCGACGTGCTCGTGTTCGGGCGCTCGACGCCGCTCGTCACCTCGTCCAACGGCGAGCAGAAGACGGGGCAGGACGGCTGGGCGACGGTGAGCTTCACGCCGCAGCGGGACTTCCCGCTCAGGAACAGCTACAGCGTGCAGTTCTTCGTGCGGGCGAGGAAGGGAGGCGAGAACCTGCTCGCGGGCGTCTCGACGAGACGACTCGTGCAGGTCCGGACGGCCCGCGGCTGACGGGCCGATCGAAGAGTGGGCCGCGCGACCCGTGGGGAGGTCGCGCGGCCCACATGCGCCCCCGGAGCCGGCGCATGCCGCTCGTCTGAGACCAGTCGGATAGCCTCTCGCCCGTGAGCGAGGCGGAGCAGCAGGCGAAGCCGTCCAAGGCCGCCTACGAGCCGCCCGCCGGGGCCGAGACGAGCGCGACCTGGACCGGCGGCGCGACGCCGCTCGAGTACACGGCCAGCGCCCGGTGGATCGTCCTCCACAAGAAGGAGAAGCCGGCCGCCGAGATCTTCTCCGTCGCGTACGTGGCGACGGACGGGGACGAGCGGCGGCCGCTCACGTTCGTGTTCAACGGCGGCCCGGGGGCTTCGTCCGCCTACCTCCACCTGGGAGCGGTCGGACCGAGACGGGTCGCGTTCCCGCCGGACGGCTCGCTCCCGGAGATGCCGCCCCGCCTCGTGCAGAACGAGGCGTCCTGGCTCGCGTTCACCGACCTCGTGTTCGTCGACCCCGTCGGCACAGGCTTCAGCCGCGTGATCGAGAGCGACCGGGACAAGGGGAAGGAATCGCCAGCCGGCGGGGACAAGCAGGACGACGCGGTCGACCCCAAGGAGTTCTTCGGCCAGAAGCGTGACCTCGAGTCCCTGTGCGAGTTCATGGGGCGCTGGCTGTCGACGAGCGGGCGGTGGGGGGCACCCGTGTTCGTCGCCGGCGAGAGCTACGGGGGCTACCGCGTCGGACGACTGGTGCGCATGCTCCAGGAGAGCTCGGGGATCGGGCTCAACGGCGCGATCCTCATCTCCCCCGCGCTCGAGATCTCGACCCTGAACCCGACCGACTACGACGTCCTCGGCTGGGTCGACACGCTCCCGACGATGGCGCTCGCGGCCGTGCATCACGGCCGCTCCCGCGCCTTCACGGCGGAGACGCCGGTCGAGGACGTGCTGCGCGAGGCGGAGGCGTTCGCCACGGGCGACTTCGCGTCGTTCCTCGTGCGCGGCGCCGCGGCCGCTGAGGGCGACCGCGACCGCGTCCTCGCGCGGCTCGCCGACCTCGTCGGCCTGCCCGCGGACCTCGTGGCACGCGCCGAGGGACGGCTTCCGATCGGCACCTTCGCGCGCGAGCTCCTGCGGGACGAGCGGAAGGTGCTCGGGCTGTACGACACCACCGTCACGACGATCGACCCGTTCCCCGACCGAGACGCGTTCGCCGGCCCCGACCCGACGCTCTCGGGCATCAGCCCCGCGTACACGATGGCGGTCAACCAGGTGCTCCGCTCCGAGATCGGCGTCGAGACCGACCGCGAGTACACGCTGCTCAGCTACGAGGTGAACACGGCGTGGAAGGACGACGCCGCGCAGCACGCCTTCCTGCCGCTGGCGGGGGCGACCGACGACTTCCGCTACGGGATGTCGCTCAACCCCCACATGAAGGCGTTCGTCACCCACGGCCGGTTCGACCTCGTGACGCCGTACTACGCGAGCGACCGGCTGCGGAACCTCATGCGCCTCGACCCCCAGATCGCGGATCGCCTGACGGTGCGCCACTTCGGCGGGGGACACATGTTCTACGCCTGGGAGGCAAGCCGCCGGGCCTTCGGCGAGGCGATCGCCGCGTTCGTCGCGGACGCCGCCTACCCCTGAAGGACGGCGGTCCGGCGCCGACCACGGGTTCACCCGGGTGAAGCCCTCCCGCGGGACGAGCGCCCGGCAGACGGGTTGGTAGCCTCGCGCCGGGTCCGCGGAGGCCGGCGTCCCGGACGTCGACGAGCGGGCCTGCAACTCCCAGACGTGGCTCGACGCCGCGAAGGAGGTTCGGTCGATGGGTCTCAAGCATCCGGACGTGCCCGACAGCGGGTCGGCCGAGCTCAGCGTCGGCCATCTCTTCTCGCGTGAACGCGGACAGATCCCGCGCTACCGCCTGCCGACGGGCGAGCTGCCGCCCGACGTCGCTTACCAGATCGTCCACGACGAGCTGATGCTCGACGGGAACGCGCGCCTCAACGTCGCGACGTTCGTCACGACCTGGATGGATGCCCAGGCCGAGAAGCTGCTCGCCGAGTGCCTCGACAAGAACATGATCGACAAGGACGAGTACCCGCAGACGGCCGAGCTCGAGATGCGCTGCGTCACCATCCTGAGCGACCTCTGGCACGCGCCGGACGGCGACGAGGCGACCGGCTGCTCGACGACCGGCTCGAGCGAGGCGGCGATGCTCGGCGGGCTGGCGCTCAAGCGGCGCTGGCAGAAGCGGCGCGCCGCCGCGGGGGACGCGACCGACAAACCGAACCTCGTGATGGGGATCAACGTCCAGGTCTGCTGGGAGAAGTTCGCGAACTACTGGGACGTCGAGATGCGGCTCGTGCCGATGGAGGGGGAGCGATTCCATCTCTCCGCCGACGAGGCGGTGAAGCTCTGCGACGAGAACACGATCGGCGTCGTCGCGATCCTCGGCTCCACGTTCGACGGGTCGTACGAGCCGGTGAAGGAGATCTGCGACGCGCTCGACGCGCTCGAGCGCGAGACGGGCCTCGACGTTCCGGTGCACGTCGACGGCGCCTCGGGCGCGTTCGTGGCGCCGTTCGTCGACCCGGAGCTCGTCTGGGACTTCCGGCTCCCGCGCGTCGCCTCGATCAACGCGTCCGGCCACAAGTACGGGCTCGTGTACCCGGGGGTCGGCTGGATCGTGTGGCGCGACTCGGCCTCGTTGCCCGAGGACCTGATCTTCTGGGTCAACTACCTCGGCGACAACATGCCGACGTTCGCCCTGAACTTCTCCCGTCCGGGGGCGCAGGTCGTCGGGCAGTACTACAACTTCCTCCGGCTCGGCTTCGACGGGTACCGGAAGGTGCAGGGCTATGCCCGAGAGGTCGCGACCCGCCTCTCCGGCATGATCGCGGAGCTGGGCCCGTTCACGCTCGTGACCAGAGGCGACGAGCTGCCGGTCTTCGCCTTCAGGTTGAGCGACGACGTCGACAACTTCACCGTCTTCGACGTCTCGAGCGCGCTCCGGGAGCGCGGCTGGCAGGTCCCCGCGTACACGTTCCCCGAGAACCGCACCGACCTGGCGGCGCTCCGAGTCGTCGTCCGGCGAGGGTTCACGCACGACCTCGCGGACATGCTCGTGCACGATCTCCAGCGCCAGCTTCCCCGCCTGCAGCGCCAGCCGGAGCCCGTGGTGGACGCGTCCGCCGGGGCAGGCTTCGCCCACTAAAGAGGAGGAGAGACGATGTGCCGCTGGGACACCCGTCCTGCTCGAGGAGCTGCTCTACAAGCCCACGCACTCGTTGATCGACCAGAGCCTCCATTCCCGGCTCGGGGTGGAGACCACGAACGGGGACGGCTTCGGGGTCGGCTGGTACGGGGAAGCGTCGACGCCTGCGGTCTTCAAGAGCGTCGAGCCCGCCTGGAACGATCGCAACCTGAAGGAGCTCTCGGGCCACGTCCGCTCGGGCCTCGTGTTCGCGCACATCCGCGCCTCGACCGGGACGCCCGTGCAGCAGACCAACTGCCACCCGTTCCGCCACGGCCACTGGCTCTGGATGCACAACGGCTCGATCGCCGGCTTCCACGACGTCAAGCGCGAGCTGCTGCTCGCGGTCGACCCGTCGCTCTACCTCGACATCGAGGGCTCGACCGACTCCGAGACGTTCTTCTTCCTCGCGCTGACCATGGGTCTCGAGGACGATCCACCGGCCGCCGTCGAGCGGGCGGTCGGGCTGATCGAGCACGTCGGGCGTGAGCACGGGATCGAGCACCCGGTCCAGATGACGGTCGCGACCACCGACGGGCGGAGCATCTGGGGCTTCCGGTACTCGAGCGAAGGGAAGTCGCGCTCGCTCTTCTACTCGGCCCGCGTGGACACGCTGCGTGCGCAGTACCCGGACAACCCGGTGCTCCACCAGCTCTCGGACGAGTCGCGACTCGTCGTCTCCGAGCCGCTCGGAGATCTGGAGGGGGCCTGGAACGAGGTGCCCGAGTCGAGCTTCGGGGTCGTCCGGGAAGGCGAGGACGAGCTCCACCCGTTCACGCCGCGCCCTCCCGCCTGAGGATGCGCGCCGCCCCGCCGCCGGGGCCCGAGAGCCTCGAACGCCGCTATCCGCAGACCCCGCCGGGCTGGACCGTCACCGCCAGTCGATCGGTCGGCCCCTTCCGCACGCACATCAGGTGGACGACGCCGTCGGGCACGACGGTCGAGTGGTCGTCGCGACACCACCGGAAGAGCAGGTCGCGGCTTTCGCCGCCGGGGCGGTCGAAGCTGTGGTGGGCCCCACGACGCGTGTCCTGGTGGATCGGGGTCCTGTTCGCGATCGGGTCGGCGTGCTTCCTCGTCGGCCCGTTCCCGGGCTTCGTGCAGCTCGTCGGCTCGGGGACCGACGGCATGGTCTTCTTCGTAGGGTCGATCTTCTTCACGACGGCGGCGACGCTGCAGTGGCTCGAGACGATCAACACCGACATGGGGCTCGGGGGCCGTCCGCGAAGCATCCGAGCCGTCACCTTCGAGCCCCACCGGATCGACTGGTGGTCGAGCGGTGTCCAGCTCGTCGGCACGCTCTTCTTCAACGTGAACACGTTCCACGCGCTGCAGGAAGGGCTCGACGCGCACGCGTACGACCGCCTCGTCTGGACACCGGACCTGGTCGGGTCCGCGTGCTTCCTCGTCTCGGGCTACCTCGCCTACGCCGAGGTCTGCGGTGGCCTGCTCTGGACGCTGCAGCGCGGGCTCGAGTGGAAGATCGCGGCGGTCAACCTCGTCGGCTGTGTCGCGTTCGGCATCTCGGCGATCGCGGCGTTCTGGGTTCCGTCGGCAGGCAGCGTCCTCGACCTTGCGGCCGCCAACCTCTTCACCGCCTTCGGTGGGCTCTGCTTCCTGGTCGGCGCCGTGCTCCTGCTCGCCGAGTCCCAGGCCGCCGCTCGACCCGGCGAGCCGGCTCACGTGTGAAGATCCGCGCAGGAGCGGCATGGCGACGGACGACCACCACAGCGAGTACCTGGCGCGGACGGTCGCGGCACTGACCCCCGCAGGCCGAGCGCGCGTGGACGAGCTGCTGACCCAGCTCGCCGAGCTCGTCGGCGATCGGACGCGGCTGCTCCGGTTCGCCCGGGTGCGGAAGGCCGAGGCCGACCTCGGCGCGACCGACGCCGGCGAGCCGGAGCCTGCGCTCACGGACCAGGAGCTCTCCAGTCTGATCGCGGGCTTCGTCACGATCCGGGACCAGGAGCCTCGCGACGACGTCGCCGACTGGGCGAACGCGGTGGTGGCGCTGCTCGAGGACGGGGCCCGAGCCGCCGACGACCGGTCGCGCTGAGGCTCGACCCGCTCGCTCCACGGCGGCAACTCCCGCGGGGCTACGCGAACACGTTCACGGCGCGGGCGATCACGAGCCCCACGACCGTCAGCGAGATCAACGACTGCAGGGCCATCGTCAGCTTCGCCCAGCGGGCCAGAGGCATGACGTCCGTCGGGCTGAACGCGGTGCTCGTGGTGAGACCGAGGATGAAGTAGTCGACGTAGTGCGGGCGCCAATCGGGCGGGGCGAGCTCGGGGCTCATCTGCTGCGTGAACGCGAAGTCGCGGAACGGGCGCTCGCCCACGTAGCGTGCGTACGGCCCGCCGCTGTCGAGCAGCCAGTACAGAAGGCTGAAGACGAGCGCGTTGCCGAGCCAGATCACGGCGCCCGAGGCGAGCAGCGACGTCGCCTCCTGCGTCACCTTCCCGCCTCGCACGAGCTCGACGATCAGCACGACGGTCGACGTGAGGGCGGCGACGGTGAGCGCACTCACGAGACCGATCGAGAGCGGGCGGAGCCAATGCCTGCGGCCGCGCAGGTTGGCGGGATCGGCCGCCACGAGGAGGGCCAGCAGCGCGATCTCGATGCTCGGGACGAGCCAGACGGGCCCCAGCGACTCGCGGTGCGGCTGGACGACACGCAGCACGATCGAGATCGCGATGAACAGCCCCAGCGCCAGCGCGACCGGCCAGCGGGGCTCGATCACGCGGTCGCGGTCGCCGTCCGGGGTCGCGGTCGCGGACGTCGAGGTGTCGTCCACGCCGGTCACGTGCTCACGCCCTCCGCCGCCGCGTCTCGCAAGACGCCTCGGGCGGAGCGATGGTCGCGCCGCCCGAGGACGTCGTTCGTCCCGGATCCGGGAACGAGCCTAGCCCTCCACCTCCTCGAGCTCTGCGAGCTCGATCGCGAGGCCGAGCGCGCGCACGATCTTGCCCATGGCCGAAACGACACGCGCGGTGCCGACGATGGGGGCGATGGCGGCGAGGACACCACGGACCTGATCATCGTCGATGCCGAGATCCTTCGCTGCGGCGAGGTTCATCATGTACGACGCCGGCGGCGCGTCGACAGCGACGAGGGCCGCGATCCGTACGAGCATCAGCGTCTCCGGATCGAGGCTCGAAGCCTCGACCGAGTCGGCCGTCATCTCCCCGAGCAGGTCGAGCACAGGGCTCTCGGTTTCGTCTGGCATCTCCACTCCTCTCGACGACTTCATCTCCCGGCGAGCAGCGTACGGGCGGCGGGCAGGGCTCGCATCGGTAGTTCTTCCGCGGTCCGCCGAGCCCGACGCGCAGCGGGATCGGGCCAGCCGGGTCACGCCGGCCGCTAGTAGCGGCGGCTGCGGCCGGGCCGCGGCCGCATGCGACCCTCGGCGTGCCTGGACCTTCGACGAGCCACTCGTCGAGCTGTCACTGTCCGATCCGCCGAGGCGAGGCTGGCCGATCGGCTCGGGTGCCGGCGCGGGAGCCCGAATAGCGTGCGTCGCAGATGAGCAGTGAGCACACATACGCCGTGACGCTGGTCAAGGTCGGCTCGGGCCTGCCGCTGTTCGAGGTGGGCGCCTACCGGTACACGGCGAGCTGGCTCCCCGAGGTCGGTGAGACGATCGCCATCAGCCCGGCCTCGGCTCCCGACGGAAGCGCGACGGCGCTCCGCGGCTACGTCACGAAGATCAACCCCACGTCGGACACCCCGATCTCGGTCGTCGAGATCGAAAGCACCGAGCCGAGCTCGATCGACGACGTCCTCGCGTAGCGAACACCGCGGCCGGGCCGTCGCGCCTGTCGACCGGGGCCTCATCGCGAGCTCGCTACATCGAGGTGTTGACGAGGTTGAGGATGTTCCCGTCGGGGTCCTTGAACCACACCGACTTGAGCTCGCCCATGAGGTGGACATCGCCCTCCCGTGTGGTCTCGGGCAAGTCGTCGTAGTGCTCGAACGTCGTACCCTTCGATCCGAGCTCCCGCACGATGGCGTCGAAGTCGTCGCCGACCGCCCACGAGGCGGCCGTGGCCCTGTTCGTCCCGGCGTACTCCGACGGATAGACGAGTACGGCCGAGCTGCCGCTCTTGTAGACGACCGCCCCCGGCATCTCCTGCGCCACCTCGAGCCCGAGCGTGTTCTCGTAGAAGTCACGCGCCCGCTCCAGGTCGCTGACCGCGAGCGTGGCCACCGCGTCCTTGCCGCCCAGCATCCCGCCTCCCTTCTCCGTGGTCTCGGGCAGCATACGACGGCGCGACCCGACGAGTAGTTTCCCGCACCCGGGGCGCGGATAGCCTCGCTCACGCGACGGCCCGGAGGCGCGGTAGATGAGCGCATGCGCTACCTCTGGGACGGCAGCCGGCCCCCGACGTGGGGCGGGGGCGTCAGGGACCTGCTCGATTTCCTCGGCTGGCTGGTCACCGGCAGCTTCCGCACGGAGCACGCCCGCAAGGACGCGGGCCACGAGCACTGACACGCGCGCCGCGCGGCACGCGGGATCGTCACGGGGAGGGAGCTCACGTGCGTCGGGCCGCGACCCGGATTCGCGTTCGGTCGGGTGGCTGGGTGGTCAGCCCCCGGCCCGCCGCCGCTCGAGGTCGCGGAGGAGCACCGCGTAGAGCTCGGAGAACTGGGTTGGCTTGTCGGCGATCACACGAACGATCGCCTCGCGCTCGGTGGCCCCGAATGCGACGTGAACCGTTCTCGTGCCGAGCGCTCGTTCGACCTTGTTCGCGACGAAGGGATAGCCGGCCATGCGGAGTCGGGTGATCAGCTCGGGGACGTGGTGGGCCTCCACGGGCACTCCGGCCACGTCGACGTCGCGCCGCCACGACATGGGGAGTGGGTTTCTCGTTCACGCACTGCTCAAACACCAGCCTCCGGGGCGGGCGGGCACCGCACGGGCGGGTGCTGTCCTCACGCTGCGATGCTCGGACGCGTGGCTGAGGGCTACTGCAGGGTCTTCAGGTAGGCGACCAGTGCGTCGAGGTCCTCGTCGGGGATGATCCCACCCCAGTGCGGCATGCTCGCGATCGGCGGCTTGCCGATCACGCTGCCGGAGCGGATCACGTCCTTGATCTTCTGGTCGGTGTTGAACTCGTCGCGGAAGTCCTGGCCGGAGAGCGAGGGGATCGTCTTGTCCTCCGAGAGCGGGTTGGGCACGCCACCGAGGCCGCTCGGCCCGTGGCAGTTGATGCAGCCGTCGCGCACGTAGAGCGCGGCGCCGGCGACGGCGGCTCCCTGGTCGCGCGGCACCGCGACCGGTGTCGCATCTTCGACCTGGGGAAGCCCCGCCTGCAGGTACGCGACGAGGTCGTTCACCTGGCTGTCCGAGATCACCGGCCCCCAGACCGGCATGTACGGCTTCTGCGGGTTCTCCGACTCACCCAGGCCGCCGTCGATGATCTGCCTCAGCTGCGCCACGCTGAACCCCTTCCCCGCAGCCTTCAGCGCCGGGACGTCGCTCGACACACCACCCTGCCCCTGCTCGCCGTGACAGGCAGAGCACCCGAACTGCACGAACAGGTGGGCGCCCATCGCCACGTGCGGGTCGCTCGGGTTCGTCCCCCTCTCGTCCCCCCCACCGCATCCCGCCACGACCCCGATCGAGATCAGCCCCAAAACCACCAACGCAACCGCTGCAGTCACCCGGCGCACCCCAGGAGTATCCCGCCCATCGACGTACGAGGCAATGGATCTTGCCGCGCCTCGAATCCGCGTTTTCCCCGATGTCTCCCGCCTGACGCCGTGCTGCCAGACGTGGGAAGGCTCGGACGTCGACGAGCACGTGCGTGGACGTGTCGGCAGCGAATCGAGAGCTTCCGCTCGACCACGAGGCGTGGTCTCGAGCGCTTACTCGAGACCGCGATTCGAGACCGATGCTCCGCCTGGGCCCTGGTGCTGGTGCCGACCCTTCTACCCTCGGTATCCCTCGAACGTCGCCGGGTCGACGGAGGGGATTGATGCGTTCGTCGTGAGCCGTGTGTGGTTCCGCAGGATCGCGGCCCAGATCGCAGGATCGAGGACGACGCTCGCCCCGGCGGCCTGCTGCGGGTTCGTCGTGAGCCGTGTGTTGTTCCGCAGCATCGCGGCCCAGATCGCGGGATCGAGGACGACGCTCCCCCTTGCGGCTTGCTGCGGCATCGCGACCGTCCTGTGACGCTGCGACTGCGCGGCGACGGTGTGTACGCCGTCACCCTCCGGGAGGCGCGCGTTTCCCGTGCTCGCGAGCACCGCCGCGACCGCGGAGAGCGCGACCGTCGCGAAGAACATCCGTATCGGCTGCTGATTCATCGTTCCCTCCTCCTTGCTCCACCTCGACCGACCATGAGGTGACGGTAGGAGGCGGCACGCCCCGCGTCGTGCACTGCTGCGCCACCCGCTGTGTAACCCTCGTGACCCCCGTGGAACGGCGTAGCGACAACCCGCGCTCTCATACGGTTCCCGCACGGAGCCAGGGCTTTCATTGGGCCCGCCTGGACTCGAACCAGGGACCTACCGATTATGAGTCGGCTGCTCTGACCAGCTGAGCTACGGGCCCGCGCGGGCCAGCGTAGACGGTTCCGCAACCGCCTCGGGGCGAATCACTGCCACAATGCCTGGACGCATGGCGAGCGCGCCCGAGACGACCACCGCGAGCCTCGCCGACACCGGCGCTCACGACGGGTCGATGAAGACGTTCCACCGCGAGACGACCCTGCGCACCGCGGGGGGCCTCTCGGTCACCGACATCACCGAGCAGGTGCAGGAGGCGGTGCAGCAGAGCGGCGTGCGGGACGGCGTCTGCTGCGTCTACTCGCCGCACACGACGTGCTCGGTGCGTGTGAACGAGTACGAGCGGGGCTTCCTCGAGGACTTCTCGGTGCTGCTGCGCAGGCTCGTCCCGACGGAGCACTACTACGCGCACGACGACTGGGACCGCCGTACCGAGAACCTGACCGAGGAGGACATGGAGGCCTCGAACGGCCACTCCCACTGCATGTCGATGCTGATGGGGCCGGCCGGCGAGTCGATCCCGGTGCGCGACGGCGTCCTCTGCCTGGGCCGGTGGCAGCGGGTGCTCTTCCTCGAGCTCGACCGCGAGCGCGAGCGCCGCTGGCTCGTCCACGTCGTCGGCGTCTGAGAACCCGGCTCGCGCTCAGGACCGGCGCCGCTCGGCGCGGTAGCTGCGCGCCTCGTCGACGAGCGCCGCGAAGAGCCGCTTGTCCTCCTCCATCTCCGGGTGCCAGAGGACGGCGACCGCGAACCGCTTCGCGGGGTCCTCGAGCCCTTCGAGCGAGCCGTCCTCCGCCCACGCGGTCTCCACGAGACCCTCCCCCACGCGTCCGACGCCCTGGTGGTGGCTCGACTGCACGCCTTCGTGGTTGGTGCCGAGGATCGTCGCGAGACGCGACCCCTCCCGCACCTCGACCGGATGCTCGGAGAACCGGCCGAGCTGCTCGCGATGACCCTCGTGCCCGACGCTCTCGGGCAGGTGCTGGAGCAGGTCGCCGCCGCGCAGCACGTTCAGGAGCTGGAACCCGCGGCAGATCGCGAGGGTCGGCACGTCTCGCTCGAGCGCGCGCGTGAGGAGCGCGAGCTCGCCCGCGTCGCGCCGGCCCTGCGCCGGATCGGTCGTCGGGTGCCGCTCGGCGCCGTAGGCACCCGGGTCGATGTCGATCCCGCCGGAGAACACGACGCCGTCGAGCACGTCGAGCGTCTCGTCGACGGCGTCCGTCGAGGGGGGAACGACGAGCGGCCGCCCACCCGCCTGCTCGACCGAGTCGACGTAGTACAGCGGGACGAACGCGGCGGGGAGCTCCCAGGCGCCCCAGCGCGCCGGTTGCGCGTACGACGTGATCCCCACGACCGGCCGCTCCACGGCGGTCACGCTACAGGGCGACTGGCAGCTCTCCGAGCACGACCGCTCACGTGGCGGCCTGCGACCGGCGCCCTTCCCCTCGGCTCGCCGCGTCGTCCGCCGCGTCACCGACGTCCCGCTCCTGCGGAAGCGCGGCCGTCAGCCGTTCCCGCTCCGCGGCCGTCAGAGCACGGGAGCGACCCGTCTGCGGATCGCGGGCGACGATCACGGACTCCGCCTCGGCCGCGAGCGTGCCGTCGAGCCGTCGGATCTCCTCGCTCAGCGTCATGCTCGACCTGCCGATCCGCGCCAGGGACGCGCGCACGACCACCGCCTCCTCGTCGAACCCGACCTCACGGCGGAAGTCGATCGCGACGCGCGCAAGGACGTAGTCCCACATCGCAGCGTGGTCGCCGAGCGCCTGCTGGAGCCATCCGTCGCGGCACTCCTCGAGGTACGTCGCGTAGACGGCGTTGTTGACGTGCCGGAGCGCGTCGACGTCGCGCCACCTGATCTCGATCCGCTTCTCGTACGTCAATACGTCAGCCCCTGTCCGCGCAGGATGGTGCCGAGCGTACGCCACAGCAGGGCGAGGTCGTGCCGCACGATCTCGCGCGCGGATCGCGTCTCGAGCCGCTCCACGTACTCGCGGTCGAGCCGCTCGAACTCCACGTCGAGGCCCTTCGACACCTGCGCAGGACCAGTCCAGCCGGCCGGGACGCGCAACCGGTAGTCGACGCCGCGTCCGAGCTGCCGCTCGACGAGCTCCGGCGGCCACGGGCGCGGGCCGACCAGGCTCATGTCGCCGCGCAGGACGTTCAGGAGTTGCGGCAGCTCGTCGAGGTAGAACGGCTTCAGGACGCGCCGCCCGGCCCACGTGAGATTGACGGCGTCCGCCTCGTACGGGCGGGCATGGCCGTCGGCCTCGACGAGGACGCTCTCGCGCAGGGTGCGGAACTTCAACAGCCCGAACGTGCGGCCGCGCGAGACCCTGCGCTCGCGGTACAGCAGCCGCCCGCGGTCGCGCGGGCAGCGGAGCATGTCCAGGCCGATCGCACCGAGGACGGCCGCCCAGACGGGTGCGAGCACGACGAGGAGGGAGGCCGAGACCGTGACGTCGAGGGCGCGCTTCGCCGCCGGCAGGTCCACCGGCACGGGGCCGGTCGGAGAAGCGCCGGAGGTCGTCTCCTCGACGGGCCTCCCGCTCACCCCATCCACGCGCCGCCGTTCTGGTCGATCGCCTGCCCGGTGACGCCGCGTGCGTCCGGCGAGAGGAGCCAGGCCACGGTGCCGGCGACCTCTTCGGGCTGCGCCATCCGTCCCGCCGGAACCTCGCGCATCGCGTCGCGGTACGCGTCCTCGCGCGTCCCGCCGGTGTCCCGTGCGGTCGCGTCGAGCCCGAGCCACGCCATGTCGGTGTCCACCCAGCCCGGGCAGATCGCGTTCACCTGGACTCCCCCCGGGGCGAGCTCCGCGGCGAACGAACGGACAAGGCCGAGCAGACCGGTCTTCGAGGCGCTGTACCCCGTGTAGGCGGGAACGGCGATCCGGGCGAGGATCGACGAGAGCACGACGACGTGACGCGTGTCCGGGCCTGCGGCGAGATGCCGGAGCGCGGCCCGCACGCAGTAGTACGTGCCGTTCAGGTTGGTCGCGACGATGTCGTCGAAGCGGTCGCCGCCGTCGTCCTCCTCCCCGTTCGGGCCTCCGATCCCGCTCGCCGCGACGAGGGCGTGGATCGGCCCGAGCGCCTCCGCGGCGCGCGCGAACGCCCGGTCCACGCGACGGCGCGCGCGGATGTCGCACGACTCGACGTGTGTCGGGCCGGCGATCCGGGCCGCGGTCTCACGCAGGCGGGGCTCGTCGCGTGCGAGCAGCGTCAGCGAGGCGCCCTCGCGCGCCAGGCGCAGCGCGACCGCGCGTCCGATCCCGGTGCTCGCACCCGTCACCACCACGTGCTCTCCCGTCATCTGCCCTCTCTCGTTCGCAATTTGCGGCGTTTCCATCGACCGATCCCCTTGCAGGCGGCGCGCGCCAAGCGTAGATTGCCGCTGCGCCGAGCACGGGACGCGACTAGGACGAAGCTCCCCCGGGAGGCCGTACGCGGAAGCGGAAGGTCAGCCGGGGAAGT
>Ga0210142_1000016_pt1 | contig 47042 bp, 35 predicted proteins | sample Goodyear_PhragC__FD_184869 | JGI IMG/M metagenome (GOLD analysis project Ga0210142, IMG submission 184869) | Wetland microbial communities from San Francisco Bay, California, USA, that impact long-term carbon sequestration - Goodyear_PhragC_D2... | ecosystem: Environmental > Aquatic > Marine >...
CCGAAGTGCGAGCCGACTCCGGCTCGTCGTCACGCTCACGCCGGCGGCGGGGGCCGGCCGCAGCCGGACGGTGAGCGGCCTGCGCGTGACGTTCCGCAGCGTGAGGTGACCTGTTACCTCGGCCCGCTTCTCGAGCAGCGCGCCGAGCGACACTGTGGGCGGGTCGGCGACCAGCTCGACGGCCGACGCGCCGGCGGGATTGACGAGACCCACCGCCGAGCCGCCCGCGCCACGGCGTGCCGCGGCGACGAGAGCGCCACGCAGGCCCGCCGCGTCGAGATCGGGCCTCGCCTGCGCGAGCAGCGCGGCCGCTCCGGCGACGACGGCCGCGGCCGCGCTCGAGCCGCTGATCGTCCCGTACCGCGCCGAGCCCCCCTCGTTGCGCCCGGGGATCGACGTGACGAGCCCGACGCCCGGCGCGCCGATCTGCGGCTGCTCGCTCCCGTCCAGCGCGAGCCCGGTGCTGGAGAACGGCGCGATCGACCGGTAGAGCGGGTTCTGCTGGAACGCGGAGGCACCGACCGACAGCTCGACCGGGATGTCCGAGCGGAGCGCCGTGCGGAGCTCGCGGGCGGCGGCGACCGGGAGGCCGACGATCGGCACCTCGACCGGGTCGTCGATGCCGAGCGACCCGGCCGGGATGGGGCCCTGGACGAGCACGGCCCGCACACCCGCGGCGGACAGCTCGCTCACGACCTCGGGCGTCGTCGGGCCGGGAGGGAGCAGCGCGGCGGTACCCGCCACCCTGCTGTACCCGTCGGCGTCGAACAGCCGATCGAGCGCGTTGCCCTCCGTGACCGCGACGACCTGGCGTCGCGGAAGGGCCACGACCGGCGCGGCGAGGACGTCCCCGGCGCCGACCACGCCCCCGAGCGCGGTCTCGCCGGAGACCAGGACCTTGAGGCCCGCGCGGACGAGCACGTGTGCCGTGGGGCTCCGGCGGCGCGAGTCCGTCGCCGCGACACCGAGCGCGCCCGGGGCGCCTCCCGGGGCGGCCACGCTCCCGTACCCGGGGCCGGCCGCGCCGTCGTTGCCGGCCGGGGCGACGACGAGCGTCCCCAGGGCGAGCGCGCCGCTCGCTCCCCGTGCGAGCGGGCCGTCGGGGAACGACGCGAACGGCTCGACGACGCCGACGAGCGCGACCGCGGCCGCATCGTGCGCGTCGCCATCGCCGTTCGGGTCGACGGCGGCCTCGAGCCCGGCCAAGAGCTGGTCGGTGCGCCCGTACACCGACACTCCGCCCTCCGCGTCCGGTTGCCAGCCGGCGACGCGGACCGGGAGCAGCGACGCCCGGGGGGCGACGCCGTGCAGCCCGCCGGGCCCGCGCGAGCCCGCCACGAGCCCTGCGAGCTCGGTTCCGTGACGCTCCGGGCGCCCGGGCTGGGTCGGGTTCTGCTCGGCGGACGCGTCGCTGCCGGGATCGAGCTCGTCGATACCGGGGAGCAGGCGTCCCTGCAGGTAGGGGTGCCGCATGTCGACTCCTGTGTCGAGGAGCGCGACCGTGATCCCCATGCCGTCGGCCCCGGGCAGGTCGACGCCGACGCGCCCGTCGCTTCCCGACCCGAGCGCGTCCGCGTCGACGCCCGGGGCCGGCACCGCGGCCGGGTAGACCGCCCGGACCCGGTAGACGCCGGCCACGCCCCGGTCGCGCTCGAGCACCGGCAGGAGCCTCGGGTCGACGGCGGCCGCGAAGCCGTTCAGCACCCGCACGTACGACTGCTCGGGGTCGATCGGCGCCCCGTGGAACGCAAGCCGCAGGATCGCCTTGCGCTGCACCTCGCGCGCGGCCGCGGTCCACGCCCGCATCTGCTGCTCGGTCGCGCCGCCGCCGGCCCGTCGCACGCGCTCGGCGAGCGACGGGGCCTTGAGGACGACGATCCAGCGACTCCCGAGCTGGGGCAGCGGACGGCTTCCGAGCAGCCCCTGCCAGCCGGCCGCTCCGCCGGGATCGTCGGCGGCCCCCTCGGCGCCGCCGACGGCCAGAGCGACGACGGAGAGGACGAGTGCCGCGAGGGCCCGCGGGCTAGGCGGACGCGTACGCATCGAGCCCAAGGTAGCCGGGGAGCGGGATCGGTCGCCCGAAGCGCGCCGCGGACGCCACCATCGCCGCGTTGTCCGTGCAGAGGGCGAGCGGCGCGAATCGCGCGTCGGACAGCGCGGCCCGGAGCTCCGAGTTCGCGGCGACCCCGCCGACGACCGCCAGCGTCCGGTGGCCCGTCTGCTCCGCCGCCGCGCCGAGGCGGCCGACGAGGGCCCGGACGATGGCGCGCTGGTACGACGCCGCGAGGTCCGCGCGGCGCGCCTCGAGCTCGCCCTCGGCGAGCTCCCGCACCGTGTAGAGCAGCGCGGTCTTGAGCCCGGAGAACGAGAAGTCGAGACCCGCGACGCGCGCCACGGGGAACGCGAACGCCTCCGGATCGCCCTGCCGGGCGAGGCGGTCGAGCTCCGCGCCGCCCGGATAGCCGAGGCCGAGCAATCGAGCGCCCTTGTCGAAGGCCTCGCCGGCCGCATCGTCCACGGTCGAGCCCAGCACCTCGAATCCCGCGCGGTCGCGCACGGCGAGCACCAGCGTGTGCCCTCCGCTCGCGAGCAGGCACGTGAAGGGCGGGTCGAGCGGGTCGGGCGCGAGGTAGAGCGTGGCGACGTGCGCGCGCAGGTGGTCGACGGGGACGAGCGGCAGTCCGCGTGCCCAGGCGATCGCCTTCGCCGCGGAGAGCCCCACGAGCAGCGCGCCGACGAGGCCGGGGCCCTGCGTGACCCCGACCCGACCGACGTCGGCGAGCGTCGTGCCCGCCTCGTCGAGCGCGGTCTGGACGACCGGCGACACGAGCTCCAGGTGACGACGCGAGGCGATCTCGGGCACCACCCCGCCGTAGCGCGCGTGGAGGTCGGCCTGCGACGCGACGACGGACGAGAGAACCTCGCCGTCCTCCGTCACGAGCGCCGCAGCCGTCTCGTCGCACGACGTCTCGAGGCCGAGCACCAGCCCCGTCACGCGGACCTCGAGGCCTCGTCGCTGGCGGGCTCGGCGTCGCGCCACATGATCAGGGCGTCCTCTCGGTTGTCCGTGTAGTAGCCGCGGCGCACGCCCTTCGGCCTGAACCCGAACGCCTCGTAGAGGCTGATCGCCCCGACGTTCGAGACCCGCACCTCGAGGGTGTAGCCGCGGCGGGCGTCGCCCCTCGTCTCGTCCAGCAGGTGCCGCAGGAGCGCCGACGCGATCCCCTGCCGCCGCTGCTCCGGGGCGACCGCGACGTTCATCACGTGCCACGCGTCGACGTAGCGGGAGAGCACGAGGTACCCGACGAGCGTCCCCGCCTCGTCGACGGCGCCGAGCGAGAGCGAGCTCGGCTTCGCGAGCTCGCTCGCGAACATCGAGCGCGACCACGGCGTCGGATAGGACGCGCGCTCGATCTGCTCGATGGCGTCGAGGTCGCGCAGCTCGAGCCTCCTCAGCGTGATCGTCATCGCCGTCTCACTGCGTCCGCGGCCTCGCATCGGGTGCCCGCACGTACACGGGCTCGATCTCGTCCACCGGACCGAGCCCGGCGGCGAGGCGCGCGTGGAGCGCGGCGCGGGGCACGTGGCGGCGGTCGTCGTCCGGTGGCACGATCGCCCCGCGGGCCTCGAGCAGCTCCCGGTAGCGGATCGCCCCGCTGCCGACGCAGAGCCGGCCCTCCGCGGAGACCTCAGCGGGCGCGAGCACGGACGGACCCGGGACGAACACCTCGCCGCGCCGCGCGTCGATCACCGGCAGGGCGCCGTCCGCGCCCGCGGCCAGCGCGTCGAGCGTCGAGACGCCCGCGCCCTCCACCCCGAGCGCGACCGCGAGGCCTCGGGCGACGGCCAACCCGATGCGCGTGCTCGTGAAGCTGCCGGGGCCGGTGCCGACGGCGAGCGCCTCGAGGTCGGTCGGTCGGGCCGAGCCCTGGCGGAGCAGCGCGTCGACGTCCTCGAGCAGGGTCGCGGCCGTCGAGGCGCGCTCGCCGAGCACCTCGCCGTCGGCGACGAGCGCGCTCGTCGCCACCTCAGTCGCCGTGTCGAACGCCAGGATCAGCACTCGCCAGAGCTTGTAGCAGCGCGTCCTCGGGTGCGTCGACGACGAGGCGCCTCCGCTCCGGCGCGACGTGCTCCAGGTGGACGCGCGCCCGCTCGGCCGGCAGCGTCTCGGCGCCGGCCTCGGGCCACTCCACGAACACGATCGCGTCGTCGAAGTAGGGCTCGAGATCGCCCCACTCCGCCGGCGAGAGGCCGCGGAAGCGGTAGAGATCGAGGTGCGAGACGTCCGTCGTCCCCCGGTACCGATGACCGATCGTGAAGGTCGGGCTCGTGACGGCCCCCGTGACGCCGAGCGCGCGGCACGCGCCGCGCACGAAGGTGGTCTTGCCCGAGCCGAGCTCCCCCGAGACGAGGACGATGTCGCCCGTCGCGAGGCTCTGAGCGAGCCGGGCGGCGACGGCCTCCGTCTCGTCCGGCGAGCCGGACACGAGCTCCACGGGCGGCATCAGCGGCCCGGCCGGCCGACGGCGCCCGACGGGGCAGACGACGTCTGCGAGGAGCTTCGCACGATGTCCCGCACCGCCTCTAGAACAACCCCAGCTGGGCGGGCTCGAGTCCGCGCGAGCGCTCAGTCTCGGCCCACTCGGGCGCGGCCGGCGTGCGCGACGGCGCGGGCCGCCCCAGGATCTCCCCCAGGCGCGCGACGTCCTGCTCGAGCACCTCGAGCATCGTCGGCGTGTAGAGGGCCGCCGCCGGGTGGTACAGCGGCACGAGGGTCACGCAGCGGCCCCCGAGCGTCACCTCCTGCTCCTGGCCGTGCACCCGGGTGATCCCGAGCGCGCGACCGGAGAGCAGCGTCGTGGCGAAGCTGCCGAGGCTCGCGACGACGCGAGGCTGGACGAGCTCGAGCTGCCGGTAGAGGTACGGCTCGCAGGAGGCGGTCTCCTCGGGCGACGGGTCGCGGTTCCCGGGCGTCCGGCACTTGAGCGCCGTCGCGAGGTAGACGTCGCCGAGCGAGAGCCCGATCCCGTCCAGCAGCCGCTCGAGCAGCTCGCGAGAACGGCCCGCGAACGGCGTCCCGTCGCGGTCCTCGTGGAATCCCGGCGCCTCGCCGACCAGGGCGAGCTCCGCGTCGGGGTCGCCCTCCCCGAACACGACCGCCGTGCGCCCCGTCGCGAGCGGGCAGCGGGTGCAGCCGGCGGCCTCGGCGGCCACCGCGTGAAGGGCCGCTGCGCGCTCCGACGCGTCCAAGCACCGAACTCTACGGGCGTGCCCGGTCGGCCGGGTCGCCCTTGACTCCGTCCGACACGTGTCGGAGGATCGCGCCGCGGCCCATCGACCACAGGAGGCACCCGGCGTGACCTGGTACGAGTTCCTGCTGTTCGTCCACGTGTCCTGCGCGATCATCTGGATCGGCGGCGCGTTCCTGTTCCAGGTCTACGGCATGGTCGAGCTGCGCTCCGGCGACACGGCCGCGATCGCGCGCTTCGCGGGGAACGCGGGCCGGATCGGGGAGCGGCTGTTCGTCCCGGCCTCCCTCCTCGTCGTCCTCGCAGGGATCGGGCTGATGATCGACGGAGACTGGCCGTGGGGCAGGCTGTGGGTGCTCTTCGCGCTCGCGGCGTTCGCGGGGTCGTTCCTCCTCGGCGTGGGCGTGCTCAGCCCGACCGCGAAGCGCATCGAGGCGGTCGGACCGGAGACGGCCGAGGGTCAGCGCCTGATCAAACGCGTCTTCGCGCTCACGCGCGTCGAGCTCATGTTCCTGTTCGCGATCGTGTTCGCGATGACGGTGAAGCCGACCGCGGACGACGTCTGGGCGATCGTGGTCGTCGGCGTGCTCCTGGCCGGCGGAGCGGCGTTCTTCCTGCGCGGCCTGCGGCACACGGGCCCGCCAGAGGCGTCCGCGGTCCAGCCAGGCTGACGCCCGCGCGTCGGGCTCAGTGGCCGCAGCCGCAGCTGCCGCCGCAGCACCCGCCGCCGCCCGCCGTGGTCGCCACGCCGCCCGCCTTCGAGCCCGACGCGTGGACGGCGAACGACGAGAACTGCCTGAGCACCTTCGCGGCGCCGCAGCTGGGACAGGTCACGACCTGCTCGCCCGAGCGGACGAGCTCCTCGAAGTGATCCTCGCACTCCATGCAGGCGTACTCGTAGATCGGCATGGCCGTAGTGTAGTGGCGTGGCCGCGGCCCGCTGGGAGGCAACCACGCTCACGGGGCGGCTCGTCCGGCTCGTGCCGCTGGGCCGCGAGCACGCAGAGGGCCTCTGGACGGCATCCCGCGACCCTCGCACGTGGCGCTGGCTCTCGATCGCGCAGCCTGCGGCACGGGCCGAGCTCGAGGCGTGGCTCGACGACGCGCTCGCGGCGTCGGCCGCCGGCACGGAGATCCCGTTCGTCACGTTGTCCCGCGACCGGGTCGTCGGCTCCACCCGGTTCCTCGCCCTGCACCCCGAGCACCGCTCGGTCGAGATCGGCTGGACGTGGCTGCATCCGTCCGCCTGGGGCACCGGGGTCAACGTGGAGGCGAAGCTGCTGATGCTCCGCCAGGCCTTCGAGAGCTGGGGCTGCCGACGCGTCGAGTTGAAGACCGACGCCTCGAACGAGCGCTCGCGCCGAGCGATGGAGGCCCTCGGGGCGACGTTCGAGGGGGTTCACCGGAAGCACATGCTCGTCCGTGCGGGCGAGAACCGCGACAGCGCCTGGTACAGCATCGTCGACGACGAGTGGCCGGCGGTGCGCGAGAGCCTCTCGGCACGACTCGACGCCCGCTGACCCGCCCGGGCCGCCCGGGCAACCCGACGGACGAGCTGGTTCGAGTATCCTTCCCGGTGCCCGGTATCCGTCAGGAACTGGAGCCGTGATGATCGAGAGCGTGGACGTCATCGGTGCGCGCGGGCGCGTCGGCAGCGCGGTCAGCGCACGCCTCGCCGAGCGCGGGATCGCCGCGGGCGGGAACGACCCGGACCTCGTTCTGCTCTGCGTCCCGGATCGCGCGATCGCCGAGGTCGCGGCGGGGATCGAGCCGGGGCCGTGGGTCGCGCACGTGAGCGGCGGCACGCCACTGGCCGCGCTCGCGCCGCACGCGCGGCGCTTCTCGCTGCACCCCCTGCAGACGTTCACGCACGATCGCGGGCCCGAGCAGCTCGACGGGGCCTGGGCGGCCGTCACGGGCGAGTCCGACGAGGCTCTCGCCCTCGCGACGGCGCTCGCGGGCACGCTCGGGCTGAAGCCGTTCGCGCTCGCCGACGGCGGGCGGGCGCTGTACCACGCGGCCGCGGTGATCGCGTCCAACTACCTCGTCACGCTCCACCGGGCAGCGGGAGGGCTCCTCGCAGACGTCGGCGTGCCCCGCGAGGCGCTCGACCCGCTCATGCGTCGCGTGATCGAGAACCGCTTCCAGCTCACCGGGCCGATCGAGCGGGGCGACTGGGAGACCGTCGAGCGCCACCGCGCCGCGATCGCCGAGTCGAGCCCAGAGCTCCTCGAGGCGTACGACGCGCTCGCGCGCCTGACCGCACGAGACCCGATGTCGGCGGGAGCGCCCGCGTGATCGTCGCGCGGACGGTGGCCGATACGCGGACGGCGCTCGCGGACCGCGGTGACGGGCGGGTAGGCCTCGTGCCCACGATGGGCGCCCTCCACGGCGGGCACGCCGCTCTCCTCGCCGCCGCCCGGCGGGAATGCGACACCGTCGTGATGAGCCTGTTCGTGAACCCCGCCCAGTTCGGCGACCCGTCCGACCTGAACGGCTACCCGCGCGACGAGGCGCGCGACCTCGAGGTCGCGCGAGCCGCGGGCGTCGACGTGACCTTCGTCCCCCCCGCCTCCGAGCTCTACCCGCCCGGGTACCAGACCTGGGTCGACGTGACCGAGCTCGGCGCGTTCCTCGAGGGGGAGCACCGCCCCCGCCACTTTCGCGGGGTCGCGACGATCTGCCTCAAGCTGTTCACGATCGTGCGCCCGGACGTCGCGTACTTCGGTCAGAAGGACGCGCAGCAGGTCGAGGTGCTCCGCCGGATGATCGCCGACCTGCACCTCGAGCTCGAGCTCGCCGTGCTCCCCACGATGCGGGATTCCGACGGCCTGGCGATCTCGTCCCGCAACGCTCGGCTCTCGAGCGAGGAGCGCGCCCGCGCCGCCGCGCTCCCCCGCGCGCTCGCGACCCGCGACCCCGAGACCGCACGCTCGATCCTCGAGGCGGCGGGGCTCGACGTGGACTACGTCGCGATCGCGCCGTTCGCCCCGCCCGTCCTGGCCGCCGCCGTCCACGTCGGCGGAACACGCCTGATCGACAACGTCCCACTGGAGGAGGAGCAATGAGCACACGACCTCGCACCCCGGCGCCGGGGACACCCGCTCCCGGCAAGCTCCCGATCACCGAGCTGGCGGGCCTCGTCGAGCGGGGTCAGCCGATCGTCATGGTCACCGCCTACGACGCTCCCTCGGGCCGGCTGGCGGACGAGGCCGGCGCCGACCTCGTGCTCGTCGGAGACTCGGCCGCGATGACCGTGCTGGGGCACGACTCGACGGTGCCCGCGACGATGGACGAGATGCTCGTGCTCACGCGGGCGGTGACCCGTGGCGCACGGCGGCCGCTCGTGATCGCGGACATGCCGTTCGGCTCCTTCCAGGTGTCGGACGAAGCCGCGGTCGAGAACGCGATCCGGTTCGTCAAGGACGCAGGCGCCGATGCCGTGAAGCTCGAGGGGGCCGGGCCGACGCTCTCGCGCGTCCGCGCCATCGTGGGCGCAGGCATCCCGGTGATGGGCCACGTCGGGCTCACCCCGCAGTCGGCGACGATGCTCGGCGGCTTCAAGGCCCAGGGGCGGACGGCGGACAAGGCCGCCGGCCTCCTCGCCGACGCGCTGGCGCTCGAGGAGGCCGGCTGCTTCTCGGTGGTGCTGGAGGCCGTCCCCGCGCCGGTCGCCGAGGAGGTGACCCATCGGCTCCACGTCCCGACGATCGGCATCGGGGCAGGGGCCTCCACCGACGGCCAGGTGCTCGTGTGGCACGACCTCCTCGGCCTCTACGACGGGCAGTCGCCGCGCTTCGTGAAGCGCTATGCCGATCTCGCGTCCGAGATCCGGGCCGCGGTCGCGGCATACGCCGAGGACGTGCGCGCGCACCGGTTCCCCGAGGAGGTGCACACGTACGGCATCTCGGAGGACGAGCTCGCGGCCTTCCGCGCCGCCGTGGGCGCGAGTCTGCGCGAGCCACAGCGCACGGAGCGGTAGGCCCCGGGCGACTGCGCACGGAGGGGGTGAGCCCGGGAGAAGCACTGGCGCCCGCCCGGCAGCCCGCCGGGCGGCGTCGAGCACGCCGTCGGAGCCCAAGTTACAACTTGTAACTTGCTCCCCCTGCGTGCGCGCGGGAGTGCTCCGGGCCTGCGTGCTCCCGTCGACGGGGCGGCGGGAGTAGGTGCGCGGCCGCTCACGGGCACCGGTGGGCGACGACGCACGACGCCCTGTCGGAGACGGGGAGCGCACACACGCGAATGTCGGCCCGGCCTCGCTCAGAGAGCGGCGGGGAGCACGGCGAACGCCGCGACGATCACGCCCGCGAGCAGGAACGCACCGACGACCCCTCGCCACGGCAGCCCGAGCGTGGTGCGCAGGCCGACCGCGACGAGGGCGGCCGACCACGCGACGAACGCGAGCCCGACGCCCGTGACGACGACCCGTCCCGTCCCTTCGTCCGCACCGCCCGTGCGGAACCAGTCGGCGCCGTAGGCGAGGGCGATCACCGGCACCAGCACCGCCAGCGAGAGGGCGAGCGGCAGCGCGGCGAATGCGACGATCTGCCGCGCGATCCTGAAGGGCGGGTCGATCCCCACCGCCTTCGCGCCGAGCCACAGCGCGAGCCCGAACAGGAAGTAGCCCGCGGCGCCGTAGAAGAGCCCGCCGACGAAGGTGACGACGAGCAGGACGAGCGTGTCGACGGTCGGGTCGTCCATCACCGTCCCCCAGGCCGGCACGAGCAGCACTGCGGCGACACCGGCGAGGATCGTGATCGCGAGCACCGGCTCAGAGCGCGCGTCGACGTCGGTGTCGTCCGTCTCGGCGAGCGCGGCGAACACCTCGCGCGGGGCGGTGACGACCTTCGGCACCCGCCTCCACCACTCCCGGCTCGCCGCCTCTCCCGCGACCGCGCGCTCGGCGCCGACGCGATCGGCCCGCTCGACGGGCTTGACCGGATGGTGCTCGCTCACCACACGAGCGTACGCGTCGCCGCCGCCACGCGGCGGGCTCTCCTACCGCTCGGCGAGCAGCTCGGCCATGCGCCGCGCCTCGGCGCGTAGCTCGGGGACCGCCGTGTTCTCCCAGAGCAGCCCCTTCCGCAGCGGGCCGACGAGGAACAGCCTGTCGCTCACGCGCCCCGCGGCGTCGAGCAGCCGGCCGTCGGCGTCGGAGTCGAGTCCGAGACCGAGCGCGTCCGGACGCACCCGACCGGAGTCGCGCAGCGCCTCCACGAGCGGATCGCGGACCCGGGTGAGGTCCGTGTCGGGCCCAGTGCAGTTGATCACCTTGCCGACCCGGAGGTCCTCCGCGCGCGGCGAGTTCCGGCGACGGAGCGTGACGGTCACGCCACGAGCGTCCGCGGCGAAGCGCTCGATCCGACCCGCGCTCACCTCGAGCACGCCCGCCTCGATCAGCGACTCCACGCCGAAGGCCGTCTCCGGCGACGAGCGGTGGCGGTGCGTCTCCCAGTAGGGCCGCAGACGGTGCAGGAACCGGCGCCGCTCGTCGACGTCGAGCCGCCGCCAGAGCGCGGGGGTGTCGTCTCGGATCGAGGTCACGACCTCGCGCCAGTCGACCTGCTCGGCGGCCCTGTCGCGCACCTCGCGACGCAGCGCACGCAGCATGCCGAGCGCCGTGTCCGGCCATTCCGGCAGCGCCTCGGGCGGCTCGAGATGCGGCGGCGGCTTCGCCGAGACGCGGTGCGGCTGCGGGAGCAGCCCACGGCGCGACACCCCATGGATCCGGCCGCGATGATCCGAGTCGCGCAGGGCGAGCGCGATGTCGCACATGGTGAGCCCGGTGCCGACCAGGAGGACGTCCTCGTCCCGCTCGAACTCGAGCGCGTCGCGTGCCCAGGGGTCGCGCGCGTAGCGGATGCTCGTCACGAGCCCCTCGTCGGCTCCCGGCGGGTCGGACGGCGGGAAGTTCCCGATCGCGAGCAGCGCACGGTCGGCGCTCAGCGAGCGGCCGTCCGCCAGCGTGAGCGAGACGGCGTCGGCCTCCTCCGAGACCGCCACGGCCTCGCCCGCCACACGGATCAGGGGCACGGCCGACGAGCGGCGCGCCCGCTCGAGCGTGTCCGCGAGGTACGCGCCGTAGAACCGCCGCGGGACGAACGAGCCGCCGGTCAGCGCCGGCTCGCGTCGCCGGACATGGCGCAGGAAGTCGTCCGGGTCGTCGTCGAAGGCGCTCATCCGGCCGGCAGGGACGTTCAGCGTGTGGCTCGCGGAGGGCGTTCTGTACGCGACCCCGCCGATGCGGCCCTCGGCTCGCTCGACGAGGAAGACTCTCGAGACCGCAGGACTTGCGTCACGCAGGAGATGGACGGCGACCATCGTGCCGCCGAAGCCGGCCCCGACGATCGCGATCGTGCGCGCGTCCACGTCCAGAGGCTAGATTGCGCGCCGCGCAATGCGAGATAGTGAGGCGGTGCAGGACGTGCGATGCGGGGTCTGCGGAGAGGGGAACGAGGCCGGCCGGAAGTTCTGCGGCGAATGCGGCTCGCCCCTGACGCTCGCGTGCGCCTCGTGCGGGACGGCGAACGCGCCCGGGACGAAGTTCTGCGGAGAGTGCGGCAGCCCCCTCGCGGGGGAGCGGGACGCGACCCCGGCGTCTTCGCCACAGGCGGAGCGGCGGCTCGTCAGCGTGCTGTTCGCCGACCTGGTGGGGTTCACCGCCGCCTCGGACGGACGCGACGCCGAGGACACGCGCGAGCTCCTGACCCGCTACTTCGACCTCGCCCGGACGACCATCGAGCGCTACGGCGGCACCGTCGAGAAGTTCATCGGCGACGCCGTGATGGCCGTCTGGGGCGCACCCGTGACACAGGAGGACGACGCCGAGCGCGCCGTCCGCGCCGCCCTCGAGCTCGTCGGCACGGTTCCCGGGCTCGACCACGCGCTGCAGGCGCGCGCAGGGGTGCTGTCGGGTGAGGCCGCGGTGACGCTCGGCGCCGAGGGACAGGGAATGGTGGCCGGCGACCTCGTCAACACCGCCTCCCGCGTCCAGTCCGCCGCCGAGCCCGGCACCGTGCTCGCCGGCGAGACGACGAAGCGCGCCGCGGAGGCGGCGATCGCGTTCGAGGACGCCGGCAGCCACGGGCTGAAGGGAAAGGCCGAGCCCGTCCGGTTGTGGCGGGCGCTCCGCGTCGTCGCCGCCCGCGGTGGCGAGGGTCGCTCCGCAGGGCTCGAGGCGCCGTTCGTCGGACGCGACCGCGAGCTCCGGCTTGCGAAGGACGTGTTCCACGCAACCGCGGAGGAAGGACACTCGCACCTTCTCTCGGTCGTGGGAGTCGCGGGGATCGGCAAGTCGCGGCTCGCCTGGGAGTTCGAGAAGTACGTCGACGGGCTCGTCGAGCAGGCGTGGTGGCATCGGGGCCGCTGCCTCGCGTACGGCGACGGGGTCGCCTACTGGGCGCTCGCGGAGATGATCCGCATGCGGGCGCGGATCGCGGAGGAGGAGCCGCCCGAAGCCGCGCTCGCGAAGCTCCGCGCGGTGGTCGAGGAACTGGTGCTCGACGAGACGGAGCGCGCCTTCGTCGAGCCCCGCCTCCAGCACCTCCTCGGCCTGACCGAGCGGGTCGCGCCCGACCGGCAGGACCTCTTCTCCGCCTGGCGCCTGTTCCTCGAGCGGATGGCCGAGCAGCATCCCGTGATCCTGGTCGTCGAGGACATCCAGTGGGCCGATGCCGCGCTGATCGAGTTCCTCGAGTACCTGCTCGAGTGGTCGCGCGCCTTCCCGATCTTCGTGCTCACGCTCGCCCGCCCCGAGGTGTCGGAGCGGCACGAGACGTGGGGTGCCGGGATCCGCAGCTTCACCTCGCTGCAGCTCGAGCCGCTGCCCGACGACTCGATCGACGCGCTGCTCCGCGGGCTCGTGCCGGGCCTACCGGAGAACGCGGTCGCGAGGATCCGCGAGCGCGCCGACGGGATTCCGCTCTACGCGGTCGAGACGGTGCGCACGCTCCTCGACCGCGGTCTGGTCGAGGAGAGCGACGGCGAGTACCGGGTCGTCGGCGACCTCACGCACCTCGACGTACCCGAGACGCTCCACGGCCTGATCGCGAGCCGCCTCGACGGCCTCCCCGAACCGGAGCGGCGCCTCCTCCAGGACGCCTCCGTCCTGGGGAAGACGTTCTCGGCTCGCGGGCTCACGGCCCTCTCCCCACACGCCGACGACATCGAGGGGCTCCTCGCGTCGCTCGTCCGTAAGGAGCTGCTCTTCCTCGACACGGATCCCCGCTCGCCCGAGCGGGGCCAGTACGGCTTCCTCCAGGCGCTCGTCCAGCGCGTCGCCTACGAGATGCTCGCCCGGCGCGACCGGAAGAGCAAGCATCTCGCCGCAGCCCGGTACCTCGCCGGCCAGGCGGGGATCGACCCGGAGGAGATCGCCGAGGTGATCGCCACGCACTACCTCGACGCCTTCCGCTCCGAGCCCGGAGCCGCCGACGCCGCCACGATCAGGGATCAGGCGCGGGACTGGCTGACGCGAGCGGGCGAGCGTGCGGCGTCGCTCGCCGCCACCGACGACGCACAGCGGTCGTTCGAGGCGGCCGCCGAGCTCGCGGACGACCCGCTCGAGCGGGCGGGCCTGCTCGAGCGCGCTGGCGATCGCGCTCGGGCGGCGAACCACCTCGAGGTTGCAGAGGAGCTCTTGCGAGAGGCCGAGCGGCTCACACGGGAGGCGGGCGCAGTCCACGACCGGGCACGCGTGTCCGCGGCGCTCGCGCTGACCGTCTGGCGGGTCGGGCGGCTCGAGGAGGCGATCGCGCTGGCCGAGGACGCCTTTGCAGTCCTCTCTGCGGAAGAGCGCGACGCCGACGTCGGCGCACTCGCGGCCCAGCTTGGCCGCCTGCAGCACTTCGCCGGGAATCCCGACGAGGCGGCCCGCTGGACCGAGATCGCGCTCGACATCGGAGAGGACCTCAGGCTGCCCGACGTCATCTCCTCGACGCTCAACACAAAGAGCCTGATCGTGCGCAATCACCGCCACGAGTCCGAGGCGCTCCTGCGTCAGGCACTCGCGCTCGCGCTCGAGAACGACCTCGTCTTCGACGCCCTGCGCGCCTACAACAACCTCTTCGTGCTGCTCATGTCCTGGGATCGTGAGGATGAGGCGTTCCAGTTGATTCCGGACGCGCTCGCGCTCGCCCGACGACGTGGCGACAGGTTCTGGGAGCTGCAACTCGTGGCCGGGCTCGTCGAGGAGCGCCTGTCGCGCGGGGACTGGGACGAGGCGCTGCGCAACGTCACGTCGCTCGGGCTCGAGGAGCAGCCTCAGGACTCCGACATCGGGGTGTCGCTGGCGCGGATCCACCTCGAGCGCGGCGAGGTCGACGACGCACGCCGGCAGCTGGCCACGCTGTCGGACGACGTCGAGACGACCGACGTCCAGCTCCGCGTGATCGCGCTCTGGAAACGACGGCTGCTCGCCGAGCTCGAGGGCCGGTACGCCGACGGGATCGCGGCCGTCGCGGAGTGCATCGTCGACTCCTCCGACCTCATGCCGGCGCAGTCCGTCGCGGACGCGCTCCGCGACACGGCGACGTACGCCTCGCTCGGCGGCGGCCACGACGACGCCCTCCAGGTCGCGGCAAGGGTCGAGGAGCTGTCGAGCGCGATCCGCTCCCGCGCGGTCGAGTCGCAGCTGCAGCGTCTGCGTGCGAACGCCGCTGCCGCCGCCGGAGAAGCCGACGCGGCCGCGGACGGGTACGCGCTCGCGCTCGCGCATGCGCGCAGCCTCGGCTTCGCGCTCTGGCTCGCGCCCGTGCTGCACGACTACGGTGCGTGGCTCGTCTCGACCGGGCGCCCCGACGAGGCAGCCCCGCTGCTCGAGGAGGCGCGGGCGCTGTTCGCGCAGATGGGCGCCGTGACCTGGCTCGAGCGGCTCGCAGGGCTGTCGGCAGCGGCGCCTCCCGAGGTGACCGTGTGACCTGCGGCACCTGCGGCGCCGACAACCGTCCGGAGGCGCGGTTCTGCTCGACCTGCGGCGCCGGCCTGACCCGGGTATGCCCGAACGGGCATCCCGTGCCCGCGGAGGCGAGGTTCTGCGACGAGTGCGGAGCTCCGCTGGGCCTGCACCCGCCGGTCGAGCCCGCAGCCGAGTCGGGCCCGCAGGCCGAGAGGCGGCTCGTCAGCGTGCTGTTCGCCGACCTGGTGGGGTTCACGGCGGCCTCCGAGGGCCGCGACGCCGAGGACACGCGCGAGCTCCTGACCCGCTACTTCGACCTCGCCCGCACGACCATCGAGCGCTACGGCGGCACCGTCGAGAAGTTCATCGGCGACGCCGTGATGGCCGTCTGGGGCGCACCCGTCGCGAACGAGGACGACGCCGAGCGGGCGGTGCGGGCGGCGCTGGAGCTCGTCGCGGCGATCCCGCCGCTCGACCCCGCCCTCGAGGCCCGCGCCGGCGTGCTCACCGGCGAGGCGGCCGTCACCGTCGGCGCCGAGGGACAGGGCATGGTCGCCGGCGACCTCGTCAACACCGCCTCCCGCATCCAGTCCGCGGCCGAGCCGGGGTCCGTTCTCGTCGGCGACTCGACGCGCCGGGCGTCGGACGCGGCGATCGCCTACGAATCCGCCGGAGACCACGAGCTCAAGGGCAAGACTCAGCTCGTCACGTTGTGGCGCGCGTTGCGCGTCGCAGCGCAACGTCGCGGCGAGGGTCGTGCGACAGGCCTCGAGCCGCCGTTCGTCGGTCGTGATCGCGAGCTGCGCATGGTCAAGGATCTGTTCCACGCGAGCGCGGACGAGAAGCGGGCCAGGCTCGTGTCCGTGGTCGGGATCGCAGGGATCGGGAAGTCACGGCTCTCCTGGGAGTTCGAGAAGTACGTCGACGGGCTCGCCGCCGATGTCTGGTGGCACCGTGGCCGCTGTCTCTCCTACGGGGACGGCGTCGCCTACTGGGCTCTGGCGGAAATGATCCGAGGCCGCGCGAAGATCGCCGAGAACGAGGACGCATCGAGCGCGGCGTCGAAGCTTCGTGCAACGCTCGAGGTCCATCTGGCCGATCCGAAGGAGCGCGCCTGGATCGAGCCCCGGTTGCTGCAGCTGCTCGGCCTCGCGGAACGGAGCGCGCCCGACCGGGAGGATCTGTTCGCCGCCTGGCGGCGGTTCTTCGAGCGCCTCGCGGAGCAGGGGCCCGTCGTGCTGGTGTTCGAGGACATCCACTGGGCGGACGAGGGCCTCGTCGCGTTCGTCGAATACCTGCTCGACTGGGGCCGCCACCACCCGATCTTCGTGCTGACGCTGTCCCGCCCGGAGATCGCCGACCGGCACCCCGCCTTCCCGGGGACGACCAGAAGCGCGACGACGCTTCCCTTGGAGCCGCTCGCCGGCGAGGCGATGGACGAGCTGCTGCTCGGGCTCGTCCCGGCACTACCCGACGAGCTGCGCGATCGCCTACGGGACGCGGCGGAGGGAATCCCGCTCTACGCCGTCGAGACAGTGCGCATGCTGCGGGACCGTGGTCTCCTCACCGAGGCCGCAGGTTCCGCGATCGTCGCCGGCGACCTGTCGTCCTTCGAGGTTCCCGAGACGCTGCACGCGCTGATCGCCTCGCGCCTCGATGCGGTGTCGGACGACGAGCGGAGCCTCCTGCAGGACGCATCGGTGCTCGGCAAGACCTTCACCCGCAGCGGGCTCGTCTCCCTGTCGGGACGCAGCGCGGAACAGATCGAGCAGCTCGTGAGCAGTCTCATTCGCAAGGAGCTGCTCGCCGTCGAGACCGATCCGTTCTCGCCCGAGCGGGGCCAGCTCGGCTTCCTCCAGGCGCTTGTGCAGCGTGTGACCTACGAAACGATCGCCCGGCGCGATCGTCGACGGCGACACCTCGCTGCCGCGCGGTTCCTGGCCACGGACGCGGGGATCGACCCGGACGAGATCGCAGAGGTGATCGCGTCTCACTACCTCGACGCGCACGCGGCGGACTCGACCGCCGTCGACGGTGACGACGTGCGCGCAGAGGCGCGCCGATGGTTCACGCGCGCCGCCGAGCGTGCCGCCTCCCTCGCCGCCTCGCTCGAGGCACAGCGATCGTTCGAACGCGCGGCGGACCTCGCCGGCGATCCGGTCGAGCGGGGACAGTCGCTCGCCCGCGCCGGCGAGCTCGCCCTCGCGGGGGGACGGCTGGACGAGGCGTCCTCTCTGCTCGAGGAGGCAATCGCGATCCTGGGAGGAGACTCCCCCACGGACGCGGCTGTGGCGCAGGTGAGACTCGGGGAGCTGCTGTTCATGTCGAATCGCATCGAGGAGGGCGTCGCATTGCTCGAGACCGCGCTCGGGGCCCACGAGCACGAGGGAGACGAGCCGGCGATCGCGGCAGTGTCGGCCGAGCTCGGGCGATTGCTGTTCTTCGAAGCGCGGGGCGCCGAGGCGATGCCGCACGTGGAGCGTGCGCTCGACTTGGCTGAGCACCTTCGACTGTCTTCCGTCGTCGTCCAGGGCCTGATCAACAAAGGGCTCCTGCTTCACCATCGACCGAACGAGAGCGTCGCGCTCGTCCGGCAGGCCCTCGTCCTCGCCGAGGAGTCGGGCGACGAGCGCGGGGCGCTGCGCGCCTGCATGAACCTCTCCTACCTGCTCTCGCTCGCGGGCCGCACCCAGGAGGCGGAGGAGGTGGTCGAGCACGGCATCGGAGTCGCACGGCGGCGCGGCGACCGCACGTGGGAGCGATCCCTGACGACGAATCTCGTGAGCCTGTACCTCACCTCGGGTCGGTGGGACGACGCCGAACGCGTCATCGGCGAGCTTCCCGAGGAGGGCCTGATCGCGTCCGACCCCGTTCAGGCCTCGAAGATGCTCGATCTCGCGCAGATCGCCCTGTACCGCGGCGAGATGTCGCGGGTCCGTGAGCTCGCCTCAGAGTACGCCGCCTGGGAGGAGACCGCGTACGTGCAGGCGGCCGGGACGGCCATCTGGGCCCGCCTGTTGCTCGCGCAGTCGGAGCTCCGTCACGAAGACGCCCTGCGCGAGTCCCGGGACACCCTGCGGGACCCGGCCCACACCAGCGATCCCGTGGCCGTCGAGGTCCTGCTCCAGGTCGCGAGCGAATCCGCGCACGCGCTGGGGTCGTCGGAGGCCCTGGCCGACGTGCTCGCCCTCGCCGAGGCTGCGCCGATCGACCGGTCCGCGTCCCTGCTGGCGCACCTCGAGCTGCAACGCGCACGGCTCGCTGCGTCGAGCGACGACGAGGAGGCACCCTTCGAGGCCGCCGTCGGCGCGTTGCGCGCGATCGGTGACCCGTACTGGGTCGCGGTCGCGCTCCTCGAGCAGGCGGAGTGGCTCGCGACGAAGGAGCGCTTCGGCGAGGCCGCACCGCTCGCACGCGAGGCACAGGATGTCTTCGTGCGACTCCGTGCGCTGCCGAAGCTCGAGCGCCTCGAGCGTCTCGACGCAGCCCTGGGGCCGCGCGCAGCCGAGGCCCCGGCCTCTGCGTAGCGGCGGTCCTCGGCGCGTCAGGCCGCCGCAGCGGCCGGCTCGGCGAGCACCCCGCGGAGGAACTGCCCCGTGTACGACTCCTCGACCTCCGCCACCTGCTCCGGCGTCCCGGTCGCGATCACGTCGCCGCCCGCCTCGCCGCCCTCGGGGCCGAGGTCGACGATCCAGTCGGCCTGCTTGATCACGTCGAGGTTGTGCTCGATCACGAGCACGGTGTTGCCGGCGTCCACGAGGCGCTGGAGCACCTCGAGCAGCTTCTCGATGTCGGCGAAGTGGAGGCCGGTCGTCGGCTCGTCGAGGATGTAGAGCGTCCGCCCGGTCGCGACCTTCGACAGCTCGGACGCGAGCTTCACCCGCTGCGCCTCGCCGCCCGAGAGGGTCGTCGCCGGCTGGCCGAGCCGGATGTAGTCGAGCCCGACGTCGTGCAGCGTCTGCAGCCGCCGGCGGATCTTCGGGATCTTCGAGAAGAACTCGAGCGCCTCCTCGACGGACATCTCGAGCACGTCCGCGATCGACTTCCCCTTGAAGCGCACCTCGAGCGTCTCGCGGTTGTAGCGCCGTCCGTGGCACGTCTCGCACGGCACGTACACGTCCGGGAGGAAGTGCATCTCGATCTTGATCTGCCCGTCCCCCTTGCACGTCTCGCAGCGGCCGCCGCGCACGTTGAACGAGAACCGTCCCGGCTTGTAGCCGCGCACCTTCGCCTCGGGCGTCAGCGAGTAGAGCTCGCGGACGTGCGTGAAGAGATCCGTGTACGTCGCCGGATTGGAGCGCGGCGTGCGACCGATCGGCGTCTGGTCGATGTCGATCACCTTGTCGAAGCAGTCGATCCCCTCGATCGCGTCGTGTGCGCCCGGCTTCGTGCGCGTCCGGTTGAGCCGGTTCGCGAGCGCCTTGAACACGACCTCGTTGACGAGCGTCGACTTGCCCGACCCCGAGACGCCCGTCACGCAGACGAGCTTGCCGACCGGGAACTCGACGTCGACGCCCTTCAGGTTGTGCTCGCGCGCGCCGAGCACGAGGAACACGCCGCGCTCCTCCGTGCGCCGCTCGGGCACCTCGATGCGGCGCTTGCCCGAGAGGAAGTCGCCCGTCAGCGAGCGCCGGTTGCGCATCACCTGCGCGGCAGTGCCCTCGGCGACCACCTCTCCCCCGTGCTCTCCTGCGCCGGGCCCCATGTCGACGAGCCAGTCCGCGGTCCGCATCATCTGCTCGTCGTGCTCGACCACGAGCACGGTGTTGCCGAGGTCGCGGAGGCGCTCCAGCGTCCCGATCAGACGGCCGTTGTCCCGCTGGTGGAGCCCGATCGACGGCTCGTCGAGGATGTAGAGGACGCCCACGAGCTGCGAGCCGATCTGCGTCGCGAGGCGCAGGCGCTGTGCCTCGCCGCCGGACAGCGTCCTCGCCGCCCGGTCGAGGTCGAGGTACCCCACGCCCACGTCGTCGAGGAACGTCAGGCGCTCGCGGATCTCCTTCACGATCCGCCGCCCGATCAGCTCCTCGGTCGGCGTCAGCTCGAGCGCGTCGACGAACCGCAGCGCGGCCGTGACCGACTGCTGCGAGAACTCGTGGATCGACTTGCCGCCGACCGTCACCGCGAGCACCTCGGGCTTGAGCCGCGCGCCGTGGCAGACCGGGCATGGTCGCATCGACATGTACTCCTCGATCCGGTCGCGCTGCTGGGAGGAGTCGGTCTCGCGGTAGCGGCGCTGGAGGCTCGCGAGCAGGCCCTCGAAGGCCATCGTGTACTGGCGCTTGCGCCCCATCCGGTTGCGGTACGTGACGAGGATCCGATCGCCTCCCGTGCCGTGGAGGAACCGGTCCTGGTCCTCGCGCGCCAGCTCGCGCCACGGCGTGTGGAGGTCGATCTCGTAGCGGTCGGCGACCGCCTTGATCACCGCCTCGTAGAACCCCTGGCCGCCGAGCGTCCACGGCACGAGCGCGCCCTCCTCGAGGGAGAGGCTCGCGTCCGGCACGAGCAGGTCTGGATCGATCTCGAGCTGCGAGCCGAGGCCGGTGCAGCGGGGGCACGCACCGTGCGGCGCGTTGAACGAGAAGATCCGCGGCTCGAGCTCGGGCAGCGAGACACCGTGCTCGGGGCAGGCGAAGTTCTCGCTGTAGAGGCGTGAATCGCCGTCCACGACGGCGATTCCCACCAGCCCCTCTGCCAGGCTGGTCGCCGTCTCGATCGACTGCGTCAGACGCTGTCGAAGGTCCGGCTTCATCACGAGCCGGTCGACCACGACCTCGATCGTGTGCTTGAACTTCTTGTCGAGGACGATCTCCTCCTCGAGCAGACGCTGCTCGCCGTCGACCTTGACCCGCGTGAAGCCGTCCCGGCGCAACTCCTCGAGCACGTCGCGGAACTCGCCCTTGCGACCGCGCACGATCGGCGCGTCGACGGTGAACTTCGTCCCGTCCTCGAGGGCGAGCACCTGCTCGACGATCTGGTCGAGCGACTGCCCCGCGATCGGCCGACCGCAGATCGGGCAGTGCGGGCGGCCCACCCGCGCGTAGAGGAGCCTCAGGTAGTCGTAGACCTCGGTCACGGTGCCGACCGTGGAGCGCGGGTTGCGCGAGGTCGTCTTCTGATCGATCGAGATCGCCGGCGAGAGGCCGTCGATCGAGTCGACGTCCGGCTTCTCCATCATCTGGAGGAACTGGCGGGCATACGCCGAGAGGGACTCGACGTAGCGGCGCTGGCCCTCGGCGTAGATCGTGTCGAACGCGAGGCTCGACTTGCCCGACCCGGAGAGGCCCGTCACGCAGACGAGCGCGTTCCGCGGGAGCGAGACGGTGACGTTCTTCAGGTTGTGCTCACGGGCACCGTGAACAACGAGGTGGTCGGCCATCGGAGTCGAGTCTAGCCCCCGCACCCCCCACCGAACAAGTGTTCGCTTTTCGAGTCGCTAGGCCTTGCGCGCCCAGCGGCCGAAGACGAGGCCGCCCAGCGTGAACCCGAGCCCGAACGTGCCCACGGCGAACGCGCCGACGGCGACGCCCTTGCGCCACATCGACATCTGCTGCCAGCGGCCGATCGCCTCGCGCTCCTCGTCCGTCAGCTGCTCGCCGCGGCGCTGCTTGCGGAGCGCGCCTCCAGCCTGGAGGCCCAGGTAGAGGTCGTCGAAGATCTCGGGGCCGTCCGACACGCCACGAGTGTATAGCCTCGTCCGGCGGTGCCCGCGCCCTCCGCCCCACGCCCGGTCGTCGCGGCGTTCGACGTCGACGGCACCCTCACCAGGGGCGACTGCGTGGTCCCGTTCCTCCGCCGAGCCGCCGGCCGGCGGCTCGCGACGACGCTCCTCGCGCGACCCGGCGCGCTCGCGGCCGCGCTGCTGCGGCGTGACCGCGACCGGCTGAAGGAGCTCGCCTGCGCGGCCCTCGCGGGCCTGCCGTCCGGGGGAGTGGACCGGCTCGGAGGCGAGTTCGCGCGCCAGGTCGCTACCACCCGCCTGCGCGACGACACGACGGCGCGCCTCGCCCGGCACCGCGAGCTCGGTCACACGGTGCTGCTCGCGTCCGCGTCGCTCGACGCGTACCTCGTGCCGTTGGGAGAGCTGCTCGGGGTCGACGCGGTCGTGTGCACGACGCTCGAGCGCGTCGACGGGCGCCTCACCGGGCGGCTCGCCGGGCGCAACTGCCGTGGGGCCGAGAAGGCCCGGCGGGTGCGGGAGCTCCTCTCCGCACGCGGCCTGGCAGACGCCGAGCTGTGGGCCTACGGGGACTCGCCCGACGACGACGCCTTCCTCGCGATCGCGGACCACCCTGTCCGTGTCGATCGCGTCCGGATCCCACGCGACCCCGCTGCGACGCCGTAACGCCCTTACTCGCTAGGATCCGACGCGGTGTCCGACGCCCTGACCGTGCTGCGGCGCGAGCTCGCGCAGATCACCGACCTCCGCACCGCGGCACGGGTGCTGGAGTGGGACCAGCTCGTGATGATGCCGCGCGGCGGAGCGACGGCCCGCGGCGACCACCTCGCGACCGTCGGTCGTCTCGCGCACGAGCTCTTCGTGCGGGACGAGATCGGGCGGCTCCTCGACGAGGCCGCCGGGCAGGTGGACGGAGCGGATCCCGACTCGGACGACGCGTGCCTCGTGGCCGTGACGCGCCGTGACTGGGAGAAGGCGCGGCGCGTCCCGCCGGACCTCCAGGCCGAGATGACGAAGCTGTCCTCCGAGGCCGTCGAGGCCTGGACGACCGCGCGCGCGAACGACGACTACCCGAGCTTCCGTCCCTGGCTCGACCGGACGTTGGAGCTGAAGCGGCGCTACGTCGCGTGCTTCCCGGCGAGCGACGACCCGTACGACGTCCTGCTCGACGACTTCGAGCGCGGTATGCGCACCGACGAGGTGCGGGTCGTGTTCGACCGGCTGGAGCCCATCCTGCGCGACCTCGTCGCCGCCGCCGACGGCGAGGAGGACGAGTCGTTCGTCACCGGGCCCTTCCCGCAGCCGGCGCAGGAGGCGCTGTCGCTGGCCGTCATCCGCGCCTTCGGCGCGGAGGGGGCCAACTTCAGGCTCGACCCGACCGTCCACCCGTTCTGCACGTCCTTCTCGACGCAGGACGTCCGCCTCACGACGCGCTACGCGGAGGACGACCTGCACGCCTCCTCGATCTTCTCCACGATGCACGAGGCGGGTCACGGGCTGTACGAGCGGGGCGGGGACCCGGCGCTCGACCGGTCGCCGCTCGCGACCGGCTGCTCGTCGGCGCTGCATGAGTCGCAGAGCCGGCTCTGGGAGAACGTGATCGGCCGTTCGCTCGAGTTCTGGCGGTGGTTCTACCCGCAGTTCCAGGACGGCTTCGCGAGCGTCCTCGGAGACGTGCCGCTCGAGACGTTCCACCGCGCCGTGAACCGCCCGCGGCCCTCGCTGATCCGGGTGGACGCCGACGAGACGACCTACGGCCTCCACATCATCCTCCGCTTCGGGCTCGAGCAGGAGCTCCTCTTCGGCGACCTCGACACGAGGGACCTGCCCGACGTCTGGAACGCGCGGATGGAGGAGCTGGTCGGGATCCGGCCGCGCGACGACCGCCGCGGCTGCCTCCAGGACGTGCACTGGGCCGGCGGTCTGTTCGGCTACTTCCCGACGTACCAGCTCGGGAACGTCCTCTCGGTGCAGATCTGGCACCGCCTGCTCGCGGACGTCCCGGACGCCTACGAGCAGATCGAGAGGGGATCGTTCGGCGAGATCTACGAATGGCTCCGGGAGAATCTCTACCGCCACGGCCGGAAGTTCACGCCGACCGAGATGATCGAGCGTATCGCGGGCGGCCCGATCGACCCCGAGCCCTACCTGCGCTACCTCGCCGACAAGAACGCCTCGCTCGCGGCCGCGTAGCCGACCGCAGGCCGGACGGCGGCAGGCGGTCGTACGAGGCGCCCGTCCGCCGGCCCGCGCGCCAGCACACGCTCGAGCGCAGCCACGCATCGCGCGTCGAACTCCGTGCCGGCCCCGGCCCGCAGGAGCCCGACGGCGCGCTCGTGCGACCACGCGGCGCGGTAGACGCGCGGCGAGATCAGGGCGTCGTAGACGTCGCAGACCCCGAGGACCTGGGCCTCGAGCGAGATCTCGCCGCGCTCGAGGCGTCTCGGGTAGCCCGACCCGTCGAGTCGCTCGTGGTGGTCCAGGACGAGTGAGAGGACGAGCGGATCGAAGCCACCGAGCTCCTCGAGCAGCGCGACTCCCGCGGCCGGATGCAGCTTGACCTCGGCGAACTCCTCGTCCGTCAGCGCGGCCGGCTTGCGGAGCACCTCGTCGCGCACCGAGAGCTTTCCGATGTCGTGCAGCAGCCCGCCCATGGCCACGGCGCGGAGCCGGCCGGACGGGAGACCGAGCTCGTCGCCGACCTCCACCGCGAGCAGGGCGACCCGTCGCGTGTGCTCCTCGGTCGACCCGTCCTTCACCGCGAGGGCCACGAGCAGCGCGCGCACCTGGGAACCGAGGAACGCCTCCTCGGCGGCGACCAGGTCGACGGCGCGCAGGTCACCCACGAGCGGTCGCGACTGGTGGCTCGCGCCACGTCGGAGATCGAGGGCGACGGGGATGCCGACGAGGGCCATCCCGGCGATCTCGAGCACGTGTCCGAACCACCAGCCGATGTTCTGGTAGCCGTAGACCAGCGAGGCGACGAGGGCGGTGCCGAGCCAGACGATGCCGACGACCACCGTGAGGTCGAGGAAGCGCTGCGTGAGCAGGAACGTCCGCGACGCACGAAGGGCGAGCAACGTCGTCGCGGCCAGCCCGGCGACGAGCACGACGAGGGCGAGCGGGCTGCGCGGCTGCGGGACGGACGGGACGAGCCCCGGCCAGTGGATCATCGTGATCCCGAGGGCCAGGATCGCGGCCGCGCCGGCCGCCAGGGCGACGAGTAGGGGCTTGACGACGTCGGGCCGCCGGAACGTCGACAGCGTCCCGAGCGCGAGGATCGCACAGCCGACGGGGAGGGTCGCGCCGCCGGTGAACGCGACGACGCCGTTCGAGCCGACCAGGATCCCGGGCGTCGCGGCGCCGTGCAGGCAGAGGAGCGCGGCCATGACCGAGAACGCGAGCCCCGCCAGCACGGCACGGCCGTCCGACTGGAGCGCCCCGAACACCGAGAGCACGAGCGCGGCGCCCATCGCGATCGCCGCCGCCAGCCCGACGCCGGTGAAGTGGATCCACGCGTCGATCCGGACGTGGTGCTCCCCGCCGGCGAGCAGGGCGAGGCCCGGGAGCACCGCCACCGGCGCCATGAAGGCGAGCGCAGCCGGACGAGGGACCGCCACCAGTCGGATATCGGCAGGGGCTCCCGGTTGTTGAGGGGCCGCCCCGGCTAGGCCGCGGCGCCGAAGCGCTTCTCCGCGCGGGCGCGGGCCCTGGCCGCCTCCACCTCGCGGTTGCGCGGCGGTGCGGTCGTGACCAGCTCGCGCAGCAGGCGGAGAGAGGCCTCGGCGACCTCGTCGACCGCCCGGGCGAACGCGGCCTCGTTCGCCTTCGACGGCTTGGTGGCCCCGCTGAGCTTGCGCACGTACTGGAGCGCGGCTGCGCGGACCTCCTCGTCGGTCGCCGGCGGATCGAAGTTGTGGAGCGTCTTGATGTTCCGGCACATGGCGTCGAGCCTACCCGCGCCGACTCGTCGCCCGCCGGCCGTAGAGTCCCCGGACGTGACGGCCGAGTCGCTGCTCACGGTCCTTCGCCGCCACCCCAGCGGGGTCGTCGTCGTGACCGTGAACGCGGCCGGCCAGCGCGTGGGCCTCACGGTGGCGACGCTCGTCTCGCTCTCCCTGGAGCCGCCGCTCGTGGGCGTCGCCGTCGCCCGGCAGGCTGCGCTGCACGAGCTCCTGCGCGAGGCGCGCGCGTTCGCGGTCTCGGTGCTCGCCGCCGATCAGCACTGGCTCGCGGACCACTTCGCGCGGGGCGTGCCGCCGATCGGGATGTGGCGGGGGATTGCGGCGACCGACGGCGAGCTCGGGGCCCCGCTGCTCGACGGCGCGCTCGGCTGGCTGGAGTGCGGCCTCGAGACGGAGCTGGCCGTGGGGACGCACACGTTCTTCGTCGGCGCCGTCGTCCGGGCGGTCGAGGGAGAGAGCGGCGAGCCACTCGTGCGCTTCGGCGGCGCCTTTCGCCCGGCGACCTAGCGCCCGCCCGGGGCGCCCCAGCCGCCGCCGCCCGGCGTCTCGGTGCGGACGAGGTCGCCGGCCGCGAGCTGCCGCGTGTCCTTGCCCGGGATCTCCTCGCCGTTCACGAGCGTCCGACCGCGCTGTCCGTCGGCTCCTCCCCGGGCCCCACGGGGGGCGTGACGGCGCCGGTCGCCGAGCACCGAGAGGCGGCAGGGCACGAGCGCTCTGAGCTCACGGACCACGCCGTCGCCACCGCTGTGCGCACCGGCGCCACCGGAGCCGAGCCGAAGCGCGTAGCGCTCCACCCGCAGCGGGTACGCGAGCTCGAGCGCCTCGATCGGCGTGTTGAGCGCGTTCGACATCGCGACGTGCACGCCCGAGGGGCCGGCCCCCGCGGGGCCACCGCCCTGCCCACCCCCGACGGTCTCGTAGTACGTCCAGTCGTCGGTGCCGAGCGTCGTGTTGCTCATCGTCCCCGCCCCCTGCGCGGGGACGTCGAGCGCCCGCCCGAAGGCGGCGAGGACGACGTCCGTGATCCGGCTCGAGGTCTCCGTGTTCCCCGCCACGACCGCAGCGGGGGGACGCGCGTTGACGAGACATCCCTCCGGCGCCCGCACCGCGACGGGCTCGAACGCGCCGCCCGAGGCGGGGATGTCGGGATCCGTCAGCACCCGCACGACGAAGAAGCACGCGGAGCGCGTCACGGCGAGCGGGCAGTTGAGGTTGCCCCGATGCTGCGGCGCCGTGCCCGCGAAGTCGATCTCGACCTCGTCGCCGGCGATCGTCACGGCGGCACGCAGCTCGAGGTCGCGGTCGACCGCCTCGACGACGTCCGCCGCCTCGTAGCGGCCGTCCGGCAGCGCGGCGAGCGCCGTCCGCACCCGGCGCTCGGCGTACGAGTACAGCTCGTCCATGGCGGCCACCACCCGCTGGCGGCCGTGCCGTGCGACGAGCTCGCGCGTCCGCCGGTCCGCGAGCCGCTGCGCCGCCCGCTGCGCGCGGAGGTCGCCGCGGCGCTCGTCCGGGCTGCGCGAGGTCGACGCGAGCAGCTCGACGAGGTCGTCGTCGAGTCGTGTCGGCGGGATCACGATCCCCTCCTCGGCGAGCTCGGTGGAGAAGGCGGGCAGGCTCGCGGGCTCGATCCCGCCGACGTCCGCGTGATGGGCGCGGCTCACGGCGAAGCCGAGCACGGTGCGCGAGACGAGGGTTATGTCGGGCAGGTGCGTCCCGCCCGTGTAGGGGTCGTTGAGCGCCCAGACCTCGCCGGGCGCGGGCTCGCGGGCCATGACGGCCGCGACCGCCTCCGGCATCGCCCCGAGATGGACGGGGATGTGCTCCGCCTGGACGACCATGCGGCCACGGTCGTCGAACAGCGCGGTGGAGCAGTCGCGGCGCTCCTTGATGTTCGAGGAGAAAGCGGAGCGGACGAGCACGGCCCCCATCTCCTCCGCGATCGCGCGGAGCGCGCTGCCGATCACCTGCAGCCCGACGGGGATCATCGCCGCTCCAGGACGAGCGTGCCGTGGCGGTCGGTCTCGCCGCTCCAGCCGGGCGGCACCCAGCACGTCGCCCCGTCGAGCACCACGAGCTCCGGCCCCGACACCCGACGGCGCTCGGCCGCGCCGAGCTCCACCACCGGGCCGGGTCGCACGTCGGCGGTGCGGAGCGCGACGAGCTCGACCTCGCGCAAACGGTCCGCATAGCCGTAGCGCTCCTCGTGGGCGCGGTGGAAGCGCTCCTCGAGGTCGTCCCCGAGCGGCACGCGCAGCTCGAACGACTGCCCCCGGTAGCGGAGGCTGGCCTCCCCTTCTTTCGGCGGCGGCGGCGCGTCGCGGAGCGGGCCGACGACGGAGCGGACGTGGTCGCGCCGCTCGTCGCTCACCACGAGCCCGAGCGCCGAGAGCACCCCCGCGGCGGCCGGCACGAGCACGCGCCGGCATCCGAGCTCGTCGGCGAGCGCGCAGGCGTGCAGCGGCCCCGCGCCGCCGAACGCGACCAGCGCGAAGTCCCGGGGATCGTGACCCTGCTCGACCGACACGACCCGGAGCGCGCGGAGCATCTCGGCGTTCACGACCTCGACTACGTTCCCCGGGTCGAGTGTCCCGAGCGCGCGAGCCGCCGCCTCGGCGTCGAGCTCGAGGCCGCCCGGCAGGCGCGGGGGCAGTCGGCCGAGAGCGAGGTTCGCGTCGGTCACGGTCGGCTCGGCGCCTCCCCGCCCGTAGCACGCCGGCCCCGGGCTCGCCCCGGCGCTGCGCGGGCCGACGCGGAGGGCCCCGCCGACGTCGCGCCAGGCGATCGAGCCCCCGCCGGCGCCGACGGTGTGGATGTCGACCATCGGCACCTGGATCGGGAAGCCTGCGACCTCGCGACCGTCCGCGCGGCCGGCCCGACCGCCGGCCACGAGGCAGACGTCCGTCGACGTCCCGCCCATGTCGAACGCGATCGCGTTCGGAGCCCCCGCGAGCGCAGCGATCCGCTCGGCCGCGACGACCCCGGCGGCCGGCCCGGAGACGAGGATCAGGGCGGGGTGCGCGGCCGCCTCCTCGAGCGACGCGACGCCGCCGGACGAGCGCATGACGAGCGGCTCCGGCAGGCCGACGGCCCGCGCGGTCGAGCGGAGCGCGCGGAGGTAGCGGGCGACGGCCGGGCCGAGGTAGGCGTCAGCGACGGTCGTCGAGGCCCGCTCGTACTCGCGGAACTCGGGGGCCACCTCGTGTGAGGCGACCACGTGGGCGTCCGGCAGCCGCCGCCGCAGCTCGTCCGCGACGGCCCGCTCGTGGGAGGGATCGCGGAACGAGAACAGGAGGCAGACCGCGACAGCCTCCGCGTCGAGGTCGGGCAGGCTGTCGAGCGCGAGCGGCGTCACGACGCCGTCGGGCCCAAGCCGCTCGCGAACGCCGACGCAGCGCTCCAGCGGGACGAGCGGCTCGGGATGGTCGAGCTCGAGCCTGTAGAGATGGGCCCGGTCCTGCCGGCGCAGGTGGAGCAGGTGCTCGAAGCCCTCCGTCGCGACGAAGGCCGTGCGCGCCCCCTTGCGCTCGAGGAGCGCGTTCGTGGCGACGGTGCTGCCGTGCCCGAACCGCTCGACCGAGGGGTCGCCCGCCGCCTCGAGGACCAGGCGGGCGGCCTCGGCGACCGATTCCTCCTGCTCCGGCCGGGTCGGCACCTTCGCGGTGTGGAGCGTCCCGTCCGCGAGCAGCACCGCATCGGTGAACGTTCCGCCGACGTCGACCCCGAGAACCGCCATTCAGTGGTCGCTCCGGGAATCCTGACCACGCTTCGCGCGGCTGCAAACGCTTCGCAGGCCGTCGTCCTCGGTCGCCCCGATACCTTCTGGTATCGGGACTCCCTGCGTCCTAGGCCCGCTCGGTTTTCGCCGGCGAATCACGCCCAGGATTCCCGGAGAGACCACTGGCGCATTCTGACCGGAACCGATGGGTGGTCAGCCGGTGTTGCGGAGCGCGGCGGCGATGCCTGCGATCGAGCGGAGCAGCGGTCGCAGCACCTCCTCGTCACCGGCGCGATAGCGCTTGAGGAGCTCCACCTGGATCGCGTTCATCGGGTCGACGTATGGGTTCCGGAGGCGGACGGACTGCTGGAGCACGGGATGCCGGTCGAGCAGCTCGCGCGTGCCGACGATCCCGAGCACCGCCTCGCGGGTGCGGTCGTGCTCCTCGCGCAGCCGCCCGAACACCCGCCCGGCGAGCTGCGCGTCGGGGACGAGCTCGAGGTAGCGCTCCGCGATCTCCATGCTCGTCTTCGCGAGGGACATCTCCAGGCTCTCGACGAGCGCGCGGAAGAACGGCCAGGCGGCGAAGAGCCCACGCAGCTCGTCCAGCGGCCGCGCCTCCAAGCCGGTGCCCGCACCGAGCCACGCGGGGACGATGCAGCGGGTCTGCGTCCACGAGAACACCCAGGGGATCGCCCGCAGCGCACCGAGCCCGGGCTCGCCGTCCGCCTCCGGGCGCCGTGCCGGGCGCGAGCCGATCTCGAGCAGGGTCAGCTCGTCGAGCGGGGTGAAGCTGGCGAAGAAGGCCGGGAAGCCGGGGTCCTCCCACACCGTCGAGCGGAAGCTCGCGTACGACGCATCCGAGACGGCCTCGATCGAGTCGCGTGCGCCCGGCGGCGCCTCGGGGAGCACGCGGTTCGGAAACGCCGTGAGGAGGGTCGCCGCGAGCGCGGCCTCGAGGTTGCGCCGCGCGAGCCCCGGGAGCCCGTACTTGAACGCGATCGTCTCGCCCTGCTCGGTCAGCTTGAGCCGGCCGTCCACCGCATGCGGCGGCTGCGCGACGATCGCGGCGTAGGTGGGGCCGCCGCCCCTCCCCGCGCTACCGCCGCGGCCGTGGAAGATCGTCAGCTCGACTCCGCGCTCGCCAGCGAGCCAGGCGAGCGCCTCCTGTGCGCGGTAGATCTCCCACTGGGCCGTGACCACGCCGCCGTCCTTGCCCGAGTCCGAGTAGCCGACCATGACCTCGAGCGTGGGCCGCGGGCGTCGGTCGAGCAGCTCTCGGACGAGCGCGCTCGAGCCGCGCAGGTCGGCGATCGTCTCGAGCAGCGGCACGACGGCCACGTCGAGGCCCGCCTCGGCCGCGAGCTCCTCCGCGCGCAGCACGTCGTCGGCGTCGTGGGTCATGGAGACGACGAGCCGGTCGATGCACCCCGTCCCCCGCACGCGCTGGAGGGCGGCGGCCTCCCGCAGCACCGCGGCCGTCCGCTCGGGATCGTCGCGCAGCGTGGCGGAATGGAGGCGCAGCTCGAGGGCCGTGCCGTGCAGCCCGAACACGTCCAGGCGCCGCCGGAGCGCCGCGAGGCCGCCGTCGGCGACGCGTCCGCCGCGATGGGCGCGGAGGCTCCGCTCGACCACGTCGAGCTCGTCCGCGAGCTCCCGGGAGGAGCGATAGCCGTCCACGGCGAGCGTCTCCCAGATCGCGGTCAGCCGGCGGCGGTAGGGCTCGTGCGGGTTGCGCTCCCGGGGTAGGTCGACCTCGCCGACCGCCGGTTCCGCGCCGACGAGCGTCGTGGAGATCCCCCACGAGGCCGCAAGCGCGCGCACGTCGCGTCGCAGGAGCTCTCGCACGGTCGCCGCCGAGCGCTCGACCGCCTCGCGCACCGTCTCGGGCCCGGCGTTCGGGTTGCCGTCGAGGTCACCGCCGATCCAGCTCCCGAATCGGAGCGGCGAGGACGGCCCGAGCCGGGCACGCCACGCCTCGACGAGGTCCGGCGCGGCGTCCCACAGGCTCTGCTCGAGGAACCAGAGGCCCTGCCGGATCTCGTCGACGACCCGCGGCCGCTGCGACCGGACCTCGTCCGTCTGCCAGAGGAGCGTCACCTCCTCTGCGAGGCGCCGCTCGAGGTGTTCTCGATCGCGGGCCGAGAGGCGCGGGTCGTCGAGACCGGCGACCAGCTCGGCGATCGCGCGATGCTTCTCGAGGATCGTCCGCGGCAGCGCCTCGGTCGGATGGGCGGTGAGCACGAGCTCGACGGCGACCCGGGCCGCCGCCTCGCGGAGCGCCGGCCCGTCCACGCCCTCCCCCTTCAGCAGCTCGAGCGCCTCGTCGAGCGACTCGCGCAGCGTCGCGCCCTCGCGCTCGAGCTCGTGGCGGCGCCGGATCCGGTGGTGCTGCTCGGCGAGGTTGGCGAGATGGAAGTACATCGAGAACGCGCGCAGGACGGCCCCCTGTGTCCGCAGGTCGAGCCCCGCGATCGTCTCGGCGAGCGCACGGGAAGCGCCCGCGTCGCCGCGCCTGCCGAGCCGCGCGAGCAGTCGGATCCGCTCCTCGAGCCGCAGCAGGTCCTCGCCCTCCTGTTCGGTGAGCACGCGACCGAGGATCTCCCCGAGCAGGCGGACGTTCGCCCGGAGGGGGGCGTCCGCAGACCCGATCCGGGCGTCGCTCACCGCGTCACTCTGCCCGCTGCGGACTCCTGCGAGCCACGTCCGCCGCCGGCATGTCCGCCGGACGCCGGGCCACGGGGCCACGGGGCCGCGGGGCCGCGGGGCCGCGGCACGGACAACGCTTGTGTTGAATCAACACAAGCTCCCTCGCGCGCCCAGTTCTGCCGGCGCAAGACCCGGGGCAACGCTTGTGTTGAATCAACACAAGCTCCCTCGCGCGCCCAGTTCTGCGGGCGCCAGACCCGGGGCAACGCTTGTGTTGAATCAACACAAGCTCCCTCGCGCGCCCAGTTCTGCGGGCGCAAGACCCGGGGCAACGCTTGTGTTGAATCAACACAAGCTCTCTCGGGCGCTGCGGCGACGACGGCGGCAGCAGCCGGACGCGGCAGCAGCCGGACGCGGCAGCAGCCGGACGCGGCAGCAGCCGGACGCGGCAGCAGCCGGACGCCGTAGCAGCCGGACGCGGCAGCAGCCGGACGCGGCGGCGGCCGGGGAGCCGGCCCTACGCGGGAGCGTCGGCCAGCGCGTTCAGCTCGCGGCGCAGCTCCTTGACCTCGTCGCGGAGCTTCGCCGCGTACTCGAAGCGGAGCTCCTCGGCGGCGACGTACATCTCCTCTTCGAGCGTCACGACGAGCTTCTCCAGCTCCTCGCGGCTCATACCCGAGACCTCCTGCTTCCCGCGTCGGCGGCGGCCGGGGACGGTCGGGGACTCGAGCGCGAGGAGCTCCGCGATGTCGGAGACGCCCTTGACGATCGACTCCGGCGTGATGCCCTGCTCCTCGTTGTAGGCGAGCTGTGCCGCTCGTCGTCGGTTCGTCTCCTCGAGCGCGCCCTGGATCGCCTCCGTCAGCTTGTCCGCGTACATGAGCACGCTGCCGTTCACGTTGCGCGCCGCACGGCCGATCGTCTGGAGGAGCGCGGTCTTCCCGCGCAGGAACCCCTCCTTGTCGGCGTCGAGGATCGCGACGAGCGACACCTCGGGCAGGTCGAGCCCCTCGCGCAGGAGGTTGACGCCGACGAGCACGTCGTACTCGCCCAGGCGAAGCTCGCGGATGATCTGGATCCGCTCCAGAGTGTCGATCTCGGAGTGGAGGTACCGCGCCTTGACGCCCGACTCGAGCAGGTAGTCGGTCAGGTCCTCGGACATCTTCTTCGTCAGCGTCGTGACGAGCACGCGCTCGTTCGCCTGCTCGCGCCGCCGGATCTCGGAGAGCAGGTCGTCGATCTGGTTCTTCGTCGCCCGCACCTCCACCTCCGGGTCGACGACGCCCGTCGGACGGATCAGCTGCTCGGCGACCGCCTGCGAGTGCCGCAGCTCGTACGAGCCGGGCGTCGCCGAGACGAACACCAGCTGGCCGACCTTCCCGAGGAACTCGTCGAAGCGGAGCGGCCGGTTGTCGAGTGCCGAGGGCAGACGGAAGCCGTAGTCGACGAGCGTCTGCTTGCGGGAGCGGTCGCCCTCGTACATGCCGCCGAGCTGCGGCACGGTCTGGTGCGACTCGTCGATGAAGCAGACGAAGTCGTCCGGGAAGTAGTCGATCAGCGTGAACGGGTGCGAACCCGGCGGCCTGCCCTCGAGGACGCGTGAGTAGTTCTCGATCCCGTTGCAGAACCCGAGCTCCTTCAGCATCTCGAGGTCGTACTCGGTGCGCTGGCGGATCCGGTGCGCCTCGAGCATCCTCCCCTCGGCCTCGAAGGCCGAGACCTGCTGCTCGAGCTCGTGGCGGATCTCGTCCAGCGCGCGCTCGATCGTCGGCTTCGAGGTCACGTACTCGGTCGCGGGCCAGATCGCGAGGTTGTCGAGCTTCGAGAGCACCTCGCCCGTGAGCGGGTGGAAGTGCGAGATCTGCTCGACCTCGTCGCCGAACATCGAGATGCGGTACGCCGTCTCGCTCGACGCCGGCTGCACCTCGACGACGTCGCCGCGCACGCGGAAGCGGCCGCGTGCCAGCACGGTGTCGTTGCGGACGTACTGCGACTCGATCAGCGTCCGGAGGAGCTCGTCCCGGTCGTGCTCGGAGCCCACCTCGAGGATCAGCACGCGCTCGCGCCACTCCTCCGGCGAGCCGAGCCCGTAGATGCACGAGACGCTCGCGACCACGACGACGTCCCGCCGCGTCAGGAGCGAGCTCGTCGCACCCAGCCGGAGGCGCGCGATGTCGTCGTTCTGCGACGAGTCCTTCTCGATGTAGAGGTCGGCCTGGGGGACGTACGCCTCGGGCTGGTAGTAGTCGTAGTAGGAGACGAAGTACTCGACCGCGTTCTCGGGGAAGAACTCGCGGAACTCGTTGCAGAGCTGCGCGGCGAGCGTCTTGTTGTGCGCGATCACGAGCGCCGGACGCTGGAGCTCCTCCATCACCCACGCCATCGTCGCGGTCTTGCCGGTGCCGGTCGCGCCGAGCAGCGTCTGCCCCCGGTTCCCCGCGCGGAGCGACTCGGAGAGCTGCGCGATGGCGCGCGGCTGGTCGCCGGTCGGGCGGTAGGCCGAGGTCACGCGCAGGTCGGGCACCACCGGCACGGTACCTCCCGGACCTTCGCCCACGACAGGCTGAGAGGTTCCCCTCCGGCGTGCCGACTAGCATCCCGGGGTGTCGGGCGCGCTGACGCGGAGGGGCCTCCTGCGCTTCCTGGTCGGCGGTCTGGCCGCCGCGGGAGTCCTCCCCGGCCGGACGCTCGCGCGCGACTCGGGCAGCCCGCGCGCGAGCACGATCGCTGTGCGCGGCTCGGCGCTCCGGTTCGCGGGCGACCGGCCTATGTACGTGACGATCGCGCCGGGGGTGACGGGGCGCGACGTCGCCACGGTGTCGTTCTCCCTCGATCGCGCCGCGCTCGTCCAGCTCGACGCGATGCGGATGGGGATCGGCAAGGGCGAGGTCGCGTGGACGAGGCAGAAGTCGCTCCGCGCGGGGCGTCACGAGATCGCCTGGCACCCGCCGCCCGACACCCCCGTCGGGTCGTACGTCATGCGTCTGACGCTCTCGAAGGACGGCCGGCGGCGCGTGTACGGCGGCAAGCGACCGCCGACCCCCGCCCGCGCGACCGCGCCCGTCGTCCACCTGCTCGGCGTCGAGGCGGCGTTCACGCGGCGCTCGTACCTCCCGACCGAGCCGATGGACCTCCGGATCCGCGCCGACGTGCCGTCGCTCCGGCTCACGTTCCTGCGGATCGGACACGGCCCGTATCTCGGCATGCGGAGCGACGACCTGACGGGCCTCCAGATGGCCGACCCGGTGCCCGTCGACTGGAGCGGGAAGCGCTCGGCACCGCGGACGATCCGCGTCCAGTCCGGCACCTGGCCGAGCGGGCTCTACGCCGCGAAGCTCGAGGCGCCCGACGGCCGCATGGGGTTCGCCCCGTTCGTGCTGCGCCCGCCCACGCCCGGGCCGTCGCGGGTGGCCGTGGTGCTCCCGACGAACACCTGGCAGGCATACAACCTGTACGACGCAGACGGCGACGGCTGGGGCGACACGTGGTACGCCGGCGGCCACCCACCGGTCGTGCTCGACCGCCCGTACCGGGCGCGTGGCGTGCCGCCGAGGTTCCGCCGCTACGACTACCCGTTCCTGCGCTGGCTCGAGCAGACGCGTCGCGACCCCGACTTCCTCGCCGACGACGACGTGGACGCGCTCCCGAGCGGCGACGAGCTCCGGCGCATGTACGACCTCGTCGTCTTCCCGGGACACACCGAGTACGTCACGGCCCACGCCTACGACGTGATCGAGCGCTTCCGCGACCTGGGCGGCCGGCTCGTGTTCCTCTCCGCGAACAACTTCTTCTGGAAGGTGGAGCGCAACGGCAACTCGATCGTGCGCGTCGCACAGTGGCGTGCCCTCGCGCGGGCCGAGTCACGCCTGCTCGGCGTCCAGTACCGGGCGAACGACGACGGCACGCGCCAGGCGCCGTTCACGGTGGTCGACGTCGATGCGGCGCCGTGGCTGTTCGCGGACACCGGCCTCGAGAACGGAAGCCTCCTCGGGGGCGAGGTGGGCGGCTTCGGGATCGAGATCGACGCGACGACCCCCGAGTCACCGCCAGGGACGCGGGTGCTCGCGCGGATCCCGGACCTGTTCGGCCCGGGCGTCAGCGCGGAGATGAGCTACTACGAGACCGAGGCGGGCGCAAGGGTGTTCTCGGCCGGCGCGATGGACTTCCCCGCGGTGCTCTTCCTCGATCCCGGCGTCCGGCTGCTCGACAACCTCTGGCGCCACATGCTCGAGGGCCTGCCACGGGCCACGGCCTGAGGCGGCGTCACGTCACCCAGGCGCCGCCGAACGGGACGCCCCCGGGTCACGTGCCCGTGCCACGACCGCTCCCCAGCTCGTCGCCGTAGACGTCGGCGTACACCCGCTCGGCGTCGAGCACCTTCTCGACGTAGTGCCTGGTCTCCGGGAAGCGGATCCCGCCGCCCTCCCGCCTCCATTCGTCGACGTTCCCCTGGCCTGCGTGGTACGCGGCGAGCGCGGTGCGCACGTCGTGGTAGCGGTCGAGCAGGTTGCGCAGATACCACGAGCCGTAGCGGACGTTGAGCTCGGGGTCGAGCAGGTCGGAGTCGACGAAGCCGTTGCCGCCGGTCCGCACCGCGATCCCACGCGCCGTCTCGGGCAGAAGCTGCATGAGGCCGACCGCTCCGGCGTCGGAGCGCGCCGACGGGTCGAACTTGCTCTCGGCGTAGATGACCGCCGCCAGCAGTGCGGGGGGCAGGTCGTAGTTCCTCGCGTGAGCCTTGACGATCGCCTCGTAGCGCAGCGGATAGCGAACGCGCTGGTACCAGTCGGGCTCGGTCGTGACGACCCACGCGACCACCGCCGCCGCGGCCGCGGCCCCGAGGACCAGCACGAGGAAGAGACGTCTCACGCGCCTGCGAGGGCCTCCGCCTCGAGCTCGGCCATCACGCCGCCGACCCACTCGAGGAGGTCCTCGAACGTGCCCGTGTTCACATAGTGGTAGTCCGCACGCCGCACCTTCTCGCGGTCGGGGAGGAGGCGCGCGTCCCGGTCGTCGCGAGGCACCCTGCGGCGCTGCTCCCGCAGCGCCCGCGGGGCCGTGATCACGATCACCTTGTCGAAGCGGTCCTGCGAGCCCACCTCGAAGAGCAGCGGCACCTCCGTCACGCAGACGAGCGGCGGCGCGTCGAGGTGCGCGAGCTGCTCCCGCCACGTGAGGTACTCGTGGGAGACGAGCGGGTGCAGGAGCCCCTCGAGCCAGGCGAGGCGCTCCCGGTCACCGAACACCGCCTGCGCGATCCGCGTCCGGTCGGGGCGGCCGTCCTCGCCGAGGATCCCCTCCCCGAGCCGCGCGACGAGCGCGTCGCGCACGCCGTCGTCCGCCGCCACGAGGTGGTGCACGATCTCGTCGCTCGAGACGGTCGCGGCGCCGAGCGCGCGGAACGCGTCGAGCGCGGTGGACTTCCCCGCCCCGATCCCGCCGGTGATCGCGACCGCGAGCACTCCTCTGCGAGGAGTGCTAGACGTGCTCGTCGACTTGGTCGCCGTCCGTCTGGGGCTCGTCCGCGGCAGGCTCCACGGACTCCTCGGCGACGGCCTCGACCTCCGCCTCGGGCTCCTCGGCGGCTTCGGGCTCCACCGCAGCCTCCACCTCGGGCTCCGCGACGGCCTCGGGCTCTTCGGCAGCCTCCGCGTCGTCCTCCGGCGCGGCGACCGTGCCGCCGGCAGGGAAGGCCTCCTCGGAGAGCTTCAGGTCCGGCGTCGCGTGCACCGACTCCGCCCCGTCCGCCCGCGGGACCGGGACGGCGTCGTCCTCGACCCGCTTGAGCGAGAGCGAGAGCCGGCGGCGCTCGCCGTCGATCTCGAGGATGAGGACGTTGACGGGATCGCCCTGCGAGACGACCTCGCGCGGGTTCTCGACGTGGTGGCTCGCGAGCTCGGAGATGTGGACGAGCCCCTCGACCCCCGGGAGGATCTCGACGAACGCGCCGAACGTGACGACCTTCGTGACACGTCCCTCGACGACGTCCCCTTCCCCGTAGGAGTCGAGCACCTGCTGCCACGGGTCCGACTGCGTCTGCTTGAGCCCGAGGGAGATCCGCTGCCGCTCGCGGTCGATGTCGAGCACCTTGACCTTCACGGTCTCGCCGATCTCGAGCACCTCGGACGGGTGGTTGACGTGCGACCAGGAGAGCTCCGAGATGTGGATCAGCCCGTCCATCCCGTCGAGGTCGACGAACGCGCCGAAGTCGACGATGTTCGAGATCGTGCCCTCGACGACGTCGCCCGGGTTGAGCCGGTCGAGGATCGCCTGGCGCATCTCCTTGCGCTCGTCCTCGAGGACGGCGCGCCGGGAGAGCACGACGTTGTTCCGCGAGCGGTTCAGCTCGATCACCTTGCAGCGGAGCTCCTTGCCGAGGAACTCGTCGAGATCCTGGACACGGCGGATGTCGACGAGCGACGCGGGCAGGAAGCCGCGGACGCCGAGGTCGAGGATCAGGCCGCCCTTGACGACCTCGATCACCTTCCCGACGACCGGCTCGCCGCTCTCGGCCGCGGCCTCGATCGCCTTCCAGGCGAGCTCGAAGCGGGCACGCTTCTTCGACAGGAGCAGGCGACCCTCCGCGTCCTCCTTCGTCATCACGAGCGCGTCGATCTCGTCGCCGACCGAGACCTCGTCCGCCGGGTTCACGTTGCGGCGGATCGAGAGCTCCGCCACCGGGATCACGCCCTCGGACTTGTAGCCGATGTCGACCAGCACCTCGTCCTTGTCGACGCGGACGACCGTGCCGTGCACGACCTCCCCCTCGTTGATCGTCGGGAACGTCCCCTCGTAGTCGGGGATCAGCTCGCCGTCCGGGCCGGTCGTCCAGACGCCAGCCTCGGGCTGTGTGGGTGTCTCGAGGGTGTGGTTGCTCATCGGAGCGGTGGAGTATAGCGGGGCATTCGCTCCGCGAATGCCCTAGAAATTGCTGCATGCGCGTGACTCTCGTCCGCAACGCAACCCTGATCCTGGAGCTGTCGGGGCGGAGGATCCTCGTCGATCCGATGCTCGATCCCGCCGGGGCGCGACCGCCGATCGAGGACACCGCGAACCCCGCGCGCAACCCCACCGTCGAGCTCCCTTTCCCCGCCGAGGAGGCCGTCGAGGGGCTCGACGCCGTCCTTGTGACGCACTGTCACAAGGATCACCTCGACGAGACCGCGGAGCGGCTCCTGCCGCGCGACGTCCCGGTGCTCTGCCAACCGGAGGACGAGGAGCGGTTGCGCGCGGTCGGCCTCGACGCCCGGCCCGTCGACGACGCCGTCGACTGGGACGGCCTCGCGATCCGCCGGGTCCCGGCGCGGCACGGCTCCGGTGCGGTCGCCGAGGCGCTCGCGCCCGTCAGCGGCTTCGTGCTCGACGGGCTCTATCTCGCCGGCGACACGGTGTGGTACGAGGGCGTCGAGGAGACCATCGACCGCTTCCGCCCGCGGGTCGCCGTGGTGAACGCGGGCGGCGCCTCGTTCCTCGAGGGAGGTCTGATCGTGATGGGGATCGACGACGTCCGTGAGGTCGCCGCGCGCGTCCCGGTCGTGGTCTGCGTGCACCTGGAGGCGCTGAACCACTGCTTCCTGCGACGGGACGAGCTGGCCGCCGCCGTCCCGGGGGTCGTGATCCCCCGGGACGGCGAGACCGTCACCGTCTGAGCTACGGGAGCCGGGTGATCCGGTCCTGCGGCCCCGGGGCGACCGGCGAGTTCGCGCCGAAGTAGTTCACGAACGCGTCGAGGTCGATCTCTCCGCCGAGCGGGTCGGTGCCCAGGTTGAACACGCTGAACCCGTCACCGCCCGAGGCGAGGAAGTTGTTCATCGCAACGCGGTAGGAGGCCATCGGGTCGACCTGGTCGGCACCGATCATCACGGAGCCGGGCGTGATCGTGCCCACGCCGGCGACGGGCGGCGTCGCCGTCGTATCGCCGCCGGTGAAGCTGTAGCTGTACGTGAACCCGTCCGAGACCTGGAGCACGCGCAGCGCCCCCGCGCTCGGGTTGTTGAACTGCTGGGCGAGCAGGGCGTAGATCTGCTCTCCCGTCATCGTCTTCACGGTCATCACGTTGTTGAATGGCTGCACCGTGAAGAGGTCGTTGTACGTCACGTCGCACGGGAACGTGCTCGTGGCGCACACGAGGTCGGCGCGGATCCCGCCCGGGTTCATGAACGCGACGACCGCTCCGCCGAAGTCGGTCGGCGAGGTGGAGGCGAGCTGGGCATCGGCGATCACGTCGCCGAGCTGCGACTCGCCCGCGGCGTTCGTCGCGCGCGTCATGTCGGCCGAGATCGACCCAACGACCTTGTTCTTGATCGGACCGACGATGTCGTTGTACTTCGCGACCAGCGCGAGCTCGGCCGGATCAGGCGTGACGTCGCGGGTGACGATCACGTTGCGGGCGGCAACTGCCTTGACGTCCTTGGACTGCTGGTCGAGCGTCAGGTCGATGTCCGTGATCACACGGCCGAACGACGAGGCGCTGGTCACGTAGCGGCCGCCGAAGTTGCAGATGTACGGCTGGTGCGTGTGGCCGGAGATAACCAGGTCGACGCGCGGGTCGAGCCCGTCGACGATCGCCCTGATGTCGCCGCTGAAGTTGTCGCACCGGTTGACGTCCATGAAGCCGTTCGCGAACGGCGCGTTCTGCTGGCCGCCCTGGTGGATCAGGACGACGAAGGCCTGCACGCTCTGGCGCTTGCTCAGCGTCTCGATGAGCGTGTTGACCGTCTGCACCTCGGGCCGGAAATCGAGGCCGGCGACGCCCGCGGGCGTCACGATCAGCGGCGTTCCCTCGAGTGTGAGGCCGATGAACGCGATCTTTGCGTTTCCGACCTTCTCGATCTCGTAGGCCGGCAGGATCGTGTTGTCGGTCCCCGCGTAGAACACGTTGGCGGCGAGATACTGGAAGAACGCCCCGGCGAACGGCGTGCCGTCCTGACAGCCGTCGACCGGATGGCAGCCGCCGTTCTGCATGCGCAGGAGCTCCTGGAGGCCCTCGTCGAACTCGTGGTTCCCCACGCTCGACACGTCGACGCCGATCAGGTTCATGGCCTCGATCGTCGGCTCGTCGTGGAAGAGGCCCGAGATGAGCGGGCTCGCACCGATCATGTCGCCGGCGGCCACCGTGAGCGAGTTCGAGTTCTCCTCGCGCAGCTGCTTGATGTGCGTGGCGAAGTACGCGACGCCGCCCGCGTCCACGGTCTGCGTCGGGCTGATCGAGATCCGGCCCGACGACCCGGTGGGCGGCTCGAGGTTGCCGTGGAAGTCGTTGAACGCGAGCAGCTGGACGTGCGTGTCTTTCTGCTTCGGCCCGTCGGCCGCAAGCGCCTGCGAGGTCCCGAGCGTGAACATCAGCCCGAGCCCTGCGAGCAGGACGGCGATTCGTCTCATGGAGCTCTCCCCTTCTGTCGATTCCCCTGAATCTCGGTCGGTCTGACCCGAACGGGTGGATCTAATCGAAAAATGCGTCCCGGCGCGTCAATCCTTCGCGTCGGCCCACGTGTCGCCGATGCCCGCCTCGACCGCCAGCGCGGGGTCGAGGGGGTACGCACCGACCATCTCCTCGCGCACGAGCTCGCGCACCGCGCTGGTCTCGACCTCCGGCACCTCGAGCAGAAGCTCGTCGTGCACCTGCAGGACGAGCCGCGCCGCGCGGCCCTCCGCCCGCAGGCGCTCGTGGATCCGCACCATCGCAACCTTGATCACGTCGGCGGCGGTGCCCTGCATCACGGTGTTCACCGCAAGCCGCTCGCCGAGCGACCGGGTCTGGCGGTTCGACGCGCGCAGCTCGGGTATCGGCCTCCGTCGTCCCAGCAGGGTCGTGACGTAGCCGTCCGCCGCCGCCTGCGCGATCGTCCGCTTGATCAGCTCCTGCACCCGCGGCAGGCGTGCGAGGTACGTGTCGATCAGCTCCTGCGCCTCCTCGCGTGGAATGCCGAGGTTCTCCGAGAGGCCGAACGACGAGATCCCGTAGACGATCCCGAAGTTCACCATCTTGGCGGTGTCGCGCTGGCCACGGGTCAGCTCGGGCTGCGGGACGCCGAACACGAGCGACGCCGTCGCGGAGTGGATGTCCTCGCCGCGCGCGAAGGCTTCACGGAGGACGGGCTCGCCCGAGACGTGGGCGAGGATCCGGAGCTCGACCTGACTGTAGTCGGCGGAGAGGAGCCGTGACCCGTCCGTCGCGACGAACGCGGAGCGGATGCGGCGGCCGAGCTCGGTGCGGACCGGGATCGACTGGAGGTTCGGGTTCGTCGTCGACAACCTGCCCGTCGCGGCGACCGCCTGGTTGATGGTCGTGTGGAGCCGCCCGTCGACCGGGTCGATCAGCGCGGGCAGCGGGAGCAGGTACGTGTTGAGGAGCTTGGTCAGCTCCCGCCACTCCTCGACCACGGGCACGAGCGGGTGGTCGTCGCGGATCGCTCGGAGCACGCGCGCGTCGGTCGAGTACCCGGTCTTGCCCTTTCTCCCGGCAGTGAGCCCGAGCTTCTCGAACAGGATCCGTGCGAGCTGCTGCGTGGAGCCGAGCTGGAACGGCTCCCCCGCCAGCTCGAGCGCCTGGGCCTCGAGCTCCTCCACCCGCTCGGCCAGCCGCGCCGTGATCTCTCCCATCCGGTACGTGTCGATCCTGATGCCCGCCTGCTCCATGTCCGAGAGCACGACGGTGAGGGGCAGCTCGACCTCGTCGTAGAGGCGCTCGGATCCCCACTCGCGCAGCCGCGCGCGGAGCGGCGGAGCGAGCCGCCGCGACGCCTCCGCGTTGCGCACGAGCGCGGCCGTCTCCTCCTCGGTCACTGGCTCCGGGACGAGCTCGAGGCCGTGCTCGCGGGCGAGGTCGTCGAGGTCGTAGCCCGAGCGCCCCGGGTCGACGAGGTACGCCGCGATCAGCGTGTCGTCGGAGGGCGGCCGGCCGAGCCTGAGCTGCTTCGCGTCGTAGGTGGCGATCGCCGCGCCGCCCACGGCGGCGAGGATCTCCGCTGGAGACCCCTCCACGACGAGCACCTCGTCGCCGGTCGCGACGGCGACACGACCGTCGTGGCAGGCAAGGCCCAGACAGCCCTTGTGTTGATTCAACACAAGCTCCTCCCGGGCGGCCTCTCGCCAGGGGACCGGCTCGGTCTCGGCGCTCGGCGCCGCGGCGGGCAGCGCCTGGTCGAGCGTGTCGACCCTGCTCAGCAGCCCGCGGAACTCGAACCGACGGAAGATCTCCTTCAGCGCGGAGCGGTCGGGCGGCGCCGAGACGAGCTCCGCGGGGTCGACGTCGAGCGGCAGGTCACGACGCATCGTCGCGAGCAGCTTCGAGTCACGCGCCTGATCGGCATGCTCTCGCACGGACTTGCCGCGAGCGGGCGACAGGTCCTCGGCGTGCGCGATCACCTCCTCGAGCGACCCGTACTGCGCGATCAGCTGCCCCGCGGTCTTGTCACCGATCCCGGGGATCCCCGGGATGTTGTCCGACGTGTCCCCCTTGAGGCCGATGAAGTCCGGCACCTGGTCGGGGCGCACGCCGTAGCGCAGCTCGACGCGCTCGGGCGTGTAGACGTTCACGTCCGCCACGCCGCGCGGCGTCATCATCAGGGAGACGTTCTCGCTGCAGAGCTGGAAGGCGTCGCGGTCGGTCGAGACCACGCACGTCCGGATCCCCGCCTCGTCCGCGCGCGTCGCGAGCGTCGCGATCACGTCGTCCGCCTCCCACCCCTCGAACTCGAGGTTCCGGTAGCCGAACGCCTCGACGATCGGCCGGAAGTGCGGGAACTGCTCCCGCAGCAGGTCGGGCATGGGGCGGCGCCCCTCCTTGTAGGTCTCGGCGATCTCGGTGCGGTGCGTCGGCCGCGTGTCCCACGCCACCGCGACGCCGCGCGGCTGGTAGTCGGAGAGCAGCTTGAAGAGCATGTTCGTGAAGCCGAGCAACGCGTTTGTCGGTCGGCCGTCGGTCGTCTGGAGCTCTTCGGGCAGCGCGAAGTACGCGCGGTAGGCGAGGTTGTTGCCGTCGACGAGGAACAGCTGCGCCCCGTGGACCGGGCCGTCGTCGAGCTGGAGCTCCTCGCCCGTGAGCGTCTTCGGGCTCACCCGCGCCCCCGACCGACGACGGGTCGCGACCGGACGGGCGGCCCGGGGTGCAGGGCAGGCGGACGACCTCGCATCCGCCGAGCGTAACCGAGCCTCGCCCCGCGCCTACGATGCACGCATGACCCGCCTGGCCACGAGGGCAACGTCGCGCATCGTGCCGCTCGCCGAGCTGCATCTCGACGACGCGGCGGCGTTGCTCGCCGCCCGCCACCGCGCGCAGCGGCGGGTGGAACCGGGGCTCGACCCGCGCTACGATGAGCAGGCCGCCGCCCGTCGCGAGCTGGCGGAGCTCTTCGGACGCGAGGACGCGTCGGGGGTCGCGGCGCTGCGCGACGGCGAGCTCGAGGGGTACATGCTCGGGACGCCGCTCGACGCGAGCTGGGGACCGAACGTCTGGATCGAGCCGGCGGGCCACGCCGCGACGTCGCCCGAGCTCGTGCGGGATCTCTACGCGGCCGCCGCCGCCGGCTGGGTCGAGCAGGGCAGGACGTCGCACTACGCGACCGTCCCCGCGACCGATCCGGAGCTCGTCGACGCGTGGTTCCGGCTCGGGTTCGGCCACCAGCACGTCCACGCGATCCGCGAGCCGCTCGATCGGGCCCCGGTCGCGCCGGACGGGATCGCCGTGCGCCGCGCCCGGCGGGACGACATCGCGATGCTCGCCCGTGTCGACCTCGCGCTGCCGGAGCACCAGGTGCGCTCGCCGGTCTTCTCGCTGCTCCCGCTCCCCTCGTACGAGGAGACGGTCGCCGAGTGGACCGACGACTTCGACGACCCGCGCTTCGCGACGTTCGTCGCGGACCGTGACGGCGAGGTGCTGGGCGCCGCGATCGGATGCCCGATCGAGGTCTCGTCGACCCACCGCAGCCTGGCGCTGCCCTCCGGGGCCGGGTTCCTCGGGTTCGCGTCCGTCCTGCCCGAGCACCGGGGCGTCGGCGCGGGACGCCTGCTCGGCGAGGCCGTGCTCGCGTGGGCCGGTGAGGCCGGGCACCCGACGGTCGTCACCGACTGGCGTATGACGAACCTCCTCTCGTCGCGCGCGTGGCCGCGGCTCGGGTTCCGCCCGACGTTCTACCGCCTGTTCCGCGCGATTGCGTGAGGCGGGCTGCGCCCGCCTCACACCAGGACTCGTCCAACGCCGCTGGAAGGCATTTCGTCCGTCCTCCTAGGATGGCGGCCGTGCGCGTCCCGCTCGCCTCCGGCTCCCGGCTGCCGCTCGTCACGCTCCCCGACGACGCCGTGTTGCTCGCGTCGCCGCCGCCGCCCGACCCGATCGCCGACGTCGGCGCAGCCGTGGTCGAGGCGCTCCGCTACCCGCTCTCGGGGGCGACGCTCCAGGACGTGGCCCCGCGCGGGGGCAGCGCCACGGTCGTCGTGCAGCCTCCGTCGCTGCCCTTTCCCTCCGCGGCGGACGACCCGCGCCGGGACGCGCTCGCAACCGTGCTCGAGGAGCTCGTGCGGGCCGGCATCCCGCGCGAGCGCCAGACGCTGCTGGTCGCGGGGGGCCTCGGTCGGCGTGCGGGTCGCCACGAGCTCGAGGCGCTCCTGCGGCCCGACCGGGCGCGGAGCTTCCACGGCCGCGTCGCCGTCCACGACTGCGAGGCCGAGGATCTGCGCCCGGTCGAGCTCGACGGCCGGGTGCACCGCGTGCACCCCGCGCTGCTCGACACCGACCTCGTGGTCACCGTGGGGGCCGGCGAGACCGTCCTGCACGGCGGCCCGACGGCGCTGGTCGACGCGTGCGGGCCTGCCACGATCAGGGCTGCGACCGCGACCTCGCTGCTCGAGCCTCCCGGGGCGGCAGGCTGGCGCCTGGCCGCGTCGCTCGAGGCGGAGCTCCAGCGCACCGTCCCGGTGATCGGGCTCTCGCTGGTGCTCGACCGGCCGCGCCTGGGCGGGCCCTACGCCGGGTACCCGTGGGACGCCGGCACGCGCCGGGCGCTGACACGGTCGCCGCTCAGGCGGATCCTCAACCTGGCGCCCGCCGCGCTGCGCCGCCGGTTCGTCGTCCGCCTCTCCTATGACGTCTCTGTGCTCGCGGCGCTCGCGGGACGCCCTTCGGTCGCGCACGCCGAGGCGCTGGTCCGCGGCGCGGCCCTGCTCGGCGCGCGACTCGCGCGGCCGCTGGACACGATCGTGGTGCCACTCCCCCACGTCGGGGCGGGTGTGCCGCGGGAGCCGCTCAACCCGATCACCGCCGCCGCCCTCGGCCTCGGTCACGCGCTGAGTCTCTGGCGCGACCGGCCGCCGCTCGCGGAGGGAGGCACGATCGTCCTCCTCCACCCCTTCTCGCGCGTGATCGCGCACGGGCCGCAGAGCCCCTACCGCGTGCTCCTCACCGCCCTCCGCGAGGGCCCGCAGGCACGCCTGCGCAGAACGGAGGCCGCGGCGGCGCGCGACCGGCGCGCACTCGCCGCGTACCGGGGCGGCGGCGCCCCGCACCCCCGACTGCCCTTCGCCGACTGGGAGTCGTGCTCGACCGTCCTCGAGCGCGCGGGCTCGGTGATCGTCGCCGGCTGCCGCGACGCCGCCGCCGCGCGCGCGCTCGGGCTCGTGCCGTCGCACAGCGCCGCGACCGGGCTCGCGATGGCACAGGGACTGGCCGGAGGCGGGGGCTCGACCGGCGTGCTCCTCGGCCCGCCGTACCCGCTGGTCGTCGTCGGCTCCTGAGGACGCGAGGGCGGGTGTGCGACCGCGACGCACGCGACTATGCGGGTGCAACCGCGAATGCGGGCGCCTTCAGGGGTGTGCCCCGCCGCAGGCGGGGATCAAGCGGCGGATTCCGCTCCTCCGGAAATCCGCCTTGCGAACAAGCCCGAGGGTTGCG
>Ga0210142_1000018_pt1 | contig 44994 bp, 45 predicted proteins | sample Goodyear_PhragC__FD_184869 | JGI IMG/M metagenome (GOLD analysis project Ga0210142, IMG submission 184869) | Wetland microbial communities from San Francisco Bay, California, USA, that impact long-term carbon sequestration - Goodyear_PhragC_D2... | ecosystem: Environmental > Aquatic > Marine >...
ATTTGTCAGATGTAACAGCCGGAGGAGTGGGCGACCCGGATTTGATTGTTTGTCGAGCGCCGCCGGAAGATTTGACGCCGAGGGACTGGAGCGTCTCGTCGTTGAGTTCACCGGTGACCTGAAGCCCGGTGCGAATCTGATACCGGCGAATGGCTGCCGTCAGAGTCGCATTCGTTTCGCCGCTGACTTCACCGTAGTAAAAGCCCTGCTCCTTCAAAACCTGCTGCACTCTTTCGATCACTTGATCCGCGCGAGCCAGTGTGATCGAGCCAATAAAGATCACCGCCGCGATTTTGATTTTCATTGCGATTTCATTTGACGACTACACTCTTTTTCCTATTCAGCGCTCACCCAGGTCTGTCGTTGCCAAAGCGGATTTCCGCCGACCCAACGCTTCGCGATATCGCAAAATCCCCTCGGCGACAGCAGCCGCAAGTTGGTCGCGATAATCTTCGCTCGCCAACTTAGAGACATCGCCCTTGTTGGTAAGAAAGCCGCCCTCGATCAACACCGCGGGAGAAGTCACGTTTGCGATTACGAAAAATTGTTTGGCTTGCGTGCCGCGGTTGACGGAGCCGGTCCGCGTGACCAACGCTTCTTGAATGAAACCGGCGAGACTCTGGCTTTCCGGCCTCGGCAGGTGCGAGGGCGGCCGCGATAAAAACGGTAGCCAGGAAGCGAGAACAGAGCGCGCACTGATCTGATGCGCAGCGTAGTAAGTTTCCACGCCGGTCGCCACCGGTTTGTTGTCCTCGTTGAAATGAATACTGACAAAAATGCTATCTCCTACTCGATTCCCGAGGGCTGCCCGGTCTGCCAGTGATACATAGGTGTCCCCAAGTCGGGTCATCAACGTGGCGATACCTTGCGAAGTCAGCAGATGATCGACGCGGCGCGCGACGTCCAGCGTAAGATCCTTCTCCATGACGCCGCCACACATCGCGCCGGAGTCTCGACCACCATGGCCTGGATCAAGAACGACTACTGCGAACGGTTTCGGCAGGGTTGCCTGACTTGCCCGCGATTGCCTTCTCGTTACGGATCGCTCGTTTTGATAAAATGCGATCCAAATCAAGGAGGCGATCATCAACAACAGGCCAGCGACTGCGAGTGCATTCCGGAGAGCCTGGTTCATTGATGATCCTCGCAAGAGATGTCTTCACCCTAATCACTGATGAACGAGCGCAATTCCTTATCCGATAGCGAACGATAACGAATTGTGGTGGTACCATTGCGGTCCAACACTGCTGCTTCGATTGCTGCAACGGCGAGTTGTTCCCGGCAATGTTGCGTAATGGCGTCGTGCCCGGGCAGCTCTTTTGTATCGCCGGCCTGCAACAGCATGTGGCCGATGCTCCACGCATTGAGCGCCGCTTTCACCGCCGCTTCGAAGCTACAATCGGGTTTATGCTCGGTTTTCAGAAATGCTTCCATCATCTCCACCGACTGTTGCGTACCGCTGAGCACGGCGAAATCCTGCCGCGCTCGCGCATAGGTTGCGCTGTTGCTCGCGATCTCACCGTCGTATTCGACGCGCAAAATCAAATCGTCTTCCGGGCGGGCGCCTACTTCGGCAAAAAGCATCCGCGCCAGGTAGGGCGGACCGTACACCTGTTCGAACGCGCTTTTCATAACAGGACTGAGGGAATAATGCGCAAGTCGTCGCAATGAAACATCCGCCGCAGACCGGGTGAAACCCTCCGTGCTGGCCAGTTCGATCGCCGCCATTCGCAACCGTTCGATATCGCCCGGGTGGCCAATTGCGCCCATTGCGATTCGATCATAAATCTCGAAAAGTTTCTGACGGGTCTGACCGAGGGTAAGAAACAAAACGCCATCGCGAAATCCGAGCGCTGCGATGGGACTGCCGGGAGCGAGTTGCCCTTCGATGTACTCCCGCCGGTTGGCGATCGCTTCAACCCAACGATACGGCTCTTCAATCATGCAACCATTTCCTTGAACACGGCCGCAATTTTGCTGTCCGGCAAGGTGTTGATGCCTGCGCGCGAAACAATCTTAATCACCGGAAAAATTTTACCGCTGCGATCCACACCCGCTGTCGCAGTATCCGATTCCGCAGCAGTGTCGAGCGCGCGCAATGCCAGCGATACCGCTTCGTCTTCCTTCAGTTTGTGCAACGGCTTTGCGCCCCAATTGTGTTCGTAATAAAGAATGCCGCGCACAGCCGGCGACCCTGATCCCGTTGCCGCGTAGTCTGTCGCCTCGAACTGTGCACCCATCGCATCGTAAAAATATAGGCGCGCTTCCGGCTTGGAATTTCCGTCGTAAGTCGCGAAAATCGGAACGACTACGCCAACGCCCTGCATGACGAATCCAAAATTGTCCCGCAAAAGTTTTGAAAGTGCTCGCACTTTTCCGTCGATACTCATTTCCTGCAGTTGAGTTCGGCGAAAATATTGGAGTGAATGCTCGAGAACTCGCGCCATTTCCCAGGCGGTCGCCGGCACGCCGGCGATGGCCATGATCGAGTGCCGATCGATCTCCAAAACCTTATCCGCACGATCGTACACTACGGTGTTGCCCGCAGTCGCGCGGCGATCGCCCGCGACGAGAACGCCGCCGGAAAACTTGAACGCCAAAATCGTGGTCGCTTCGGTCGGTTGCCAAGCTTTTGGTTGCATTGTGTTCTGTGGCATTTGACCGGCGACGGCCGAATCCAGAAGACCTTTGCGTCGCAGCAACGAGGGAAAATCGCCCGCCGCACCAGAAAAATCCTGGTCAAATCCCAACTGTGGACGGTCCATTACTGACCCGTGCGCTGGCGATAGCGCTTGGATTGGTTGGGATCGACCTTGCGCATCTTCTTTAGGAGATCCTTTGTATCCGGTCGCGAAATGTCCGGCGAACGCGGCCCGCCGCCATCGCCCTGCTTTGGTCCCCACGGAGCCGGTTCTACCGGCTTTTGAATGCGCTCAGGCATAAAAAAACGTACGAGCAAAAGTTGGAAACGCAAGCTGAAGGGAGAGCAGCGAGCGCAATTAGAATGAAGAGAAATCGTAGAAATCATCGCCACGTGAGATCCGTTTTCCGATTCAACCCTTGACCAGATGAATGCTTCAATCATTCAACGAGATCACACCATTCGAAGTCAGACGTTTTATGAGGCTTGCCAGACAAATCTGCCGGTGCCAGACTTTCGCATTCATGAAGCTCGGTGCGATTTTTTCTGGGATACTCGCTTTCGCCGTTTGCGCTGCATTCGCCGAGAGCCCCGTGCCGAACGAAAAAAAATCGGCCGGATCCGCAGAACTTGAAGCGCTGGCGAAAAAGATTGATGAACAAAACGTGAAAATCGATGCGCTTTCTCAGGAGATTCTAAAACTGGAGCAGCAAATTTCACATATTCGGCCTGGGGTGATGATCGGCGAAGGCGCATCGGCAACCGCTCCTGCTTCCGCCGGATCTACATCACACCCTGCCGTCTCGGGCAACACGCATACGGTGTCACGCGGAGAGACGCTCACCTCAATCGCGAAGATGTACAAGGTGACCGTGGACGAGTTACAGCAAGCCAACCACATCGAGGACGGTCGCAAATTGCAGGCAGGCCAGACGATCATGATTCCCACACCGGCGCCTGTCGCTTCCGGCTCGCCCTCCCCCTAACGGGAGATCCAACCTCCTGTGAATCAAAGGTGGTTTCTCCGTAAGCATGAAGGCGGAAGCACCTTCGGGCCTGTACAGTTTGATCAAATCGCACGTTGGGCGGCTGCTGCGCAAATCGCTCCATACGACGCACTCTCAAGTGATCAACAGACTTGGATCAAAGCGCCAATGCTCCCGCAGCTCGGCATGGACTGGCTTGTCGAACTCACAACAGAACATTACTACGGACCCACTACGCTCGGCGCCTTACAGGAGTTTATTCGGCTCGGTGAAATTGATGGCGAAACTTTCGTCATCAACACCTGCGATGGCATTCGCCGTCAAATCCGGCAAATGCCAGACCTGTGGGAAACTGCGCAGTCAGGGATTGATGAGAGCCAAATACAAATTCAACTCGACGATCCGGTCGGCCCGGCTGTTGCGAAAATGTCCGTCCGCCTTCAGGAACGAATTCGCGATCTTGAGCAAAGCCTTCAGGAGGAACGCCGCGCTCTTGCGGATAGCGAGCAGCGTTACCTCGACTTGGAGCGAAAATATCAGGATCTTTTGCTGCGCGACCTATCTTAGCGTCACAAACCCTCGTTAGACCTGCAATCGTTCCTCTTCGGGTTCCGCAACTTCCGAAGTCACGATTTCCGTCTGCATCTCGGTTTGCCGTTGGGCCGACGAGTCCAGCAAGCTCTGCCGGCATAGCTGCGCGTATTTTTGGTCGAGCGACAGCAGTTCATCGTGCGTTCCTCGCTCGATGATCTGGCCATGATCGAGCACCAGGATCTGGTCGGCGTGCACAATGGTCGAAAGACGGTGCGCAATCACAATCGATGTGCGGTTCGCCATCAGATGTTCCAGCGCCTCCTGAATCAATCGTTCCGTTGCCGTGTCCACGCTGGCGGTGGCTTCATCCAAAATTAAAATCGGCGGGTCCTTCAGCAGCGCCCGCGCGATCGAAAGCCGTTGTTTTTCGCCAACGCTTAACTTTACCCCGCGCTCTCCAACCACGCTTTGCAAACCCTCAGGTAAACGCTCGATAAATTGTCGCGCGTTCGCCGCATCCACCGCTCCCCACAATTCCGCTTCGGTGGCAGTTGGTTTTCCCATCAAGAGATTCTCGCGAATGGATCCGTTGAACAAAAAACTCTCCTGTGTGACCACACCGATGGATTCGCGCAGCGTACGGAGATTGTAATCTCGAATTGGTTTGCCATCGACGTAGATTTGGCCGGAGTCGAACTCGTAAAAACGCACCAGCAAATTTACCAGCGTCGATTTTCCGGCGCCTGTGGCACCGACTAGTGCGGTCGTCGTGCCCGGCGGCGCATCAAACGAAACATGCCTGAGCGCAGGCAGCCCTTCGGCATAACTGAAGCAAACATTGTCATACCGGATATCGCCAAGAATGCGCGCACTGTAACCGGAATCACCGAGCCCGGCTGCAAATCCCGGCTCCGGTTTTTCATCCAGAATGTCGAACACCCGTTCGCCCGCCGCGCGACCGGCCTGCACCAATTGATTCAGCTGATGCAGCCGGCTGATCGGATCGTACAAAAAAGCCGTGAGCAGAAGAAAGGCGACCAGATCGCCGATCTGCATCGTGCCTGTCAAAACCGCGCGACTGCCGAAGGCCAGCACGAGCACGGCGCCGATTGCTTCAAACATCGACATCGACGGCGAATAAATCGCCCATGTCCTCATCACCACCAGAGTGGCATGCCGCAGTTGATCACTCGCCCGATTGAAACGTCCATGTTCCTCGCGTTCGCGCGCAAAGCTTTTGATTTGACGGATCCCGGCGAGGTTATCGTGCAATAAAGCATTGATGTTCGATGCAGCGCGCCGCTGTAGACGATAACGCCGATGCGCCGTTAGCGTGTATGCCAGCGCGCCCGCGATGAGCAGTGGAAACGGCACAAGCGCGAGCAATGCGAGTTGCCCGTTCCAATAGAACATCACCGTCAACACGATCACGATTTGAAGAACCGCCACCACGCCTTGTTCGATTCCGTCGATCAACACCCGCTCAACCGAGTTCACGTCCTCGATCACGCGCGTCATCAGATCGCCCGTGGCGCGATTGTCGAACCAGCGCAAGGGCAGCAGTTGAATATGGGAATACAAATCGCTGCGCAGATCAAAGATGACCTTCTGCTCGAAAGTGTTGTTAAGAATGATCCGCAGCGAATTGAAAACGTGTTGAATCAGAAAAGCGACAGCCGCCAACAGAATAAGCGGCAGCAATTTATCCGGCCGATTTGCGCGCACGACATCATCAATGATCCATTTGGTCACGCTTGGAAACACAATGACCATCAGCGTGCCCAGGATCGCGCACGTAAGCGTGCCGGCAGCCAGCCACGGGTACCGCTTCAAATATCCAAAGACGCGCCAGACGGTTTTCATGCGCCAGTAACGTCGCGCAGCGTATTCCCTGTAGCAACCGGCCTGTGGCCGGTTTGGCGTGGCCAACGCGTAACGCAAGCCCGCGGAATCAGCGAGAAACTTTAAGCTTGATAATTGCCGAGCACGGAGTCAAACCAGCGGTTGCTATGAAACCCCTATTTGCAGCATTCGCATTCATTGGATTAGCGGCAGTCGCGATTTTCGCGGTCGGCAGTTGCACTACAGAAAGGATTTCTCCTAATCAAAATGTTGAGCTGTTTCTCGGGAATCCAAACGCGAATCCGCCGAGCTACGTTGAGCTTAAGCACGGGCTGGCTGACGAAGGCAGGCTTCGCGCTGCATTGGCGAAGATCAAAGGACACAACGGTATCTGTGAAATCACGTTTTTGGATCGCGCCAACGGGACCCCAAGACCTCATTACTGTGAAAACATCGATGTTCGCCTCAAGACTGACGGGATTATCAAATCTGCGGCCGCAAAGAAGGCCGGGGATGACAACTCTGTCGCAAACGATCCTAACCTCATGTATCGCATTGCGTCTCCTGAACCTTCGGACGTTTACGATGTTGCGATCCTTTTGAAATAATAGGTCGCATCGTTCTTCTTGACCCCCAGAGCTACCACGATTTCCCGCCAAAGGCGCCTTTATGTGGCGTGGCTGGCGCTGCAACTGCTGCTGATCGTTTCATTCTCCTGCCGCGACACGTTGCGTGTAATTGGGGAGGGACCAACGATCCTTCCGGTTTGGTTTAAGAATTTCTCGCACAAAGCGCAGACGATTTTGTCGATTGGGCTTGGACAAAGCTGGAGCGCGTCCAACCCGGTGCGCGAGGCCCTGAATACCTATGTAAACGTAGCGGGGATTGAAACTGGCTATGGTTATTTTGCGCCAAACGTGCCAGGCGGTTACAGGCTCGTTTTGGAGTTACACTACGCCGACGGACGAGTGGAATACGAGTTGCCGCAGGTCCGCAGCGTGGCCGCCGGTCTGCGCATGGCCGGGCTGCTGGATAACATAGGGCGCACGCCTAACGACGCGATGAGAGAGGTACTGGTAAAAACGCTGGCAGAGTCCAGCTGGCGCAAGCATCCCGATTTGAAAAGCATTCGCGCGATAGTTGGATCGGTTAGGTTACCCACCGTTGGCCAATTCGAGGAAGGGGAACGACGCTCCTACGAGTTTTTATACGCATACGATTTTAGCCCGGGGAACGATCCTGCCGAAACGCAGGGTCACTAAAAGAGAATGAAAGGGGAATCCGGAAAGCGATTACTTGAATTTCTGTTTCCTCTCGAAACGGATACCTGGTTAGCAATCTTCCGAATCGGTTTTGGTCTTCAAGTAACGCTCTATTCCCTGTCGCTCCGATATGATTGGAGTGATTTGCTTTCGGGAACCACGCGCAGACTGGCGGAAGCACTCCTTTCTCTGGAAAGCCATCTTACCCCGAGATTCGGATGGTTGGTTAGTCTGGCAGCAAAGATTGGCCTGCAGGAAAAGACATTACTTTTTGCGGCATGGATTTGTTTGCTTGTCGCCGGCTGTGGCCTTCTTGCCGGGGTCGCCTGCCGCTTATCCGCAGTTGCCGCGTGGTTTCTCCATCTGTGCGCGGCGAAAAGCGGAGGCTTCGTTTCCTACGGCATGGATAATTTCATGACCATCGGACTCTTTTATCTCATGTTGTCGCCGCTGCCAGATCGCTATTCTCTGGATTGGCGCTTGCGAAGACTGCGGCCGAAAGATCCACAGTTCCTGGGGTTTTGGCGTCGCGCACTTCAGCTCCACCTGTGCATCATCTATTTCTTTAGCGGTTTGACCAAAAGCCTTGGAATCGGGTGGTGGGACGGTTCGAATGTGTGGCGTGCCCTGATCCGTCCGCCGTTCAGTGTGATCGATCCCGAGATCCTGGTGAGATTGAAATACCTGTTCCCAGTTGCAGGAATCTTTGTTTGCGTGCTGGAATTTGGATACCCGTTCTTTATCTGGAGCAGCAGAACACGCAAGGTTTGGCTCTCGAGCGTATGCGCGATGCACGGTGCGATCGCGATTACCATGGGAATGTACCTTTTCTCGCTGGTAATGATCGTTCTCAATGTAGCCGCCTTCGGGCCGGGTGTGTTTTGCGAGGAGCGCAAACAAATCCGTTTACAGCCTGGAACAGTGGCTGCCTAGTTGTGATTCTACCAGCTCCCAGTTGCCGCGACGGAGGCTGTAACTATCATTTCTAAACGCGTGAACGCGCAACCCACGCCATCGGGACCAACTCCTGATCTCCAGCTCGAGATTGCGCACCTGCTGTTACTGGACATTGTTGGCTATTCGAAACTGCTCGTCGAGGAGCAGGTCGAGCTCGTACAGGAATTGACCGAAATCGTGCGCGCTACGGAATGCTTCCGCAAGGCGGCAGGAAAAGGGAAACTCATCCGGGTTCCGACGGGCGACGGGATGGCGCTGGCTTTTTTCTCAAGTCCGGAAGAACCGGCGCGGTGCGCATTCGAAATCAGCAACGTCTTGCAGAATCGTCCACGGATTCAATTGCGCATGGGGATCCACAGCGGGCCTGTGAATCGCATTCGGGATGTTAACGAGAAAACCAATATCGCTGGCGCGGGAATCAATGTCGCCCAGAGGGTGCTGGACTGCGGCGATGCCGGACACATTCTTTTGTCGGCCCACATCGCGGAAGATTTGGCGGAAGTTGGCCACTGGAAAGCTTATCTACATGATTTGGGCGTATGCGAAGTGAAACATGGCCTGCGTCTGCACTTGTTTAATCTCTACAAGGATAGCCTCGGTAATCCCCGGGTACCCGAGAAACTCCGACACAGACGGAGACAAACAACTGATCGCACCGTCCGTCCGCTCACCTCTGCGCGCTGGTCAAGAATGTCCCTTGTTGTCGCGTTACTTGGATCAGCGCTAGCCCTGCTCATCGGTTCGCTGCTGCTCTCGCATCGAATTTCTCTATCCGACATCATGGCGCCTGTTGTCCGCTCGAAAACCGGCGATTGGGCCGCCATTCCCGAAAAAAGCATCGCTGTCCTTCCATTCGAAAATTTGAGCGGCCAAAAGGAGAACATTTACTTCGCGGATGGGGTCCAAGACGAAATCCTGACAGGATTAACCAAGGTCGCTGATCTGAAAGTCATCAGTCGAACTTCAACCTTGCAGTACAAAAGCAGTGCCTCGCGTAATCTGCGGGAGATCGCGAAGACGCTCGGCGTGGCGCACGTGCTGGAAGGAACCGTCCAACGCGCCGGGGGCCGGGTGCGCGTTAATGCACAATTGATCGATGCGCGTACCGACAGCCAAATTTGGGCGGAACGTTACGACCGCGATATTGCGGACGTGTTTGCAATCGAAAGTGAGGTGGCCGGAAAAATCGTTGCACAGCTTCGGGCCGAAATCTCTCCAGTTGAAAAGGCTGCGATTGGTGAAAAACCGACGACCGATCTGACGTCGTACGATTTGTACATTCGTGCCAAAACCCTCATCGCACCTTCCGGCTTCAGTTTGCCTCAACTGGAAAGTCTTTCTGAGGCTGTGCGCCTCCTGAACGAGGCAATCGAACGCGATCCCAACTTTTGGCTCGCCTACTATCAACTCGCCCAGGCACACGACCAACTCTATTTCAGCGGTATTGATCACACTTCTGCGCGGTTGAAGCTGGCCGAGGCGGCCATCCAATCACTGACTCGCCTGCGCCCCGATTCCGGTGAAGCGCATCTGGCGCTGGCCAAGCATTTGTATTGGGGGTACCTCGATTACGATCGCGCCCGCAGCGAACTTCGACAGGCAGAGAAGAGTTTGCCTAACGAGCCGCTGGTATTTGTTTTGGCTGGTTACATCGATCGACGGCAGGGGCGCTGGACTGACTCGACCAAAAATCTTGAGCGCGCTGCCGAGCTGGACCCGCGAAACAGCGTCGTCCTTCAGCAACTCGCTAACAGCTACGTTTGTCTGCGCCGGTACGCCGATGCCAAGCGCGTTCTGGATCGCGCAGTCGCAGTTGATCCTAAAGATTCAAACACGCGAGCCTTTCGCGCGGCGATGGAGCTCTACTGGCATGCTGATCCCCGCCCGCTGCAGGGCACGATAGACGCGATCCTGGCTGAAGATCCCCGCGAAGGCAAAAACATAGCGCAGCTTTGGCTGGAAGGTTCTTTGTGCCAGCGCGATGCCGTGGCCGCGAAGCGCGCATTGGCTGCTTTGCCCATCGCTGGATGTTACGAAGACCGGGTTCCGTTTCCGCGCGCCTGGTGCGAAGGTGTTGTCGCTCGACTGGAGGGCAATCAATCGTCCGCGCATGCCGCCGCCCTCACCACCCGACTGGAAGTGGCCAAACTGGTTGCGGACCAGCCCGATTACCCCGAAGGGCTTTGCGTGCTGGGAATGGCTGACGCTGCCCTCGGCCACAAAGAGGATGCAATTCGCGAAGGGCGCCGTGCGGTCGAGCTTTTACCGGTAACAAAAGATTCCATCATTGGCGCGATGCTGTTGAAAAATTTGGCGCTCATTTATGCGTTGACCGGCGAGAAGAACCTTGCTTGCCAACAGCTGGAGATGGCGGCGAAGATTCCCGGGTTTTTAAGTTATGGCGAACTGCGTTTGCACCCGAAATGGGATCCGCTGCGAGGAGACCCTCGATTTGAGGCAATCATCGCTTCGCTGGCACCCAAAAGCTGATGGCTGTCACCGAAAGGAGTGTTGTTCCAAGTTGCACCACGCTAAGATTGCCGCATGGCGAGCGAATCGCATCCTTGTTCAGACGAAATCCACATTGAGGAACTCGAGGTTTTCACGCGCGTTGGGGTTCCGGACCAAGAACGGGCGAATCCGCAAGGATTAACCATTAGCATTTCGTTCTGGCCAATCGAAAAGATGGGCGAGGTCGCGGACGACATCGAACGCACAGTGAATTACTCAGCAGTGGCCGAAGAAACGAAGAGTTTTGTTGGCGACCAATCGCTAAATCTCATCGAAACTCTTGCCGATCGCCTCGCTATTCATTTGCTGAAAACTTTTCCGATACGGAAAGTAACGATCGAGGTACGAAAATTTCCATTGCCGGATGCGAAGTACGTCTCTGCCACCTTGACGCGCAGCGCCTCAGTCGGTTGACGAAGCGAAACGATACAAACGCTGCCTTGCGCAGATGGTGCGGCGCTACGGCCAATGCACATCGCAGGATTAAATGCGCAATCTGGAGCGAGCGAGTAAACGCCGCTACACCGTTTGCCGCTAAGGAGACCGGCCACTACACTTTGGCCGTGAAAAAGCAGGCCTGGAAAATTATTTCCACCGAACGGCACTTCGCGAATGCGCACGTCGACCTAGTGACAGAACAAGTGCAAACACCTGCGCTCGGCGAGCCGCATGCATGGACAATTGTTCACCGGAAAGCTGCGGTCGTGATCGCGCCGATGACCGACCAGGGCGAGATCGTTCTCATTCGTCAGGAACGCATCCCAATTCGGGAAACAATCTGGGAAATGCCCTCCGGTCAGATCGACCATCCCTTAACCGGGACAGCTGAGCCCGGTCATACGTCTGAAACAATCGAACAAGTCGCCCTGCGCGAGCTCCGAGAAGAAGCCGGTTATGAGGTGGCAAAAAACGGCGATCTAATCCGGCTCGGCCATTATTTTACTTCTCCAGGTTTTACAGATGAGTGCTGCTATTTTTTTCTGGCGCGTCCCGTTCAGCCATGCAAAGAAGGTCCGGATCGCGATGAAGGTGAGTCGATTGTCGACTGTCGCCCATTCAAGATTTCCGAAATTCGGCGCATGATCGCGGAGAACGAAATTCGTGACGCCAATACGTTAAGTCTGTCAGCGCGCCTTTGGGCGCGCGGCATTATGTCCAGTAAAAGCGCTTAATTCTGGATCCGGGACCGTACCAAAAGCCACGCGGGAGGGCCGGCACGAGCATTTGCGCTTTTCAGCTTTGTTTCCACATTCGACACTCGGATTCCGGATTTTGACCTATGGCGCTGCGAGACATCTTCAAATTTCGCGAATTGCCGGAGAGCGAAACCTCCAAACCGTTTCTCGAGCATCTGGAGGATCTGCGTTGGATGATCGTCAAAATGGCCATCGCCCTCGGGACTACGATGATTGTTTGTTTTGCGTTTCGTTCGACGCTCGTCCACATCCTGCAGGCGCCCCTCCGCGATGTCGGGTCGCAAATCGGCACACTTAAAGCCCTTGGCATCACAGATTCGATCGTCATTTCATTTCATCTCGCGTTTTATGCCGGTATCGTTATTTGCTTCCCACTGCTCCTCTATTTTCTCGCAGAATTTGTTTTGCCTGCACTTACCGCGGTGGAGAAACGCTTTTTGATTCCGGCGATCGTCGCCAGTTTCGCCCTCTTTCTGGTCGGTGTGCTGGTCTGCTATTTTTTGTTGCTGCCGAAAACGATTCTCTTTTTCTTTCGCGACACCGAGTCGCTCGGCTGGGCGCCGACGTGGACTGTGCAACAGTACTACTCCTTCGTGACGCGATTTACGATCGGCTTCGGGCTGGCGTTCGAATTGCCAGTAGTCGTGTTGGCGCTGGTCCGATTTGGATTAATTACCTATCGACTCATGGCGCGCACTCGCCCATACGCCGTCGTGCTGATCTTTATTCTGGCGACCATCATCACGCCGACGCCGGACATTCTTACCTTGATCGCTCTGGCGCTCCCGATGTGTCTGCTATACGAAAGCTGCATCTGGATTGCATGGCTGATGGAGCGGCGCGCAGCGAAACGGATTTCGGGTTAATCGCGTGCATCATCCCACTTACGATTTGCTCTTTAGCGGGTTTGCGTTCGTACTGGGCGCGGCGGTCGGATCGTTTTTGAACGTCTGTATTTATCGGTGGCCGGTTGATCTTTCGATTAATAAGCCGCGTCGGTCTTTTTGCCCGAACTGCAAGCAGCCGATTCCCTGGCATCAGAATCTGCCTTTACTGAGTTGGCTGGTCCTTAGCGGCAGATGCGCGAATTGCGGCGCAAAGATCGCGTTCCGCTATTTCGTCGTGGAACTCGTCACCGCGCTTCTTTTCCTTGCCATCTGGCGGGGCTTTCCGTGGCAGGTGGCGGTCGCGTACTGGATTTTTGTTTCGTTTTTGATCGTCGGGACATTCATCGATTTTGAGCATTTCATTATTCCAGACCGCGTAACAATCGGCGGAACGATCGTGGGCGTTGTTTGCAGCGTACTTGTACCCACTTTGATGGAAACGGATTCGCGGCTTGCAGCCGGTATTCGCGCGACACTGGCCGCTGCACTTGGGTACGTGATTCTTTGGATCGTTTTAGAAGCGGGCAAAATCGCTTTTGGCAGGAAACGGATCCAGTTCGACGCGCCGACGCCGTTCATGTGGACGAAGCGCGGCGACGATGCCGACTTCGTCGTCGGCAATGAGGAAAGTCTCTGGAGCGAATATTTTGCCCGTGAAAAAGATCGGTTGCTTTTGCAGTGCGACCAGGCCCGCATCGACCATCGCGAATATGGGAACGTGACGCTCGCGTTTCGCTACGATCGCGTCACTGCCGATGGCCAGCTGCTGATGCTCGATGACGTGACGCATATTTCCGGCGTCACCCGCGAGCTGGTCATCCCGCGTGAGGCCATGGGCCGGGGTGACCTGAAATTTCTCGCCGCGATCGGTGCATTTCTCGGCTGGCGCGCGGTGTTGTTCAGCCTTTTTGCTGGATCGCTTCTCGGTTCCGTGATCGGACTGGTAACGCTTGTTGTGGGCAAACCGGTTTGGTCAGCGAAACTACCGTTCGGCCCATATCTCGCATTCGGCGCGCTGACCTGGATGTTTTTTGGTGAGACTCTTCTGCTCTGGTACGAAACGCTGATTAGTCCGTAAGATACTTCATCGCGGCTTTTAGCGCGATCAAGCGATGCCTAGACCTTTGGAGGACTAAGAAAATCGCGAGACCGCGGAAGAGCCCGCGCCGGTTGAAGCAGTCGCGGCAGAAACCTGACTTTGAACCGCTGCTGATTCCTGCTGCGCGGGAATGACCGGCCGCCTCAGCATCAATGCAAGATTGATTAATTCGCATTTCCACCAGCGCCGCAGCCCGCGAAAAATCTGTTTGCGCAGCCGGAAATCCGGAACGAACCCGTCGTAGAGCTCGCGCCAACCGGCGTTTCTCCTTCCGTAATAGCCAGTCACCCATCTGCGGTTCGCTAAAGCTTTCAGCCGCCGATTGTAGAAACTCATTATTTTTCGCACCAGATTCCCCGCGACGCCGGTGAAAGGAAGATTGAGAAACTCGTGTTCGGCGTCGCGATATACCGCTTGCACCAGGCCAATGTAGTAACTGCTCACATCGAGAAGCAGTGCAGTCGACATAAGCTCCGCGTCGCCCATGTAATAGTATTTATCCTTATACAAACTTTCGAACCACGAGCGGTAACTGGCGGGATACTGCTGATTGTAATGACCAAGCTGCTCCGCAACATCTTCGCCCGCCAGACTGCGCGCCAGTAAATCCGCCACGTAATAGGAAGTGTAAGAACAAAAATCGAGACCGGGACTGTAAAGAGGATCGATGAATCCAGCGGCATCTCCCACCATGGCCCAACCGTCACCGCAAACTTTTTCGCTGTGATACGGAAGCATCGACAGCGCGTGCACGTCGCCTTCGATTACTTTCGCGGAGTCGAATATTTCGCGACCAACCGGATTGCCGAGAATGTGCGCATGCAGTCGTTGACCCAGGCTTGGTCCCTCTGGAAGTCTGAAAATCCGGCTATCATAAACGATTCCGGCGCTGACATCGCCGCCTTGTAACGGAATAACCCAGACCCACCAACCGCGCCCGAAAAGGTGGTTCGTAGCCCACTCGCGGGCAGTGCGACACTGGTTCGCGTAATCGGGAAATCGTTCGCGCCACTCGTAGCTGTCCCACTCCCTGACGCCGGTGAACCGCGCCCATACTGAGTTGATGGGGTGATCGGCGTTGGGGCGAAAATATCCAAGCTTTCGAGCGAACATCGCGGCGCGGCCTGTAGCATCGATGATCCAGCGGCAAGTAACGGTGCGCCCCTCGCCATCGACCACCGCGTTTACTCTTTGTCCATTCCCATTCTTTAATTCAAAGCCCGCGACTTTCGCCGGACGCCACAGGTCGCAGCCCGCATTCGTTGCGAGGTCGAGCATGTGCGAATCCAGCTTGGCGCGATCCACTTGAAAACCGGGCAACCGGCTCTGATAACGCGTGCCGACCTCAACGCAATCGTCGAAACGTTGGTCCGCCCCATTGGAAAACCAGAGCCGCAATCCGTGTTTTGCCAACTGATGATGGCCAAGATAATGCGCCAGACCCAAAATGCGCGTCATGTAACAACTGCTGACTTCGGTCGTCGATTCCCCGACCTTGCGATCGAATGCTGTTGTCTTTTCAATGATGAGGACACGCGCTTCGGGGCGTTTGCGTTTTAGCATGAGAGCTGTCGCGGCGCCCGAAAATGCTCCTCCCACAATCACAACGTCGTAATCGAAATCCATTGCTCCGAAAGACAATGCGCTCCGCGTTGCTCAAACGCAATTACATCAAGATGCTGCCCGGCGTAATTTTCCCAAAAAGTGATGCGCTTGCGAAAGTAGACTGCGTCATTCACGCTTGGAATTCACGCAACATGATCTTTACCAATGCGCGTTTGATTTTTCCCGACGGAATTCGTGATGGACTTGAAGTTGTCGTGAGGGAAGGAAAGATCGCCGGGATCCGTGAGCGAACCCGTACGCGAGGAGATAAGATTGTCGATCTCAACGGACATTACCTCGTCCCCGGGTTCATCGACCTCCATGTGCACGGGGCGCTTGGTCGCGACACGATGGATGCATCCGCCGAAGCGTTCCGGACGATCTGCGATTTCCACACCACCGGCGGCACCACCTCACTTCTACTTACCACAGCAACAGCGTCGCTGGACAAATTGGTGGAAGTGTTGACCGCGATTCGAGAATGTCGATCGAACTTGAGTGCCATTGCCGGTGTTCATGTGGAAGGTCCGTTTATCTCAAAATTGAAACGCGGGGCGCAACGTGCGGAGTTCATTCAGGATCCGTCACCGGCGGCAGTACAACAATTGCTTGAGCAGGCGGACGTAATCAAGCGCGTCACCATCGCGCCCGAACTGCCTGGAGCACTCGAGGCGATCGAAGCTTTTCACGGCCAGGGAATCAGCGTGAGCGGCGGACATAGTGATGCCTGGGACGCGGACGCCATGGCGGCGTTCGATCGCGGTATGCGCAGTGTGACCCACACGTTCAACTGCATGTCGAGCGCGCGCCGTCGCGGCGTTTATCGCGTTGGAGGTTTGCTGGAGTTCGCCTTAAGCGAGCCCCGGATCAGTTGCGAACTCATCGCCGACGCTAATCATGTTTCGCCGACCTTAATGAAAATGTTGTATCGCGCCAAAGGTGCAGGCGGAATTTGTCTGGTGACCGATGCCACGGCGGGCGCCGGATTACCGAATGGAGCGAGTTTTTCGCTCTTCGAACAGTCTTGCATCGTGGAAGGCGGAGTCTGTTTGCTTGCTGACCGTTCAGCGCTTGCCGGGAGCGCCGCACGCATGATCGATCTCGTACGGACCATGGTGCTGGAGGTCAATGTTCCACTGCACGAAGCCGTAATGATGGCGACGGAGAACCCGGCACGTTCTCTCGGCCTTGAAACCAAGGGTCGCCTTGCTATCGACGCTGATGCTGATTTCGTGGTTCTTTCGCCAGAAATAAAAGCGATGCAAACTTTCGTCGCGGGCCGAAAAGTCTGGTCTCATTAACACCGTGGCTTCAGCCCGGTGCTGCGCAATCGACATGAAGTTCAGCCGTTTCAACGGCTTCCGCTCTCCGGAAAAACCGTTGAAACGGTTGGACGTTCTTGGGCACTTCTCTAGACCGGGCTGGAGCCGCGGTATTAATGATCTACAGCGACAACAAGAATTCGGCGATATCCAGAGATGCACGCGGCCGGCTTAGTTTACTGATGTTCCCGGCCCATTCGCTCCATATTCTCGCGTCGTCATCAAACGCACGCTGCACCTGTGCGACAACGTCTGGTGATGAGTGGGCGATCACACCTGAATTCGTTTCGACGATCAGCCGCGCGTTACCTTCCTCCTGACCAGCTACGACGTGGTTGATGATCATTGGACATCTTGCGGCAATCGTTTCCTGCACCGTTGCACCACCGGCTTTTCCGATAAGCACATGGTTTTCGTGCATAATCCGGGGAAGTTCGTCGGTCCAACCAATGATCTTGATTGGGCGAGAATCAGCGGCTGATTCGATTGCCGCCCGAAGTTCATCATTGCGGCCAATCGTCACGGTAAGATTCAAATCAAGTTTCGCCAGCATACCTACCAGTTCCGGAGCATGACGCTTGGCCGCATTAATCATGTACAAAACCCGCCGACCGGCATTGCTGGAAGGCGATGGGCGATCTTCAGCGAGATCTGCAAACTTCGGACTCACAGGAAAACCGAATGTCTTGATTTTTTCCGGCGCTACGCCGCCACTCCGCAGCACGTTTGCGCTCTGGTCGTTGGCAACGAAGAAATAATCGGCAGCGCAGCGATACCATGCTGCGTTGATGGTGATCGAATCGGTGATCACGACGACGTTTTTGCAATCGGAAAACTTTCCTGGATTTTCGATAAGGATTCGTCGAAGCACGTTGGAATACGCCGGAAACGTGCAAACCACCACATTGGGACGAAAGCGGTCGAGCAATGCCGCGAAATGACTTTTCAATCGAACCAGTCGCGCGAACTCCTGATCGAAATCCTGTTTGCGATCGAACCATCGGTAAACCGGACCCCAAACAGGAGACGCGAAATTGAGCAGCGTCAGGTAAGCCCTCCGGATGAATTCGTTCAAGGGCCCATAGACTTCGGCCAGCAGATCGCGCAATTCGACCTCGCTCCGATCCGGCGCGACACGGGCAAGACCGGCACGCACTCCCCTGGCCGCGCTGTTGTGGCCTTCTCCGAAACTGGCAGTCAGAATCAAAATTCTCTTCTTCACTGGTCGTTAGGTGGGACACCGCATACGATCAACGGCCGAAGCAAACGGAAGTCACTCGGGGAACCATTCGGACTTTAATGGATATTTGTGGCCGGCAAAGTAAACTCCTCCGGAGATGAAATATCTCAGATTCATTTGGCGCGTAGGACACCGGTTGGTGTGGGAAACCGCCATGGATAATACGACGGGTCTGGCCGCTCAGATGGCCTACCTGCTTCTTTTCGCGCTGGCTCCCGGCACACTCTTTTTTTGGCATTTGCTGGGCTTGTTCGGCACCGATCCCACCAAACTGCACCGGATGTTCGTTCTTTTGCAAAGCTTCATGCCGCCGGACCAGAAAGTACAGGATATTTTAGACTCGGCCATGGCCAGTGTTGTCGTGACGGGCACAAGCGGACTGTTGGCGAACGCCGGCATCATCCTGGGGATTTATTTCGGGACTATTTTCATCGCCACGGTTTCACGGGCGCTGAGCCAGATGCATGGAGTCCGCGAAGACCGCCATTGGTGGTCCAAATACATCATCTCCTTTTTCATGCTCTTTTGGTTCGGAATCGTAATAGTGTTTAGTTTTAACGCCGTTGTTTTCGGAGAAAAGCTGGCCGGCGTTGCAGAGGTGAGCTGGCAACTCTCATTTCCGTTGCAGGCATGGATCGCCAGATTGAATCTGCCGCTGACCGCCATCGCACTGGTTGGGCTGGCTCTTGCGCTTTATCTGTTCACGCCAGAGAACTATTTGACTGTCCGTCAGGCGCTGCCCGGCGCAATTTTCTTCGCGGTCGGCTGGATCATAGCAACGAAACTTTTTCAGCTCTACGTTACAAGGTACGATCGTTATAACCCCACTTATCTCGCGTTGGCGTCCATCATCGTGCTGCTCACCTGGATGTACCTGACTTGTCTTCTGCTGCTTTTGGGAGGCAAATTGAACGCCATCATCCGGCGCGAACGCGAAAAAACGCACACAGTTGGGCCTGTCGCGCCTGAGCCTGTCGCGACGACTTAAAGCAGTTCCAAAAATCAGAATGGCTACCGAAGCATCGTGAATTCTGGATCTTTTGCCTTGAACTTTGGTAACTTTTTTCACAAATCACTGCTGTAAGCGTCGACTCGCGAAACCGTTCGGAGTTGATCGCATCGCGCGCTCTGTTACTTTCCATCGCAGTGGCGCGCTTTCGCATTTGGCTCGTAACTGTCGTCGCGTTTGGCGCAATAATCGCCGGTATCCTTCGCGCGGAAGCCGATAAACAACGGCATCGCGATCAATCCGAGGAAACCGAGCCTCGTGCCCGGTCGTCTCCCAAACCAAAGAAATCTCCGACGCCGAGGGCCAAAGCAAAATCGGAAGCTCAGAAATCAGCGAAAAAAAATCGATCTTCCGCGGCCAGGCGGCACCACACCCCAACACCGAAATCGAAAACAGGGAAAAAGAAATCTCGAGGAAAACAAACATCCGGCAAGGCGAAGAAAACTGCGAAATCCAAGTCAACGCGAGAGGAAGAGGAAACGCCAAAGCCGCACAAAACGCCTTTACCACACGCAGAACAGGAACGCGCCGAATCAGAAAGCGCGGTCGCGCGGCCGCGAGCCGTCACCGCGGCAACCCCGGCGCCTGCACCACAGTCGAGGGCTTCGCGTACAGGTTCAGCTGGTGGGCAATCTCAGGTTTTGATCGAAAAGTCCGGCGTCGAGGAGGACCAGGGCTTCGAGCCTCCGCCATCGCCGCCGCCTCGGCGAGGTTTCTGGCCCTGGAGTCGCCCGGTCAGCTACCGTTACCTAACGAGTTCAGTGATCGATGCCATCCGGCGCGCGCCGGTGAAACGGCGTCGGTGGCAGTTCATTGTCGTGCACAACAGCGGCACACGACAAGGCAATGCGCGCGTCTTCGACTATTACCACAGGCATGTTCGGCGGATGCAGAATGGCCTTGCTTATCATTTCGTGATCGGCAACGGCACTTCAACCGGGAACGGCCAGATTGAAGTCGGCGATCGCTGGCGGCGTCAGATCAACGGCGGCCACGTGCACAGCGATTACCTGAACAATATCTCGCTCGGCATTTGTCTGGTGGGCGATTTCAATCGGGACCAGCCCACGCGCGCGCAGCTCGACGCGTGCGAGGAATTGATCCGCTATTTGCGACAGCGCTGCGGCGGAACCGGCAGAGGCGCCATTCCTGTGAAGCCACATCGCGAGATGAATCCGCCGCGCTGGCCGACGGATTGCCCGGGCGACGACTTCCCATACTCGTGGTTTCGCAGATTCTGACAGAGCGGTTGGGACCGGTCTTCCAGTAAACGAATTTGCGCATGGTGCGGCGCGGATACGCTATGCTATGCCGAGCGGTTTACTGGAGTTTTGCGAGCGCACGCGTTCTGTGCCTTGCGAGCGTTTCGAATCCGAGACGCGATCGTGGAATGGTTAAAACAGCACAATTCTGCGCAACCCGGCGCGAATCCGAAATGGCCAGATACCTGGTCGACCCATCCCCCGTCACGCGCGAAGCCAGGGAGCACTTTCCTGACGGCAAGTTGGTTGAATAGGTTCCATCACGCCGGGCGCACCATCGGGATAATCGGTGGCGAACTCGGTGTTTGAATCCGGCCAATTGCCTTGAATCCAAATCGCTCATAAAGCGGAGAGTTGCGCGGAGTCGTGGATTCGAGATACGCCGGAACTCGTTCACGGTCGCAACGCGCGAGCGCGCGACTCAATAGCGCCGAGCCAAGACCCCGGTTTTGGGCACTAGGATCAACCCCGATCAATGGCAAATACCAGTGCGGATGGCCAGGATGAAAGTGTCCCATCTGTTCCAACAGGTTGAAAACTTCAGGCAGCTTTCCTTTATCCACGCTTTGCTCCAACACATTGCCCACCGCTGCCTCGTCAGGTTGAGTACGCGGCGCAAACCAAAGGGCTACGCCGCAAAAGTCGGCAATGCAATCGGCCGTGCTGTCAGAAAATGCCTTCCCGCCGAAGGCCCGCACGAATTGTGGAAAGTACTCGAGGTATTGTTCAGCGTCGGGATACAACCAGCGCGCGGCCGGATCAGCGGCGAACGCCGTGACCAGTGTAGACACCGCACGGGCTTCGTCGGAGCCGGTCGGGGTGACGATCTTTGGTTCGGTCGCGGTTCTCGTTCCGAATGGGTTACTTTGGACTGTTTTTGTGTTCATGGTTATCGGCCGAATTAGCGAGGGACGACTGCCGTACGTTTTGATATCCTAAAACGACTCGGGTTGGTGAGGCTGTGATTGAGCAACGGGTGCCGCCGCACCTGTTCTCTGCGTTCGCGACGGCGGCGGACTACAGAGGCGATGACGGAGGCGGTTAAGATTGACGCAACGGCAAGCAGCGCCGGCAGGGTGTCAATTGTCCATGCCGTGTGCGCGAGCAGCATCTTGACCCCAACAAACGCCAGCACCCCGCCTAAACCTAACTTGAGATAATAAAATTGGGCCAATGCTCCCGCCAGCACGAAGTAAAGAGAGCGCAGGCCGAGGATCGCGAAGACATTAGAAGTGTAAACAATAAATGGATCGAGTGTGACCGCAAAGATGGCAGGGATGGAATCGGTGGCGAACATCAGGTCTGTAGCCTCTATGCATACGAGCACCACCAATAACGGCGTTGCCAGCCAGCGTCCTCGCTCGCGTACCACAAAGTTGTCCCCTTTGTAGGCGCGGGTCACCGGCACCAATTTACGAAAGCAGCGCACGACCGGATTATGCTCGGGGTGGATCCGTTCACTCTGGCGGAACGCCATTTTGATTCCGGTGAAAATAAGAAAAACGCCAAAGAAATAGAGCACCCAGTTGAATCGGCTGATCAGCGCCACGCCTGCGCCAATCATCGCCAGTCGCATGATTAAGGCTCCCAGGATGCCCCAGAAGAGAACCTTGTGCTGCCACGCTGGAGGCACAGCGAAGTACGAGAAAATTAGTGCGAAGACAAAGACGTTATCCAGGCTAAGCGACTTCTCGATGACGTAGCCGGTGAAAAACTCAAGCCCCTTAGCCGCGCCGGCGAAATGCCAGACGCCAAGATTAAAAAGCAACGCCAGGGTGATCCATGTTGCGGTCCAACCAAATGCCTCCTTGAAGGAAACCACATGCGCCTTGCGGTGGAACGTGCCCAGGTCCAATGCCAGCATCGCCAGAATGAACAACGCGAATCCAACCCATAGCCAGACTGAACCGATCATGCGGCATGTTTCATCTGGGAGTGATCTGAGCGGGCCGTGGCCGGTTCAAGATGGCCTGGATCGGCTGCGGCAGTTAACGAGCCAATGTTACCTGACGATGTGCGAGCCGCTTGGTGCGGATGCATCAATTTGATCTTTTTGATTCGCGTCCCGGCAATTTCTTCGACTCGCAATTCCCAGCCGTCTATGGTGAAGAGATCCCCGGGCCGGGCAAACCGACCCAATTTTTGAATGATCAATCCCGACAGGGTGGATGGACCCGCGATTTCATTCAGTGGTCGACCAATCACCTCGCCGAACTCGCGCGCGCGCAACGAACCGCTGATTTCCCAAGTCTCTTTTCCCGTTCGCCTCATGCGTGGTTCCTCATGACGAAACTCATCCTCGATTGGACCAACCAGTTCCTCCAATACGTTTTCTAAAGTGAGCAGCCCGAGGGTATGGCCGAATTCGTCTACCACGAGTGCCAAATGCAACTTGCACTGGAGAAAAAGGCTGAGGACTCTTTCCAAGCGCGCCCGTTCCGGGACGAAAATGATCTTGCGCGCTATCGCCTTCAGATCGCGTCCGCGTTTGGCCTTGTGCTGCAAGTCCAGCAAATCCTTGACGTGTACGACGCCGAGCGTTTTATCCAAATCGGCTTCTTCGCACAGCGGATAACGCGAGTAACGGGCCTCGCAGGTCAGCGCCACGCACTCTTCGATCGTGTCTTCGGTATTCAAGGCAACGATTTCGTGGCGCGGCGTCATCACGTCCCGCACGTGGTGCTGCCGCAAAGCGAAGGCGTTTAATGCGATGTCTTTTCCCAGCGTCGGCCCCTTCGCGTAGCGTCGCGACTGGCCCAGGATCAAGCGGATCTCCTCTTCGGAATGGGCCAAGTCGGACTCGCCGGCAGGCCGAATTCCAAAACGCCGCAGCAACCAGAATGCAGCATGGTTGAGCAACCAAATGGCCGGATAAAAGAGCTTGTAGAACCACTGCAAAGGTTGCGCCACCCATAAGGACGTCGGCAGGGGCCTCTGAATCGCCAGCGATTTGGGCGCGAGTTCGCCCACCACGATGTGCAGAAAGGTTATGATCGTAAATCCAACCGCGAAAGCGAGCCAGTCGGCTTGGGAGGGCGCGATGTCAAAGTACCTTATCATGGGTGCCAGGAGAGTAGCGAACACCGTTTACCCACCCACCCCAGGCCCAGGCTCGCGAGAGTGATACCAAGTTGTGTCGCGCTTAGGGCCGCGTCGAGATTATGCACGATCCGATGCGCCACCCTGGCACGTCTGTAACCCGTTGAGATAAGAGTTTCGAGTTGCGTGTCGCGGACTTTGACGAGCGCAAAACTCTGCAGCAACGAAAAAGCCATTGAGCAGCACCAGCAGCGGCACGGATGCGAGTTTCAGGACCGTGGTCCACAAATCAGGGTTGGTCATCCGTGTCGCCTCGAGTCAGTTTTCAATTCACGGCTCGCGGGGAAGGATCTGAATTTCCTTGTTCAGTTCTTGCTCGGCATTTAGCCAGTCTTCAAGCTCGTGCCCGGCTTCTCCGCCTCTCGCCTGATAGAATTCATAAGCCCGGAGCGCGATTTTTTCCTGATTGGAATGGCCTTCAGCCGATGATTGAATGTCGAGCTTTCCGTGTTTCATGTTCTTGCCCTTTCGTTGTATCGATTGCTGCTTGTTGGGACGCCTGGACGCCCACTCGAGAAAATTCCTGCTGTGCCGCACCACCGACGCGGAAACTCCCTGCCCGCTATTGTGGTTTGGAATCAGGTCGCGGGCCTTGCGCAGCCAGAGTCGCGCCCAAGTGAATTCCGCAGCGAGAATCGCTAGTCCAAGTGGGATCACGATGAAAGCTGGACCTGGCAATACCAGTAATGCGATTCCCAACAACAGAACTGTGCCGCCGACTGTAACGACTACTAGGCGTTTGATCGTCTTGAGCGAAATCATGAACATGGGTCGTTGCGGCGCAGACCTGATAGGCGGGAGTTGTTTGGCTTTGCGCTGTTGAATTTGTCGGCGCAGAGCAGCTCTGGCCCTGAGCCAGGCCACTGCCAGGGTGTGATCGCGCGCTTCGGCATGGATGTCCGGTCCGGGTACGGCCAGTGAGACAAACGCGCGGAAGGCCGGCGCGCCATCCCAGCGATGTTCCAGCACTACTGTCGCTCCGCTAATCGGAAGGAGACGCTGCAATTGTTCCAGCGATTCTCTAAGCCAATTCCGCGCCTTGGCAGTGATGTTAACGCTGCGAATGTGAAACTGAACGTTCATGAGATGTGGGTGAGTTGAAGCGGCTCATCTGGTGATTCTTTACTTGGCCAGAGCTGATGTGCCTTCCGGCTTCCGGACTTACCGGCCATGGGAGATCGATGTCGGCAACCCATGCAGGGCGATTGAAGCCCCAGACCCTTTCGGGCGTCGGCCGTGGTCGCGCACCGTCCAAGGCTGGCGCGTTCCCACCGGTAACTGCGCCGGCGCTAAACGACAAGGCACCGAAAGATTTGAAGACTTTCCCGTCTGCTCTGGCTTTCCTTCCTCGCTCCAACCCGCTCATGGGGTTAGCGTCCGACCGGAAGACGAATTAGGCTAATACGATTTCTCGATGAGATTCTTAGGTTTAAGTGAAAGGACGCCCGCGTCGCTCCACCTAACAAGTCGCACATGGACGCACATCTTGCGTTGCTCCCGTGAACTCGCGTCCCGGGCTGTCTGGTCGAACACCAGCGCATCAAATCGCTGCTTCTCCGCAAATCAATCACGCGTCTTTCGTAACTGTTGCACCCGGAGAGCATTGGTCCTCGCCATCGCGCTGGGCACGGCTCCGCATTCTCTAAGCACACGTTCGGCTTTCCCGGGTTGCTCCGCGCAAAACCAGCGTGTGTACTCGCCAATTTCACTAGTCCATCTCCGTGACGGAGTGTTTCGGTTGGCGCAGCTTCTTGTCAGTACGACGATCTGTACGCTGAATTTTGAAACCCGAGACGCTTTTCCGGCTTCGTTGGTGGGGGCGCAGCATCTCTGGGTAACCAAGTTTGCGCCAGTAACGTTGGACGAGAAGGGGCGTCGAAGAATCTAAAATTGTTCCGTCTCTTGTCCCTTCGCCTGCTAGCTTCAGCACTTTTTTCATGGAGCTAGCCTCCGGGCATTGCTGGATTAGGCTAATACGATTTTTCGATTACATCCTTAGATTTAAACGAATGAACTGACAAACGCTCACGTGTAGCCCCAGGTCGGCTTCAAACCAGGGCGGCAGCCTGAGTGAAGCTGGACGTCAGCAGATTGCCGATACCCCTCCGATTCAGTGAGATGGCGCTTTGTCAAAGATTGCGCAAAATCCGTCCTTGAAGAAGCGAAGCCGCCAACCGTGGCCTCTCGCGAACGAGGCAACTTCGGCTTCACGGTTCCTGCCATTGCACGGCCATACACGAGTCAACTCTGGCTCGTATACCCCGTACTGCTTGGCCTTTCTCAATTCCCTTCTAATCCGGGTCGCGAGTGTTTTCATGCTGGCATTTTCCCTGAGCTGTCGGATGAAACTAATACGATTTCTCGATTGGATTGTTAGGTTTAAGCGAAAGGAACGGCGAACAGCATGGAATTCTTGAACTATCATCATTTGCGTTACTTCTGGGTGGTCGCTAAGGAAGGCGGTCTCACCAAAGCCGCAGCCAAACTCCACGTGTCGCAGCCGACCATTAGCGCGCAGATTCAGGCGCTTGAAGGCGTCCTGGGTGAAAAACTTTTTCGTCGCGCCGGTCGCAATCTCCGGCTGACTGACGTTGGCCAACACGTGTTGAGTTTTGCCGAAGAGATTTTTTCGATCGGCCAGGATTTGTTGAACTCGGTGAAGCAACGTCCCACGTCTCGACCGCTGCGCCTCCACCTTGGAGTGGCCGACGCGCTGCCGAAACTCGTTACGTACCGGATTATCGAACCAATTTTCAAGCTGGACCAGCCGGTCCAGGTTTCCTGCTGGGAAACCAAGGTCTTCGACATGCTCGTGGAACTCGCGGCATATCGGCTCGATGTTGTGCTCGCGGACGAACCGGCTTCCAGCGGTGTGAATGCTAAAATCTTTAATCATTTATTGGGTGAATGCGGCGTGACATTTCTGGCAGAGATGAAGCTGGCCAGGAAGCTTCGGCCCCGTTTCCCAAAATCGCTTGATGGCGCGCCAGCGTTGCTGCCGATGGCCAACACAGGAATGCGCCGATCAATCGAGAAGTGGTTTCACACCAGGAACATCCGGCCGCGTCTCATCAGCGAGTGCGAGGATCCGGCGATGCTTCATGTCCTGGGTTTCCACGGATTGGGTTTCATGCCCGTGGCCACACTCGTGGCGCAGGAAGCCGCTGCCCGGTTTGGGTTCGGCGTCATTGGACGAACCGAAGCGTGCCGCCAGCGCTTTTACGCGATCACACCCGAACGGAAAATGACGCATCCAGCCGTGACAGCGATCACTTCGGATGCACGCGCTCGCTTATTCGTAAAACGAGGTGACCGGGCGGCTAACTTTGCTCGGAATTAGACCAGCAAGTGAACATCACTTCCGCGTTGCGACGATCAGGTTCGCTTCCTTGTAATTCCATCGGTAACCGAATCCGAACTCCAGCGGCGGCGGATTCCTCTGCTCGAATAGTTCGTGGAGATGAGCCTGGTCATGTTGCTTGAAGACATCGATGGGACCGAGATAGACACCGAACAAACGGAGGTTCCACTTGTTAGGGTCAAAGTAATCCAGTGGAATGCCTGAATCGTCCTGCACGATCATATTGCTGTGATCGAGAATGAAATTTCGGATCGTGGCGAAACCGTTTTCGAACAGCAGATACGACGGTGATTTGAGCATACTCGCACCAGTGCCGAGACGTTGGCAAAATTTCAAGAAGCCAGGACTGGCCTTGATTCCGCCATCGGATATATCCGTGGTGAAATAGTACACGGTTTGTGCGTTGCCCGACTGGTTGTCCGTATATCGAATTCGCACACCGTTGGTGCCGCTGCCTTTCTTGTCCGGCGCGGCTTCCTCAAATACGCCACTGCTATTCAGCGAGCCGAACGTGACGTTCGCGATCGATTTATTCGCGCGAGCCAGGTAAGTATAGAGAATCGGCAGCACGCCATTCAGGTTTTGCTCGTGCAGATCAACCTTCATGTCCTTGGTGATGAAGTAGGTTGTGCTGAGCGACGACTTCATTGCGTTTTCAAGATTGCCCAGTGCGCCGGACAAATTCGCGATGCGCAACGGATCCGGCGGCGGACCGAGCTCTTCTTTCCCGCAAAGTACGTACACCGCAGCATTGGGGAAAAGTTGGTCGACGTACAAAAAATCGGGCCCACTGAACATGTAAAACGCGACGGGAATTGGTTGAAGTGATTCTGGAAGAAACGTCTGTTGCCAGGCGTGCAATTTATCCAGCTGTCTAATATTGAGTTTTGAGAATTGCTCCTCAAAAAATGTCGCGTGCGCCTGCCACGCCGGATCGCGCATCAGTGGCGCGAGTGGCGAATTCTCCGGCACCGGCATCCCTGCTAGAAAACGGGCGATATCGTTTGGGCCGGCGTTCACTGGAATCGCACGCGGCGGGATTTCAGAATTGTCCTGCGCGAAAACCGAGACCGCGATTACAAGACTAAGAACGATCGAGAGAGCCATGGAATTTGTTTTCATCGAGAATGAGCGAGGCGTTTCCGCGTACAAAAATAAAGGACCAGGCCCAATAGCGCCGTCCCCAGACCTGCAAGCGATTCCACAGTGTGCGAGCGTAACAAATAAAACATCATCCAAACTGTGATCACGCAGAAAAGAACAGGAGGAAGCGGATAAAGCCACACGCGGTACGGCCGCGTAAGTTCGGGACGCGTGAAACGGAGCACGATCACACCCAGAACAGCTAGCAACGAGCAGAGCAGCAAACTGAATTGAGTGTAGCGCACGACGTCCTGGAAGCTTCGCGTGAGCAAAAGTAAATTCACGATGAGCGTTTGCAGCAGAATGGCGTTTGTGGGGATGCCGTCTTTCCTCTTCCGGCCAAGCAGTCGTAAAAGCCAATGGTCTTCGCCCATCGACATTGTAACTCGCGGCCCGATCCAAGTCATCGAACTGATAGCAGACACGAGGCCGAGACAGATCACGGCACCTGCCAGTCGGCCGCCTTTGTCCCCAAAAATGTGCTTGCCTGCGACCAACGCGATGTCGAGCTGGCCTTTTAATTCGGGAACAGGCGTACTGATCAGGAAGACGGCATTGAGCAACACGTAAATCGCTATCACCAGTCCCGTGCCGGCAAGCAGCGAGCGCGGGACATTTTTCTCGGGGTGCTTGATTTCGCCGGAGATATAAGCTGCCGCATTCCAACCGGAGTACGAATACATCACATATACCAGGGCGACGGCGAACCCGCCGCTCACCATCGACGTCAAATCGTTACGGGCGGGCAAAAAACTAATTGGTTGTTTCGATGGAAGGAATAATCCCGCTCCGATCAGCGCAGCGATCAGGAGCAGTTTCACCAACGTCGAAACGTTGTGAAAGGCGCTGCCGACTCGGAGATTTCCCAGATGAAACGGGGTGACGAGCCACACAACGACAAACGACAGAACAACCGGCGAACCTAATCCAAAAACCCCGACAAAATATTCACCGAATGCCATCGCTGCGAGCGCAACGGGGGCGGCAAACCCAACCGTGGCGGACACGAATCCCGCCATGAACCCAAGACCGGGATGATAAATTTTCGAGAGAAAATGATATTCCCCTCCGGAACGTGGGAGCGCGGCGGCAAGTTCTCCATAGCATAATGCGCCGGATAGCGCCGTGATTCCACCGATCAACCAGAGCATGAGCAGCGCGAAGCCTGATTGAATGTCGTTCAACTGAAAACCGAGACTCGTGAAGATGCCGGTGCCGATAATGTTGGCGATCACGATCGAACACGCGGTGACAAACCCGATCGTGCGCTTGGGCGCTGTCGCCTTCGGGCGAGCATGCTGCGCGATTGTGCTCACAGGCGAATTTACGCTCGCATTCAAATTCATCATTTGCGAATAAGTCGCTCACGCAGAGCCAAGTGTTCGCCGACGGGGCTGCCCCCGGACCTCGCACCACTCTGCTTTCCTTAGTTGTCAGAAGCCGAACCCGGCATCAGTTTCAACCCAGCATGAACGCCCATCCAAAGCTCTCCGTCGAAACGGCCACACAACTTGCCGTTTTTCTAGCGAATCGTCCCGGCGCGCTTGCCCGCGTGTGTGACGCGCTGGCAAAAGCGCAAATTAACATTTACGCTCTGGCGACATCCGATACTGTTGATCACACCGTGGTCCGAATGGTGGTGAGCGATCCCAAGACGCTCATGCTTCTGGGCGAAGCCGGCGTGCTGGCTCTTGAAAGGGGGGTCCTCGCGATTGAGACAGCGAACCAGCCTGGCATCCTGGCCAAAATCGCGGAGCGCCTCGCCGAGGCTGAGGTCAATATCGAATACACCTATCTCGCCGGCGGCCGGCGATCGGAAAACGGCTTGATCGTACTGCGAACGTCGGATGCAGAAAAAGCGCGACGCGTACTCGAAGCCCTGTGAACGCACGCAGCGACGAAAGCAGGACTCACGTGATGAGTAGGCAAAACTAACAGGGGCGGCCGACGGGTATTTTGACGTCATCCCGGGAGCTACGGACGAATTTCAATTGTCGTGCCGTCCGGCGTGACGCGCCAGAGTTCTTCGATCTCTTCATCGGTGAGCGCAATGCAACCTGCAGTCCAATCCTTCCAGCGATGAGAGGCACCGATCCAGCCTCGTCCGTTTTGAATTCCGTGGATCATGATATCGGAACCAGCTGATACTCCGCGCGCGGCGGCGCGCGCATCGTCAACATTCGACGGATAAGAGATATGCAGAGCCAAATGAAAATTGCTTTGCGGATTGCGGCCATCGATTTTGTAGATTCCTTCCGGCGTTTTCATGTCGCCCTCCTGCTGTTTCGCGCCCACTGAATTTGCGCCCAAAGCGATTCGATACCTCTTGATCTGGTTGGCACCCTGAAAGATCGATAGTCTTCTCTCCGATTTTTCCACAATAATTCGATCAATAGTTGTTCCGGCCGGCAACGGATTCGAATTGTGATGCAAATAAAAATAAAAAGTGGCGCCGCAAATCAGAATTACGAGGGCCGGGATCAACTTGCGTTTCATATTCATTAAGTTTGAAACTGGTTACTCAGAAACAATTGAGCGGGGATTTATCGAAAAACCCATTCGTCATTGCCAATATTGGCTCAATGCCGGATAAATGCCCGCCGCTTCTATGACTTCGGTAAAAACGCTTCTCGGTTATCCGTATCCACTGGGGGCAACCTGGATGGGGAACGGAGTGAACTTCGCAATCTTTTCCGAGCACGCGACCGGGGTAGAGCTTTGCTTGTTCGATAGCATCCAGGACGCAAAAGAAGATATTCGAATCCCGCTGAAGGAGCGTACCGGCAACGTGTGGCATCTCTTTTTGCCCGAGGCGCGGCCGGGACAGTTGTACGGTTTTCGCGTCTCCGGCCCCTACGATCCAGAGCGTGGCCTGCGTTTTAACAGCTCGAAGCTCCTCCTTGATCCTTACGCTAAAGCGATCGCCGGTGAGGTGAGTTGGGCAGATGAAATGTTCAGCTATGTGGTCGGAGGGGATGACGGAGATTTAACGCAGGACTTTCGCGATGACGCATGGGGTGTTCCGAAATCAGTCGTCGTCGATCCCCGGTTCGACTGGCAAGGTGATAAAAGGCTTGCAACTCCGCTGCACGAATCGGTGATCTACGAAGTGGACGTGAAAGGCTTCAGCAAGCTTTGGCCAGCTGTGCCCGAGGAATTACGAGGCACGTATGCTGGACTCGGCAGTCCCGCAGCCATTCATTACTTCAAAGGACTTGGCGTCACCGCGCTGGAGTTATTGCCCGTACACGCGCATATTGACGACCAATTCTTGGTCGACCGCGCCCTGACGAATTACTGGGGCTATAATACGATCGGATTTTTCGCGCCGCATGGAAATTACTCGAGCAGCGGCCGAATGGGCCAGCAGGTTGCCGAGTTTAAATCGATGGTCCGTAGCCTGCACTCGGCTGGGATCGAAGTGATTCTCGACGTGGTTTACAATCATACCGCGGAGGGAAATCGCCTCGGCCCGACGCTGTGCTTTCGGGGAATCGATAATCCAGCTTATTACTGGTTGCGACAGGATAATCCGCGTTTCTACATGGATTTCACCGGGACGGGAAACACGTTCAATCTTCTGCATCCTCGAACGCTTCAGCTGGTGATGGACAGTTTGCGTTATTGGGTTCTCGAAATGCACGTGGACGGGTTTCGCTTCGATCTCACGTCCGCGCTGGTGCGGAATCACGCTGGTGTAAACCTGTTGCATGCTTTCTTCCAGGTGATCGAGCAGGATCCGGTGCTGTCGCAAGTAAAGTTGATCGCGGAACCGTGGGATGTCGGCGAAGGCGGCTATCAGGTCGGCAACTTTCCTGTGGGTTGGTCGGAATGGAACGGCAAATATCGCGATACGGTCCGCGGTTTTTGGAAAGGAGACGAGGGACGTATTGGCGAGATGGCATATCGGCTTACTGGAAGTCCGGATCTGTACGAACACAACGGCAGGCGTCCTTACGCGAGCATCAATTTCGTCACCGCTCATGACGGATTCACTCTGCTAGATCTGGTTAGTTACAACGAAAAACACAACGAGCTAAACGGCGACGAGAATCGCGACGGGGACAATAATAATCAGTCGTGGAATTGCGGAGTCGAAGGGCCAACCGATGATCCCCACATCAATGCGTTACGCAATCGGCAGCGCCGGAATTTCCTCACCACTCTGTTTCTTTCCCAAGGCGTGCCGATGCTCTGCGGCGGAGATGAGTGGGGTCGCACACAAGACGGTAACAACAACGCTTATTGCCAGGACAACCAGATCAGTTGGTTCAATTGGGAACATGACAACAAGCAAAATCAACTTTTTGAGTTCACACGGCAGCTGATTCGGCTGCGGAAGGAGCATCCCGTTTTCCGACGTCCGAAATTCCTGAAGGGTCGCCGCATCACGGGTTCCGAGATTCGGGATGTGATGTGGTTTAATCCAGGCGGCAATCAGATGGACGAGGAGGAATGGACATCACCGTTCGTGCGCTGTCTGGGTATGTTGCTCAGTGGCGATGCGACCGACGTGCTTAATTTTGAAGGGGAAGCCATCCGTGACGACACATTTCTACTGCTGATCAATGCTCATCATGAGGCAATTCCTTTTGTCCTGCCGGGTCAGGAGAATCTGGAGTGGCAATTGATTCTCGACACTACAGATCCTAACGGTTTTCTGGCAGAACCCAAAAAATTCCTTTCCGGAGATGACATCAATGTTGGCGGGCGCGCTTCTTGTCTGCTTCAACTGATCAGCGGCACGCAAGCTCAGGCTCGCGAGGAATCCTGGAAAAAGCGGCGCGTCGAGTTTCCTTCATTGAGCGCGGAACAAGAACGCGCAGGTCTATGGAGGGAATGACCGATTTAGCCTGCGCGGGTCGCAGGCATTTTCTGTGAAGCTCTCGCAACGCCGATCCCGCAAAGGATTTTCGGCGAAGCGTCGCAAAGTACCAGGGAGGCACAATCACGCTTCAGAATGGAAATCGACCAACGCAGTCTTGTGGCGCCATGCGAATTAGTTTATGGAAGATAGTAAGCGCGTGTTATCGTGCGTGACCAATCCGTTGGTCAGTGGTTTGTCATGACACCGAGTTCTCTTGTGATCGTCACTGATCGCGGCAGCCTGAAGGCATATCGGGTTTCTGAGACGCCGACACGCGGACCGAGCCTGCAGCTTGTACAGGCCTTCGATATCATGGATGCGCACGGCAGGCTCGGGGATAAGCTAAGTGATCTGGCGGGGCGTTTTCCCGTCACCGAGGCCGCGGGCGCCCATCGTGGGCCGGCATCAATTGCCGAACGCACGCAACTGGCCATGGAAACGGACCGTCGGATTCAAAGAGGATTGGCTGACCAGATCACAAGGATTGTTTCACAAAACGGAAAGGAGGCATGGTCGTTTGCGGCGCCCGCGGAGATACATTCGGCTATCGTGGAGCTTTTACCTGCGGCTGTTCGCTCACGAATAGTCGAACATGTAAAATCGGATTTGGTAAAGGTGGAACCAGCAAAATTGATCAGCCACTTCCGCTCATTACAGCAGATCTGAAAGTCGGATGGAGAAACGAAATTTTTGCTCCCTCCATCGCGCCCACCACCGTAGTATTTAAGTAATTATGCAACTGCCTGTTAAGATATCGTATCGGGGTTTGGAAAAATCTGACCAAATTGACAATCTCGTTTTCGAGTATGCTGAGCGACTCGAGAAGTTTTGCGATCACATCAACCGCTGCGACGTCGCAATCGAGCAAACGAATCACACGCATCTCAAAGGAAATCCTTACCGGTGCCGTATCGATGTCACCGTGGCGCCCAGGCACGAGCTCGTTGCCGATGAAAAGCAAATGGATAATGGCACTCACGAATTGCTAAAAAAAGTAATTCATGACGCGTTCAGAACGATGGAACGCGAACTCCGCCGGGTGGTGGAGAAGCAAAGACGAGAAGTCAAAACACACGCCGACACGCGCTCTCCAAAATAATCCCGCCTTCACGGCTAGGAGCAAATGGCGACGGAGAACCGAAGCTAATCGGCGTGTTGTTGGCCACTGTAAGTTCCACCGCAATCAATCCGTGCGCGATCTGACTCGCTCGTGCGAACAACAACCCCTCTTGCCGACGAGAGTACAGGAGTTGACCGAAACTCATCGCAGGAACGAATGTAGGCGCTGAGTCATGCACATTACGGACATCCTGAAAGGGAATTCTCCCACCTTTTCCTTTGAGTTCTTCCCTCCTAAAACGCCAGAGGCCGCAGACACTCTCTATCGCGCAATTCGCGATCTCGAAACATACATGCCGCACTTTGTCAGCGTGACTTATGGGGCCGGCGGATCCACCCGTGACCTAACGCACGACCTTGTCGAGCGAATCCAAAACACCACAAATCTGGATCCGATCCCGCATTTGACCTGTGTCTGCCATAATGAACAAGAGATTGAAGCAATTCTGCGTCGATACGGCAATTCCGGCATCGCCAATATTTTCGCCCTGGGCGGCGACAGGCCAGCCCGGATGCCGGAGGACAAAAGGCGGGATGCATTTCAGCACGCAATCGATCTCGTGAAATTTATTCGTCGCTTTAACGGCTCCGGCGCGCATCCGGACCGCCGCGGTTTCGGGATCGGCGTCGCCGGCTTCCCCGAGGGACATCCTGCCACCCCCAACCGTTTGGTAGAGATGGATTATTTTAAAGCGAAGGTGGATGCCGGAGCCGATTACATCATCACACAGCTATTTTTCGACAATCACGACTTTCTCGATTTCCGTGAACGCTGTGCGCTCGCTGGCATTGATGTCCCGATTATCGCTGGCATAATGCCGATTACCTCAATGGGCGGACTAAAACGCATGGCAGAGCTCGCCGGCGGCGCGCGTTTTCCGGCAAAACTTCTGCGGGCTCTCCAACCCTGCCAAGACAACCCTGAAATGGTCAAACGCGTCGGCATCCAATACGCGTCGGCGCAATGTCATGACCTTCTGGAAAATGGTGTTGCAGGTATTCATTTCTATACGCTGAACCGCTCGGATGCTACGCGGGTAATTTTCGACAGTGTTGGCATTCCCCGTAATCGGAAGTCGCAGGTTTCGAATGCGTAACCAAAGCAACAACGTGCGGTCGCACGCTCAAGCACGTTCGCTATCTCGCACGGTTCGGATTGTTTACGCAAAGTAGCCGAAATTTGCGTAGACTGGGGACACGCGCACAATTTCAAAATGCTGAGTGTCCGACGCATGATTTTCTGGCAGGTGGCTGCGGTCGTGTGTGCGACTGCGCTTGCGGTGGCGCTTTCCCATTTTTTTCCGGTCGTTAGTTTTATCGCAGCCCTGCAAGAGAGCGTGATGAGCTGGGGTGTATGGGCTGCTATTTGTTACCCGCTGCTCTTTGCAGCTTGTAACATCCTTCTGTTGCCAGGAGGCATCCTGGCGGTGGGCAGTGGTTTTTTCTTTGGTTTATGGTGGGGATTTGTGATTGTGCTGGTTGGCAACATCGTCGCGACAGCGATATCATTCGCCTTGAGCCGCTTCGTCGCGAGACGCTGGTTTCAGCAAAAACTATCAAAGAATTCAACATTGAGCGCGCTCGGTCCGGCAGTGGAACGCGAGACTTGGAAAATCATCCTTTTGAGTCAGTTGCATCCACTTTTTCCTACCAGCTTGCTCAACTATTTTTATGGCCTCACGCGAATTCCGTTTGGCACGTACATGCTTTGGGCCTCGATCGGGAGAGTGCCAGGGCTTTTCTTCTACGCGTACATCGGCACACTTGGCCAATTCGCCGTCCGCATTATGCGGGGAAGAAGTTATCCTCGAAGCGTCGAGTATTGGATCTGGGGCGGGGCATTCGTCACTACGGTGCTGCTGCTTGTCGTGCTAGGTCGAATTGCCTACAGAGCAATTCAGCCGCCCTTAGGAATTGCTGCGCGTCAAAGTCGAAAAAAACCTTTGGAACCCGGTGTATTATCAAGATAACACACTTTAATTCAATGTATTATGTATAAATTAACCACGGAATACGACGTCGTGATAGTGGGCAGTGGCCATGCCGGAATCGAAGCAGCCTTGGCTGCCGCCCGGATCGGCTGCCGTACTCTAATGCTGACTCAGAATCTCGACACGATTGGTCAGATGTCGTGCAACCCCGCGGTCGGCGGCCTCGCGAAAGGACACATTGTGCGCGAAATCGACGCCATGGGAGGAGCGATGGGAGCCAATGCGGATGCAACCGGGATCCAGTTTCGGCTCCTGAACAAACGGAAGGGACCATCGGTGCGCGCGCCGCGAGTTCAATGTGACAAAAAGGCCTACCAATTTCGAATGAAAGCAATCCTGGAGCAGGCTCCTAACCTGGACGTCAAACAAGCGACGGTGTCGCGGGTAGTCGTCGACCGCGGCGTGGTAGTTGGGGTTGAAACCGATCTTGGTGTCGCGGTCTCAGCGCGCAGTGTCGTCATTACATCTGGGACATTTTTACGCGGCCTCTTGCATGTTGGTGAGACTAACAAACCGGGGGGCCGGATGGCGGATGCCAGTTCGAGCTTAAGCAGCGAGCTTCGACGACTAGGATTCGAAGTAGGGCGCTTTAAAACGGGTACGCCATGCAGGTTGAACGCCGAATCGATTGATTTTTCCTGCTGCTCCATCCAGCTCGGAGACGAACCGCCTTCCCTGTTTTCCTTTATTCCTGAGGAGATAGATAAAGGTCGTGACGAAATCTTCACGTTAAATCGGATCAAGGACGGAAGGTTCCACGTGGAACAATTACCGTGCTGGATCACCCAAACTACCCCTAACACGCATGACATTATCCGGGCTAACCTTGACCGATCACCGCTTTATGCGGGGCGAATCCAGGGAGTTGGTCCGCGATACTGCCCATCGATCGAAGATAAGGTTGTCAAATTTGCTGATAAAAATTCACATCAACTTTTCCTCGAGCCCGAAGGACGGCACACACGGGAGTATTATGTAAACGGAATCTCGACCAGTCTGCCATATGAAATCCAGCTCGAGTTTCTCCATTCCATCCCTGGCCTTGAACGTGCCGAAATTATGCGGCCGGGTTACGCGGTGGAATATGACTATTTTCCGCCAACGCAACTCATACCGACATTGGAAACGAAGCGAATCAGCGGGCTGTACTTTGCCGGTCAGGTCAACGGCACTTCCGGTTATGAAGAAGCAGCCGCCCAAGGGCTCGTCGCCGGGGCTAATGCTGCCTTGAGGATCCTAGGCCGTCAGCCCTTTATATTACATAGGAGCGAATCGTACATCGGAGTCCTGATTGACGATCTCGTCACCAAGGGAACCGAAGAACCGTATCGAATGTTCACGAGTCGCGCAGAAGACCGGTTATCTCTGCGACACGATAACGCCGATGAGCGTTTGACGGCAACAGCGTTTGACGTGGGGCTAGTGAACCTAAGCCGATATCGTCGCTTCCAAGAGAAGATGCGGTTGCTGAAGGAAGCTAGGGCTCTAACACTGAGCACCAAACTTCATGGGATTCCCCTTGCGCAACTCCTCAGGCGACCAGATTTTACGGTGAAAAGCTTGCCTCCTGAGCTGCTCTCGCATGCACCTCTTTCAATGTGGGAACTCCTCGAGACCGACTTAAAATACGAGGGGTACAGGGCACGCCAGTCCGAACAAAACCTACAGCTTTCCCGCAGGGTGAACCAGCTTATCCCGGACGGATTTGATTACGGTAAGATCGCTGGATTGCGATCGGAGACAAGACAAAAGCTATCAGCTGTGCGACCTACCTCGCTGGGACAGGCAGCTCGTATCAGCGGAATTACCCCAGCTGATATCGCTATTATTTCTATTTGGCTGTCACATAGGTCTTTACCTGCCTCCAAAAGGGAGATAGAAAAAGCTCTCCCCAGCCGAATTTAAGTGTCCGATGGTCACATTGGCCGCGATCTTAGTCGGAAGCTATCTGCTGGGATCGATTCCTTTTGGATATCTGGCCGGCAAATTCGCAGGAATCGACATTCGGAAATTAGGTAGCGGTAATATTGGCGCGACCAACGTGGTCCGCCTCCTCGGAAAAAAATATGGGTACCCCGTATTTGCGCTCGATTTTTTGAAGGGTTTCGGTGCTGTAAGGATTTCGATGCTGATGGCAACAGGACAGTCGCCCGCGTGGAACTCGCCCGAGATATTTGGAATCGCTGCGGCGATGTCCTGCGTCATTGGGCATTCCTACCCCCCATGGTTGAAGTTCAAAGGTGGAAAAGGCGTGGCGACGTCCGCCGGGGCTTTATTCGCTTTAGCGCCGATAGCAGCTCTTATCGGCGTCGCGATTTGGATAGTAACGTTTTGGGTAACACGCTACGTTTCACTGGCTTCAGTGACCGCTGCAGTAGCGCTGCCCATTGCGATTTTGTTGGCTAACTGGCGTAACCCAAATGCGAAGGCAATATTTTACTTCTCGGTTTGCATCGCGGCAGTTGTGATCTGGCGTCATCGTTCAAATCTTTCCAGATTACTGAGCGGCACGGAACCGCGTTTTACTCGAAGGTGAAAACTGCAAAGACAGTCATTATAGGCGCTGGCGGTTGGGGAACGGCGCTGGCTCGTTTGTGGGCAAACGACGGACGACAAGTTTTCCTCTGGGGCCACAACCCGGATCGAATCGCAGGGATGCAAAAGACTCGGGAAAACGTCGACTATCTTCCGGGGGTTACGCTGCCCGGCTCCGTGCAAATTATTTCGGACCTTGTCGAATGTGCTGGCGCGGAGCTGCTCGTGCTGGTAACACCATCGACCGCTTTCCGGGAAATCACCACCCGCATTCAGAAGGTGGTTGGCGACACGGATGCCGTCTTATTGAGTTGCACAAAGGGAATAGAACACGGCACCGGGATGAGGATGAGCGAGATCCTGCACGAGATTTTCCCCGGCAGTAAAGTCGCGGTTTTGTCCGGCCCGAACCTTGCGACCGAAGTCGCCAGAGACCTCCCTACGGCGACTGTCGTTGGCTGTGAAGACGATGATTGCGCTGCGATGCTGCAGCACACATTGGGCAGTCCACGCTTTCGTATTTACACCAGCCACGATGTTACCTCGATCGAGTTGGGTGGCGCGTTGAAAAACGTGTACGCAATTGCCGCAGGGATTAGCGATGGACTTGGATTAGGCGACAATGCCAAAGCGTCCCTGGTAACCAGATCTCTGGCAGAGCTTGTCCGACTTGGACAAACCATGGGCGGGAATGCGACTGCTTTCTATGGACTCAGCGGCGGGGGTGATCTGATTTTAACGTGCTACAGCGAACGCAGCCGAAATCACACCGTGGGCAAACGGCTCGGGCGAGGTGAATCACTGGCGGAAATTATGGCCTCTGAAAAAACAGTTGCTGAAGGCATCCCTACCACGCGTAGCTCATGGGAATGCGCACGGCGGTTAAATGTTGCTACACCTATCATCGATCAGGTCTACGCGGTTCTTTATGAGCAGAAGAAACCGATTATTGCGTTGGAAGAACTGCTAAGACGTGAACCGAAGCCGGAGCACGTGTGACAACGCAATCAGAATATTCGGTCGCTTTTATAATTACAGATTTTCCTGTCCATACTTCTGGCAGAGTGCAGCGATCACCGCGGGATACAACTCGTGTTCCAGCGCTTGAATGCGCGCATGCAGACTCTCGGATGTGTCGTTAGGCAAGATCGTCACTTCGCGCTGCGCAAGAATTTGCCCGTGATCGATTTTCTCATCGACGTAATGGACTGTGCAGCCCGTCGTACCTTCGCCCGCCGCGAGAGCTTGTTTCCACGCTTCAAGTCCCGGGAATTTAGGGAGAAGCGACGGGTGAATGTTGATAATGTGACGGGAGAACGCCTTGAGCATCGGTTCATGCAACACCCGCATGAAACCAGCAAGCACAACAAGTTCCACTTCCGCATCGCGCAACATGGTCACAAGCTGCTTTTCTATTTCCGGTTCCAAACGCGTGCGAAATCTGCCCGGCGGCAAATACACGTTCGCGACACCAAATTCTCGGGCAATATCGAGAATAGGCGCATCCAGTACATCCGAAACCACCAACCGTGCCTCGGCAGCGAGCTCGCCCGAATGGATCCGCTCAAGTATCACCCGGCAATTGCTCCCTTTCCCCGAACCGAGAATCCCGATTGGCAATCGTTTCATCTGAGTCCTTTATTTTTGGCGATCGCCTTCCCACAGATTCGTGCGACCAATGCGGAAGTCGAGTAGCCCGTCTCAAATGGAACCAGGCGAATGTCTGCTCCGATTTCGTTCAAAAGCGCACGTTCTTCTTCGTCCAGTGTCTCAGAAGTGTAATCGCCGCCCTTAACATAGACGGCAGGATGCACTGCTGCGATAAACCGGGTTGCCCGATTTTCTGGGAAAATCGCGACTAGATCGACGCAATCCAACGCAGCAAGGACCTCCGCACGATCCGTCTCAGTGGTGATGGGACGCCCTGGGCCTTTTAGCTTGCGTACCGATTGATCGCCATTCAAGCCGACTGCCAGGACATCACCAGTGGCTCGCGCGGCTTGGAGGTAACGCACATGCCCGACGTGCAGCAGATCAAAACAGCCGTTCGTAGCTACAATTTTCTTGCCCGCACGGCGCAACTTTTGGCAGCGACAGGAAAGCTCTTTTAGCTCCACAATTTTCGGGCTCATTTCACGTGATTCTGAAATTCTGCATCAATTCGCGGTTGGCGTTTGGCTGATTTGCGCGACGATTAATTCAAAATGGCGGAAAGAAAAACGAAACGCAATACGGGACGATGGAAAAGGCGTGGCCACTTCCGGGTTTGCAGCGAACCAGTTGTACGTTTTGCCCGGAGCACTCAATCAATTGATTCCGGCCAGGGAACGCTCCTGCCGTATGTTCACGATGACCCAATCTTGTTCGCCCTCGCACGGGATGACCGCACCATTTTCGCCAGCTGGAATATCGATTGGCCCTCTGTCTTTCAAAAGAACATGCCCGCAGATCGACAAGTCTATCTTCAAATCATTGCCAGCGATGGCTCCGAACGAAAGAGAGTGGCTGTCGAACCAATGCTCGCCATGCATTACCTAACGACATCGGGGCTGCACGGTCCATATCGCGTTGAGATCGGCTACTATCAGCCGGCCGACACGTGGCATTCAGTCGCGATTTCGGACGAAGTTAAGATGTCGCTGCAGGGACAGTCTGAACTTGCCGGAATCGATGTGGCGACGATTCCCTTTCACCTCAGATTCCAACAGCTTGTCAACTTGTTCGGTGCGCCTAACGACGCTCCGCTGGCAAAAGTCGTTTCCAGATTTCAAAACCGCGTGTTGAATAGCGCGCGGCCTAACGAGTCGACCGTTGCCACAAAGCTTCTACGCAAGCTAAACCTGTCGCTGTCTGAAATAGCTGCTGCGCGGCGTGATTTTGAAAAGACTGATACCACAAAGCTCATGCGACGCAGGCGCGCGCTGCTCCAATCCGCGGGCGCCAGTCCATCTCGCGGATTCGAAGGAAATTCAGGTTCGTAAGCCGTGTTTACGGTCTTCCGCTACTTCTCCAAATCGGCAGGCGATTCCATCATCAAGTGACGCGCATGCGTATGGTCGGAAACCTGGGCGACCAGGTTCAATAGCGCGCCCAGACTCAACGCCAGGATGAATCCCGCCAAACCGATAACAATGCCCAATGGACCGGGGATGACGTCCGTTCGGTATCGGGCCAGCCAGAGAATGGAGCCGAGCGACCCAAACACAATCCAGATCACACCAGCGACTTTTAGAGCACGCGACCAGCCGGTCTCTCCGGCGATTTTGCGGGGGCTTAGTCTGGAGTTGTAAATGCCGTAGCCGAAGTAGATCACGATGCCAATCGCGAACCAGTAAATGAGCCGCTCCCAAGTTACCCACGGCAGCGAAATCATGAGATAACCTGCCGATATCACCCCCATCGGCGCGACAAACCACACGGCCGGTGTTTTGAACGTGCGCGGCAGCTTCGGCTCGCGCACCCGTAGGACGAGCACGCCAATTGAGACAATGACGAAGGCCAGCAGGGTTCCGATGGAAACCAGACTGCCTGCTTCTCGGACAGTGAACACCGCCGCGAAGCAGGAGACGACAACTCCTGTGACTATCGTCGTGATCCAGGGGGTACGAAATTTTGGATGGACCGTGCTAACAAATTTCGGCAGCAAACCATCGTCAGCCATCGTCCAGAAGATTCGCGATTGACCCAGAAGCATCACCAGAATGACCGAACTGAGGCCGGCAATCGCGCCCAATTTAATTATCGCGGCCATCCATCCCACTCCAGCGTGATCGGCCGCCACGGCGATCGGGTCGGGCACATCTAATTGGAGATACGGGACAATGCCCGTCGCGACGGCCGATACCGCGATGTAGAGAACCGTACAGACTAACAGCGAACCGATGATACTAATAGGCATGTCGCGCTGCGGGTTCTTTGCTTCCTGCGCCGCTGTGCTGACAGCGTCGAACCCGATGTACGCGAAAAATACGATCCCCGCGCCTTGCATTACACCGCTCCAGCCGAAATGTCCCCGCACGTCGGTAGCAGGCGGAATAAACGGGTGCCAGTTGGCGGGATTCACCGCGTGCGCTGCCCCGAAAATAAACAGCAGCACCACCGCCACTTTTACAAAGACAATGACGTTATTAACATTGGCGGATTCGCGAATCCCAACCACGAGCAGCAACGTGACAATGCCGATGATGATGACGGCTGGAAGATTAAAAATCGCCGCGACCTGCGTTCCGTCCGCCATGGTAATGAGCGTACCGCGCGCCGCCGATAACTCCGGCGGGACGTTAATGCCGATATCCCGCAGAAACGAGACCACGTAACCGGACCAACCGATGGAAACGGTGACCGCACCGAGGGCATATTCCAAAATCAGATCCCATCCGATAATCCACGCGAAAAGTTCACCCAGGGTAGCGTAGCCGTAGGTGTAAGCGCTCCCGGCCATCGGCACGAGCGACGCAAATTCGCTATAGCAAAGCGCCGCAAAAATTGAGGCTACTCCGGCTAACACAAACGAAAGGATGACGGCAGGCCCGGCGTTCTGCGCGGCAACAGTCCCCGTCAGCACAAAAATGCCTGTGCCAATGATCGCACCGATACCGAGCATCGTCAGGTTTGTTGCGCCGAGCGCGCGTTTCAACCGTTGGTCCGTCAGCGCTTCGGCTTGTAATTGCGTGACGCTTTTTCGTCGAAACAAGTTCATGGGCGAAGTTGCCTTTATGCTGTGCTAATCGGGATGTGACGGCCAAGTCAAGCTGCGATGATTTTTTCCCGACAATTTTCAGACAAACAAGTCAGCAATATCAGCTTGATGAAGGTAACCAGGATTTCTGGCGCACCGACATCTGGTAAGTCGCTATTTCTGGTTGTGCGCTTGTAAAATGCTTGCTGATTCCGGACCACGTATCTAAAGGTTCCGCTGGCAACGGCATTTATGATCTCGCAAACCCGACGACCAACTATTCAGTGGTTCCTTCAGAAGAAAGAATCTTGAATGAGTAAGGAAGCCAAACAAGCAAGCTGGGGAACCCGCATCGGCATGATCCTGGCTGTGTCGGGCGCTGCGGTCGGCCTTGGAAACTTCTTGCGGTTCCCGGGGCAGGCAGTGGCTCATGGAGGCGGCGCCTTCATGATTCCCTACATTTGCGCATTGGTGTTCCTGGCGATCCCGATTGGCTGGGCGGAATGGGCGATGGCAAGGTATGGCGGACAGCGAGGTCTGCACAGCGCGCCGGCGATCATGGGGTTGATCGGACGCGGTCGCATTGCGCGTTACCTCGGACTGCTCGGCGTCCTGATCCCTATGGTGGTTTACATGTACTACGTTTACATCGAAGCGTGGTGCCTGGAATATTCGTGGTTTTACATCCTCGGCAGTGTTCCAATCACCGGCTCCATTCCAGAACAAGTAAAAGTGGCCGGGCAATTCTTTGGAGATGCGACAGGCACCAATGCGAACGGTGTACTACACATCAGCGCGCTGTTTTGGGCCATCGTGGTAACGATAAACATCTGGCTCGTGTATCGCGGATTGAGCGGTGGGATCGAGAAATTCTGTCGATTCGCGCTGCCGGCCATGGCGGTCCTGGCAATTATCGTACTGATCCGAGTCCTTACTCTCGGTACTCCGGATCCGAATAACCCAGGGCAGAACGTTCTTAATGGCCTTGGGTATCTTTGGAATCCGGACTTCTCCAAGCTGGGCGATCCCGATACATGGCTCGCGGCGGCGGGACAAATCTTCTTTAGCATCTCGGTGGGGTTCGGCATCGTTCTCAACTACGCATCCTATCTGAAGAAGAACGATGACCTTGCTTTGTCCGCACTGACCGCCGGCGCGACCAATGAATTATTCGAAGTCGGTTTTGGTGGACTGATCACGGTCACAGCTGCATTTGTGTTCCTTGGCGTTAGCGGCGTCGTTGGCGGATTCGGGCTCGGCTTCCAAACCCTGCCGGTGGTGTTTCAGCAAATGGGCTTCATTGGTCGCTGGATTGGATTCGCCTGGTTTTTTCTCCTTTTTCTCGCTGCCATTACCAGTTCGATCTCGATGCTGCAGCCGGCGAAAACTTTTTTTGAAGAAGCGCTCGGAATCTCTTCTGGAAAAGCCATCGCACTTGTTTCCGTCGTGTGCGGCCTGGGGTCATTCTGGGTGATTTGGTTCAGCAAAGAGATGATCGCACTCAACACCATGGATTTCTGGGTCGGTACATTCTGCATTTTTGTTATGGCGACTGTGCAGATCATCTGTTTTGGCTGGGTCTGGGGATTACGCAACGGTGCCGCGGAACTCGATCGGGGAGCGTTAATAAAAATCCCGCGCTTTTTTTTGTTTGCCATGAAGTACATTGCGCCGGCGTACCTGCTGGTGGTGCTTGTTGGCTTCGCCTACCAAAACTTGGGCGATGCGTTGAGGAAATCCGCGGGCGACGCGGTAGCGTTGTGGACACTCATCATCATCGCTGCGCTGATCGCTCTACTCGTTGCAACGCTCGCCGTAGGCGAACGCCGCTGGCGCGCAGCAGGACTG
>Ga0210142_1000019_pt1 | contig 43880 bp, 20 predicted proteins | sample Goodyear_PhragC__FD_184869 | JGI IMG/M metagenome (GOLD analysis project Ga0210142, IMG submission 184869) | Wetland microbial communities from San Francisco Bay, California, USA, that impact long-term carbon sequestration - Goodyear_PhragC_D2... | ecosystem: Environmental > Aquatic > Marine >...
ATGATTTTTGCAAGAGTTGCGTGTGATCTTGCCGTGTTACTTTCAAAAGCGGCTATGACCGCCGCGTATTGGATTCGGATGCACACCGGTATCAACGCAATGAGTCGTGGGCGCGACCGCGTTCTTTGGCGTGGACCCGTGGAACACGCGTCAGACGGGACAGCCATTACAAGTCCCGCTTCTATTATCAGGATCGCTATAATCGTCATATTCGCATTGTCTTTCGGCATTTTTATCGACTGGGAAAATCGCCGTCTCGGTATGGCGCGAGCTTTGGCTGGCATCGGTCAAAACGTAAATCACGTCGTCGGCGCGATTGAGTCCTTAAATCTCAGGCCAGCTCCTGGCAGCACGGTGCTCCTGGAAATGGAAGAACAACCATTTCAAAACAAATGGCATCCTCTCTTCATTGCTTCGCTTGTTTGGAATGATCACTCGCTCCAAATCGGGGTTGCAGGACTAACGAAACTCACGCCGGAGCAACTCAAAGAAACCGACTACGTGATTTCACTGACTGAATCCCAAGCAAAGGTCATCCGGTCCCCTGACGCGAATCAGAGTGAGTAGATTACCATGGCGCTTGTAAAAAGAGCACAGGACAGAGACAGGCGATGAATAACAGCATGCGCCAATGGATCGTTAACCGTTGGGAGTTTCTTGTGTGCGGAATGCTGGTGTCTCTGTTTGTTGTGTTACATATCACAAGCCTCAGCCATAGGGGACTTACCACCGACGAACTTCTGCACTACAAATATGGCGATCGTATACTACACGGTTCGCCACGCCGAACAGGCGCCCTAGACAGCAGCACAATGCCGTTTTCGGGTCTGCAAGCCGCGGCAAGTCAATCGCTGGCTATCCTAGCCAACGCCTCGAGACTTTCGGTGGACACTTCCTGGATCGCCCAGATCCATCGTGGGCGATACGCCACAATCCTCCTTTCGCTGTTGTTAGCGATGTTCGTATTTACCTGGAGCTACCAACTATATGGTACTCAAGGCGCGATCCTTTCATTAAGCCTTTACGTCTTCGATCCTAATTTCTTGGCGCACGGGCAGTTGGTAACTGCCGACCTGTCAGCGGCTTTGATGATCACCATGGCGCTCTACTACTTCTGGCGGTTTCTGAAACTTGGAGGGAAACGCCTAGCATTCCTTAGTGCCACGACACTCGGTTTAAGCCAGCTAGCGAAATACTCCTGCGTGTATTTGTATCCAATATTTCTCGTGGTGGGAGCGATCTACGGAGGCTCCGTAATGGCGGCCGAACGCACGATCTTTAGTTGGCGCCACAACCTTGGTTCCTGGCTACGCCGCTTGTGCCTGGTTACGGCGTTGTTCGCCGTGGCAAGTGTTCTGATGATCAATCTAGGATTTCGGTTCGATGGATTCGGAACGCCATTGTCGAAATACACCTTCAAAGATCCTTTCTTTAAAAGCGTTCAAGCCATGCCAATCATTGGTAATCTTCCACTTCCCTTACCGGTGCCTTACCTCCAGGGATTGGATCTATGCAAATTCGAGGAGCGAATGGGACAAGCTTGGGGAAACCTTTACATGGCCGGGAAGATTCGGGTGAATCATCATGATGGCACGCTCCGCGGGTTTCCGGGCTATTATTTTTACGCAGCGCTGTTTAAGGTACCCATTGCGACGCAAGTGATATTTTTGGTCGCATTGTTCGGATATTTCTGGCGACGCGATCCGGCATCCGCTGCTCTTCGTCAGGATGAGATTTTCCTGCTTGTGCCGATGTTACTTTACTGGATGTACTTCAATTTCTTTTTTAACGCGCAAATTGGGATTCGCCACGTCCTGCCGGTATTCGCTCTTGCTATTATCTTTTGCGGGAGGTTCCTGATCCAACCACAACCTAAACTCGGAACTTATGCTGCTGTTGTTCTCGTCTTCTGGGTTGCCGTTTCAACGTTTTCATACTATCCGCATTTCCTATCTTATTTTAATGAGTTTGTCCTGGATAGGAAGCTGGCTTATCGCCGTTTGGCAGATTCAAACCTGGACTGGCGCGGAAACCAGTATTACTTGGTCGAGTATGTCCGCCATCATCCTGATACGATCGTAGATCCGCGCAAGCCGCAAGCAGGTCGAATTGTGGTGCCTGTCAATGCGCTTGTTGGAGTCAATCGGAATCCTGAGGAATACCGTTGGTTGCGGGAGCATTTTGAGCCTGTCGATCACATTGCCCACTCCTATTTGGTTTATGACGTTCCAAAAAAGATGCTTCCTGAAAACGACATGGAGACAAAACGTCTAAAATCCTTGCCTCCCAACAATCGGCAACATTAATTGGTGCGACCCTGTTGCGATCCAGGAAACAAGAAGGAATGAATTTGGACCCTGATCGTGCATTAGTTCGGAGGTGTGATTTGCCTGGGGCTCCGAGCCGATCCGTGCTCGCAGCGACTGTTTCGGGTGAGGTTCAATCGGCAATCACTCGACCTCAAGACACACACTAACTACTCGCGTGACGCGAACAAGTTTGTATACCACTCTTCCCTTTCACGTACTAAGTCCGGCAGGAAGGGTGTCAGACCTTTCGCCGATATTTGGCTGACAGTCATCCCTTTCTCCTCAAGAGCCGCGATCAGGTCAGGCCAGGGCGTCGCTGCCTGCCTGAGTCCATATGGCCACAGTTCGAGAATAATTTTCGCCGCCGGGTTGTCCTGGAGAACACGATCTGCGCCCCGAAGTGCGTGAAGCTCATACCCTTGGACGTCCAATTTGATCAAGTCCACACGGTTGGCGGATCTGAAGTAATCGTCCAAGGCTATGACATCGACAGGTACGGTATCGCGTGAACCGCCTTCGGGCTGGTACGTGCGGTGATCGACGTTTAGGTTTTCCGAGAGATAAAGCTGAGATGTGCCGCTGCGCTCTCCTACAGCCGCACGTGACAAATGCACGTTTGAAAGCTTACCTGTCGCAGACTGTAATCGACGAAAATTTTCCGGCGAAGGCTCAAACGCATGAACGACGCCCGTGGGCCCCACGCAACCAGAGAAAAAGCGGGAGTAAATTCCAACGTTGGCGCCGACGTCGACGACGATAGCGCCGGGAAACAAGATCGCCTTAATTAACTTCCGCTCCGCGCGATCTGCATACGCTTTGCAAGCCGCATAAAGCGGGCGATAGATGGGAAAAGCGTGTTCGTAAAGCTTATTTCCAGCGTGGCGAAGAACGGAAACTCCCAACATCAGCGGCGCGGTAGAACTATCGTGAAAAAGGACGAGCATAACCGCGGGAAACCGCGGCTGAGAATCAGATCCACTGAAAAAAACGACCGGTAAAGCCAACGCGGAATTGGAAGCCGATGCGATATCCCGCCGGTAGCCATGTAAGAGAGAGCGCTAAAAGGCCGAACGGAGCAACTCTCCACTTCGTAATTTTCACTTAATCTTTCAAACCAATCCCTGCGCCGAAAGAAAATTAGCCATGGCAATGCAATGTTCGCAGATGCCAGTGGCCCCCGAACGTCATCTAGCTCGGGCTTTGCTATCTGGAAGTCCACCGGCTCGTGATGCAAATACCTAAAGATTGGGGTCGATAGCACTGAGAAGAAAGGTTCAGTTGCCACGACTTTGCCGCCTGGCTTTAACTTGGTGGCCGCCCGGTTCAGAAACGCAACAGGACTCTTTAGGTGATGCAGCACATTAGTCAGTGTGATAACATCGAGGCTGTTTTCCTTTATGGCGTCCAACTTATCGATGTCATGGCAATCAAACACCAGATCCAAATAGTCCAGATTGAGCACGTCGCTGGTAATAACGTTTGGGAGAATCTGTTTCAGAGGCGATGTGCCGCTTCCCACCTCGAGGATTGAAAGCGCAGCGGGGTTGCGAAAGTCCGTGAACTGATCACGATAAAGTTCGCGGTACCAGAACAAAAGATTTTCATTTGCGCCGAGGCGTGCGCGATTACGCAGCGTCACCGAGCGATCGTAAGTCTCGTCGCAGTGCGTAACTATGGTCGTCTTCATTTCATTGCGCCGATGTACAATGAACCAGCAAACTCAGAGACAATCGGCACGTTTTCGAGATAACGGCCAAAACGATTCAAGCCATTGACCAAACGAAAGGGCACTTTCGGGTGAAGAAAATCAAACGGAATAACCCGCACATCACGAAACCCTGTTCGTTCGAACGACCGCCGCAAGCGCCAGCGAAAGAACGCGGTCTCATCCGGTGAGTCACCCAGCCTACGTTTTAGCCAGGGGACATTCTTTTGGATCGCGATCTGCGGGTTAAGCATGTTTGGTTCGGTAAAGTAGACCGTGCCGCCGACTTTCAATACCCGGTAAATTTCAGGTAATGCCTCTGTGGTTTCCAAGTGATGTAAAACTGAACTGCCCACAACAGAATCAAATGTGGCATTAGGATAACTTAAGGCGCAGGCGTCCTGAATCTCGTAACGAATATTTTCCGCCGGACAATCCGCCTGTGCAATTTCCAGGAGCTCGGGAGACACATCAACGGCAACAATATCTGCTCCGGACCGAGCCAGTTCCCGCGTGAAATAGCCAGTACCGCATCCCAGTTCCAGAACACTCATCCCCGATCGAAGGTGACTGCTGAGCATTTTCGCCCGGCGCGCCCAGCGCAGTTTGCCAGCCGGACTTTCCCAATTCCAAATCTCCCCCGCGCCATGACGGGCCAGGAAACGTCCGTGTTCGACTTCTTTCGCAATGCGTTCTTCCACTACAAAGTTTCAGGTAACACCGGACTCCAAAGGCGTGGACATCGGCTCAACACTCCCTAACATTAGAAGCGAGTTAGTAACCGAGTTTCAGTTTCAAGAACCCGTGCCAGCACATTTTTAACATTACCAGACCGTTTCGAAATACTCTGGTCATCTTGGTAGAACCGTAAATGCGCTCCTGGTAATGGACAGGCAGGTCCAGAATTCTAAGGTTCAGTTTTGCAGCTCCAAATAGCAATTCATAATCGCCCCATCGGTCTTCGACTCCCCAGCTTCCCAACATCGGTTTAATGCGCTGCCAGTCGCTTCTCCAGAGGACCTTGGTCCCGCAAAGCGTATCTTTTACCCGTTGTCCGAGCAGATACGTAAATGCGACACTGAAAAATTTATTGCCTAACATGTTGGCCGTATTCATGGCCGCTTTTGGCACCGGGTACACAAGTCGCGATCCGTTCACAAACTCCGCCTGCGCCGAAGCAATAACATCAATAAAGTAAGGCAACTCCTCGGGGATCGTAGTTAAATCGGCATCGAGGATCATTAAAATATCACCTGTGGCAGCATCAAAACCTTTCCAGACGTTTCGCGATTTACAGACACCGGGTCCGCGTTCCAGACGAATGTCCTTCTCGGGGTAAAGGGACTGCACCCGCAAGACTTCTTCAGCCGTACCGTCGGTTGATTGATCGTCGCAGAAAATGATTTCAGTCTGGCGACCGAGTGATGGAATCCGCTGCGCGGCGTCTTCGACGTTTTCTTTCTCATCTTTACAGGGAATAATAACGGAAACAGAAAGTTCTTCTTTGGGAACAGGTGGTTGCAGTAGTCTGCCGACGACGACCTGTGTCATACAGAGCTGCTTCAGGAGCGGCAATCGCGCACAGAACCGATTCAAGAACGTCGACACAAGCGGCACGTACTTTGGCAGAATCACAATGCGATGTGTCTCAAGCGCTTCGAACCCCGCAAGCTTCATCAGGTTTTGAATGTCGGCGGTCGACAGCCAGTTCTGCTCCGTCGTCGGGACCTTCATTCCAATCCATTCCGCAAAGGTGACTACTGGTTCCCACAGATGATTGTAGCTTTCGACTAACACTCGCGTGTGCCGGAGGCAAAGCGGTCTAAGGTTACGCAATGCCTGAAGTACATCCACCGTGTCCCCGATGTTGCTAAAGATGATGTAATCGAATTTCTCATCAGACCCGAACTTTTCCCGAAACTCCTCTTTATCCGGGAAAGCGACAGCGAACTCGAAGGAAGGGTTTTGCTGCCGCGCGATCTCTACGATCTCACCGCAAAGGTCTATGCCTTTGCCTTGTTTCGGTGAAACCGCAGCCAGATGAAACCCGGTGCCGCAACGAACCGATAGCACTCTCTTTTCCCGCTCAACCAGAAACCGCAGAAGCCGGCACAGGAGTTCGTAATAATACCGATTGCGTCTTATCCAACGCTCCCGACGCGGAGCGATAGCTGCCACGTGCCGGCGTGTGCGTTCGCGCCTTTGCTCCAACGCTGCTGTTCCCCAGTTTTCCTGGTTCGTTTTGCGCTCGTTTATTGCAGTTTCCATGGAGGCACGAATTTTAGACGCAAACGAAAAACTCCTGATGTTCGCAACATTGGGAAGGATGTCGGCGAAAACTTCCGTCAATTCCGATGGTATTCAAGATCTGGTCATTCGCGACCGCAGCGCGGTTTCCGACATATACTTGAGGCAGCGGGGTCCTGCACTCACAAAGGTAATTCCCGGTGGAGAAAAGGGCCTGCTGTGGTTAACTAGTAGGTTCGACGTTTCTCGCCAGAATGCCTGCACAAACCATCAAGATTAGTGGTGCCCGCCAGCACAATCTCAAGGATCTCCATGTGGAAATTCCGCGGGAAAAGCTTGTCGTCATCACCGGTTTAAGCGGTTCGGGGAAATCATCACTGGCCTTCGATACTTTGTATGCGGAAGGGCAACGCCGCTACGTCGAGAGCCTCTCCGCTTATGCGCGGCAATTCCTGGACCAAATGGAAAAGCCGGATGTCGATTTTATCGAAGGATTGTCGCCGGCAATCGCCATCGAGCAGCGCAGCGCCGGCGCGAATCCTCGGTCGACCATTGCCACGACGACTGAAATCTACGATTACCTGCGTGTTTTGTTTTCCGCGGTAGGTCAACCGCACGATCCGCTCACAGGCCGACCGCTCACTCGCCAGACGCCTCAACAAATCGTCGATCAGGTCATGGCGTACGAACCGGGCAGCAAGATTATTGTGCTGGCGCCATTGATCGAGAATCAGTCCGGCGAATTCCGTGATGTGCTTGAAAAACTTAAGCGTGAAGGATTCGTTCGCGCGCGTATCGACGGGCAGTTGATAGAACTGGATCGCCCCGAGCCGATCCGGCTCAAGAAAGGAGAGCGACATACGATTGAAGCGGTGGTTGACCGGCTAGTCATCCGTGATGGAATTCGCGTGCGCCTGGCGGATTCAATCGAAACTGCTCTCAAATGGGGCGGAAACCGCATCGTCGTATTTCGGCAAACGTCCACTGCGGAGAACGACTGGGCAGAACACCGCTATTCCACGGACTACGGAGATCCTGCGAGTGGCTTCAATTTGGGTGAATTGACCCCCAGACATTTTTCGTTCAACAGCCACCTCGGGGCATGCCCGGCGTGCCACGGTCTGGGAACTCAACTTGTCGTGGATCCGGAGTTGATGATCTCCGATCAGGCGAAAACACTGGCAGAAGGAGCAATTACGCCGTGGCGGCGCGGCACAAAACGGATGCAAGCCTATTACCGTCATCTTCAAACCGCTCTCGTTAACCATTTTCACGTGAATGAAGACGTTCCGTTTGGCGACCTGCCCGACTCCTTCAAAGCCGCGCTGTACTTCGGCACGAATGGAGAGCCGATCGAGATGGAGTTTGCCGCAAACTCCGATAAATCGCGAGCAGGCGGCGAAAAGAAGATCAGAAAACCTTTCGAGGGACTCGTGCCGCAAATGCAACGGCTTTATGAACAAACACAGAGCGAGTTCACCCGAAATCGCATTCGAGCATTCATGCTACGCGAACCCTGCAAGGTGTGCGGCGGGGCAAGGCTTAAACCGCAAATCCTCGCCGTTACAGTGAGGGATCGTCCCGCCTCCGCCGAGGCTACGGCGGGCAGGCCGGGCCGCGAATTGAATATCCACCAGTTCAGCCAGCAAACGGTAGAGGACGCCCTGCAATTCATCGGCAGCCTTGATCTGAGCGAACAGCAGCAGACTGTGGCAACCGACGTTGTCCGTGAAATCCGATCACGTCTGCAATTTCTCGTCAATGTCGGGCTGGGCTATCTCACGTTGAATCGCGAGAGCGGCACGCTTTCCGGTGGCGAAGCACAACGAATTCGTCTGGCCACACAGATCGGTTCAGGTCTCGCGGGTGTTCTCTATATTCTTGACGAACCGAGCATCGGTTTGCATCAGCGCGACAATGTTCGTTTGCTTGGAACACTGCGAAAACTGCGCGACCTCGGGAATTCCGTCATTGTTGTCGAACACGATGAAGAAACGATTCGAGCTGCCGACCACATAATCGATCTTGGACCTGGCGCCGGTCCACGTGGCGGCGAGATTGTGGCACAGGGAACGCTCGAGAATGTAGTAGGCGCGAGAAATTCCCTGACAGGTAATTATCTCTCCGGCCGCGTGCAGATTTCGATTCCAAAACAGCGCGCCCAGCCGCGGCCCGACGGCTGGCTTACGATCGTCGCCGCGAGTGAAAACAACCTGAAAAAAATCGATGTTTCATTTCCTCTCGGCTGCCTCACATGTGTGACCGGTGTTTCCGGCAGTGGCAAATCGAGCCTGGTTGACGACATCTTGCGGCGAGCGCTTTTCCGACATTTCTACAACTCAAAAGACAAGCCGGGCATTCACAAAAAGATCCGCGGACTGGAACAAATCGACAAGGCCGTTGTGATTGACCAAACCCCGATTGGGCGGACGCCACGGTCGAATCCGGTCACATACACCGGCGCATTCAGCCCGATCCGCGAATTGTTCGCACAATTGCCCGCGGCGCGGGTCCGCGGTTACGACGCAGGTCGTTTCAGTTTCAATGTTAAAGGCGGTCGCTGTGAAAACTGCGAAGGCGGCGGGTTAATCAAAATTGAGATGCATTTTTTGCCAGATGTTTATGTGGAATGCGAGGTCTGCAGAGGCAAGCGTTACAATCGGGAGACTCTCGAGATCACATACAAAGGCAAGAATATCGCGGATGTGCTTGATCTGACTGTGGATGAAGCTGCCCGGTTCTTTCGCAATATCCCCGGCATTTCGGACAAACTAAATTCACTTCTGGATGTGGGCTTGGGATATCTCCGACTGGGACAGGCCGGAACGACACTTTCCGGGGGTGAAGCTCAACGGGTGAAACTTGCCACGGAGCTTGCCAAGAAAGCGACCGGACGCACTGTTTACATTCTCGACGAACCTACAACGGGATTGCATTTCGCCGATATTGAAAAATTGCTGGAAGTCTTGATGAAGCTCCGCAACGCCGGGAACACAATTGTGGTAATCGAACATAATCTTGAGATGATTAAGTGCGCCGACTGGATCGTCGATTTGGGGCCCGAAGGAGGCCAACGTGGCGGCGAAGTTGTTGGCGCTGGACCTCCCGAGGTCATCGCGACTCTTCCCCACAGCCACACAGGGCTGTTCTTGAAGCCAATCCTGGAGCGAAAATGAGAGTTCTAAGACTCATCTGTCTCACCGGTTTTATCCTGGCGATAGCCTCTCGAGGGCGTGCAGATATTTCCTCTGAAATTGTCCAGGCAAGCGCGCCGCTTACGGAGGGCGTGCCGGAGGTGGCAGTCGTGCGATTGCAGGCTTTGTTAAATAGAAAGCTCTCGGAATCGCAGCAGCGAGAAGTGGCCGAAAAGCTTGCCGAAGCGCAAATAGCCGCAAATCAGCCAGAGGATACTTTGATTCTTTTGGCAGAGCCGCGGCTGCGCGATCTGCCATGGGCGAAATTCTGGCGCGCTCAAGCCCTGGCAACTCTCCACCGTTGGGCTGACGCTCTCCCGCTTTATCAGGAACTGGGAACCTCAAGTTCGCCGTTTCAGAAGACAGCAATCTTTGGAGCTGGCGAAGCGTTGCGCGCCTTAGGAAAACGCCAGCAAGCTCTGACCAAGTTTAGCCTGCTCCTTCATGACCAGCAATGGGGCACACGCGCACAGTTGCGCGCAGCCGAGCTATACATTGAGGTGGGAAATGCTTCGGAGGCACGTCGAATTTTGGAGCAGATTCAACCAGCCTTGGTTGCAGAACGGCGTGAACGGCGCGTGTTACGCGGGCGATTGGAACTTCTTTTGCACCGTCCCGAACGAGCTATCGGGATGTTTCAAGCAATTCTGAAGCGACCGGAAGGAACGCCCCACCCCATTCTGATCGCCGCGCTGTTCGGCGTCGCTGAGGCGCATTTGCAACTCAAGACCCCAGAGACGGGAGATGACGTTCTGGAACGTTTCATCGACCGACAGTACGCAGACCCCGATCTACCGCTGGTGTTTGAAAAACTCGACGAATTGTATCGTGCCGAGCACAAACCGTCGCGCAATGAACTGGAAAAGTGGGTGCGGAGACCGGAACAACCGCGCCGAACGTTTGCACGCTGGTATCTGGCCAGGCTGGAGATTCGTGCGGGCCGGAGGGAACGAGCCCGGCAATTGTTTGCAGATCTGCGGCGCACAGGAATCAGGTCGCCGGCGATTGTCCCTGCTTTTTTGGAGTTTGCAGAAATCGAAACGGAAGACGGCCACTTCGATCAAGTAGTGGCAATCTTGAACGATGCGCGATTACTGCATCCCGAGCCGGATTTGCTGACGCGCATCGATTTTTTATCTGCACGAGCACAGTATCTGGCGAGGAAATTCGAGGGCGCGACAGCTGAGTTTGAGCAAATTGCGCAACGCGATTCTCCATGGGTAAAAGCGGCCCTTTTTAATGCATCGAGCGGCTCGTTACAGCTGGGAAATCATGTTCGTTTCGTCGCGGATTACGATCAGCTCGAAAAGCAGGGCGGCGACGAACAATCGCTGGCCGACCTGCGGTTGGAGGAAGGTTTGATGCAGGCAGGTAAACATGACAAAAAGGCCGGGGCATCCCTGCAGCGATTCATTCGTGATTTTCCAAAGAATCCGAGGGTGTCAGAGGCTTGGGTGAGTCTCGCGGAACTGGCCTTTCATTCCTCGCCGCCACGTCTGGATGAAGCGCGCAACGATCTGGATCGCGCGATCGCGGCTAAACCGACAGCTGCTGCGGCAGAGCGCGCGGATTATCTTCGCATCTGGGTAGAAGAAGCAGCCGGCGGCGATGAATCAAAACTCATTCAGCTGGCAAAGCAATTCCTCGAGCAACATTGGCAATCGCCATTTGCCCCGGAAGTTCGAATGAAATTGGCCGAGCTTTATTATCGTCGACAGGATTTCGCAAACGCGCAGACGCAGTTTGAAATCATTGCGCAACAGAATCCGAACAATCCGCTTGCGGAAAAAGCCCTCTTCTTTGCCGCAGAATCGGCCATGTCGAGTATGAGCGAGCATACACTCGACCGGGCTCTTGTTTTATTCGATCAAGTCGTTCAAAAGAAAGGCGAGATGCACTGGGCTGCGCGAAACGAACAAGCCGTCATCGAACGCAAGCTCGGAAAGCCCAAAGATGCTCTGGCCTTGTATGATGAAGTGTTGAAGAGTGATGCGGGTGCACCTGAGAAACGGGAGGCGCTTTGCGGGAAAGGCGACATTCTTTTTGAAGCGGGAGCAACCGACCCGAGTAGTTACGAGCGTGCCATTGATGCCTATGACCAACTGGCCGCCGATAAAGATGCGTCGATTCACTGGCGTAATCAGGCGTTGTTTAAAAAGGGCCTATGTCTGGAGAAAAAAGGCGACCGCGCAGGTGCACTTGCGACCTTCTACAAAATTTTGGAAGACGCATCACACCCTGGCAAGCGCGACGAGCTGTTCTGGTATTACAAAGCCGGGTTTAATGCGGCTCGATTATTGGAGGAAGATTCAAAGTGGGAGTCCGCGGTCGCTATCTATGACAAGCTCGTCGCAGCCGGAGGCAGCCGAAGCGAAGAGGCAAAGGCCCGTGTGAAAAATATTCGTCTCGAACATTTCCTTTGGACTGACTAGAGCGTTTCCCCCGAGGAGGGTGCAGGAAGTGGGCTGGCCCAAAAATGCGAAGTGGGTTGGGGAATAAGCTTGCGGAATATTTGGGACGGGATCAAACTGACGGCATGGAAAAAGAAATCAGAGTCAGTCGCAGGTGCGGCTGGTCGGTCCGATGTGCAATCGGGGCTTTGACGCTCGCGCTTTGCGCATCGGCTTTTGCTGGTGACGGGAGAAATAACGTAGTGCTGCCTACGCAGCAGGCCGTGCCTGCCAAGACAAAGAAAATTTGCCTGGTGATAACGGCTGGCTCGCGCATTCCGCAGCCGTGCGACAGGCTCGCCGCCATTCCGACCACTGCTCACGCGATGGATGTTTACGGTCATCGTCCGGGTAGATAAGGACCCGACGATCTTCACTGGTTTTTGCGCGCTGCCGGCCTTGGCAGCGCGGGCGGGATTTTGTTTTCCGGTTCTAAGCGATTACCGCGGATCCCTTTTGGAACCGTACTGACAACGGTTGGATCGCGACAGCGAAAATTTTAGTCTGTCGCTACTTCGGAATCAGCTTCTCCGCTTGATGTGAAGAGATAACGCACAGCGTGGGCCGCCTGGAAGAAGAACATCCGAGGGAAGGATGTCTTGCAGCACGAATCGCGGCTGTAAGGTTATCTTCAGGCTGTCCTGACTGGTTCACTCGTTAGGCATGCTTGTGCCGCTTTGATCACTGCCTTGTCGTCGTTGTCGGTCAGTCCTGCCAGGAAACCGCGAATCCGGCGAAACGATTGACGCAAAAACAGATTTGCTGCCGAGTGGTCCGGCGATGGCATCTTGCCATTTCCTCTGGCAAACTGAACCTCGCTGTCGATGCGGCTGAGAACGCAAGTCGACGCAAAAAGATCCATCGCCGCATTTGCGATCCTTTCCTGAACAAGCTGCATGTCGAGAATCGGCTCGCGATACAGAATCAGAGCCCGATTGACAGCGAAATTAAAACGCCAGATCAATCGTCCGAGTTGCCGCGCTGGTCCTCGCAGCTGATCACTTTGAACAGGCACATCAGGCACCCGCATCGTCGCCCCAAGCCGGCTTTTTCCAGCAGCCCAAGCCTTGCTCATTCCATTCCGCGATGGCTTCATCATCGTGTCATAGATTTCCTTGAACTCCATCCCGGGTCCGCGCATCCCGACAAGTGCGATAAAGGAAGTGAGCACTTCGTTGGCGCCTTCGCCGATCTGATTAATGCGAGCGTCACGCAGCATTCGTTCCAATGGAAGATCGGTCATGTAAGCCGCGCCACCATGAATCTGGAAAACATCGTTGATGCATTCCCACAGCCGCTCGGTCGTGAATACCTTTAACATCGCTGTTTCCAGCATGTAATCCTCCAAGCCCCGGTCGATGAAGGATCCCGTAACCATGGTCATCGCTTCCATGGCGTACGCGTCCGCCGCGATACGGGCGATTTTCTTTTTGACCAGCTCGAATTCACCCAATGTTTTGTTGAATTGTTTGCGCGTATTTGCGTGTTGGACAGCCAGTTTTAAACAGGTTTTTGCTGCGCCTGTACAACAGGCACCAAATGTGGTCCGCCCAAAATCGAGTACCGTCAGTGCAACCTTCAGACCTTTGCCCAATGCCCCAAGAATATTTTCCTTCGGCACTTTCACGCCCCGCAGCGCAAATTGTCCTGTGGCCGTGCCGCGAATCCCCATCTTTTCCATCCGACCGTCGATCAATTCAAATCCCGGCATGTCCGGCGTGACCAAAAACGCGGTGATCGCGTCCTTACCCGGTTTTCCAGGAATCGGTGTTCGCGCCATCACTGTCAGCACCTGTGCAATAGCGGTATTGGTGATGTAACGCTTTTCGCCGTTCAAAGTAAAATAAGATCCGTCTTCGCTTGGAGTGGCCGTCGTCTGCACGTTGCCCGCGTCCGAACCGGCTTCCTTCTCCGTCAGCGCGAACGCGCCGAGTTGCTCGCCAGTGACCAATTTCGGAAGCCACTTTTGCTTTTGCTCATGCGTGCCGAACAACAGCAACGCCCGAATCCCGATTGAGTGGTGCGCGTTCACGAAGACCGAAGTCGACGCGCAGCAGCGCCCGATTTCTTCCAGCACTTTACAGTTGGCCATCTGCGAGAAACCGTGTCCGCCATATTCCTCAGGCGCAGTCATACCCAACACACCAATACGTCCCAAGCCGGCGATGACGCTGCGAGGAATGTCCGCCTGCCGATCGATCTCCGCCGCATCGAGATGTTCGTCCAGAAACCGGCGAAGTTCCTGCAGAGTGTGGTCCAACTCGATCTGTTCCGCTGTCTGGATGCTCGGATACGGCATCACCCAATCCGCCACGAAACGTCCCTGGAAAAGCCCCTTCGCAAACCCCAGCGCCTGCGGTCCCGCGAACAGGAGTTCTTCAGCCTGTTGAATCTCTTTCTGTCGTTGTTCTTCGAGTTTGTTCATTCAATGAAAAAGCGGGCGACGAATTCTAGCCGTGCACGCCCGCGTGTCCAATCGAGTCCAGCAGGTGCGCCTCGCAACTCAAGGCATCAGAAAGTCCAAAATTCGAAGTTGGCCTCGGACCAAAACGTTGTCCTCAGCTACATCCCTGACTTGTTCCGCACTCGGTGCAAACGCCGCAGGCCCCGGCGCGGATGACTTTATCACTGCCGCAGACCGAACAGGTGATGCCCATAAAGATGCTGCCAAGTGCTACCGTCACACGGTCCGATGCACCGTGTCCGTTTCCACTGCCAGACTTTCCGCCGTTACCATGCTTGGAGGGATGACCTGTGATGACGTCGATTACTTCTTTCTCACCAGTGCGCGCCAGATCGGTTACGGGCCGATTAAGCGATTTCTTTTCGATATCGGGAATTTCTTTCAGCGGCAGATCCGGTTGGTTCCGGTTAGGCGCGGTCGCTTCCTTATAGCCTTTGATAAACTCGCACGCGAGCCATCGAAATACGTAATCCGTAATACTGGTTGCGTGCCGGATATCAGGATTTTTTGTGAACCCGCTGGGCTCGAATCGTTGATATGCGAACTTCTTCACCAAACTCTCGAGCGGGACGCCGTATTGAAGAGCGATGGAGGTAAGCGTGCCGACAGTGTCCATCAATCCGCCGATTGTACTCCCTTCCTTCGACATGGTGATGAAAAGCTCGCCCGGTTGGTCGTTTTCGTAGAGACCGACTGTGATGTAGCCCTCGTGACCGGCGATTTCGAATTTGTGCGTTAACGACGTACGTGTATCCGGCATACGGTGGCGCACAGGTTGATCGACCTGGCCGCGCAAAGTATCCAGTTCGTGTTCCAATTCGAGAATGCGGTTTCCCAGTGTGTCTGTTTCGACCAGGTCGGCGTCGACGCCACCGGCTACAGTGCCCATGTCTTTCGTCTTGCGCGTGTTCAAAGGTGCCGAGCGCTTTGAGCCTTCGCGATATATCGCCACCGATTTCAGACCGAGCCGCCAGCCTTCAATATAGGTGTTCATGATGTCCTCCACCGTGGCGGATTCCGGCAGATTTACCGTCTTGGAGATGGCGCCGCTCAGGAATGGCTGCGCAGCCGCCATCATTTTCAGGTGCGCAAGATAATGCAGAGCGCGCTCGCCTTTGAAAGGTTTGAATGCGCAATCGAAAATCGGCAGATGCTCCGGCTTAAGGCCGCTGCGATGTAGCGCGACCGTCTCGGTTGCGCCCTCGGCCCCTTCGTTCTCAAGCGGGACGCTTGCGCTACCTTTCACATCCTCGATCGTGTCGAACGCATCGATGTGCGCAACGATGCGCTCGATGTCATCGGAACTGTAATTTAGTTTCTCCAACGCCGGTTTGATGGTTTGATTGACGATTTTGAGCATGCCACCACCGGCGAGCAGCTTGTATTTCACGAGCGCGATGTCGGGCTCGATCCCTGTGGTGTCGCAATCCATTAGGAAACTGATCGTGCCTGTCGGCGCCAGCACCGTCACCTGCGCGTTTCGATAACCATTGCGCTCTCCAAGTTCCGCCGCATTGTCCCAAGTCTTTGCTGCTTCCTGTTTCAAATGCGCGAACTCCTGCGCATCCGGAATTTGATGCACCGCGCATCGATGCAGCTCGATCACTTCTTTCATTGGAGCCACATTGTCCTTCGCGACGGGTTTCGCCACACCGCTCGCGCGTGAATCATGGAATCCGGGGAACGGTCCCATGGTCCTCGCCAACCGCGCACTCTGCGCATATGCTTCGCCCGTCATGATCGCCGTGATCGCGCCGCAGAGCGCCCGGCCTTCAACGCTGTCGTAACCGTAACCGTAACTCATGATGAGCGACCCGAGATTTGCGTAACCGAGTCCAAGCGTGCGGAAAATGTGTGAGTTTTCTGCGATTTCCTTGATGGGATAACTCGCGTTGTCGACGATGATTTCCTGCGCCGTGATGAAAATGCGCACCGCTGCTTTAAATCGTTCGACATCAAAGTCGCCATCCGCGGTCTTGAACTTCATCAAGTTCAGCGAGGCGAGATTGCAGGCTGTGTTGTCCAGGAAAAGATACTCGCTGCAAGGGTTGGTAGAATTCTGCCGATCAGTGCCTTTGCAGGTGTGCCACTTGTGAATCGTCGTGTCGAACTGCATGCCGGGATCGCCGCAGATCCAAGTGCCCTCCGCGATCTTACGCAATAACGTGCGCGCATCCTTTTTCTCGCAAGGCTTTCCATCGGTGACGCGGCGCGTCCACCATTCGCGTTCTTCCAGCGCTGCGTCCATGAACTCGTCGCTTACCCGAACGCTGACATTTTCATTCTGGTACATGACCGAGCCGTACGCGTCGCCGTTGTAGCTGCCGTCGTAGCCCTGTTCGATCAGCGCCCATGCTTTCCTTTCCTCCCTTTGCTTCGCGTCGATGAACTCTTCAATGTCTGGATGCCAATCTTTGAGCGTGTTCATTTTGGCCGCGCGGCGCGTTTTGCCGCCGCTCTTCACAACGTTCGCGATCTGGTCGTAAACTTTTAGAAACGAGAGCGGCCCACTGGGTTTGCCGCCGCCGCTCAATTTTTCCCTTGTTGATCTGAGCGAAGAAAGATCGGTGCCGGTGCCGCTGCCGAATTTGAACAGCATGGCCTCGCTGGTCGCCAGTCGCATGATATCTTCCATTGTATCGCCCACGCTCTGGATAAAGCAGGCGCTCCCCTGCGGATATTCGTATTGTGAAGGCGCGCGCTCTGCCTTGCCTGTCTCGCGATTGTAAAAATAATTCCCGGCGCCGGCGCCTTTGCCCACGCCATATTGATGATACAAGCCAACATTGAACCAGACCGGCGAATTGAACGCGCCATGTTGGTTCAAGCACAGCCAGGTGAGTTCATCGTAGAAAATATCGGCAGCTTCCGCATCTGAGAAGTAACCGTCCGCTATTCCGCAATCGGTGATCGTGCGCGTGACACGATGAATCAATTGCCGCACTGACATTTCTCGTCCGCCCTTGTACGGATCGGTACCGTTGGCAATGTCGCCATAGAAATACTTCGACACCGCGATTTTCGTGGCGAGCGCGCTCCAGTTTTTCGGAACCTCGATGTCTTCCTGCTTGAAGATAATTTTACCGCCGTCGTCATTGATTTCTGCGGTGCGCCTCTCCCATTCCACTTGATCAAATGGCGCCACAGCGGCATCGCTGAATACGCGCTTGAAACGGAGACCGCTATTCCTCTTCCTTTGTATCCTGTTTTTTCGGCGCGCAGCCGAGTGCTGCGGTTTATTCAGCGAAGCGGGCGGAATTCCAGGTTTTAATTGAATCATGGCGGTAGGGGAGGGTTGAGGTTCCTAATAAGTTGCGAATACTGGTGAACAGCGGCGCTAAGAAGCTGTGAATACCGGTCAACAACAAGTAATAGCGTGGCTGTCCGTGTGGACATACAAGATGCAGTAAGCCCGGCAGGCATGGCAAGCCTTAAATTGTAACATTTTTTGCCCGGGGAGGGCAGAGAATCCTGCTGCCAAGGCGGACCTGCTGATTGCCTGAATACAAACGTTCAACGCCCGACGTTCCACACTCAACGCCCAATCTCGAAGACAGTTGCATTCGATGTTGGATGTTGGACGTTCGACGTTCGGCGTTTCTTCTCTCCTCAAGGAAGGGTGGCTGAGTCCGGTTTAAGGCACTCGACTCGAAATCGAGCGTGGGGAGACCCACCGTGGGTTCGAATCCCACCCCTTCCGCTGTTCACGATCCCTTTACATCGCGCGGTAAATCCACCCTTCAGCGTTTGGTTGAACGCCTTCAACCGCAATTCTTGCGATCGCTACGGGTGGGATTTTCATATCTTTCAGCCGGGACGGGTCCGGCTCGCAATCGAAAGTTCACTTTCGACATAACTGCCGAGACCTCGACAAGCTGTCCGCCCACCAACTCCCGTCAAACAGACAGCGTGCCGGGGCCCGATCGATCGAGCCCCGGTAGCCGAGTTTTTTCGACGAGCTCTCTGTTACGGCAGGCGCGTCGCGTTCTCGCTGCCACAACCACTGAAGATGAGGTTGCCGTCCGGATCGTAGCTCTCGAAGGCAACGACGGAGGTGTAACTATTCCCATCGGTGCTCAGAGTAACCGTGCGGCTGATCTTTTGCACGCCGGCAAAGCTTCCGTCGGGGTTGAAGTTAAAGAACTGGAAAGGCGCGCTATAACTATGGCCTCCCAGGCGCTCCCAAGTCCCGAGTCCGGGACCGTGCCGAGTAGGTGGCGTGTTGTCGGTACTATTGAGAGTGCCACCGGCATTGAACATTACGTAGGCGCGGAAGACGGCGAGGGTGCCGCCTTGGCAATCGGTCAGGGTGACGACCGAATCCCAGGCGCCTTCCAATGCGGCCGCCCGAGGTTGTGCGTGCGCGGGCTGCGGGATGGCAAGGGCCATTAGTGCCGTCAGGGCGATAATCGAATCGAGTATTATTTTTTTCATTTGGATCTTTCTGTTGTTATCGGTTTGCGGTTGGCTGTCCGTGGAGTTGTTCTACGAATCAGTGCGCGCAATTTCGCATCCAGCCAGTGTGAATGTCCTTAGCGGCCGGCTGAATTTTCTGTGAATCTTCTTAACGCCGGACGAGAATCATCTCCGAGATGATTTATGAATTTGGCGATTTCCGGCTCGATCCCGCGAATCATCAACTGACCCATCGCGACGGAATCGCTGTTCACCTCAAGCCTCGCGTGTTTGAGACGCTTCATTTCCTCGTCGAACACCCCGGCGTGCTGCTCGAAAAGGAGAGGCTGCTGAAGGCGCTCTGGCCGGATTCCATCGTGGAGGAAAACAACCTGACCCAGAATATTTCGGTTTTGCGGCGCGTTTTCGGGGATACGCCGCAAGCACATCGCTTCATCGCCACCGTCCCCAATGTTGGCTACCGGTTCGTCGCCGAAGTGAACAAGATTGCCAGTGCGACTGGCAATGGTTTGCCGCCGGCTCCCCGCACTCTGGCCGTGCTCCCATTTAAACCGCTTGTCGCCGAGGACCACGATCTGGCGCTCGAATTAGGGATGGCCGATACTCTGATCGTCAGGCTCAGCAATATTCGGGAGATCGTGGTGCGTCCTCTCGGCGAAGTGCGCAAGTATGTCGAACTGGATCAGGAGCCACGCCTGGCAGGCCGCGAATTGGGAGCCGAGACGGTTATCGACGGCTGCATTCAGAAGGCGGAGGGGAACATGCGCGTGACGGTGCGGTTGCTGGACGTGGCGAGTGGGCGCGGCCTATGGTCCGGTTCGTTCAACGAAAAGTTCACCAACATTTTTGACGTGCAGGACGCCATTTCCGAGAAGGTCGTGAGTGCACTCTCCCTCAAGCTCAGCCAGGAAGAAAGATCGCGCCTAACGAAACGCTACACAGAGAACGTCAAGGCCTATAACCTCTACCTCCTCGGTCGACACCGATGGAATAAGATCACGCCGCCGGAGATCCAAAAAAGCATCGACTCTTTTCAGCAGGCCCTGGAGCTCGATCGGGATTACGCCCTGGCTCACGCCGGTCTGGCCGAAGCTTACTATTCCCTTCCCATCACGAGTGACGTCCCTCCGCGCGAAGCTTTTCCGCGGGCAAAAGCGGCGGCGCAGCGCGCGATCGAAATCGACGATACACTCTCTCAGCCGCACGGATGTCTCTCCTTCGTCCATTTCTGGTTCGACTGGGATTGGACGGCCGCAGAACGAGAGGCGCGACGCGCGATCGAGCTCGACCCACATTCCGCGTTTGCTCACCTCGCTTATGCCCATCTCCTCTCGGATCTGGGACGACACGCGCAAGCTCTGGCGGAGATCGCGCGCGCCCGGGAACTGGAGCCGCTTTCACTCATCATCAACGCAATTGAGGGTCAATGCTACTACTACGCCGGGCGTGATAATGAAGCGCGCGCCACATTACGTCGCACGCTCGAGATAGAACCACACTTCTGGGTGGCGCATTTGACCCTCGGAAAAGTGCATCTGCGCCAGCGTAAATACGAAGAGGCGACAGCTGCGTTTACCCGGGCAAGACAGTTTTCCGGAGATAACTCTGAGGCGGTCTCGATGGTGGGATACACCCATGCCCAGGCGGGCGATGAAGCGGGAGCTCAAGCCATTATCGATGAGCTAAAAGCGTCTGCGGCCCACAAATACATCCCGCCTCACAACGTGGCGATGATCTACAGCGGACTCGGTTGCAAGGATGAGGCGTTCGAGTGGCTGGAGAAAGCCTACGAAGACCGCGACGTTCGTCTGAGCTTCCTGAGGGTCGATCCAAAGTGGGACACGCAACGGGCCGAAGCTCGATTCTGCGGGCTGCTGCGGCGGATCGGCTTGTAGCCGCACGCGAATGCCTGCAACGCATCGGAGCTTTAAAAGCCAACACGCATTAGAATAAGGTCTTCTTTCAATGGCATCGTAGATCATCGTTCTGCTCTTAGCCGCCAAGACCATCTCCAGAGCGATTCCTCTCACCTCGGTTGCCCGTTGGAGAGCGGTTCGTATCAGCAGCAGCCAAAATCCACAGAAATCTGCAACCTCGGCTGGTGCCGGATAAAAATTAGCCTCGCGACTGTCACACCTGTCCGAGGGAGAGCTTCAATTGCGATTCAAATCAGATGCTCAAATGTAATTGGACTGACGTCGAGGGGGGCCACCTTTGATCAAAGCTTTTTCCGCTTCCGGGATCATCGGAAGGCTGGGCAAAACGAAGCTTCAATTCCCGGTGACTAACCGTCGCTCGGGCCGATATGGAAATACTTCCGGAATCTTGCCCTCTCGAAGCTTCCGTTGCACGCTGCGCCAGAAATCCGGGTGAAATAAATCTGCGTGCTGTTCGAGCAGCGCGGCACGCGCCGGTCCGGGCAGATGGAGAAAATTGGGAAATTCTTCAGGAAACACGTCGTTCTCGCGCACGGAGAACCACGGCTCGGCCGCTATTTCTTCCTCGTACGTGCTGGCCTGCGGCAGATCGCGAAAATTGCAATCGGTTAGAAAACAAAGATCGTCGTAGTCGTAGAAGACGACCCGGTCCCGCCGGGTGACGCCGAAGTTTTTGGTCAACAGATCGCCCGGAAAGATGTTCGACACGGCGAGATCCTTGATGGCCTGGCCGTAATCGCGAGCGGCGGCTGCATTCTGAGTCGCATCGGCTTCCGCGAAGAAAATGTTGAGCGGACGAATGCGACGTTCGACATAAGCATGAGCGATGACAACGTCGTCGCCTTCCAGCCGCACCGTCTTTCCGGCCGCGCGGAGCAAATCTTCCAAGAGAGCCGGCTCGAACCGGTTCCGTTCCATGCGGAGATGCTCGAACTCGTGTGCTTCCACCAGACGTCCGACGCGATCGTGCTCGAACACCAGCTTGTAACGGCGCATCACCTCATTTGGAGTAGTATCCTTGGGGAAATCGAATCGATCCTTAATTACTTTAAAAACGACGTCGTAGCTCGGCAAAGTGAAGACCAGCATAACCATTCCTGGCGTGCCTTCGGCCGTTTTGAAGCGGTCGGCCGAGGTGTTCAGTTGCGCTATGAAATCGCGATAAAACTCGGTTTTGGCGTGTCGGTTAAAACCGATCGCGTTGTAAAGATCGGCTAGACGTTTGCGCGGCATCATCTGCCGCAAGCAATGCACCAGGGCGTGCGGACAATCGGCCTTTACTCGGAAATACGCATGCGTGTACGAGAAAAGAATCGACAAATCCGCTTCGCCGAAGAGCACGGCATCGAGCGTGATGCCGCGTTCCCGCTCGTAGCGCAGACAAAAGGCCAGAGGCAACCCAACGCCATCGCCACCATCGCGAATTGCGCGACCGACAATGTAGGCGCCTTGGCCCCGATAAAACGCCCGGTTGATCATTTCGAGGCGCACCTTGCAATCTCTTTGGCCGGCACAGGGAAACTCCGCCTCGACTCGCTTCGCCGCCAGCCGCATCGAAACACCGAGCTCGTTCCAGCATTCGGCTGCAAATCCGCCCGCTTCAGGGTCGGTTAGCGCCGCCGAGATCAGTTCCAGAAGGGGTGCCCCGGAATAAGTTCGACGAAGGTCGAGAGGAAAATTCGTCGGCGGGGCGTCGAAATCGGAATCGACAAATTCGATTGCTTGATCCACGCCTTCAGTTGCGAAAACACGTCGGGTGAGTGAGTTGAAAAAACTTTCACCAATCTCCCAGGCTAGAGATTGCGCGACGAGCGAGGAATAAACGGCTTTGATCGCGGTCCAAACGTTGCGTTCACGCAAGCGCGGGCCCATTAGATCCGTTATCTGTGTCGTTAGGTTCGACAGCACGTTGCCGTAAAGATGAAGCCTCTCGGCCGAATCCGCGTAGCTTCCCTTCACATCATGAGCCAGAAAACGCTCGCGAGCGCGGTGAGTAATTTCATCAAAACGCTCCTGGTAATTGACGAAGGCGTGCTGTGCGGCTTCTGCGCAAAGCGCGGCCAGGCGGCTATCGGTTAAAGCCGCGACTGCCGACGAAGCCATCACTACCCTTTTCAATAAAACTGTTCGGTTGAACCTCGCAGCGCGGTCGTGGAAGGTAGGCCGACCGCGATAAGCTGAGGGGCGTCGTCGAAGTAGTCCGTGGCCGCTTCGTGCTGATGCTTGGTCGCACGGTATCGATGCTTTTGAGCCGCGAACTCCGCCTCCTGCAGTTCCGCATACGCCTCCATTCCTCGATCACGACAACCTAGCGCGAATTGTAGCTTGCTGTCATTGGGCGCGTGCAAACCGGTCGGCGAAAATAATTCGAATTGGTACCCCATCCCCGGCAGTTAGCGTTGAAACTTTACGATACTTCCGCTATCGAGATGCAAGATTATCATTTCTTGTATTGGAGCAAGAAGGAATCAAGATCTATAGTAGGTCCACAGTTCCGGAAGAACGTGAGGGGTTGAGGAGGCGTCAGGAGCATTGGACGAATGCAGCGGTTTAGTTCAACGCGCGTTTCTCCGCAATGGGTCCCCAGATCCTTCGGCAGCATAAGTTTTGGGTACGAGAGGCAGATGACTCGAAAACTCGATTACCGCGACAGCGTGCTTAAGGAGTACCCCGAGGTCTACACCCCGGCGGCGCTTGAGGCGTTGGAAGTTCTGGCGCCGCTGAACCGTGACCGGCGCGAGATGATGGCAAGGCGGATCGCACGGCGTCTGTCCCGGGATCGCGACCGACAGCGCATTGCCTTCCTCGATCCCGAGGCGCTGATTCCGCGCACGGGCATTCGCGTTCAGGACGCCCGCGACGGAAACTTCGACGGGAGCGAGATCCCGGCCGATCTGATGCGTCAGTGGATCCAGGGAACGGGGCCAGCCGCTCGGCCACGGGCGAGCACCGAGAGCGGGCTGCGCAACGTCGCTTACGCTTTGCTCTCGGGTGCCGACGGCTGGATGTTCGACGGCGAGGACGCCCTCGGGCAGGTCGATACCATGTCGCTCGACAACCAGCGCAACCTCCAGCTTGCGATCACCAAAGACCCACGCTTCCTGAGCGTCGCCGAAAAAGTTGCCGGCGAGATGAACCGGTGGGCACAAGGCTTTTTCGGGCGACCCATCGTCGATGACTGGCGTCAACAGCTTGATTTCACCACCAAGATCTTCCGCGCGCGCGGTCTGCACCTCGACGACCGCCACGTGCGCGAGAAGGCCGGCGCCGGCTTCTCTGCTTCAATCGTCGATCTCACGCTCTATGTGGTCAACAACTACCAGCGCCTGCGCGACTCGGGGGCTTCGATCGTCCTCTACCTGCCGAAGATCCAGACCGCCGAGGAGGCAGCGCTGTGGAACGACTTGTTCGCGTCGCTCGAGCAGCACCTCGGGCTCCCTATGGGCACGATCAAATGCTACGTCCTCGTCGAGCAGATCGAAGCGTCCTTCCAGTTGATGGAGATTCGCGCCGTCCTCGGACGCCACTTCGTCGGCTTCAACACTGGGCGGTGGGACTATATCAACAGTGTCGCCGACGCGATGATGTGGGATCCGGACTTCGTCAACCCCAACATCGACGCCATCGGCATGACCTACGGCTACATGCGCAATTACGAGGACCGCGTGCGCCGGGCCGTGAACACTCCCGATCGGAACGGCCGCTGCGCTCTATGGCAGGGCGGTATGGAGCCTAACATCCCGGTCGGGTCCGCGGCGGGCGTCGCCGCAGGGATGCGCAGGGCAAAGGCAGGCGGCGAGCGCGAACAACGCGCGGGGGCGAGTGGCAAGTGGGTGGCCCACTGGAAGATGGTACACATCGTGCGTCCGGTATGGGAGGAAGTCGGCGCGGACAACCAACTCGAACGCAAGTTCCCACCACTCACCTACACACAGGAGGACGCCGACGGGCTTGTGCTGCTCGAGCCGGCACCGCGCACCGTCCGGGGCGCGCGCGACTTGTTGAGCGTCGCCTTGCAGTACGGCAACGCCTTCGAGCAGGGTTTCCAGGCCGCGGCACTAAAACCGGCGGATTTTTTCGGCAACGACGACGTGCTTTATTTGATGGAGGACATGGCGACCGGCGAGATCCGGGTCAGCATCCTCTGGGAATGGCTGCACAAGCGCGCGCAAGTCAACGAGGACGACCCGAAGACGGGCGTCAGGGCCGGCGATACGTTTGACTTAGCGCTTTTTGCCCGGCTGCTCAACGAAGAATACGAGAAGCTGCTCGCCGCCCGCGACCGCGACGTCCACGATGATTCGAAGACGACCACGCTGCCAATCGCGCGCGAGATCGTTGCTGCCTACGTGACCAATCGCGCCAAGTTGCCGTGGTACATCGATCTTCTGAACCTGAACCTGAACAATCACGATCTCGCCAATGCTAGAACCCGCATCCGGTCCTACATTGAGGCCTTCCAGCGGGACGGATCACGAATCACTGAGAATCTCGACTTTGTTGTCTGAACCAAGGAGTGTCCTTACGAGAGCGTTCGAACAGAAAATCGACGAGATCCAAGAGTGGTTCAGCAGCTCCCGGTTCGCGGGGATCGTTCGCTTGTACACCCCGCGTCAGGTGGTCGAGCAGCGAGGCACAATTGGCAACGACTACATGGTAGCGCGTGAGGCGGCCGTAGCGTTTTACGATCGGTTGCGCGAACTCTTTGCGGAGCGCAAGAGCATCACAACTTTTGGCCCGTACTCGCCGGGGCAGGCGGTGACGATGAAGCGGATGGGGATCGAGGCGATCTACCTCGGTGGCTGGGCGACATCCGCCAAGGGCGGAACGAGCGAGGACCCGGGACCCGATCTCGCCAGCTATCCGCTCAGCCAGGTGCCCGACGAAGCGGCGACGCTCGTGCGCGCCCTGCTCTCGGCGGATCGCAACCAGCAATATTTGCGTTCGCGGATGACCGAGGCGCAGCGCACCGCCACGAAGGCTTCGGATTTTCGACCGTTCATCATCGCCGATGCCGACACCGGCCACGGCGGCGATCCACACGTGCGCAACCTGATCCGCCGCTTCGTAGAAGCCGGCGTTCCAGGCTATCACATCGAGGATCAGCGTCCGGGCACTAAGAAGTGCGGCCATCAAGGCGGCAAAGTGCTTGCGCCGCAGGACGAGCAAAACAAACGACTGAATGCGGCCCGGTTCCAGCTCGACGTCATGGGCGTTCCCGGACTCATCGTTGCCCGCACCGACGCCGAAGCCGCCAACCTGATCGAAGGTCGCGGCGACGAACGCGATCAACCATTCCTGGTTGGGGCGACGAACGCCGACGTGCCAGCCTACAAGCCATGTTTTCTGGCGGTGATCCAGCATCTTCATGAGTTGGGAGTCGCCGAAGTCACCGGCCATCTCCTTTACGCCCTACCCGCCGGAGAGCACAGGGTCGCCCGGGAATGGCTGGAGCGCCGGGGCATTTTGCCGCTGGCCGCCCAAGCCGCGGCGTCGTTAAGGGAGGGCAAAGAGACCTCGATTGACGCGATGTTCGACCGGATCACCGCCCGCTTCCTCGACGCTTGGGAAAATGACGCCGAACTGAAAACCTTCGGGGAGGCGGTTGCCGAAGTGATCGAATTCCGATCGAGCGAAGGTGAACCAGTCGATATAAGTGTCGACCACTGGCGACGCTTCGCCGCGCGGGCCTCGCTCTATGCCGCCCGCAAGAAGGCGCACGAACTCGGCGTCGACGTACACTGGGATTGCGAGGCGGCCAGGACGCCCGAAGGGTACTACCAGGTGCGCGGCGGTATTTCGTACGCCATCGCCAGGTCGCTTGCAGCGGCGCCTTTCGCCGACCTTCTCTGGATGGAGACCAAGACCGCCAACCTCGGTGACGCGCGCCGGTTCGCCGAGGCGATTCACTCGGAGTTTCCCGACAAAATGCTCGCCTACAACCTCTCGCCCTCGTTCAGTTGGGACACCACCGGCATGAGCGACGAGGAAATGCGGAGCTTTTCCGAGGAACTCGGAAAGCTGGGCTTCGTTTTCAACTTCATCACCTATGGCGGTCACCAGATTGACGGCCTCGCCGCTGAGGAGTTCACCATGGCTCTCAAGCAGGACGGCATGCTCGCACTCGCCCGCCTGCAACGAAAACTCCGCATGGTCGATTCCCCGTACCGCACGCCCCAGACCCTCGTCGGCGGACCGCGCGCGGACGCCGCATTGGCCGCTACATCGGGGCGAACGGCGACGACTATGGCAATGGGCAAAGGCTCGACCCAGCATCAGCACCTGATACAGACCGAGGTTCCCAAGAAGCTCCTTGAAGAATGGCTGGCGATGTGGACGCGACACTATCAGCTCCCCGGCGGGCTCCGCGTCCAGATGCGCCCCCAGCGCGCCGGCTCAGAATTACTCGAACTCGGAATCTACGACCAGGGGGAAGAGAAGCTCGCCAACGTCATCTTTTCCCCCATCCACGACCGGCGGGGCCGCAGCATCCTCTCGGTGCGCGATCAGAACACCTTTGCAGTCCCACTGCGCAAGAAGCGCCTAATGACGCTCGTCCACCTCTTCCTGGTGCACCGCTTCAAGGCGGACTCGGTGCACTACGTCACCCCCACCGAGGATAACCAATACCAGGTCGCAAAGATGAGATCTCACGGCATCTTCAGCGAGGTCAACACCGAAGTCGGCCAAATCATCGTCGCCGACGTGAACCACCAGCGGATCTCCGAGCTTTTGGCGCCGGATCAGGAGGCGTTGCGGAGACTGATTCGCAAGGAGAGATAGATGGGGTTCGGCGCTGTGCGATCAATCGAGACCGCCTGATCTGACGAAGGCGGCCATTGGACGCGGGTTTTCTCCAGACGCGCGAGATCCCACACCGGTCACCGCTGTTTGGGCTGGCCCCGCCGGGGCCGGGCTCGAGCTGCGGCGGCGCGCTGGTCTAAGGCAGCGAGAGATAACTCTTAGGCATGGCGGTTTCTGCGTTGCTAGTCGAGAGGAATAGGTTGCGCTGCTTGCGCAATTTTCGCGGGCAGCGGCTATTTCAGATGCGCGTGGCTTGGATCGCCATTAAACAGATTGCTGACACCATCACGATCTCCGCATCGAGAAATTGGCTTCGATCAGATGATCTTCACGCCGCCGTTTTGGCTCCCAGAACAACACGAATCTCGTGAGGAACGCCGTCGTCATGCAGCGTCACGGTGTTATCGACTGTCGCAACTCCATCCAATTCCATTAGGATGACCCCTCGGGAACAGTGGTCTGGATTTTCGACTGCGACACGATAGGTGGTATTCCGAAAACGGTATCGCAGCTGGAACCGAGGCCAATCTTTCGGTATAACAGGATTGATCGTCAGCCGATCGCCGCGGAGTTGAAATCCTAGAATTTCTTCGAGCCACACGCGATAGATCCAACCCGCCGCGCCCGTGTACCATGTCCAGCCACCACGCCCAACGTGTCCGGTTAGGGAGTAAACGTCGCCGGGGACAACGTACGGCTCGACTTTATAACGTTCGCAACTCTTCTCTTCGCGGGAGTGCTCGACCGGATTTAGCATCCGTAAAAGTCGGACGGCTTTGTCGCCATCGCCCTGTCGAGCAAAAGCCATGGCCACCCAAGCAGCGGCGTGTGTGTATTGCCCCCCGTTTTCCCGTACACCGTCCGGGTAACCCTTGATGTAGCCAACATCGGCGGCGGTCTCGTCAAACGGCGGAGTAAAAAGCAAGATCAGATCGTCGGCTTCGCGCACGAGGTTGTCCTCGAGCGATCGAAGCGCCATTTCTACGCGATCGGGCCGGCCTGCGCCGAAAATCGCGGCCCAAGTTTGCGGGAGTGAATCGATGCGAGCTTCAGCGTTTTCCCTGGACCCGAGAGGGGTGCCATCATCAAAGTATGCGCGCCTATACCACGCCCCATCCCAAGCCTGCGCGTCGATTGTCTTTACGAGTCCCGCGGCGCGGGTGCGGCACGCTTCGGCTTCGTCATCCAGCTTGCGCAGCTCCAGCAGTTCGGCGAAATCCTGCAGTACGCAACTCACAAACCAGGCAAGCCAGACGCTCTCGCCTTTGCCACCAATTCCGACGCGATTAAGGCCGTCGTTCCAATCGCCTCCCCCGATCAGGGGCAAGCCATGCGGACCCGCGGTTTCGGAGCGAGCAACGGCACGTCGGCAATGTTCCAACAGCGTACCTGCCATTTGTGAAGCGACCGGAGTGGAAAGGCTTTCCGTCTGGTGAGCCTCGAGTGGTTGGCCTTCGAGAAACGAAATCTTCTCATCGAGGATCGCGGCGTCGCCAGTGGTCCGGACGTAATGCGCGGTGACAAAGGGAAGCCAGAGAAAATCGTCGCTGATCCGCGTACGGACGCCAGCGCCCGATTCCGGGTGCCACCAATGTTGGACATCGCCCTCTACAAATTGCCGCGCGGCAGCGCGCAAAATGTGCTCGCGTGCGAGGTCCGGGGCGGCGTACACGAGCGCCATCACGTCCTGCAACTGGTCACGGAATCCATAGGCCCCGCCCGATTGATAAAAGGCCGAGCGGCCCCACAATCGGCAGCTCAGCGTCTGGTACAGCAACCAGCGGTTTAGCAGAAAATTCGTGGACAGCTCGGGCGTTTCCACTTCGATGGTGCTCAAAAGCCGGTCCCACCAATGGCGGGTTGCCTGATATGCAGCCTCGACCTTTGCAGGATCGCGAAACCGATTCACGATGTCGCGCGCTTTTCCTTCATCATCCGCCTGCCCGAGCAAAAAAGTTACCTCGGCAGTGTGCCGCGGCTCAATCTCGACCGATACCTGCACGGCGGCGCAAGGATCGAGACCCCCGCCAACGTCGCCGGTCAATTGTTCATGCTCCATCGTGGCTGGATCGCGCAGAGATCGGTTGCGTCCAATAAACACGGCGCGATCTGCTGTGAACGAAGTAGGCGCTGGAGTCGAAGTGGCGAACGTGACGCACTCGCAAAATTCAGGATGGTAGGAATTGCGGGCAAAGAGGCTCTGGCTCTGCAAATCCCATTTTGTGACGACATGCATGCGGGTTTCCTCCGGATCAAAACCGAGAACAAGAGCCGCATAGGCAGTAATAGTTAATCTCCGTCGGCGCGACGACATGTTACGCAGGCGCACCCGCTGCAGGCGCACAGGCTGTCCCCCGGCATCATCGAGCGGCACGAAGGTGAGCAGCCGTTGTTCGATCGCGTGGCTATTGTGTTCAAAATTTGTATAGCCCTGCCCGTGACGAACACGATAGGCATCCTTCTCCCGAATTGGTTGGGGTGTCGGGCACCAGGCGACGCCCAAGTCGTCATCACGGATGTAAATTGCGGTCCCGGCCGGGTCAGCGATTGGATCGTTGAACCACGGCGTGAGACGATCGTTCTGACTATTGCGGCCCCAGACAAATTCGGCGCCGGACTCTGAAACCAATTCACCGAACGTCGGATTCGCCATGATATTGATCCAGGGAAGGGGCGTGTGTCGACCGGGCCCTAAATAAATGACGAATTCCCTTCCGTCTTCGGTAAAGCCACCGAGACCATTAAAGTATTTCAGTTCCATGAAAGCCAGCGGCGCGGAGGGCTCTTCGGGGAATTCGTGCCCGGGCACTAATCGTCGTGGTTTCACAGCCGTGGGTGCGGTTGCTGCGAGCTGTTGGCGCAATGTGCCACGAGCTGCGACAAGGACCATCCGCGCTGCGGCTTGAAGTGCGATGAGTTCTTCCTTCGAAATTTTCGTCGACGAGCGAAGGTACACCCCGCCGGGTTGATCGACTCCAGTCAAGTGCGCCTGCGCTTCCGTGAGGCGACGCAGATGCTCGGTCAATGGTTCGTCGTAACTCGGCAATTCTTCGCTCACGAGGACGAGGTCGACCTTCAGGCCGCGCAGATGCCAGAAGGTATGTGCGGTCAATATCTCTCGCACTGCTTCCATGTCGCGCAGGTGACTAATCATGACAACGACAATGGGCATATCACCTGAAATGCCTTGTCGCCAAAGCGCTCGCTGCCCCTCGCTACGGCGGGCTAACCGTGCGGCCGTCGGTCGAAGCTGTGCCTGGGGAAAGATAATAAGGGCTGCCAGTTGTTGAAAAGTTTGCACGTCGGCACGCCGAATGCGCAGCCGACGCATCTCCAGCTGGGAACGGATCCAAGCGGTCTCAAAAGCGCGCATGCAAGTATGAAACTCAGCGTAGCGCTCCGCCAGCGCGACAACAGCTTCGCGAGACTCTGCGACTACAGTAACGAGCGCGAATTGAAGTCGTTGGTTAGGCAGAATCGCAACTCGCCGGCGCAGGCTGAAAATTGGATCGAGTACTGCGCCGATACTTTTCGTTAAGGGGCGGGTGAGCGCTGCGGGGTTTTGCAGTGTCCGATCGCGGCCGAGAAACAAGGCCCGGTCGGTTTCAAATTCCACCTCGTCGGTCGAAGATTCGGGGACGAGAAGATGCGCAGCCCAGATAGGGCGTTCGTCGGGAGCGCGAAGACGACGGCGGGCTATCAAAGCTTCACAGTTTGCCAGCCACTCAGTTTCAATGAAGAGCTTGTTAAAAGCGGGATGCGCGCGGTCCGCCCGGTGTGGCGCAAGCGCAAGTTCGAGATAACTGGTCAATTCCACCCGCAATGTTTTGCGCGAGGTGTTCACCAGTGTCATCCGTCGGACCTCCGCGTTGTCTTCTGCGGCGACGACAATTTCTGTGATTGTCTCGCATGGCCCACTGGTCCGCCGGAACTCAGCTTTGTCCGGGGTAAAACTCCAAGTATAGCGACGTTCGGGAGATCTCAGTGGTTGATGGGTATTACTCCAAGTGGTTCCACTCTCCAAATCCCGGATATAACAGACAGTGCCTGGAACGTCGCACGTGGTATCGGCGTGCCAGCGCGTCACATCCAAATCCAGCCAGCGCAGGTAGCCGCCGCCTGAGTTTGTCACCGTCACGGAACAAGTTCCATTGGACAGGAGGTGGATGCGCGGCGAAGCGATGTCCGGTGTTTGCGTCGCGACGCCGGCGCCGACCGGGTGAATCGTCCGGCGCTGAGGTCGCTCTTCGTGCGCTTCACCGGCGGTCGGTAAAATGTGTTCCGGGATATGCTCGTGCAACAGAGGCTCGGTGGCACGAATGCGCGGGTCGGAATGAAACCGCCTCCGCATCGCATTGTCATTTAAAGCGTTGTCGTAGGCGAGCAGAGACATTCCCTGGTGATGGACCATGTAACAATGAATGATGATCCCAGCGGCCCCACCGGGTTCGGCCCGTCGCGAATAATCGATCGCGTCGTAATAGCCGTAGTCGCCGAGCAGTGACGAGTGGTCCGATAGGGCGAGCCGCCGCAGATTTTTCATCGCAGCGGCGGGTTCCACCCCAAGAGCGAGCGCCGCGGCGTATGGTGCCACTACCAAGTCTTCTTCCTGCCCACGCTTCAATGCCAGCGCCGGCACCCCAAAGGCCCGGTATTGATAAACGTTGTGTCGGTCAAGCGCACTGAACGCGGATTCCGAGATGCCCCACGGCACGCGGTTTTGCCGGGCATAGGCAATCTGACAACGCACCGCGTCGTAGCAGGCGCGATCGAGCAGCGAATTCTCATGCGTCTGGTTGAATAAGAGAGGCATCAAATATTCAAACATTGTCCCGCTCCAGGACAGAAGCGGCAGCCGCCCATATGCGGACCCAAATGGCCGGCTCAAAGCCCACCAATGTTCCACCGGCACTTCTCCGCGTGCGATAGCCACGAAACTCGTTAGGCGCGCTTCGCTTGCCAGCAGATCGTAGAAGGAGGTGTCAAGACGGCGCTCAGCCACCTGATAGCCGACGGCAAAAATGCGCCGGTCCTCGTCGTAAAGAAATCGCAGCTTCATGCCGCCTTCCAGTTCCTGGCTCTGGGCGATCAATTCGTCCAGTTGCGCCAGCTGTTCCGAGGCGTTCTTGCGCGAGCGCTCTGCCTCCGTGACGAGAATATCGAGCCACTCGTGGACCTCGCGAGGAATCTCCTGTTCCTCTCGCCTCTTATGAAAAGGAAGCAGCGGCACCAGGCCGGCGATACCCTCGATGGCAATGGTGCGCAGTGAAAAGGTCGCCGCCAGGGCCTCCCGCCTTGATTCATGGGTAGCTTCGCCTAACGACATTAACTGCGCAGGCGGCGACATTAGAATTTCCACCGGCCGAAGATATTTATCGATGACGCCATTCCACGCCGCGACCTGTTTCAAAATCTGTTGGGCCCAATAAGCGCGCGGATCGGTTTCCGGCGCGTCGTAGTGATGCACAAGATTCTGTGCGGGCTCTCGAGCTCTTCGCATGCGCTCGATGACTTCTTCAAGATTCGCCGGCCGGCCGGCCGTCAGCTCCTCGAGGCGAAAGAGCGCCGGAGGAAAACCCGCTTCCTTCTCGCTGGGAGCGATTTGCCGGAGCACGCTCAACGCGTCGCCTACTCCGCGCAATGCGGACTCATCCAGAAGCGAACGCGCGGCCAGTTCATTGCAGCTGGTTTCGAAAGTCCAGAGGCTCGCGAGTAAATTGCCGCTATCCACTGTAGAGACATAGCGTGGACGCAGCGGATCTAATGTAGCAACATTGTACCAATTAAAAAGATGGCCTTCGAAACGCTCCAGCCGACTCACGGTTTCGAGTGTCCCAAGGTTGCGGGCCACCAGGTCGTCAATTGTGATGTAACCGAAATCGTTTGCTGCCACAGTCGCCAGCATCCATAGCCCGATGTTCGTTGGCGACGTGCGCATGAAAACTTCCCGAATTGGCGTCTCCTGGACATTGTCCGGCGGCAACCATGAGGTTTGAGGGCCGACAAAATCATCGAAGTATCTCCACGTTCTTCGCGCAGCCGCGCGAAGGAATCGGCGATCATCCCCCGTAAGCGTTCCGCCGCGCCAACTCTTCGCCGACCGATTGATCAGCATCACTGCCACTGGAAAAAGCGTCCACAAAAGGAGGAAGGGGGTTGCGGCTACCATCGTCGTTGTTCCTCGCGCCGCCGCACCTGCAAAAAGGAAGACGCAGGTAGCGGGGATCCAAAGGCGGCTGAAAATAAATTGCCTTTCCCGACTTCTGGCGCGCCGGTGAGCGTCTGCCGCCGTTTCCCATTCCAGCAGAAACCGATGAGACATCATTCGCCGATAAATCACGAGAAGGATGGCATCGAGTGCCATGCCTGCGTAATCGGGCAGAAAAATAATGGCGAATATGGAGCGCAAGAGCCGATCGCGCGGATCGCGCCAAAATCTGGTTCCCGGCGGCGGCGGATGGAGCAATAGCGCGAGGAAAGCGTTTAGAACGGGCCACAACATGAGACCCGCGATAATTCCGCTCCACACATTCGGAGTGGGTGTAAAAAACCAGCCCGCCAGGAGGAGCGCTACAATCGCCGGGGGTACAAGACTTCGGCGCAGATTGTCGAAGATCTTCCACCGGTTGAAGACGGAAAGCTGATTGCGTTCCATCCTGCCATCGCCCACCGGCACGCGCGCCTTGAGCCAGTCAATGATTTGCCAGTCCCCGCGAATCCAGCGGTGTTGCCGACTCCACCACGCGAGATAGCTGTTCGGAAAGACATCCAGGAGCTCGATATCCGTCGCCAGTCCTACCCGGACATAACACCCTTCCAGCAAGTCATGGCTCAACAGGTGCGCCGTGGGAAATCGTCCTGATAAAAGTTGGTGAAACGTCTGTAGCTCGTAAATGCCTTTGCCGTGATAGCTCCCTTCTCCAAACAAATCCTGGTAAACATCGGAGACCGCGTGCGTGTAAGGATCGATCCCGCGAGGATCGGCAAAGATCCGCGAAAACCATGTCGCTCTTGCGCTCGGAAGTGAGGCGCTCACGGTTGGTTGAATGATCGTGTAACCGCGAACTACGCTCCGGCCATCCGGCGCCAGCCGCGCCCGATTCAGCGGATGCGCCAGTGTTTCAATCATCCTTCGGGCGGTGTCACGCAACAGTTGGGTGTCGGCATCCAGCGTGATGACAAACCGGATGCCTTCGAGTCGTGTCCGATCGCCAGCGCGGAGAAATCCTTCCAGCTCGGGCCCGGATTCGCCGGTGAGAAATCGATTAAGTTGCTCGAGCTTACCGCGCTTGCGCTCCCAGCCTATCCAGCGTTGTTCGCTCTCGCTCCACGAGCGGCCGCGATGGAAAAGAAAGAAATGTCCCACTCCGTGTCGGCGATTCAATTCATCAATGCCGCGTGACACGATGTCGATATACTCTGCGTCCTCCGGCATGTTCTCCCGGGGTGCGTCGGAAAAATCTGTTAAGAGCGAAAAGCGTAAATTCCGGTCTGTGTTCCCGATGTAATGAATTTCGAGCCGGCTCAGTTCGTTTTGGATTGCGCCCGGGGTGGTTAGCAGCATCGGCACTACCACCAGCGTACGGCAATCATCGGGAACACCTTCTTTTTCGAAGGACATTTTGGGCAACGCTTCTGGTGGCAGGACAAAGGTCACGAAATAATTCACGACCAGGACCGCAAGTTCACTCGCGGGCAAAAGCAGTAACAATTCCAGCAGCCCCAGCGTCAGCGGTGAGACCAATCCGTAAATAAAAAAAAGAGGAGCGGACACCAACCCGGCGGTAAGTAGAAAAAGGCTCCCAAAGTAGGCTGCAGCCGCATGGGCACGGAGCCATCGACGCCAGCGTTCCACCAAGGGCACTCTGGCGCCGGTAGCTTGCTCAAGGGCAGGACGGCCGGCGTCGATCAAATAATAGCCGACATGGCGCGCAACTTCGTCGGCCGCAGCCTTCGCCAGCGCGAGGGCGTGATCGATAGTAGTTCGTTCCGAGCAATCTGACCATTGGGCGATTTCCTCCACGGCGGTACGGCATCGATCGCGTGTTTCAAAATCCATGCGGGCATAAACGCCGAGGGGGTCGGTGGCCAACTCGCTTTCCGCCCAACTGGTCGATTCAAAAAGTTCCCGCCACTGGATCTGCGCTAGTCGGCGACAACTATTAATCGCATTGGTGAGCGCGGTCTGCTGTACCGCCTGGTGCCGATGTTCCTGCTGTATAACCTCCAGCAGCGGCGAACGGAGCGAGCGTTCCAGCCAGCCACTAACCAGCGGAAGCGCTCCTTCATCGTCATAGAGATGCGCCACCAATTCGCTCGCAAAATGCGGCGTCGGCTCGGGATATTGTTCCACTAGCTCTTCCATTATTTTGAGCAGTCGTGGCGGGCCGTGACGAACGGCGGTGATGAGGCGGTTTGCCCAAAAATCGGCCTCCTCGCTTTGCCTCTGCTGTTGCTCCACCTGGATCGCCAGCGCACGCAGACGTTCGAGTAACCGCAATCGCAACATCAACGGGACCGCCCAAAGTTCTCCGATGTCTAGTGGCGCGGTGGCCTGAAAAGCGACCAGAAATCTCCGGATGATGTCGGCCTCCAGAGCTCCGTCGCTCTGGGCGACCATTTCCGCAGCCACATAATAAACTCGAGGTAACCCCGAGCCCGGGCCGGTTGTGATGAGAGGCAGCGTCCCATAGTATTTTTTCGGAAGACTCTTCCGCAGATCGGTCATCTGTTCCCGAATCAAATAGGCGTTATCGAGAAGCCACTCCGCCGAAAGAGTAAAGGCGTGGTGCGCCTCGGCCGACATGGTGAGACTCACGTTTGCCCATTCGAGCGCCGCCTCGATTCCCCGTAGCCGGCGCAAAAAAGATGGCCCGCGCGGCTTCGCGTCCTGGCTAACCGCAATTGAGCGTGCGAGGCTCGCCGCGTTTTCCTCGAGACGCTGACTCGAAGGCGACTCGTCACCGACCCGGGGTGCGGTCGGTTCGAGAGAGAAAGGCGGCGGCGGGTAAAAACCGAACGTCACGGGAGCCTCGGCTTCCACGTCCCGCAAAATCGCCATGGCGCGGGAGGCTTCGCTCGCTTCGACTTCAGCTACGACCACTGTTTCATTCGGCAGGATCGTGCTGGTGAATCTGGCCAGGCTCGTTGCGTCGACATGCTTCCGAAAAAATCGGAGAAGAATCCAGGCCGTAACAGCGCCCACCAAGGCGAAGGAAAGAAGTAGCAGGGCCACTCCCGTCAACCGGTAATCGGCCAGTGTTGCAGGTTGCCACAGTATAAATGCGCCCAGGGCCACGCTGAGAACTGAAGCGGCGATCGATCCGCCGATCGCCGAAATCCCGGGTTCCTCGACTCGATGCCGGCCTTTTGTCGAAGCGTGGATCGCTGCAGCACGGCGAACACGGGCGCGATGGAGATTTTGAAGGACCGCCAAACCCGTTTCCAGCCTTTGGAAAATAGCGACCGCTAAAACGCGATCGCCATTTTTGCGTCGAAATCTCATATCAAACCTCACAGCGGATGACCCGAAAATGTCGACGCGATTATTGAACTCCGGCCAGAGCGTCGGATTTTTCCGGGATCCAAATGACAGCTAATGTCCTTCGCGGTCGATTTCAGAAGTTTAAATTTTTGCGAACCCACCGCGCGGGCAAGACCCACAAAAACGATGAAGTATTCTCTTTGTATTGAGTTCTGAAAGACGAGAAAATCAAATGGATTCGTCGGCACTTTTCATATTCCAAATGCGCTACCACCGCATCCGGCTCGGCAGTCAGATTCGGAAGTGACTGATTCATCGCGTTTGGAACTCAGCGCTGAATCCAATTCGCCCCGCCGCCGCATCAAACCTAAAATTGAAATCGCTATTGCATCCGATTGGTTCAACGGCACTTTTCTCACTTCGCTCTTGTTACCTATGAACGCCTTTTTTCGCTTCCTCGTTTTCTCGATTACAATCGCCGCGATCTCGTTGACGGCTTCGTCAGCACAGAATCTGCCGAACACGACGCGGTTATTGCGTTTCCCGACCACCAACGATCGTGACATCGTGTTCTGCTACGCCGGCCAGCTTTACACGGTCGGTAAAGATGGCGGGACGGCGCGCCGCCTAACGAGTGGACCTGGCTACACTTCATTTGCGCGCTTTTCGCCGGATGGAACGCAGATTGCATTTACTTCCCACTACGACGGAAACACGGAAGTCTACGTGATGCCCGCCGAAGGCGGCCCGCCGAAACGTTTGACAACTTCGGCAACACTCGGGCGCGACGATGTCTCCGATCGGATGGGACCAAACAACATTGTAATGGCCTGGGAGAACACGAAACCCCTGGTCGTGTTTCGTTCGCGGATGAAATCGTTCAACTCATTCATCGGGTCTCTGTTCGCAGTTGGGCTAGAGTCGGAGTTGCCGCAGCAGTTACCGGTGCCGCGCGGTGGATTTGTTTCGTTTTCGCCGGACGACTCGAAGATGGCGTTCAACCGCGTCTTCCGCGAGTTCCGAACTTGGAAGCATTATCGCGGGGGGATGGCGGATGATATCTGGATTTACGATTTCAAGAATGGCAGCACTGAAAATCTGACCAACAATCCCGCGCAGGACATCTGCCCGATGTGGGGACCGGACAACAAAATCTATTTCATCTCCGATCGCGACAACCGGATGAACTTGTTCGTGGTTGATCTTGCAAGCAAGGAAACAAAGCAGCTGACGCATTTCACCGATTTCGACATCAAGTTCCCGTCGATCGGCAAGCAATCGATCGTGTTCGAACAAGCTGGATACATCTGGCGGTACGATCTCGCCACCGGTCAAGCCGCGCCCGTTCCCATCCAGATCAAAGAAGATTTCGACAGTGGCCACGGTGGTCTGGTGGATGCCTCAAAGCACTTGGAATCAGTGAACCTCGCGCCAGACGGCGAGCGCACAGTCGCAGTCGCGCGCGGCGATCTGTTTTCCGTGCCTGCAAAGAATGGGACGCCCCGCAATTTGAGCAAGACATCAGGCGTGCACGAGCGTGACGCGGTTTGGTCGCCTGACGGAAAATGGATCGCTTACAACTCGGACGCGACCGGGGAAAACGAATTGTATGTGCGTTCGCAAGATGGCAAAGGCGAGCCTCAACAGATCACAAAGGGCGCGGATACCTACTATTACGCGCCGAAATGGTCGCCCGACAGCAAGAAACTGCTCTGGAGCGATCGGCTGCAACGATTGCGTTATGTTGACGTCGCCAGCAAGGCGGTGACGCTCGTCGACCAGGATAAATACGGCGAGATTCAAGGTTATAATTGGTCGCCGGATAGTCAGTGGATTACCTGGGCGCGCCCGGAAGAGAACGAAATGCCGCGCATTTATCTGTACTCGCTCGCAAACAAACAGCAGACCGCGGTGACCGACAGTTGGTACGGCGCAGGCGAACCGGTTTTTAGCGATGATGGTAAGTATTTGTTGTTCAGTTCGGCGCGCGATTTCAAACCAAGTTTTGGCGACCAGGAGTTCGCGAACGTTTATCGCGATATGCAGCGCGTTTACCTCGTCACACTTGCCAGGGATACCGCGAATCCGCTCGGACCCAGGAGCGATGAAGTCGGCAAAGCCGCGGAAAAACGGGAAAAAGAAAAAGCAAAGGAACCGGAAGAGGAAAAGCCGGAACAGAAAAACGGCAAGAAGAAACCCGAAGAAAAACCGAAAAAGCCGGTTGTCGTCAAGGTGGACACGGACGGGATCCAGAATCGCATCCTCGGTTTGGAAATTACTCCCGGAAACTACCGCAACATCCGAATGCTGGATGACGGACGCATCTTTTACCTGCGCCGCACTGTCGCCGACGAAGTGGGAGAGGACGAAGAAGAACTATTCCAGAGTAAAGACAAGAAATCACACCTTTGCGCTTACAACGTCGATGATCGCAAGGAAACTGTGCTCGGCGACGTTAACAACTACGAGATCACGTTCGATGGCAAAAAGATGCTCGTGAAGATTAAGAAGGACTACGCCATCATTGACATCCCAAAAGAAAAGCTCGAAACCAAAGACCACGAGCACAAGATCGCGAATCTCGACATGCAGTTAGACCGGCATGCTGAGTGGCGCCAGATCTATTTCGAATGCTGGCGGCAAATGCGGGATTTCTTTTTCTCCCCGACAATGAACGGCGTCGATTGGAACGCGACGCGCGACAAATACGCCGCTCTTTTGCCGTTCGTGAACCATCGCAATGATCTTACCTATATATTGGGCGAGCTGATCGGCGAGCTAAATAACGGTCACGCCTACATTGCCGGTGGTGAACGCCCGGACACCCCGCGTGTGAAGGTGGGATTGCTCGGCGCAGAGTTTTCCCGGGACCCTGCTACGCACGCCTATCGCATCGAGCGCATTTTACCGGGGGAAAATTGGGACAAGGAGACGCGATCGCCGCTAACCGATATCGGCGTAAATGTGAAACCGGGCGATTACATTCTTGCGATCAACAATACGCCGGTCTCCAGCCTGCCGAACCTTTATGACGCACTCATCGGCACGGCTGGCAAGCAGGTGATTCTGCGCGTGAACTCCAAACCAACCGACGCCGGGGCGCGCGACGTCACCGTTGTCCCCACCGATGATGAAGGACCGCTTTATTACCTCGATTGGGTGCAGAAAAACATCGATTATGTGAACAAGAAGACCGGTGGCGAAGTCGGCTACTTGCACATTCCCGACATGGGCCAACCCGGCTTAAACGAGTTCACGAAGCTTTACTTCCCGCAAATCCGTAAGCATGCGCTCATTGTTGATGTTCGCGGCAACGGCGGCGGGTTTGTGTCGCCGCTGGTGATCGAACGACTGCGGCGCGCACTGGTGATGATCGGGATTGCGCGTAACGGCATGCCGCAAACCGACCCCCCGCAAACGTTCACCGGGCCGATCGTCACGTTGATCAACGAATTTTCCGCGTCCGACGGTGACATCTTTCCATACCGCTTCAAAACGCTTGGACTTGGCAAACTCATCGGGAAACGGACCTGGGGCGGCGTCGTTGGAATTCGCGAATCACTACCGCTGGTCGATGGCGGCCAATTCTTTAAACCCGAGTTCGCAGTTTACTCAAAAGACGGCAAACAATGGATCATAGAAAGCCACGGAGTAGATCCCGATATCGTGGTGGATAACGATCCCGCGAAAGAATTCAAAGGCGAAGATCAGCAACTCGATCGCGCTATCCAGGAAGTGCAGGGAGAGATGAAGACAAAACCCTCCGTTCTCCCATCGCCTCCGCCCTGGCCAAACAGGAACCCAACGAAGAGCAGCTAAAAATCGATGTGAACCCGGTGGGCGTCGCGCTCATCACGGCAGAGACCGCAGTGGACGGATGTACCGACGGATCGCGCTTTGTCCGCTTTGGAGTAAAACCCCTCGGAATGCCGCCGAAGCACGATATCGCGCTGATCGGATCACGGCCGTGCTATTTGTCTTCGCTACCTCACCAGTCAGCGGAGTCATGTCGATCGGCGAAATTCCTGGCGGCAAGTATTTGACCGCGCTCCTTGAGACAATTAAGGCGCGCTGCCCTGCCGTGGCCGATCCAGGCTGTGGTGAAATCCAAAAAGTGATGCATACTTTTCCAACGACATAGAGTCGTTGCTTCCAGTGGCCGGTACAGTAGCAACCTGAACCGCGCCGCTCGACGCATGGAACCAAGATTTGCAAATCGAACGGAAGCCGGGCGGTTGCTCGCGGAAAAGCTAGGCAAATATGCCGACCGGAATGACGTAATTGTTCTCGGATTGCCTCGCGGCGGCGTGCCCGTTGCGTTCGAAGTCGCAAAGCGTCTGCACGCTCCACTCGACGTTTTCATCGTACGCAAACTCGGCGTTCCCGGTTTCGAAGAGCTTGCCGCCGGCGCGATTGCGTCGGGTGGTGTGCAAGTATTAAACGAAGATGTGATGCGCGCCATACCACATGCCCACGAGACGATCGAACTACTGATTGCGAGGGAAAAAACTGAACTACAGCGACGCGAAGAGCTCTATCGACAAGGGCGCTGCGCGCCTGAGGTTCGCCGCCGTACAATCATTCTGGTGGATGACGGGCTGGCCACCGGCGCAACCATGCGCGCTGCGGTCACAGCACTGCGGCAGAGGGGCGCAGCCAGGATCGTTGCCGCGGTGCCGGTTGGTCCGTGGGAGACATGCGCTGAGATGAAAGAGATGGCCGATGAAACAATCTGCCTTAGTGCTCCGAAATTCTTTCAGGCCGTCGGCCAGCATTACCAAGATTTTTCACAAACTAGCGACGCCGAGGTGCGCGAGCTACTTTCCTCCGCCGCAAATCCTGGTGCCGTGGAAAGCGAACGGCAGCAACACATGATGGAAGTGCAAATTCATGCCGGAAGCAACCTCCTCTTCGGAAATCTGACCATACCAAACAACGCACATGCGCTCGTTCTTTTCGTCCACGGCAGCGGCAGCAGCCGGAATAGTCCACGAAACCAATTCGTGGCGCGAACGCTAAACAACGGTGGATTGGCCACCTTGCTATTTGATTTGCTCACGCCGGAAGAAGAAGCGATCGACCTGCGCACACGTGAGCACCGGTTCAACATTAACTTGCTCGCGGAACGCCTTGTGCACGCTACGAAGTGGGCAAAAGAACAGGAACCAACGCGCGGTTTTCAGATTGGTTATTTCGGCTCAAGCACGGGCGGAGCCGCAGCGCTTGTGGCGGCAACGGAAATCCCGCAGTTGATCGGCGCTGTCGTCTCGCGTGGCGGTCGTCCTGACCTCGCCGGTGATGCATTACAAAAAGTGCAGGCGCCGACTCTTCTGATAGTCGGCGGAAACGACGACATCGTCATCGAGCTTAACGAGATGGCGCGTGATCGAATGCGCTGCGAGGTAAAATTGGAGATCGTCGCCGGTGCGACGCATCTCTTCGAGGAACCGGGCGCGCTGGAGCAAGTAGCCAAATTGGCCAGTGATTGGTTTTCTCTTCACCTCGGCCCCAAATGACGAATGTCTAATGACGAAAGAATGACGAAATCCGAATGAGGAACGTTAGTCACATGTAATTCGTCATTTGAGGATTCGGGCTTCCTTCGTCATTCCTGGTACGTCACCACCCGGCCCCAAAGACTCTTTGTTCCCCAGATCCCGGCGCGCAGGCATTCCAACTGCACAATCTGGCTATGATCGACAAAAAGATTCACGTCAGCGCCATAATTTTTGATGTACCATTCGAACACGTCAGGATCGGCGGCTTCAAACATAAGTTTCTCCATGCCGATTTCGTCTATGAATTTCGCGGGAACATCCGTGCGCCACGGATCGACGTTCTCGGTAATACCTTCGCTCTCGATCATGATGATCTCCGCACCGGCCTCGAGAAACCGCTTTGCCTGCACGACCGCCCAACTCGGGTCGCGCGTGCCTTCAGCCTTCAATTCCGCGGCTGCGGTCGCGCCACCTGCGCCGAATTGAATTCCCACTTCGGGTTTCGCTTTCAATCCGGATTTGCGCACCAATTCAATCAGCCGCAGCCAATCGTCGGTCGGGATCGAGATGAAGCCCGCCGAGATCTCGATGGTATCGAATCCAAGTCTTCTGCATTCCGCAACGTATTTGCGAACCGCATCGCTGCCTTGGGCGAGCACACGCTCGATGAACCCGCCGGTGGAAACCAGGACGTCGTGCTTATGACAAAGTCCGATGATATCTCGCACCGCTTCCTCCGGCATAAGTGTAAACGAACCGCCGGCAAACTTTAGCGAATCCACGTAAGCTCCCATTGTCTCGAATACATCTTCCAGATACCGCCGGCCGACGACCGAGTAATAGGGCCCGCGGATTTCGGTCAATCCGCACTCCCGCGGTTTGCCTTGGCGGTCGTTGATGCGCAGAAACGGAAAACTCCGCTCCGGCTGTTGGGTTTTCATTGTCTTAAATAAGGAACGAAATGCGACGCGCGAATGGCCGTCTGGGTAGCGCACGCTGCCGGCCTGCATGTCTCGGCAGCTTGCCGAGACGGGCAAACGGCGCCATCTGGGAGGTGCGTGCGCGAAAATGTTGCCGGCAGAGATGCCCGCAACTATAGGCTGGCAGCCTGTGTTCCCCGGAACTCGCGATATGGCGTGGACTGTTTAAATTCCAAACAGACGTGACGGCGCCAGCGCACAACTTCACCGCCCTAACGACCGACCTTTACGAGGTCACGATGGCTTGCGGCTACTGGAAAGCCGGACTCGGCGATTGCGATGCGGCGTTCCACGTCACGTTTCGAGAAAATCCGTTCGGTGGTCAATTCACCGTCGCCTGCGGCCTAACAACGGTGATCGATTTTCTGCGCAGCTTTCGCTTTACGGAAACC
>Ga0210142_1000022_pt1 | contig 39714 bp, 43 predicted proteins | sample Goodyear_PhragC__FD_184869 | JGI IMG/M metagenome (GOLD analysis project Ga0210142, IMG submission 184869) | Wetland microbial communities from San Francisco Bay, California, USA, that impact long-term carbon sequestration - Goodyear_PhragC_D2... | ecosystem: Environmental > Aquatic > Marine >...
CTCTCGTGGGACGAGATCGTGGTCACGTACTTCACGGCCGGCGCCCAGAACACACTGCCGTTGCTCCTGTTCGGCTTCATCCGGCAGGGCCAGAACCTGCCGATCGTGAACGCGATCGCGCTCGTCGTGATCGTCGTGAGCGTGATCCCGGTCGCGCTCGCCCAGCGCCTGACGAGCGACGCGGGCGTCGGACGCGGCTGAGTCCCCGCGCACGACAGCGGAAAGGGCAAGTTACAAGTTGTAACTTGCGCCTCTCGGCCCGCCCGCCACCCCACCCCTCGCACCAGCTGGGCGCGGGGGGACGAGCAACGGATGGAAGGACGCGCAGTCCGAAGGTGTGGGCCGCGACACGGCCTCGCCGGGACCGAGAGCCTCTAGTCCCTGACTGCCCCTACCTCGCTGGGGCGCGACGGCCTCTAGTCCGCGGCTGCCCCTACCTCGCTGGGGTGCGACGGCCTAGTCCGCGGCTGCCCCTACCTCGCTGGGGTTCGACGGCCTAGTCCGCGGCTGCCCCTACCTCGCGGGGCAGAACCCACCCCGGCCGGACGAAGTGGCAGGTGTAGCCGTTCGGGTACCGCTCGAGGTAGTCCTGATGCTCGGGCTCCGCCTCCCAGAACGGCCCCGCCGGCGCCAGCTCCGTCACCACTTTGCCGGGCCAGAGCTCCGACGAGTCGACCGCAGCGATCGTGTCCTCTGCGATCCGCCGCTGCTCGTCGTCGAGGTAGAAGATCGCCGAGCGGTAGCTCGTGCCGACGTCGTTGCCCTGACGGTTGAGTGTCGTCGGGTCGTGGATCTGGAAGAAGAACTCGAGGATCTCGCGGTACGACGTCTGCTCGGGATCGAAGACGACCTCGATCGCCTCGGCGTGCGTGCCGTGGTTGCGGTACGTCGCGTTCGGCACGTCACCGCCCGCGTAGCCGACCCTCGTCGAGAGCACTCCGGGCTGCTTCCGGAAGAGATCCTCCATTCCCCAGAAGCATCCACCGGCGAGCATCGCCTTCTCCGCTGCTCCGCTCATTGTTCCGCCACCTCTCACTCGACTCTGGACGCACTCACTGTACGACCGGCACGGTGAGCGACGCGGCGGTCGGCTCGCTCGACGGGCACACACCGAACAACGATGCGCTGCGACGGAGGATCTGCCCCGGCCGGGTCACACCTCTCTTCCCGGGCTCACGGAACGGTCCGAGATCCCGAGTCTGCGGACGGAGCCGCTGCGGGCTCCGGTACTCGCCTCGACGGCGTCGGGAATCTCCGGCGCCGCCGCGGCGTTCTACGCGTCATGGCTGTACTGAGAGTGGAGATCGGGCCCGATTCACCGCGGTCGGTGGCACGTGGCTGGGCGGCCGCGGTCGCGGAGTTCCCGATCTTCGCCGGCCTCCGACGCCGCGACCTCCGCAGGCTTGCCGCGGAGGCGCGCTTCGCCGAGTTCGCGCCCGGCGACGAGGTGGTCGCGTCCGGCACGCTGGCCGACTCCCTCTTCGTGATCGTGAGCGGGGAGGCGAAGGCCCTGGGCAAGCCCGCTGCGCGGACGCTTCGTCGCGGCGACTTCTTCGGCGAGATGGCGCTGGTCGGTCAGCGACGCTCGGCGACGGTCGCCGCAACCGGCGAGCTCCACGTGATGGTCCTGCCGCAGCGCACGCTGCAGCGATTGGTCGAGAAGCACCCGAGCGTCGGACTGAAGATCCTCGAGGAGGTCGGTCTGCGCCTGCACCGCCTGGAGCAGCAGGCGGCGTAACGACGCTGGTTGGTCGGGCGGCGTCCGCCGCCGCAGTCCTCACCTCGTTCGACCCCCGGTCACGGCGGAGGTCTGTGGCCGAGCGGTCTACGGTGGGGCCGTGACCCCTCGCGTGGCGACCTCCGTCTGCTTCTTTCTCAACGGCGCGATGATCGGCACCTGGGTCGCGCAGATCCCGTTCGCCCAGGATCGCTTCGAGGTCTCGAAAGCGGCGATCGGCGTCGTCCTCCTCTTCATGGCGGCGGGCGCCTTCGTCGCGATGCCGGTCACCGGCCACGTGCTCGATCGACGCTCGAGCGCGCGCGTGTTGCGGCTGGCGGCCCTGGCGCCGCCCGTCCTCTTCCTGCTCCCGCTGGCGGCGCCCGGCCCGGTGTCGCTCGCCGCGGCGCTCGCCGTCTTCGGGGCGGCCAACGGGTCGATGGACGTGGCCATGAACGCCCACGGCGTCGCCGTCGAGCGTGCCGGCGGCCGGCCGATCATGTCCTCGTTGCACGCCTGCTGGAGCTTCGGCGGCCTCGCCGGCGCCGGTGCGATCGCGGGCGCCGTCGCGTTCGGCCTCGACCCGCGTGTCGCCGGCGCCGGCGCGGCGTTCGCCGTGTTGATCGTCGCGCTCGTCGCGACGACTCGGCTCGGGGCGGCGACGCTCCAGTCCGTCACGCCACGATCCCCCAGCTTCCGCCTGCCGTCCGGGCCGGTGATGCTGATCGGCGCTCTGTGCTTTCTCGTGATGACCACCGAGGGCGCGATCGCGGACTGGTCGGGGATCTACCTCACGCGCGAGGTCGGCGCGAGCCACGCGGCGTCGGCCACCGGCTTCGCGGGGTTCTCGCTCGGTATGGCGCTCGCGCGCCTCGCGGGGGACGGCCTCGTCGAGCGGCACTCGAGCCGGGGCGTGCTCGTCGCGGGCGGCTGGCTGGCGGCGAGCGCGCTGGCCGTGGTGCTCCTCGTGGGACAGCCGGTGGTCGCAGTCGTGGGATTCGTGCTGGTGGGGATCGGCGTCGCGAACGCGGTGCCGCTGCTGTTCAGTGCGGCCGGCCGCGTACCGCCCGCGGGCTCGTCGCTCGCCGCGGTCTTCACGATCGGCTATCTCGGCTTCGTCGTCGGGCCGCCGGTCATCGGCGTGCTCGCCGACGCGCTCACCCTGACCGCCGCCCTCTCGGTCGTCTGTTGCGCGGTCGTGCTCGTCGCGGTGCTCGGCGGACGGGCGCTCAGGCGAGCTGGTCCGGCGTCGGGGCCGCTTGGTGGCCTTGCCGGAGAAGGCGCCGAGCGTTGAGCGCGCGCCTCACATGCACATCCAGCCGCCGTCGACGGAGAGGTTGATGCCGTTGATCGCCTGGTTCTCGAGCAGGAAGCGCGAAGCGTTCACGACCTCGGCCATCTTCACGAGCCGGCCGATGGGCGTTCGCGCGACGAGCGCCTCCAGCCGCTCCGGCGGCATGTCGCGCCACTGGGGGCTGTCACCCACGATCGCAGGGTGCAGGGCGTTGACGCGCACCGGGGCGAGCTCGATCACGAGCGTCCGCACGAGGCTCGTCACCGCGCCGTTGACGGTGGTGACGGTCGTCGACCCGGGATAGGGCCGGTCGCGCGCGAGGCCGCCGAAGACGAGGATGCTGGAGTCGTCGTGCAGGGCCGGCAGCAGCGCGTGGATCACCTCGGTGTAGCCCACGACCTTGAGCGTTGCGAGCCGGAGCGCGCCTTCGATGTCGTAGTCCCGCACCGAGTTCACGTCGCGCTCGATCGCGGCGAGCACGATGTGGTCGACATCTGTGACGCCGGTCAGGCGCTCGGCGATCGCGTGCGGCTCGGCGAGATCGAACCCGAGGCCTTGAGTGCTGCCTCCGATCGCCCCGGCCGCTGCCTCCGCGCGCGACGCGTCACGTCCGGTGACGACGACGTCGCGGCCCTCGTCCGCGTAGGACCGAGCCAGCTCCCACCCGAGGCCCTGCGTCCCGCCGACGACGACGACTGTGCCCATCGCTTCTCCTTTCGCAGCCCGCCCGCGGGGATCCGGCCGGCACGCGCACGCGCGGCGGCGCGGATCCGCGGCGTGCGCGCCGTTAGGTCGTCGCCGCCGACTCGACCGCCCAGTCGGGCAGCAGTCCGCCTTGCGACAGGATGTGGTTCCTCGACTCCTCGAGCTGCCGGAAGACCTTGCCGAGGTCGTGGCCGACGAGCTCGCCGTTCCGCTTGACGGCCTTGCCGGCGACGAACACCGAATCGACGTTCGACGTGTCCGAGAAGACCACGATCGTTCCGAGCGGGTCGATCACCGGTGCCGTGTTGATCGCGTTGGTCTGCAGGAGGACGATGTCGCCCTGCTTCCCGACCGTGAGGGAGCCGACCCTGTCCTCGAGGCCGCAGGCGCGTGCGCCGTCGACCGTCGCGAACTCGAGCACGTCGCGATGGGTTAGCGTCGGGCCGAACGCCTCGTCCGGGGTGTCCGTGAACTGGAGGATGCGGTCGTAGACGAGCGCAGTCCGCATCTGCGTGAACATCTCGCCCGGGACGCTCGAGACGACGTCGACGCTGAGCGACGGGCGGACGCCGCGGGCGAGCAGCTTGCCGGTCGGGGGCGGTCCGTGCCCCATCAGCATCTCGACGTAGGGCGACACCGACGCCTTGCCGCCCGTCTCCGCGATGAAGTCCATCTCCTGGTCGGTCAGGTCGGTCATGTGGATGTAGCAGACGTCCTCGCCCATCAACCCGAGGTCGTGCATGTCCTTGACGGGGGTGTAGTGCAGGTTGTGGAGCCGCATGCCCACATGGACGCTGATCAGGATCCCGAGCTCGCGTGCGAGCGCCCAGTCGTGCTTCGCGACGTCGAAGTTCGAGTTGCCGGGCTGGCGCGCCGCCATCGCGAGCGTGATCAGGCCGTCGTCGGACGAGAAGTACGTCTCGCGGATGCGGCGGATGTCCTCGGGGTGCTCGAGCTCGCTGAACGACCACCACTCGCCGCCGGTCGGCATGCCGTGCGCGTAGACGGCTCGGATGCCGGCGTCCTTGAGCCCCTGGATCGCCGCGTCCGAGTGGTCGGGAGTGTTGCTGATGTGGGACCAGTCGAGCAGTGTCGTGATGCCTGCGTTGAGCGCCTCGAGCGAGCCGGCGTAGTCCCCGATGTGGACGTCGTCGGGGCGATAGTGACCGCCGACGCTGCCGAGCATCACCGCGAAGTAGTGATCGAGCGTGCACGAGGGGAGCACGCCGCGGACGGGCGTCTGCCACGTGTGCCGGTGCGTGTCGACGAACCCCGGCATGATGATCATTCCGGTCGCGTCGATCTCCTCCGCGTCGCCGACCTCGAGGCCTCGGCCCACCTCCACGATCACGCCGTCCTCGACGAGCACGTCGCCGTTCGGGATCTCGCCGACCTCGGGGTCCATCGAGACGACGAACCCGTTGCGAATGAACAGTCGCTGCGAGCTCATGCCACTCTTCTCCTTCGCTGGCAGGACACCGGTATCGCGGCACCACGAACACGCCCACGTGCAGCGGGGCCTCGCTCGCGCCGCTGGATGTACAGCGAGCATAAACACCCCGCGGCCGACGCGTCAACATCGACAGGGTCGTGTTTTGGCGGTCGACCGCTGGTGTCATGGGATGAGCGGTGCTGCCGCCCCACAGCGGGTGTCGGGGCGCATCACGAGAGTTCGTTCGGTCACGGTTGACACTTCGTCCGCTTCGTGCACAGAATGGAGCCCTGGTCGCGGCAAGCTCTCAAGCGTCCTGCCTTCCGGGACCGGGCGGTACGTGAGCGCCCCCGGGTACACCGGACACGTCGATGCCTCGTCCGGAACCGGGCGTCATTCGTCGTTCGTCGCGAGCGCCGTGGTCGCCGCGCGCTTCCTGCCGATCTGGCTCGCGACCGGGACGCTCGTGGTCGTCGCGGCGGTGATCGCGCCCAACGCGATCCGGAGCACGTCGTGGGCCTTCGTGCTCCCCTACATGACGCGCTCGTGGTCGTCGCGGCGGTGATCGCGCCCAACGCGATCCGGAGCACGTCGTGGGCCTTCGTGCTCCCCTACATGACGATTCTCGCGATCGCCGCCCTCGGCCAGATGCTCGTGGTCATGCACGGGGGCATCGACCTCTCGACCCCGGGGGTGATCTCGCTCGGCGGGAACTTCCTCGTGGGGGTGAGCGCAGGCTCCGATCACCGGCTCGTGCTCGGAATCCTCGCGTGCATCGGCATCGGAGCGGCCGCGGGTCTCGTCAACGGGATCTTCGTGGCGATCCTGAGGTTGAACCCGCTGATCGTCACCCTCGCCGTGGGGCAGATCCTGCTCGCGTGGACCGTCCGCTACTCGCGTGGCGTGACGAACCAGTCCGCGGTTCCGGAGGCGCTCTCGTCCTGGGCCGCCCACAAGCCGCTCGGGATCAGCGCGGTGTTCTGGACGGGCGCCGCGATCACGCTCGCCGTCGCGCTGGCACTCCGCTACACGGCGCCGGGCCGACGCTTCCAGGCGGTCGGCGCGAACCCGCGTGCTGCGTGGATGGCCGGCCTGCACGTCCGCTCGCACGTCGTCTTCGCCTACATGGCGGCGGGGACGCTGTACGGCGTCGCCGGAGTCCTGCTCGCCGGCCTGCGCATCAACATCGACCCGGCCTTCGGCGCCGCGTACCTGCTCGCTCCGATCGCCGCCGTGGTCATCGCGGGTGCCTCGCTGTCCGGGGGGCTTGCGAGCGCGACCTCGACCTGGATGGCGGCGTTGGCGCTCACGCTGCTGACGCAGATGCTCCTCATCCTCGGCCTCTCGACGGCCATGCAGTACGTCGTGTTCGGCGCCGCGATCATCGTCGGGATGCTCGTCTCGGGGGATCGGTTGGCGTCGCTCCTCGGTCGCGTTCTGCGGCCGATCGAAGAGTCGGCGGGCACCCACCCGGACGTGGGCGCAGGAGCCGCAATCAAGGAAACCACGAGCTGAGGCTCGCGAAAGGAGGCACGATGCAGGGTCGGACGGAGTCGGAGGTGCCACGGAGGCGCCCGCTCGTCGTGGGCATGCTGACGGTGCTCGCGCTCGGGGTCGCGCTCGCGCTCGTCTCGACGAGTAGCGGCGGCACCGCCAGCCCCCAGGGGGCTGCGGCGAAGCCGGTGATGGTCACCGGCGGCAAGGGGTACGGCGAGGTCTATGCGGCGAAGGCGGCGATACTCAAGAAGACGCTCTTCAACGCCAAGCTCCTGCCGAAGAACAAGATGGCGCGCAACATCGCGCTGGCGGCGTACGGCCGCTCGGACAAGAAGGTCAACTACGCCCTGGCGCTCAAGTGCTGGAAGAACAACGGCTGCGCCACCGGCACGGGCGGCAAGCTCACGGTCGCCTACGTCGAGGGGTTCGGCGAGAACGTCTACCGGCAGGTCTCGAAGATGGAGTTCATCCTCCAGGCACTGACGTACCCCCAGGTGGGGAAGATCATCTACACCAGCGCCCACTCGGACCTGAACCAGGCGCTGACCGACTTCCGCGCGGCGATCTCGCAGCACGTCAACCTGATCGTCACCTACCCGGACTTCGGCGACGCGATGCTGCCGGTGTTCAAGGAGGCGACGAAGGCCGGCATCCCGGTCGCGACGTACGCGTGGGGGTACGTGAGCGGTCCCGGCAAGGACTACACGACGGTCGTGGGCGAGGACACCTGCAAGCTGGGCAAGGCGTTCGCGAACGTCATGAACACGCAGGTGAAGTCCGGTGACATCGCCTTCATGGGCGGCTTCCCCGGGAACCCGCTGTCCCTCGGGTGGCAGAAGTGCGAGCAGGCGGCGCTCAACAAGTCGATCAACGTGGTCGCGAACGAGCCGACGAACTGGGACCCCTCGAAGGTCCAGGGAGTCGTCGCCGGAGTCCTCGCCCAGCATCCCGACGTGAAGGGCTGGAGCTACGAGGATGCGGAGTTCATGTCCGAGGGCGCGTACGCGGCCTACAAGGCGGCGGGCCTGCCCTACAACGGCGTGCTCACGCTCCGCACCGACGAGACCGCGATGGGCTGTCTCTACGACAAGCTCAAGAACCCCAACCTCAAGGTGTACTACTACACCGCCGGGAACTCACAGATCCGGGTCGCCTTCACGGCCGCGATGATGAAGCTCCAGGGCGCGAAGATCCCACCCCAGATCGTCTTCCCGATCCAGCTGCAGAACCAGGCCAAGCGCAGCATGTGCGTCAAGGGCTATCCGCCGTCAGGGTCCGCGACGTCTCTCGTTCCGCCGAGCCTGCTCCGCAAGATGTACCCCTAGGAGGAAACGGGTACGAGTTAGAAAGCCGAGCCGGCAACGCATGTCGACTCCCGGGCCCCGGAGCACCGCTCGCCTTCGGCGTGCGGTCGTGGGGGAAACGTGGTTTCCCCCACCGGGGCCCCCTCGTCTCGACGACGTGGGGAACCTCGCGGTCTCCCACACCTCTCCACGCTCACGGGCCGCCGGGGTCGGCCCGTGAGCTCTGTCGTCCTCTCCCTGAAGGGCGTCTCGAAGGCGTTCGCAGCCGTACGGGCCCTCCGCGACGTCAGCGTCGACTGCCGCGCCGGCGAGGTGCACGCGCTCGTCGGGGAGAACGGGTCCGGCAAGTCGACGCTGCTCGGAGTCGCGAGCGGCTTTCTCGCGCCCGACCACGGCACGGTCGAGATCGGGGGCAGGGAGCGACGGCGGGTGTCTCCCGCGGAGACCCGCCGGCTCGGCCTCGGCATCGCCTACCAGACGTACTCCCATGTGCTCGACCTGTCGGTCGCGGAGAACCTCTACCTGGCCGCGCCGCCGAAGCTGCGACCGAGGTACGGGCGCATGGGGGAGTGGGCGGCGGCACGGCTGGCGCAGTTCGACCTCGACATCCCGCTGACGGCGTCGACGGGATCGCTGTCGCTCGTCCAACGGCAGCTCCTCGAGGTCGTGAAGGCGCTGCTCGCCGAGCCGAAGGTCCTGCTCCTCGACGAGCCGACGACCGCGCTCGGGCCACAGGAGGTGGATCGTCTCCACGCGCTCGTGCTCGAGCAGAGCCGCGCCGGCGTCGGGATCGTCTACGTCAGCCACCGGCTCCCGGAGATCCTCGGCATCGCCGACCGGGTCAGCGTCCTCCGGGACGGCGTCTGCCAGGGGACGTTCGACGCGGCGTCGATGTCGGAGGAGAGCCTGGTCGCGCTGATGATCGGGCGCCCGCTCCAGCTCGCGTTTCCCGAACGACACGAGCCCGCGGGGCCGCGCGAGGTGCTGCTGGCCGTCTCGGGGCTGGCGGGCGACCGGTTCGGACCGATCGACCTCGACGTCGCGAAGGGCGAGATCCTCGGGCTCGCGGGCGCCGAGGGGAACGGCCAGCTGCAGTTCCTCCGCGCGCTCGCAGGAGTCGAGCGTGCCGTCGGCAAGGTCACGTGCGACGGCCGAGAGCTCGACTCGGCGTCGCCGCTCGGGGCGCTCCGCGCCGGTGTCGTGCTGCTGAGCGGCGATCGCTCGGGGGAGTCGTTGTTCCCGGTCCTGAGCGTGCGCGTGAACGCGACGATCCAGGTGCTCCGGCGGCTGGGGCGTATGGGCTTCCTGCAGCGTCGCCGCGAGCGGCGCACCGTCGACGACCTGGCCGGCCGGCTACGCATCCGGATGGCGTCGATCGAGCAGCCCGTGCAGTCCCTCTCGGGCGGCAACCAGCAGAAGGTGTCGCTCACGAGGCCGTTCCTGCGCGGCGACGTGAAGGTGATCCTCGCCGAGGAGCCGACGCAGGGCGTCGACGTCGCCGCCCGGTTCGACATCTACGACGCGCTGCGAGAGAAGGCAAGAGAGGGAGTGGCCACGATCGTCAAGTCGAGCGACCCCCTCGAGCTCTCCGGGCTCTGCGATCGCGTCCTGGTGATGTCCCGTGGTGCGATCGTCGACGAGATCCACGGCGACGACCTCGGCGAGCGCCGAATCGTCGAGGCGATCGTCGGCTCGGGGCTCGGACGCGGCCGTCCGCCGGCCGACGAGCAGGCGACGCCGGGATGACCGTCGCCCGCAGGCTCCAGGGCTGGCTGCCGCTGGTCCTGATGACGACGCTGATCGTCGCGCTCGGCGCCTACGCGTCCGTGAAGCAGGACGCCTTCCTCACCTCGTACAACCTCGGGAACCTCCTGCTCACGACGATGCCGCTCATCCTCGTCTCGCTGGGGCAGGCGACCGCGCTGCTCGTCGGCGGCTTCGACGTCTCCGTCGCCGCGCTGATGACGTTTTGCGTGGTCGTCGCGTCGTTCACGCTGACGCCCGAGACATCGAGGTTGGGCATGATCCCCGGGGCGGCTGTGCTCGTCGCGATCGGTCTCGGGACCGGACTGTTCAATGCCCTCCTGATCCGGATCCTCCGGCTCCCGTCGATCATCGCCACGCTCGGGACGTTCAGCATCCTCGAGGGCGCGTCGCTGCTGCTCCGCGACCATCCCGAAGGCACGATCAACGCCGACCTCGTCAGCGGGCTCACGAGGAGCGTCAGCTTCGTCCCGCTCGCCTTCATCGCGGTCGTCGCCCTCGCGGTCGCCGCCGACATCTGGCTGTACCGCAGCCGAACGGGTCTCGCGCTGCGCGCGGTCGGCCTCGACGAGACCTCGGCGCGCCGGCTCGGTATGAGGACGGGCCGGACCGTGATCCTCGCGTTCGTCGCGTGCTCGGTGATGGCGTCGATCGCGGGCTTCTACCTCGCCGCGCAGGTCCAGATCGGCTCGCCGATCATCGGCAACTACGGGCTCGAGAGCATCGCGGCGGCGGTGCTCGGGGGCGCGAGCCTCGGCGGTGGGCGAGGCTCGTACGTCGGCACGCTGCTCGCGGCGCTGTTCCTCAGCCTGATCGACAACGTGCTGCCGCTGTTCCAGCAGCCGACGGAGTACTCGGAGATCACGATCGGCGTGCTGATCCTCGCGGCGCTCGTGCTGTACAAGAGCCCCGAGCTCGTCGCGCGCCTGCGCACCAGCTGGGGAGGGGTCGGCCGGCTCCGCACCGGCGAGGGCGAAGCGTCGGCCGGCTGACCGTTACGTGCCGGCGTCGAGCGACGGCGGGGCCGCCGCGCGCGGGTCCGCCACGCGGCCGATCACGACCCAGATCGCGTGCACCGGCTCGAGGCCGATCGTCCACAGTCGGTGGGGCGAGGACGAGTCGAACGCGATCGAGCCTCCGGGGCCGAGCTCGTACTGCTCGAAGCCAACCTGGACGCCCAGCGTCCCGGTCGAGACGTAGCCGTACTCCCGGCCACCGTGCGTGGTGAGCCCGTCCTCGGGGCACGACTCGGCGCCGACGGGATAGACGACGTAGATGAACTCGACGTCCCGGTCGCTCTCCCGCGTGAGCCGCTCCCACCTCACCCCTGACGCGAGGTTGATCACGCGGCGCGTCTCGGGGCTCTCTGCCAGGCCATCCCGGCGGTGGACGACCCGCTCCTCGACCCGCTCGCCGAACACGTCGCTCATCGTGATCCCGAGCGTGGTGACGATCGCGTTGAGGGTGCTCACCGACGGGTTCACACGGTCGAGCTCGATCTGCGAGACGAGGCTCGGCGACACCCCGACGCGGCGGGCGAGCTCCCGCAGGCCGATTCCGAGGCGCTCGCGTTCCGTGCGGAGCCGATGGCCGACCCTCGACGCGTCGGACACGCGCTCGACGGCTGCGGCTTCGGGGGAGTGTGCGGCGTCGCTCACGAGGTCCACTATGCCCATCCCGGCAGCGCTACCGTGAGCGGGCCCTGACCTCCGCCGGCCGGCCGGTCCGCCGGTGAGTGACGTTCGTCGCGGACGCCCGTCGCCGGCTGGTCGCCGACCTGGCTCATCCGGCCGCCACCTCCCTCTCGGCGGCCGCGATGCGCTCGGCGAGGTAGTCCCAGTCGCGCTGGTGCCGGTACGAGTGCCGCGGCGGCGGCCCGGGGGCCGACGTCTCGAGCCACCTCACAGGCTTGCCCTGGGTCTCGTAGAACGCGTGCACGCACCCGGTCCCGGTCCAGAAGGCGTCGCCCGGGCGGAGCGTGTAGCGGTCGTCGTTCGCCACCACGTCGACCTCGCCCTCGAGCATGTAATACGACTCCTCGAAGGGGTGGTCGTGCGGGTTGGCGCACGCGCCGGGCTGGTAGTCGACCATGAACATCGTGTGGAGCTGCGCGTCCAGGCGCTGGTCGACGAGCATCTTGACCGCGATCCCGCTGTAGGCGAGGACGGCGCTGGCCATGCTCCCCGACACGGTCGGCGCACCCATCGCCTGGCCACGTTTGAGGACGTCGAGGTCCATCTCGCCGTCGCGGAGCCGGAAGAGGTTGTGGTTCCGCGGGTCGCGGGCGTCGAGCGCCTCGACCGGACTGTCGGGGGGCGGCCCGAGAAAGAATGTGTCACTCGCGTCGACGCGCGGACGCGGCGAGGCCATCTCGACCCACCGGGCGGGATCGGCGGAGCGGAAGGCATGCGGCGTCCCGACGGGGATCGCGCCGCAGGCGCCCGGCTCGAGGGTCACGCCGCGACCCTCGAGATAGAGCACGGGCTCTCCCTCGAGGACATAGAAGCTCGTCTCGAAGGAGTGGACGTGCTCGTCGACGTGACCGTCGGCGAGCGAGACGAGCGTCAGCGCCATGTGCGTCGAGCCGAGCGTGCCGTCGACGAGCCGGCAGGTGGTCAGGCCGGTCGAGCGACCCGGCAGGGCGTCGGCGAGCACGACGTCCTCCCGGCGGACGAGGCGGTAGCCGGGGCGCCCGTCCGCGAGCGCTCGCGTACCGGTGTCGCCGGTCACCGCGACGCGGCCGCGGGCTCGACGACCGCGGAGGCGGCGACCGCCGCAGCGACGCCGTCGCGAACGACGTCCTGACCGCGGTCGATCAGGTCCGCGCCCCGGACGTACGTGCGGCCGGCGACGAGCAGCTCATCGGCCGGGAAGCGGGTGAGCACCTCGCACCCCGTCGCGGTCACGACGACCTCCTCCTCGATCCGGGCCGCCGAGCGCCCGTCCGTCGCGGCGCAGTACGTCTCGAGTGCGAAGACCATCCCTTCCTCGATCTCGACCGGGTGCTCGAGCGAGTGGACGCGAGAGATCATCGGGGACTCGTACAGCCCGACGCCGATCCCGTGCCCGAACTGGAGCCCGAAGCAGGTCTCCTCGTCGGGGAAGCCGAGCTCCTCCGCGGTCGGCCAGACCTCCGCGATCGTGTCCGTCGTCATGCCCGGCCGCACGAGCGCGATCGCCGAGTCGAGCCACTCGCGGCACTGCTTGTACGCGTCGAGCTGCGCCTGGTTGACCCCGCCGACGTTGAACGTGCGGTAGTAGCACGTCCGGTAGCCCATGAAGGAGTGGATGATGTCGAAGAAGGCCTGGTCGCCCGGCCGCAACAGCCGGTCCGAGAACACGTGTGGGTGCGGGTTGCAGCGGTCGCCCGAGACCGCGTTGACCGCCTCGACCTGCTCGGATCCCATCTCGAAGAGCAGCTCGTGGGCCCGCGCGACGATCTCGTGCTCGTACACGCCCGGCCTGAGCATCCGGTAGATCTCCTCGTAGACCGCGTCCACGAGCCCGGCCGACTGGTCGAGGAGCGCGATCTCGTCCGTGGTCTTGATCTTCCGCGCCCCGAGGAGTACCTGGGAGGCGTCGGTCACGTGAATGCCGGCACGCTGCAGCGCCTCGATCGTGACGAGGTCGGCCATGTCCACCCCGAGCGGCTCGCCCTCGAGGCCGGCCTCGCGCAGCTCGTGCGCGATCTTCTCGCCCAGCCGGTCCGGGATACCGGTCTCGACGGGCATCGCGCCCCGCATCGGCGCGACGCCGGCGCGGAAGTTCTCCGGCGGCAGCCAGGGCGCGAACAGCTGATGGTGGCGGGCGGCCGACCCGAAGTCCCACAGGATCGGGTCCCCGCCGCGCGTGAGGAGCGCGAACCTCGCGTTCTTGTCGCGCGCCCATTCGCCGATGTGAGTGCTCGTGAGGTAACGAATGTTGTTCGGGTCGAACACGAGCACGGCACCGAGGTCGGAGGCCTCGAGGGCCGCCTTCGCGCGATCGAGGCGCTCCTGCCGGAGGCGCGCGAAGTCGATGCGCTGTTCCCAATCCACTGCACGGGTCGCGTCGGGCGAGCCGTTCGCCCTGCTGCGCATGCTCACGACACCACCTCCTGGTCGAGCTGCACGTTGGCACTGCGTTGCCGTCGTCCCGACTCGTCGCGGTCGGACGTGCGCCGCAGGTGCTGGAAGAGCGCGATGAAGTCGTCGTCTCCGTAGCCGGCGTCGACCGCCGCGTGGAGGTAGCCCTTCAACTCTCCGGCCAGGGGCAGGCCCACCCCGGCGCGGGCGGCGGCCTCGAGGACGAGATCGATGTCCTTCTCCATCAGCGTCATCGTGAACGTCGCCGAGTAGTCGTCGTCGAGGAGGGCCTGCGCCTTGTACTTGACGAACGGCGCACCGACGGCCGACGACCCCATCACCTCGAGCAGGGCGGCACGCGACACGCCGCTGGCCTCGCCGAGAACGAGCGCCTCCGAGATCGACTGCGCGAGGACGGCGATCATCAGGTTGATCGCGAGCTTCACCGCCCGCGCCTGCTCGCCGTCCCCGACGTGATGGACGGTCGGGCCGATCGCGTGCAGCACGGGCTCGACGCGCTCGAGCGTCTCCCGGGGGCCGGAGACGATGAAGGTGAGGCTCCCGGCGCGAACGACGCTCGGGTTGCCGCTCACGGGAGCGCGCAGGTAGTCGACGGAGGCCGCCTCGGCACGCGCCGCGACCCGGGCCGACGCGTCCGGCGAGACCGTGCTCACGTCGACGAGCACGGTGCCCGGGCGTGCCGCGTCGACGACGGTGGCCGCGACGCTCTCGAGCGCGTCGTCGTCCGCCAGAGAGGTGATCACCACGTCGGCCTGTGCCGTGAGCTCCTCCGGCGACGCCGTCACGACGGCGCCCCTGGCTCGGAGCGGCTCGGCCTTCTCGGGGGTTCGATTGCTCACCAGGAGCGGGTAACCGGCGTCGAGGAGGCGCTCTGCGATCGCGGTGCCCATGTTGCCGAGACCGATCAACCCGACAGTGGGACGCGGGTCGTGAGAGGCGCGCACTGTCCAGTATGAATAAACGAAGCGCGGCCTGGGGTCAAGCGGCATCGCGCGAACCGGCTGCCTGAGGAGGGTTCCCGCCCCGCGTCTGTACAGCCGGACGACACGCACGCCGCCCGGGTCGTTGCGGCGTCAGGCCTGCTCGAGGGCGTGCTCGAGGTCAGCCCACAGCGCCTCCATGTCCTCGAGCCCGACCGAGAGCCGGAGCAGCCCCGTCGGGATGCGATCGCCTTCCCAGCGATGACGTGCCTCGAGCTTCGAGCGCGTACCGCCGAGGCTCGTTGCGTTCACGATCGTCCGGACGGACCGCTCGACGCGCCCCGCCGCCTCGCCGTCCGCGACGTCGAACGAGACGAGGAACGAGAAACCCGGGTAGCGGACGGTCTCGACGGCAGGATGGCCGGTGAGGCGATCCACGAGGACGCGGGCACTCGCCTCCTGGCGGGCCAGTCGCACCTCGAGGGTCGCGAGGCCCCGGTGCACGAGCCAGGCCGTGTCGGGCGAGGCGACGATCCCCGTCAGCCTGCGCGTGAGGTGGAGCCGGTCAAGGACCTCGGCGTTGCGCGCGACGGTGACGCCCGCGAGCACGTCGTCGTGCCCGGAGAGGATCTTCGTCGCCGAGTGGAGCACGACGTCGCACCCATGGTCGAGCGGGCGCAGGCGGAGCGGAGACGAGACGGTTGCGTCACAGACGACCGGAGCGGGATGTGCCACCGCCGCCTCGAGAGCGGGCATCGTCAGGAGCGGGTTGGCCGGCGCCTCGACGAGGATGAGATCCGCCTCGGCGGGCGGCGGGCCCGTCTGGTCGAACTCGACGACGTCCACGCCCCAGGGCGCGAGATGCGCGAGCAGCGTGCGGTGCCCGTAGTAGGCGCCCTCGGCGAGCGCGACCGTCCCGCCCGGCGGGAGCATGGTCAGGACGACGCACGTGACGGCTGCCATGCCTGACGGGAAGAGCAGCGCGTACCCGCCGTCGAGCGCGCCGAGCGCAGCCTCGCACGCGACGCCCGTCGGGTGGTCGGCGCGGACGTACGAGAAGCGGCCCGGCTCGCCGTCCTCGTAGGGCCAGGTCGCGGAGCGGTCGAGCGGCGCGCCCACGCCTCGATGCTATGCACGGCGGGCGAGCGCCGGGTCGTCGTCCAGCCCGTACCCGTCGTCGAGAACCGGACTCACGCGGGCAGCGATGCAGGCTGGGTCGCCTCGGCGTGCCAGAGCCAGCGAAGGGCGTCGAGGAGGATCGCCCCCCCGTGGTTCGGGTCGTGGCCGCCGTCGCCGAGCACGAGCCGCAGGTCGTACCCGCGCTCCGCGAGGGCGGCCGCGACGCGGAGGTTCGCGCTGAACCAGTTGCCGTCGGGGGCATCCCAGTTCAGGTCGCGGGTCGCCGCCTGGAGGAACACGCGCAGAGGCTGCCGCGGCGTGTCGCGGATCAGGTCGGGGTAGCGGTTTCCACCGCGGATCTGCGCGAAGCTTCCGAGGAAGCTCAGCACGCGCCGGAACCGATCCGGCCGCATCCAGGCGACGGTGAACGCGCAGCTGCCGCCGCTGCTCCCGCCGGCGACCGCCCATCCGTCCGGGTCGTCCGTGACGGCGTAGCGACCGCAGACGTGAGGGACGATCTCCGTCACGAGAAAGTCCGCGTACGAGTCGTCGAGCGCGTCGTACTCGGCATTGCGCCGGCCCGGTTCTCCGGGATCGACGAACACGCCGATGGTCACGGGCATCTCGCCGCGGTGGATGAGGTTGTCGAAGACGACGGGCACCCGCATGTCGCCGTCGGGATCGACGTAGAGGCCGCCGTCCTGGAAGACCATCAGCGACGCGGGTCGTTCGGCGGTGTACTGGGCGGGGACGTAGAACCAGCAGCGGCGGTGCGTCCCGGGAAACACGCGGCTCGTGCTCCAGCCGTCCTCCACGATCGTCCCGCGAGGAACTCCGGGCTGGGGAAACGAGTCGGGGCCGTGCTGGTAGCGCACCGGAACGGAGAAGTCGACCGCCTGCCGGATGTAGGGGACCTCGCCCATCTGCGTGAACCTAGTGCGCCGGGCGGCGCGCTGCCGGCCGGCAGACAACGCTTGTGTTGAATCAACACAAGCTCTCTTCGGCCCCGCTTCGGCGGCAGACATGTGCTGGCGCGGGGGACGGGGGAGGACCGCGTTAGGCTCCGCCCGATGTCGACGCGTCACGAGACGACCGAGGCCAAGCTCGCCTGGCTGCGCGAGCTCGGCGAGTCCGCTGCGCACGCGGGGACGGAGAGGGCGATCGAGCGCCAGCACGAGCGAGGCAAGCTGCTGGCCCGCGAGCGGATCGACCTGCTGCTCGATCCGGGTTCCTTCGTCGAGCTCGACCGCTTCGTCCGCCACCGCGAGATCGAGTTCGGCATGCACGACAACCGGCCGTGGGGCGACGCGGTCGTGACCGGCTACGGCACCGTGTTCGGACGCCCGGTCTGTGTGTTCAGCCAGGACTTCACCATCTTCGGCGGATCCCTGTCCGAGGTCTTCGCCGAGAAGGTCTGCAAGGTCATGGACATGGCCGCCAAGGTCGGGTGCCCCGTCGTCGGGATCAACGACTCGGGGGGCGCGCGGATCCAGGAGGGCGTCGTCTCGCTCGCCGGCTATGCGGAGATCTTCTGGCGCAATGTCCAGGCCTCGGGGGTCGTGCCGCAGATCTCGCTGATCATGGGGCCGTGCGCCGGGGGGGCGGTCTACTCGCCGGCGATCACCGACTTCGTGTTGATGACCGAGGGGTCGTCGTACATGTTCATCACCGGCCCCGACGTCGTGAAGACCGTGACGGGCGAGGACGTCAGCTTCGAGGACCTCGGCGGCGCGACGGCGCATGCGACGAAGTCGGGTGTCGCCCACCTCGTCTCGCCCGACGAGCGCTCCTGTGTCGAGGACGCCCGCTACCTGCTCACGTTCCTGCCGCAGAACAACCTCGAGAGCGCCCCGTACGCGCCGCCGACCGACCCTCCCGAGCGCGAGTCGCCCGAGCTCGATTCGCTGATCCCCGACTCGCCGAACAAGCCGTACGACATGAAGCGCGTGATCGAGAGCGTGGTCGACGACGGCGAGTTCCTGGAGCTGCAAGCGCTCCACGCGGAGAACATCGTCTGCGGGTTCGCGCGGCTCGGTGGCCATGCCGTCGGCGTCGTGGGGAACCAGCCCGCGGCGCTGGCGGGGGTGCTCGACATCGACGCGTCTGTCAAGGCGGCGCGATTCGTCCGCACGTGCGACGCGTTCAACGTCCCGCTCGTGACGTTCGTCGACGTGCCCGGCTTCCTGCCCGGCACCGCGCAGGAGTGGGGCGGGATCATCCGCCACGGTGCGAAGCTCCTGTACGCGTACGCGGAGGCGACGGTGCCGAAGCTGACGGTCATCACGCGGAAGGCGTACGGCGGGGCGTACGACGTGATGAGCTCGAAGCACATCCGCGCCGACGTGAACGTCGCCTGGCCGACGGCGGAGGTCGCGGTGATGGGGCCGGACGGCGCGGTCAGCATCGTCTTCCGCAAGGAGCTCGAGGAGGCCGCCGATCCCGACGCGCGGCGAGCTGAGCTGATCGCGGACTACAAGGAGCGCTTTGCCAACCCCTACTCGGCCGCCGAACGTGGCTACGTCGACGACGTGATCGAGCCGCGGCGCACGCGGCCCTACCTGATCCGCGCGCTCGAGGCCACGCTCCCGAAGCGCGAGCCCGCGCCGAAGCGCAAGCACGGGAACATTCCGCTGTAGTCGGCGGCAGCGTGCGGAGCAGCGCAGGTGTCCGACTGAAGTCGGACACCGAGCATCGGCGTTCCCGTGTCGGACTTCAGTCCGACACCCGCTGCGGCGCTGGTGTCCGGCTGAAGTCGGACACCGAGCATCGGCGTTCCGGTGTCGGACTTCAGTCCGACACCCGCTGCGGCGCCGAGAAGGCGAGCTCGCGGGAGTCGCAGACGGGCTCGTAGCCGATCCGCTGGTAGATGGCGTTCGAGGTCGGGTTGGCGAGGTCGGTGTAGAGGAAGCAGAAGCGGCGTCCGCGGTCGAGGTTGAACTGCGACACGGCGGCGGTGACGGCGGTCCCGTAGCCGCGACCACGGTGCTCCGGCGGTGTGTATACCGGGTTGATCCGGATGCCGTTCGGCGTCGCGCCGCCGAAGCCCGCGAGCGAGACGGTGCTTCCCGCCACCTCCCATAGGCCGAAGCCGGCGTCCGGTGCCGAGAGGCGCCCGTCGAGGGTCCTCCGAAGCTGCTCTGCGTCTGTCGACGGGCCGCCACGAAGGGCTTCCTCGGAGAAGGCCAGGATCCACTCGAGCAGCAGCGCGCGGTCAGACGGATCGGCGAGCCGCATCGTACCGTCCGTCGGGCGTGGCGGGCGGGCCCTGCGCAGCGCGTAGATCCGCTGCTCGACGCGGGTCACGATCGACCCGTGACGACGCTCCGCCCAGGCGCGGGCGAACGCGTCTACTTCGGGTGTCGCGCCGACCACGCCTGGGAGGTCCTCGTCGACCGCGTCGGCAAGGGCGTCGAGCGCTCCGGCGGCCGTCGGCGCGGCCAACACGAGATTGTGCGGCGGCGTCTGCAGCCCGGCGCCGACCACCCGGTCGCCCTCCCGCACGACCCAGCCGCGAACCTCCGCATAGACACCGGGGTGCGCGACCGCCGTCGACAGGATCCCCAGCGCGAGGTTGTGCCGCGCCTCCTCCTCGAGCAGGAACGCCTCGATCTCCTCGAGGACGCGCTCCACGCCAGTGACGTACTCGATTTCCACCGCTCCGAGCGTAGAGCAGCGAACCCGTAGGCTCGGCCCGGTGACGCCGTTCTCGGACAGAGTGACCACGCCGCGCTGGCGCGCCGACGCCGAGACGTGGATCGCCGAGCGGCTCTCCGACGCGGGCCTGACCCTCACCGGCCCGATCGAGCAGCGACGCGTGCGGCCGTGGTCGACGCAGCTCGTCGTGCCGACCGAGGGCGGGACGGTCTGGTTCAAGGCGAACTGCCGCGCGCAGGCGTTCGAGCCCTCGCTCCAGTCGCTCCTCGCCGAGCTTGCGCCTGACGAGGTCGACGAGCCACTCGCCGTCGACCAGGAGCGGGCCTGGATGCTGACCCGCGATCGGGGCGCGACCCTCCGCGCGCACCGCGCTCCGACGCTCGACGACTGGGAGCGCGTCGTCCGGGAAGCCGCGACGCTGCAACGCCTGGTCGCCGACCACGAACGCGACGTGCTCGCGACCGGCGTTCCGGATTGCTCCCCGCACACAGTGCCCGCCCGCTTCGAGCGAATGCTCGAGCTCCTCGGCGACCTGCCAGAGGGCGATCCTGCCCACCTCTCCGCCGACGTGGTCGAGCGGCTGGGCGAGGCGCGCGCGTCCGTGGGCTCGGCGGCCCGGACGCTGTCGGACTCGTCGCTCCCCGTCACGCTGCAGCACGGCGACCTGCACCCCGGCAACGTCTTCGCGGTGGACGGCCGCCTGCGGATCTTCGACTTCGGGGACGCGCAGTGGGCGTCCCCGCTCGAATTGCTCTGCATCCCGTGGGCCGCCACTCACGACGATCCGTCGATCCCCTGGGCGAAGCTCGCGGCCGCCTACCGTGAGCCGTGGAGCGACCTGCTCGCGCTGGAGGAGGTGGCCGAGCTGATGGCGGCGGCCGTCGTCGTCCAGCCCGTCAACCGCGCGCTCACCTGGTGGGAGTGTCTCGCGGAGTCCACCGACGAGGAGTGGGCTGAGTGGGGCGAGGCTCCCGCCCGCCACCTGGCCCACGTGCTCGAGCCCTGGCCCTGAGACCAGACGCGCTTGCCTCGTCCTTCCACCGGGTGGACACTCGTGACGTGGCGAGACTCGACGTCGATGGGTTGCGGGCTCTCCAGCTCGAGCGGCTGCGGGCGACTGTGCACATGGTGGGCGAGCGCGTGCCGCACTACCGTGCGGCGTTCGAGGAGGCGGGGGTCCGGCCGGACGACCTCGGGACGCTCGCAGACCTCGCGCGCTTCCCGTTCACGACGAAGGACGACCTCCGCGCGAACTACCCGTTCGGGCTGTTCGCGGTGCCGAGGGAGGACGTCGTCCGGATCCATGCGTCCTCGGGGACGACCGGGAAACCGACGGTGGTCGGATACACCCGACGTGACGTGGATACCTGGGCCGAGCTCGTCGCGCGGTCGATCGAGGCGGCCGGCGGGAGGCGCGGCGACCTCGTGCACGTCGTCTACGGCTACGGCCTCTTCACCGGCGGGCTCGGCGCCCACTACGGCGCCGAGCGGCTCGGCTGCACGGTCGTGCCGATGTCCGGGGGAATGACCGACCGCCAGGTGCAGCTCATCGAGGACCTCCGTCCACGGATCATCATGGTGACGCCGTCGTACTTCCTCGCGATCGTCGACGAGATGGAGCGGTTGGGGGTCGATCCCGCGGCCACGTCGCTCGAGATCGGGATCTTCGGCGCCGAGCCGTGGACGGACGACATGCGCCGCGAGATCGAGGAGCGCTGCCGGATGCACGCCGTCGACCTCTACGGGCTCTCGGAGGTGCTGGGCCCCGGAGTCGCACAGGAATCGGTGGAGACGAAGGACGGACTGCACGTCTGGGAGGACCACTTCTATCCCGAGATCGTCGATCCCGAGACGCTCGCGGTGCTCCCCGACGGGGAGGAGGGCGAGCTCGTGCTCACCTCGCTGACGCGGGAGGCGATGCCGGTCGTCCGCTACCGGACGCGTGACCTGACGCGGCTCCTGCCCGGAACGGCACACGCGCCCCACCGGCGGATGAAGAAGGTGACCGGTCGCAGCGACGACATGATGATCGTGCGGGGCGTGAACGTGTTCCCGAGCCAGATCGAGGAGCAGATCCTGCGCACTCCGGGGCTCGCGCCGCACTATGTGTGCGTGCTCGAGCGGCCCGGCCGCCTGGACACGCTCACCGTGAGGGTCGAGGCGGGGCCCGGCACGTGGGCCGAGGGTGCCGGGGCGCGCGGGGCCGAGCTCGCCGACCGGGTGAAGGCGGCCGTCGGTCTCACGATCCAGGTCGAGGTCGGCGCGCCCGGCACGGTCGAGCGCTCGCTGGGCAAGGCGAACCGGATCGAAGACAGGCGCCCCGGCGGTCACGTCCGGTGAGCCCGGGCTCGTGGCATAGCCTGCCCGTGGTGGAGCTCGAGCTGGTACCCGAGGGCGACGGCACGGCGGCCGAGGCGGCACGCCGCGCGGCGACCCGCGCGGGTCTAGGCGCGGTGCCCGCGCGGTTCGACCGTGGCCCCTGGTGGCGGGCCGGTATCGGCGAGTCCGTCGAGAATCGCCCCGGCGCCCCGGGGCCGGCCCCCTACGGCGTCGCGCCTTCGCCGCGCAGCACGCGCGGTGCGACGCGGGCGTAGTCGAGACCCGAGATCCACGTCAGCAGCGTCGCCGCGAGCAGCGCCCACCACGCGACGTCTGCGTCCCAGGCTCCTGCCGCCTGGAAGCCCGCGATCACCGCGGCCGCGGACTGCACCCACGTCTTCAGCTTCCCGAGGTCGCGCGCCCCCATCACGACGCCCCGCTCGAGTGCGGCGAGCCTCAGGCCGGAGACCGCGATCTCCCGGGCGACGATCGCCGCGATCATCCAGGCCGGCGCGACGCCCTCGCCGATCAGCATGACCAGCACGGCGAGCACGAGCACCTTGTCCGCGATCGGATCGAGCAGCGAGCCGAACGCCGACGTCTGGTTCCAGCGCCGAGCGAGCCACCCGTCGATCTGATCGGTCGCCATCGCGACTGCGAAGACCACGGTGGCCCAGTAGAGATGGTCGGGAAAGTCCCACGCGAACAGGACGACCACGACCGGTACCGCGAGCGCCCGCGCGAGGGTCAGCTGGTCGGGCAGCGTCACTGTTCGGGGAGAATACGCGCCGCATGCCTCCGTTCTCGAAGGTGCTCGTCGCCAACCGGGGCGAGATCGCGGTCCGCGTGTTCCGGACCCTGCGCGAGCTCGGGATCGGCTGCGTGGCGGTCTACTCGGACGTGGACCGGGGGGCCGCGCACGTTCGCGCGGCCGACGAGGCCTACCGGCTGGGCCCCGGGCCGGCCGCCGAGAGCTACCTCCGCGGCGAGCTCGTGGTCGAGGTGGCGCTGCGCGCGGGCGCCGGGGCAATCCATCCCGGCTACGGCTTCCTGGCCGAGAACGCGGGGTTCGCGCGCCTGGTCGAGGAGGCGGGGCTCGTCTGGATCGGCCCCCCTGCCGAGGCGATCGAGCTGATGGGCTCGAAGACCACCGCGAGGGCGGCGATGCGGGCCGCGGGCGTGCCGATCATCCCCGGCGCGGTCGACCCCGTCCGCTCGGCCGGGGAGGTCGCGGCGCTCGGGGCGGAGATCGGCTACCCGCTGATCGTCAAGGCGGCCCTCGTCTGGATCGGCCCCCCTGCCGAGGCGATCGAGCTGATGGGCTCGAAGACCGCCGCGAGGGCGGCGATGTGGGCCGCGGGCGTGCCGATCATCCCCGGCGCGGTCAACCCCGTCCGCTCGGCCGGGGAGGTCGCGGCGCTCGGGGCGGAGATCGGCTACCCGCTGATCGTCAAGGCGGCCGCCGGCGGCGGAGGCAAGGGGATGGAGATCGTGCGCGAGCCGCCCGACGCGGAGCGCGCGTTCGAGGCGGCCACCAGGCAGGGCGAGAGGTACTTCGCCGACCCGACGGTCTACGTCGAGCGCTACCTCGAGGACCCGCGTCACGTCGAGGTGCAGGTCCTCGCGGACGCCCACGGCAACGTGATCCACCTCGGCGAGCGCGACTGCACGATCCAGCGGCGCCACCAGAAGCTCGTCGAGGAGACCCCGTCGCCGGCGGTCGACTCGGGGCTCCGCGAGCGGATCGGCGGGATCGCCGTGGACGCAGCCCGCGCGGCCGGCTACCGGTCGGCAGGGACGATCGAGGGGCTGCTCACACGCGAGGGCGAGTACTTCTTCATGGAGATGAACACGCGCATCCAGGTCGAGCACACGGTGACCGAGGCCGTCACCGGGCTCGACCTCGTCCGGGAGCAGGTGCTGATCGCCGCCGGCGAGCCGCTCTCCGTCTCACAGGACGACGTCGTGCTCCGCGGGCACGCGATCGAATGCCGGATCAACGCCGAGGACGTCTCGGCCGGCTTCCTGCCGGCGCCGGGCCGGATCACCCGCTACGACGAGCCGGGTGGGCCGGGTGTCCGGGTCGATTCCGGCGTCGAGGCGGGGGACGAGGTCAGCGGGCTGTACGACCCGCTCGTCGCGAAGCTGATCGTCCACGACGTCGACCGGGAGCGCGCGATCGCGCGCACGCTCCGCGCGCTCGCGGAGTTCCGGATCGAGGGCCTTCCGACGCTGCTCGGCTTCCACATGGCCCTGCTGGCGCATCCGTGCTTCGGCGCCGGGGAGACGTGCACGGGGGTGGTCGAGTCGGATGGGCTGGCGGCGCGCGCAGAGGAGCTCACGCGGTCGCTCTCCCGACGGGGAACAGGTGCGACCGCGCCGTCGGACGGATCGATCACGACCGTCCCGCGGCTGGTGGGCGTAGAGGTCGAGGGCAGGTCGTACGACGTCCGCCTCCACGTGACCGAGCCGCCCTGGGCGTCACTGGCCCGCCGCCGGCGCGAGCGCGCCGCGGCCGGGCGCGGCGCGGCGGCCGACGGCGCCGTGGTGTGCCCCATGCAGGGGACGGTGCTCAAGGTGGAGGTCGCCGACGGCGACGAGGTCGAGGCGGGGGGGCTGCTCTGCGTCGTCGAGGCGATGAAGATGGAGAACGAGATCGTCGCCCCGCGCGCAGGCGTCGTCCGCGAGCTCGCCGTCTCGCCGGGGGCTGCGATCGCGAGCGGGCAGCTCGTCTGCCGCGTGTCGCCCCCGGCGTGAGCCAGCCGATCGCCCGCGTGCGGCGACACGCCGGGTCGCGCGCGTCCGGACGGCCACTCGCCGGACGCGCGCCTGCGTCGTCACTTGTCGATATAGCCGTACGACGTCGAGGACGGCCCGCCCGCCCGGACCGGGCCGTAGAGCGGTCCGAGCGAGGAGTCGACGTTGTGCGCCCGTGCGTATGGGTTCGTCGACGCCTGACCGGCGGAGTCTGCGGCGACCACCGCGGGGACCGCGACGACGCCCGTCGCGGCGACGGCGAGGATCGCAATGCGCTTTTTCATGTGCCCCTCCCTCCTTCGCAGCATGACTCCCCGACGGTAGGCGGCGGGCGGCGGGCGGTCGTCGGCCGACGCGACACAGCATCTGTCGCCGCCGTCACACTTCCGGGGCGGCCGGAGCCGGTCCGGTGAGCTGCTCGGAGCTCGCGCGCCTGGCCGGGCTCCCGCTCGCCGGTACGGCCAGTCGCGCAGAGAGGTGGCTCGTGCTCGAGCATCGGGCGCCGTGGGGGCGTGACGCGGTCGAGGGCTCGGGGCTCTCGCCTGAGCTGCTCGACGGCCTGTCGGCGTTCGACGGGCGCGTGCTGCTCGTGCGCCGGCCCGGGCGGCCGAACGGCCCGCCGGCGGCCTTCGTCGGGGTGACCACCGCGGGCGGCGGCCGGTTACGGCGCCTCGAGGTCGAGCGGCCGGAGGACGTGCTCCGGGTGGACGTCGACGCCGACGGCGACCCGGTGGGGGGGACGCTGCTCCTCGTGTGCACCCACGCGCGGAGGGACGCGTGCTGTGCGACGCACGGCGTGCCTGCGTACAACGCGCTCCGTCGCCATGTGCCCGACGGCCTCCTGTGGCGTTCCTCGCATCAGGGCGGCCATCGGTTCGCGGCGAACGTGCTCGCCTTGCCGTCCGGGATCCAGCTCGGCCGGGTCGAGCCCGGGGCGGCGGCCGAGGTCGCGGCGGTGCTCGCCGCGGGCCGGATCCCCCTCCGCTTCTACCGTGGGCGCACCCTGCACGCGCGCGAGGTCCAGGCGGCGGATGCGGCCGTCCGCGCGAGGCTCGGGCTCGACCGCGTCTCGGATGTGCGCCTCCTCGCGCACGACGGATCGCGCGTCGTGCTCGACACGTCGCGTGGCGCCGTGGAGGTGACGGTCGCGGAGCGCGACGGTCCGGTGCTCCCCCCGAGCTGCGGCCGGGACGCCGAGCCGACCCCGGTCCTCGAGGCAACCGTGCACGGCCTCGACATTTCCCCCGGCTGAGCGTCACTCGGTCGCGTCCTTCAGGAGGTACGCGTTGTCCGTGATCCAGGTGACCTGCGCGGGCATGCCGGCGGGGCGCTCGCCCTCCGCGACGAGTTGTCCGAACACGATGCGGACGTACAGCCCGGCCGCCAGCTTCCCCCGCGCGGCGATCGTGCCGTGCCAGCTTCGCCCGGGCGGGAGCGTGCCGGGCAGCAGCGGTTCGAAGGTCTGGGCGGCACGCAGTCCCGGGAGGTCGCCGTCGCGGTTGCGGGCCTCGACCTCCGCGACCTCGTCGGAGGTGAACAGCATCACTCCGAACGAGGTCGTCGGGCTCTCGACCAGGCTCCAGGTCGTCGCCGTGTCGTTCTCGAGGCCGATCTCCGCGCGCCAGCCCGTGGGCGTCACCTCGAATCCGTCGGCGCTGAACACGAGGGACGGGCCATCTGCCGGGAAGTGCTCGTTCCAGCCGAGGGCGGCGCGCTGCGGTGGAGCGGGCCCCGGGGGCAGCGGCGGGGTCTTGCCCGAGCCGCACCCCGCGAGCGACGCTGCGACGAGCAGGACGAGCAGCGGCTTCGGCGACGGCATCCGGGCATGCTCGCACACGCCTTTCGGTAGCCTCCGCCGCCGGGTGGACCTCTACGAGTACCAGGGCAAGGAGCTCTTCCGTCTGGCCGGGATCCCGGTCTCGGAGGGCCGTCTCGCCACCTCGGCGGCCGAGGCACGCGACGCCGCGGCCGCGCTCGGCGGGCAGGTCGTCGTCAAGGCCCAGGTGCTCACGGGCGGCCGCGGCAAGGCCGGTGGGATCAAGCTCGCCGCGAGCCCGGAGGAGGCCGAGGCGCGCGCGGACGAGATCCTCGGGCTCGATATCCGCGGTCATGTGGTGCGGAAGCTGTGGATCGAGCAGGCCTCCGAGATCGCGAAGGAGTACTACCTCTCGCTGACGTTCGACCGGAGCGCCAAGCGGGCGCTCTACATGTTCACGACGCGCGGCGGCGTGGACATCGAGGAGGTCGCGGCGGAGACCCCTGAGGCGCTCGTCCGGCTCCACGTCGACCCGCTCGAGGGCTTCCGCCCGTGGCAGGCGCGGCGCCTCGTCTACGCGGGCGGTCTTACCGATCCCTCCGAGCAGAAGCAGATCGCGTCGATCGTCGAGCGCCTGTACGAGGCGTTCGTCCGCTTCGACGCCATGCTCTGCGAGATCAACCCGCTGATCGTCACGCCGGGCGGCGAGGTGAAGGCGCTCGACTCGAAGTTCACGGTCGACGACAACGCCCTGTACCGCCATCCGCAGATCGCCGAGATGCGCGACGTCGAGGCGGACGATCCGCTCGAGACGCTCGCGCGCGAGAAGCACGTCACGTACGTGAAGCTCGACGGTGACGTCGGCGTCCTCGGCAACGGAGCCGGCCTGACGATGTCGACGGTCGACGTGGTCACCTTCGCCGGGGGCAGGCCCGCGAACTTCTGCGACCTCGGCGGCGGCGGGGACGCCCAGGGCGTGGTCGACGCGCTCTCCGTGATCACACGCGACCCGCAGGTGAAGGCGATCTTCTTCAACATCTTCGGCGGCATCACGCGCTGCGACGAGGTCGCCCGGGGGATCCTCCAGGCGCTCTCGGAGATGACCCTCGAGCTGCCGATCGTCGTCCGGCTCGACGGGACGAACGCCGACGAGGGAAGGCGGATCCTCGCCGACGCGGCGCCCGCCAACCTGAGCGTCGCCCCCACCATGCTGGAGGGCGCCAAGCAGGCCGTGGAGCTGGCCGCGTGACCGGGGATCCCTGGAGCGCCCGCGCGGCGGCGTACGTCGAGTCCGACGCCCATCGCGAGGGCGAGGACCTCAATCTGCTCGTCGCGTGGGCGGCGGGCGGCTCGCGGGCGCTCGACGTCGCCACGGGAGGCGGGCACGTCGCCCGTCGTCTCCGCGAGGCGGGGCTCGAGGTCGTCACCTCCGATCCCGCGCCCGGGATGCAGGCAGACGTCACCTGCCGAGCAGAGTCGCTGCCGTTCGCCGCCGACGCGTTCGACGTCGTCGTGTGCCGCACCGCGGCGCACCACTTCGCGGACGTCCGGGCCGCGGTCCGCGAGCTGGCGCGGGTGTCGGCCGACCGGGTGCTGGTCGTGGACACCCTCCACATGGGTGACGACGTGGAGGAGGCGGAGGCGTTGCGCGATCCCTCGCACGTCCGCAACTACACCGAGGCCGAATGGCGCGGGTTCGTCGAGGAGGCCGGCCTGAGGATCGAGGAGCTCCGCACCCTGGAGCACTCGTTCGACTTCGCGTCGTGGCTCGAGCGCACCGGCTGCTCGGGCGAGGCCGCGGCACAGGCCGAGGTGCTGCTCGCAGAGCGCGTCGCGGACGGCCGGCTGACCCTGGACAAGGTTGCGATCCACGCGGTGAAGGGGCGCTAGGTAGTGCCCCTTCCAGCAATGCCCTCCAGGTCCCTGGCGTGCGAGGAGCGGCGCCGTGCGTCGTCCTCGGTCGCCCCGATACCTTCTGGTATCGGGGCTCCCTGCGTCCTAGCCCGGCTTGCTCCTCGCACGCCGGGAACGAGGCCGCATCACTGGAAGGGGCACTGATGGCAATCCTCGTCGACAACGACACGCGCCTCGTCGTCCAGGGCCTGACGGGCTCCGAGGGCCGCTTCCACGGGCTCCGGAATCGCGCCTACGGGACGGTGCTCGTGGCCGGCGTCACGCCCGGCAAGGGCGGCCAGGACGTCGAGGGCGTGCCGGTCCTCGACTCGGTCGTCGAGGCGGTCGTCGAGCACGGGGCGAACACGGCGATGGTGTTCGTCCCCGCCCCGTTCGCCGCCGACGCGATCTACGAGGCGATCGACGCCGGGGTGCACACGGTCATCACGATCACCGAGGGGATCCCCGCCCACGAGATGCTCCGCATCCACGGGTACGCCCGCGCGAAAGGCGTCCGCGCGCTCGGGCCGAACTGCCCCGGCGCGCTGTCTCCGGGCAAGGCGAACGTCGGCATCATCCCCGCCGAGATCTTCACGCCCGGGAACATCGGGCTGGTCTCGCGCTCGGGCACGCTCACGTACCAGATCGGGCACGAGCTGACCCAGATGGAGCTCGGCAACTCGACGATCGTGGGGATCGGCGGCGACCCCGTGGTGGGCTCGTCGTTCGTCGACGTGCTGCGCCTGTTCGAGGCAGACCCGGAGACGGAGTACGTCGTGCTGGTGGGGGAGATCGGTGGCGACGAGGAGGAGAAGGCGGCGGAGTACATCGAGAGCGAGATGTCGAAGCCCGTCGTCGCCTACATCGCGGGCTTCACCGCGCCCCCCGGGAAGACCATGGGTCACGCCGGGGCGATCATCTCCGGCTCGTCCGGCACCGCAGACGCCAAGAAGGCCGCGCTCGAGGCCCGTGGCATCCGGGTCGGCACCACGCCGACCGAGACAGCCGAGCTCGCGGCCGCGCTCGCGCGCTGACGGAGTGCCTCCCGCTTCCGGCGCCCCGCTGCCGCATCCCGTGCTCGGCGGCTCCTTCGAGAGCCCCGTGCAGCCGGGCGGAGGCTGGCCCGGCGACCTCGCCGACGAACACACGGCCGTGGCCCTGGACGTCGACGACGTGACGGCGCTCGCCGCCGAGGCGACGCTCGACGAGGTGACCGCGCGCTCCTCCGTCTGCCGCGCGTGCCCGCGGCTCGTCGGCTGGCGCGAAGAGGTCGCCGTCGAGAAGCGGCGTGCGTTCCTCGGCGAGCCGTACTGGGGCCGGCCCGTCGCGGGGTGGGGCGACGCCCGCCCCCGGATCCTGGTCGTCGGTCTCGCGCCCGCCGCTCACGGCGGCAACCGCACGGGGCGCGTGTTCACCGGCGACCGCAGCGGCGACTGGCTGTACGCGGCGCTCCACCGCGCCGGCCTCGCCTCCCAGCCGTCGGCGACGAGCGCCGCCGACGGCCTGCGCCCGCTCGGCGTCCGGCTGGTCGCGGCGGTCCGCTGCGCGCCGCCGGCGAACCGGCCGGCGCCCTCGGAGCGAGATACGTGCGGGCACTGGCTCGACCGCGAGGTCGAGCTCGTGCTGCCGTCGCTGCACGCCGTCGTCGCGTTGGGTTCGTTCGCGTGGGCCGCCGCGCTCGCCACCCTCGCGCGGTGCGGGCTGGCGCTCCCGCGCCCGCGCCCGCGGTTCGGCCACGGCGCGGAGCTGCGCCTGGGGGCGCCGTCCCGGCGGGCGCTGGTCCTGCTCGGCTGCTACCACCCGAGCCAGCAGAACACCTTCACGGGACGCCTGACCGAGGCGATGCTCGACGAGGTGCTGGCCCGCGCGAGCGCCGCCTGACCGTAGGATCGCGGGCGTGCAGGTGCGCTCGCTGCCGGAGGTCGACCCGTTCACGACGAAGGACGGCTCGACGATCCGCGAGCTCCACCACACCGGCTCCCAGTCACTGGCGGAGGCCGCCCTCGAAGCCGGCCAGGCGACCCGGCGCCACTACCACCGAGCGAGCGAGGAGATCTACCTGATCACGGAGGGCGGCGGACGCCTCGAGATCGACGGCGACGTCCGGGACGTGGGCGTCGGCGACGCCGCATTGATCCCGCCTGGCGCCTGGCACGAGCTCGTCGCAGGCCCGCACGGGGTCCGCCTGCTCTGCATGTGCGTGCCGCCGTACTCGCACGACGACACCTTCTTCGCCTGAGGCGCCCGGCGCGGGCTCAGATCTTGCGGCGCGGGCGCACGGGGCCCCACTTCGAGTTGCGGCGGCGGGACGAGTAGACGAGCTTCGGCGCGGCGGTCTTCATCCCCGTCTCCGCGAACGTCTCGTGCTGGCCGTTGAGGCGAGCCACGCGACTCATGTCCGCCTGCTGCTCGGGCAGCACGAGCGTCACGCCGGTACCCGAGCGGCCCGCGCGGCCCGTGCGACCGACCCGGTGCGTGTAGGCCTTCCCGTCCTCGGGCGGATCGAAGTTGATCACGTGGGTGACGTTCTCGAGATCGAGCCCGCGCGCGGCGACGTCGGTCGCGATGAGCGTCGTCACCTTGCCGCTCTCGAAGCGCTCCAGCGCCCGCTGGCGCTGGCTCTGGTTGAGGTCGCCGTGCATCGCGACCGCCCTGACGCCCCGCTGCTCGAGCCGCCGGGCGAGCCGGTCGGCACCGCGCTTCGTCCGGACGAAGACGAGCGCGAGCCCGCGCTCTGAGCCGAGCAACTCGACGAGCGTGTCGATCTTCCCGTCCTGCGTGACGGAGACGAAATGGTGGTCGATCTCCCCCGGCGTGTGCTCGCTGGGGAGACCCGCCTCGATCCGGACCGGCGACTGGGTGTAGGCACGCGCGAGCTCCCCGACCTCCCCGTCGAGCGTCGCGGAGAAGAACATCGTCTGCCGATCCCGCGGCAGACGCTTGACGATGCGGTCGACCTGCGGCTTGAACCCCATGTCGAGCATCCGGTCGGCCTCGTCGAGGACGAGCATCGCGACGGCGTCGAGCGCGATCAGGCGCCGGTCGACGAGGTCCTGCAGGCGGCCGGGCGTCGCGACGACCACGTGGGCGTCGCGGGCGGCGTTCGCCTGCGGACGGATCGAGACGCCTCCGTACACGCACGCGACCTTGACGCCGTTGGCCCGTGCCAGGGCGCCGATCTCCTCGGTCACCTGGAGCGCGAGCTCTCGGGTGGGGACGAGCACCAGCGCGGCGGGGCGGGCGTCGTCGAGCGGTACGTGCTGGACGAGCGGAACGGCGAAGGCGAGCGTCTTGCCGGAACCGGTCGGGGACTTGGCGAGCAGGTCGGTGCCCGCGAGCGCGGGCGGGATCGCCCGCACCTGGATCTGGAACGGGTCTGTGATGCCGCGCGCGGCGAGCGCTGCGATGAGCTTCGCGCTCACGCCGAGCGCGGCGAACGTCTCCTGTGACATGCGACTCCTGTACTGGTGTGATTCTGGCTCGAGACCTACGACACTCGAGCCCAGGAGGAGTCGAACGAAGCGGATCTCACGGGCCGACCGGGCGGCCGACCGTGCCCGAACGGTAGCAGCAGCCGCCGCGGGGGCCGTCTGTAGGCTCGTGCGATGGCCCCGATCTCGTTCGCCCGCGGCGCCCCGTCGCCGGCGTGTTTCGATGCCGACCTCGTCGCGCGCTGTGCCGCTGCGGCGCTCGCGCGGGACGGCGCCACGATCCTCTCGTACGGCGCCGGCGGGGGCTACGGGCCCCTCCGGGAGCTGCTCGCCGAGCGCCACGCGGTCGACCCGGCGCGGGTGTTCGCGACCACGGGTGGGCTGCAGGGCTTCTGGCTGTACTCGACCGTCCAGCTGCAACGCCGACCCGGGCGCGTGCTCGTCGAGGCGCCGACGTACGATCGCCCGCTGAAGCTCCTCCGCTGGCAGGGCGCCGAGGTGGTGGGCGTGGCGATGGACGACGAGGGGCTCGACCCGGACGCGCTCGAGGCGGAGCTCGGGCGCGGCGACGACGTGTCGTTCCTCTACACGATCCCGACCTTCCAGAACCCCAGCGGGCGGACGCTGAGCGCGGAGCGCCGCCGCAGGGTCGTCGAGCTCTGCGAGGCGCACGACCTGCACGTGCTCGAGGACGACCCGTACGGGCTCGTCCGCTACCGGGGCGAGGCGCCGCCGTCGCTCCACGCCATCGAGGGCGGCGAGCGGGTCACCTTCACCTCGTCGTTCTCGAAGACGGTTGCGCCCGGGCTCCGCGTCGGCTGGTTCATCGTCCCGGAGGCGCTGCGCGGCGACTACGACGACCGTGCCGTGTCGACGTACATCTCGCCGCCCCTCCTTCCGCAGGCGATCGTCCACGAGCTGTTCGTCGAAGGCCGCTTCGAGCCGAACCTCGACCGGATCCGCAGGATCCTCGGCGCCCAGCGAGATGCGATGCTGGCGGCGCTCGAAAGCGAGTTGGGCGGGCGGGCCACGTGGAGCACGCCGGACGGGGGGTACTTCGTGTGGCTCGAGCTCGGGGGTCGGGTCGAGGCGGCCGACCTCCTCGTGCGGGCGACCGAGGCGGGAGTGACCTTCGTCCGCGGCGCCGACTTCTACGTCGGCGGGGGCGACGGCGCGAGCGCGGCGCGCCTGGCGTTCTCCTACGAGCCTCCCGAGCGGATCGCCGAGGGCGTCCGGACGCTCGCGGGGCTCCTCTGAGCCGGCGCTAGCCTCGCTTCCGGCCCCGCCACCAGCGCGGCCCGACCCATCCGAGGACGAACCCGAGCCCCATGCTGAGCAGGATCAGCCAGATCAGGCGCGTCCGCACGGTGAAGAACACGAAGTTGACGTCGCTGCGCTTCGAGTTGACGAGCAGGAAGACGACCGCGTAGAGGGCGATCGCACCCCAGACGACGAGCTTCCACGGAATGCCCTGCTCGTTCCGTGTCTGCGGAGAGGAGCTGTCCGGTGTCTGCTGAGGGGAAGGTCGTTCGTCCGCCACGCGGCGATCTTATGCGCTCGCAGCGTGCGCGACCTGCGGCAGTGGCGCGCGCAGGACGAGCCTCGGCTGGGGCGGAGGCGCGAGCCGGCCGACGACCGCGACACGGAACGTCGGGCACGTCACGTTGCCGGGAAGTGCGCAGAGGCCTGCCTGGCGGAAGTAGCAGTCCTCGCATGTCGCGGCCGAGCGCTTGCTCATGGATCCCCTCTGTTCACCTGCCTTCCCCTGACGAACAGCGGCCATTCTGGTCCCGCCCGCGGGTCCCCGCAACCCCTGGCCCGACGAACTTCCCGCAATTTGCGGGTGTCGTCCGACCTGAAGAAATACCTGCAAAAGCGCTATTTTTGCGCCAGCGTTCTCAGCACGCGCAACGCCTGTCGAAAACTCTCCACAGGAATCACGCGCAACCCCCCTGCATAGCGGCGTGCGGTCGCCGCGTTTTCCCCAGCCGGGACGAGGAAGACGTCCGCCCCCGCGCGACGAACACCGACCGTCTTCTGCTTCAGCGCGCCGACCGCGCCGACCGATCCGTCGAGCGCGATCTCGCCGGTGGCGGCGACCCGCAGGCCGTGGTCGACGTCCTTGCCGAGCTCCTGGTAGACCTGGAGCGCGAACGGGAGCCCGGCGGACGGGCCGCCGATGTTCCCGAGGTCGATGCTCACCTTCCGTGGCAGCGTGATCCTGGCGTCGTCGGACGCCTCGATCCCGACGATCGCGCGCTTGGGCTCGCCCGGCGCGGCGACGGTCCGCACCGTGCGGCCGAGCGCCTGCCCGTCGCGCTCGAGCCGGAGGCTCAGGCTGTTGCCCGGGGCGAGCTTCGCGGTAGCGGCGCGCAGCTGGAGGACGGTGCGGACCGGGTGGCCTTGCGCACCGACGATCACGTCGCCGGACCGGAGCACGCTCGCGGCCGGGACGTCGATCGCCACGCCCTCGACGAGGACTCCCGTCGGGGTGGTCTCGACCGGCAGCCCGGCGGCCTTCATCGCCACGGCGGCCGCGACCTGCTCCGAGCGGCTCATCTCGTCCAGGGCCACGCGACGGCGCTGGGCGAAGGTCTGTCCGGGGGAGGTCACGGCGTGTTGGGGCACGAGGCTCGCGCCGTCCGGCCGCAGGAACGGCAGGAGCCGCTCGAGCCAGCGGGCCTTCCGCAGCGAGACGTCGACGAAGTAGATCCCGCCCCCGTTCGCGGGCTCCTGGCCTCCCTCCACCGTCACCTTGCTCGCGACCGGCTTCGCGGTGTCCGGGACGAAGAGGAAGTCGCCCGAGGGCACGATCGCCGCCGCGAGCACGACGGCCGCGAGGAGCGTCGTCCCGGCGAGCAGCAGCGACGCGGGTGTGAGGCGGATGCGCGACATGGCCGGGGAGCTCAGAGGAGCCCGCGCGTGAGCCCGCCGTCGACGGGGATCACGGCGCCTGTCAGGTACGACGCGCGGCCCGAGGCGAGGAACGCGACGACCGCGCCGACTTCGGCCGCCGTGCCGAGTCGCCGGAGAGGGACCTGCTCGAGCTCGGCCGGCGAGGGCCGCTCGCCGCCGCGAAGCTCGCGCAGCCGGTCGGTGTCGATCTTCCCCGGGGCGACCGTGTTGACGGTGATGCCGTCCGGCCCGAGCTCACGCGCGAGCGTCTTCAACCACCCGACGACGCCGGGCCGGACTGCGTTGGAGAGCGCGAGGCCGGGGAGCGGCTCGCGGACGGAGGACGACTCGATCGCGACGATCCGTCCCTGGGAGCTCGCCTTCAGGTGCGGCAGGCAGTGCGCGACGAGCGTGACGTGGGCCGTGAGCAGGAGCGCCACGGCCTCTTCCACCGCCTCGGCGGTCAGCGTCGCGGCGTCGCCGGCCGGCGGTCCGCCGCCGTTGAGCACGAGGATGTCCAGCGCGCCGAACGCGCCGGTCGTCGCCTGCACGAGCCGCTCGAGGTGCTGGGGGATCCTGAGGTCGCCCTGGACGGCGAGCGCGCCGATCCGGTCCGCCTCGCGCTCGAGGAGCTCCCGGCGCCTGCCGAACAGGGCGACGTTCGCCCCCTCGGCGACCAGCGCCTCGCCGGCCGCGAGGCCGATGCCGGACGAGCCGCCGCAGACGATCGCGGTGCGTCCCTCGAGTGCGAGCTCCATCCGGCCAAGGCTACCCAGGGGTCGGTTCAGAGCCGGTGAAGGGCGAGAGCCGCACCCGCCCGCTGTTACGCGGTCGTCGAGAGCACCTGCACGACCTCGCGCACGGCGGCCGCGGAGGCCCTGAGCATCTTCTTCTCCTCGGGTGTCAGCTTCAGGGCGACGACCTCCTCGACGCCCCCGGCTCCGAGCCGCACCGGGACGCCCATGTAGAGGCCGTCGATGCCGTACTCGCCCTCGAGCAGCGCCGTGCACGGCAGGACGCGCTTCTGGTCGAGGCAGATCGCATCGACCATCTCCGCCGCGGCGGCGCCGGGCGCGTACCAGGCGGACGTGCCGAGCAGTCCCACCAGCTCGCCGCCGCCCTTTCGCGTGCGCTCGACCATCTTCCTGATCTTCCCGCGGGCGACGAGCTGCGTCAGGGGCACGCCGCCGAGCGTGGTCGCCGACACGACCGGGACCATCTGGTCGCCGTGGCCGCCGAGCACCATCGCCTGCACGTCCTTGACGGAGGCGCCGGTCTCCCAGGCGATGAACGCGGAGAACCGCGCGGTGTCGAGGATGCCGGCCATCCCCACCACCCGGTGCTTCGGAAAGCCCGACACCGCCTGCGCGACGTGGCACATGGCGTCGAGCGGGTTCGAGACCACGACGATCACGCTCTTCGGAGAGCGCCGCGCGATCTCCTTCGTGACCGACTCGACGATCGCCTCGTTCGTCGTGACGAGGTCGTCGCGGCTCATCCCCGGCGACCGCGGGCGGCCCGCGGTGATCACGACGACGTCCGAGCCCTTCGTCTCGGCGTACCCCTCGGCGCCGACGATCGCCGGCTCGTAGCCCGTCACCGACGCCATCTGGTTCATGTCCAGCGCCTTGCCGGCGGCGAGATTCGGGACGATGTCCACCAGCACGACGTCCGCGTAGTCGCGCCGCGCCACCTCGAGCGCGCATGTCGCGCCGACGTTCCCGGCGCCGACGACGGTGACTTTCTTCCTCCCGGTCATATCTGTCTCCTTGGCCTGGTGCGGCTTCGCGTCAGCGAAGCCGCGCGATGATCGCGTCGGCGTACTCGGTCGTCCCGACGGCCGTGGGGTCGTCCCGCGTGGGCTTCAGGTCGTACGTCACGTGCTCCCCCTCGGCGATCACCGCCGCGACCGCTTCCTCGAGCCGACGCGCGGCGTCGCGCTCGCCGATGTGCTCCAGCATCAGCTTGCCGGAGAGAATCATCGCGGTCGGGTTGACCCGGTTCTGTCCCGTGTACTTCGGCGCGGAGCCGTGCGTCGCCTCGAACACCGCGGCCTCCGTGCCGATGTTCGCGCCGGGCGCGACGCCGAGGCCCCCGACGAGGCCGGCGGTGAGGTCGCTGATGATGTCGCCGTAGAGGTTCGGCAGCACGAGCACGTCGAACTCCTCCGGCCGCTGGACGAGGCCCATGCAGAGGGCGTCGACGAGCGTCTCGCGCGGCTCGACGTCCGGAAAGTCGGGCGCGACCTCGCGGAACACCGCGAGGAACAGGCCGTCGGTGTGCTTCATGATGTTCGCCTTCGTGATGCACGAGACGCGCCCGCGCCCGTTCGCCCGGGCGTACTCGAACGCGAAGCGGATGATGCGCTCCGAGGCCTCCGGGCTGAGCGGCTTGATCGAGATGCCGGAGCTCGAGGCGATGCGCTTCGGCTGACGGGCGTTGAGGAAGTCGATCACGGCCTGCGCGTCGTCCGTCCCCGACTCGAACTCGATCCCCGCGTACAGGTCCTCGGTGTTCTCACGCACGATCACGACGTCGACGCCCTCGTAGCGGGAGCGGACGCCCGGGTACGACTTGCAGGGACGGACGCACGCGTAGAGGCCCAGCTCGTGGCGGAGGGCGACGTTGACGGAGCGGAAGCCGGTCCCGATCGGGGTCGTGATCGGCCCTTTCAGCGCGGTGCCGTTCCGCTTGATCGACTCGAGCGTCTCGGGTGGAAGCGGCGTGCCCGCCTCCTCCATCACGTCGACGCCCGCGTGGCGGACGTCCCACGTGAACTCGACGCCGGTCGCCTCCAGCACGCGCCGTGTCGCCTCGGTGAGCTCGGGCCCGGTTCCGTCGCCCGGGACGAGGGTGACCGTGTACGGCATCCGGCGGAGGATAGTGGCAGGGGCTCGAACCGAAGCTCAGGTACCGTCCGTGCGAGGAGGGCGGCGGAGAAGGGAGAGCGATGTCCGAGTTCAAGCCGGGTCTGGAAGGCGTCGTCGCGTTCGAGACCGAGATCGCCGAGCCGGATCGCGACGGCGGCGCGCTGCGCTACCGCGGCATCGACATCGAGGAGCTCGTCGGCTCCGTCCCCTTCGAGAAGGTGTGGGGCGTGCTCGTCGACGAGTCGACCGAGCCCGGGCTGCCGCCTGCGGGGGACTACGCCGCGCCCGACCTGACCGGGCGGACCCCCTCCGACCTCCAGACCGTCGCCTCGCGCCTCGGCGCGGAGTGGGGCCTCCGCCAGCTGATCGACATCTCCAACGAAGAGGCGAAAGAGGACCTGCGGCGCCTCTCCGCGACGATGATCTCGGTCTGCGCGCAGTCCGCTCGCCTCGCCGACGGGCACGCCGATCGCGTCGACCCCGCAGCGGTCGCCGCCGGCGAGACTACCGCCGAGCGCTTCCTGCTCGAGTGGCGCGGGGAGGCGGACCCGGCGCACGTGCGTGCGATCGACACGTACTGGATCTGCACGGCCGAGCACGGTCTCAACGCGTCGACGTTCACCGCTCGGATCGTCGCCTCCACGGGCGCGGACTGCGCGGCGGCGCTCTCGTCGGCGGTCGGCGCGCTCTCGGGGCCCCTGCACGGCGGCGCTCCCGCGCGCGTCCTGCCGATGCTCGACGGGGCCGCCGCGGCCCCATCCGTCGAGCAGTACGTGAAGGACCTGCTCGACCACGGCGAGCGCCTGATGGGCTTCGGTCACCGCGTGTACCGCGCCGAGGATCCGCGTGCGCGGCTCCTGCGTCGCACGGCGAAGGATCTGGGCTCGCCGAGGTTCGACGTCGCCGAGGAGCTCGAGCAGGTGGCTCTGGCCGAGTTGCACGCGCGGAAGCCGGACCGCGTGCTCGCGACGAACGTCGAGTTCTGGTCGGCGGTCGTGCTCGACGTGGCCGACGTGCCGCCGCAGCTCGCGCCGGCGATGTTCGCGTGCTCCCGCACCGCGGGCTGGTCGGCCCACGTGCTCGAGCAGAAGCGCCTCGGCCGGCTCGTCCGCCCGTCGGCCCTCTACGTCGGGCCCGGCGCGCGCTCCCTCTCCGCAGCGTGATGCAGCTCGCCGAGGCCGCTACCCGCGCAGAGGAGCTCGCCCGCTCGTCCGGGACGGAGCAGGAGCTGGCCGCGCTCCGCGCCGACTGGGACGAGGAGATCGAGGCGGCCGCCCGCAACGGCGACTACCGCGTCCGTGGCCTCGCGTACCGGGCGATCGCCCAGTTCCGCTTCCGCCAGAAGCTCGAGCTCCTGCGACGCGGGCTCGAGGACGAGAGCGCGGGGGCGCGTGGGTCTGCCCTGATCGCCTTGCGCTCGCTGTCGACCGACCACCCGGGAGACGTCAACTCCTTCCGTCCTCTGCTCAACGAGCTCGCGATGCGGGATCCGAACGACGCGGTGCGACGCCTCGCGATCCTCTGCCTCCAGAACGGGACGGCAGACCGGGGGACGATCCAGCTGCTGGACGGGATCGCGGGTGACGACGAGAACGACCGCGACGTCCGCGAGACGGCGCGCAAGGTGTCGGTCGCCCTCGTCCGCAAGTCTCGCGCGAAATAGTCTCTCACCATGGCGTCGCCGCTCGTGGGGCTGATCATGGGCTCGCGCTCCGACTGGGAGACGATGCGGCATGCGGCCGAGACGCTCGAGGAGCTGGCGATCCCCTTCGAGCGACGCGTGGTCTCGGCGCATCGGACGCCCGACCTGCTCTTCGAGTACGCCGCGGGCGCCCAGGCGCGCGGGCTCCGGGTCCTGATCGCCGGCGCCGGCGGCGCCGCGCACCTGCCCGGGATGACCGCGTCGAAGACGACGCTGCCCGTGCTCGGCGTGCCGGTCGAGTCGAAGGCCCTGTCGGGGCTCGACTCGCTGCTCTCGATCGTCCAGATGCCGGCCGGCGTGCCCGTCGCGACTCTCGCGATCGGGCGAGCCGGGGCCGTCAACGCGGCGCTGCTCGCGGCCGCGATCCTCGCGGGGACGGACGAGGCGCTCGCCGGGCGGCTCGACGCCTTTCGCGAGGCCCAGACCCAGGCCGTGCTCGACACCCCGGACCCGGCCGCCTGACATCGCTTGTGTTGATTCAACACAAGCGGTGACAACCGTCGGCTGCATCGGGGGCGGCCAGCTCGGGCGCATGCTGGCGCTCGCCGGGCTGCCGCTCGGGTGCTCGTTCCGCTTCCTCGACCCGGCCGCCGACGCCTG
>Ga0210142_1000023_pt1 | contig 39705 bp, 36 predicted proteins | sample Goodyear_PhragC__FD_184869 | JGI IMG/M metagenome (GOLD analysis project Ga0210142, IMG submission 184869) | Wetland microbial communities from San Francisco Bay, California, USA, that impact long-term carbon sequestration - Goodyear_PhragC_D2... | ecosystem: Environmental > Aquatic > Marine >...
GCGCATAGATCATTTCGACATGTCTCGACCGCTCGATCGGCGCGTCTGCGTCCCCGCCCTCGCCGTCTCGCTCGCCGCGCTCGTGGCGACGTCCCTGCCCGCCACTGCGCGCGCGGACGAGAGCATCCCGGAGCCCCTCCCCTCCGTCGCCGCTCTCACCGAGAGCGTCGCGCCGGCCGTGACGGAGGCCGTCTCGACGGCGGCGGACTCGCTTCCAGCCACCCCGGCCGCGCCGCCTCCCGCGGTTGATGTCGCCCCGGCCGCCGAGCCCGCCCCCGCGGCCGAGGACGCGGTTCCCGTCGTGACCGCCCCCCCAGTGGACGCCGAGCCTCAGGACCTCCCGCAGGTGGCACCGCAGCCGGAGAACGCCCCTCCAGAGCGGGCGCCGAACGACGGTATCGCGACGAATGCAGGTGATACCGGTGCCGATACTCCTTCCGTCGCCGCGAATCCGGCGACGGTCGCGCCGCCGGCGCCCTCGGCGGCCGTCCAGCCCGCGGCGACGGGTGCGGCAAACATCAACGTCAGCATCCGGATCGACAGTCCGGGCGACAACGGGACGCTCACACAGCTCAACGTGGGCGCCGGCGCGGCGGCGGCTCCGACGCAGACGTCGAGCGCGGCGCGGCCCCAGGCGGCGACCACCACGCCCACGGCTCCCGAGACGCCCGCGAGCAGCGCGCCGAGCACGGACGCGACCGGCTCCTCGGACACGTGGTACTGGAACTGGGACTGCCTTGGCGCAAACCCGATCTCTCCGATATCACTGGGCGCTTCTGCAAACGGTTCAATGCCGATCTCATGGACATGGATCTGGAACTGCGGCGGTAACGGCTCGCAGTATCAGAGCGAAACTCCTTCTGGATATCAACAGATCAATGCAAACGTCGCAATTCGTATCTCGAGCCCGGGGAACGACGGGAACATCACCCAGATCAACCTCGGCGCACGGGCATCGGTGGTCGTTCCGACACCGACCCGCATCGTCCCGCCGATACCGCCGCGCGGAGTTTCCGCGCCCTCGGTGGGCTCGCTGCCCTCGGCTGTCTCCGTGCCGTCGCTCGCGCAAGCGCTGATCGATGCACTCGGCCCGCCGGAGGACGCCTCGACGCAGGCCTCTGATATCGCGCTCGTGCCCATCCCTCAGAGCGCGCCGGTGGCGACGATACCGCCGGCCCCCACGACCGCTCTGGCGCCCGCCGCTCCGAAGCCCGGCCTCCTCGGATCGCTCGGAGCGACCGGTCTTCCCGCCGGGGCGGGCCTCCGCGCGGCGTGGGCGGAGGGGGGCACGGCACGGCCGTACGCCGACGCGGCCGCGCTCGCCCGTGAGACGGTTGCGGCGTGGGCAGCGGACGGATCGCAGCCGGCGAGGCCGACCGCGTCCCACCCGGCCGCCTCCCCCGCCGAGAGCAAGTCCGTCGCCTCAGCTCCGCGGTGGAGGCCGCCGCTGCCCGAGCCGGCCGTCCCGGCTCCTCTCTCCGGCGTGAGCGCCGCCGCCGCCACCGGCGGAGGCGGGTCCTCCGGAACAGGTCTTCTCTTCCTCCTCGCTCTCCCGTTCGTCGCCGCGCTGCTCGACCTGGCCCGGCGCGTCGCACTCGAGCATGCGACGTGGCCGCCCGGGCACCGGCGACGCCCTCCCGACAGGCCCGGCTAGGTCGTTCCTCCGTCCCCGAAAGCCGCGGGGCGCCGGCTCCGCGAGTGCAACTCGACGGAAGGAGCAATCTTCCATGAAACGCCTGTCAGCCCTCCTCGCGACGGTGGTGCTCGTGCTGTGCTTCGGCGCGAGCCAGGCCGTCGCGGCGGAGGGAGACCAGGGCGCCGGCCAGGCCGCGGGCCAGTCCGCAGGAAGCGGACAGTCCGCCTCGGGCTACGGCGGCGCCTACCAGGCGGGACCGACGAACAGCGCGGGCTCGATCCGCGTGCTCAGTCCCGGAGACAACGGCAGCGTGACGCAGTCGAACGACACGACTGCAGCCGCGATCGCCGCGAACGGCAACAAGACGACCCAGGGAGTCGACCAGTCGCAGATGGGCGGCTACGGCTCCGACCAGACCCAGATCGCCGGCCAGGAGGCGAAGAACGCGCAGCACGCCGACGCGGACGCGACTGCACTGCAGATCGCGCCGAAGAACGAGGCGGGCTCGCTCCGTGTTCTGAGCCCCGGTGACAACGGCGACGTGACACAGTCGAACTCGGCAGGCGCCGGCGCGCTCGCCGCGAACGGCAACTCGACCGACCAGACCGCCGATCAGTCACAGGCTGGCGGCGGCTACGGGTCGGACGCCACGCAGATCGCAGGTCAGGCGGCCGACAACCACCAGTCGGCGGACGCGAACGCGACCGCCGCGCAGGTGAAGCCGACCAACGATGCCTCCTCGATCCGCGTGCTGAGCCCCGGCGACGACGGGAACGTCACCCAGTCGAACAACGCGACCGCAGTCGGGATCGCGGCGAACGGCAACAAGACGGACCAGTCGATCGACCAGTCGCAGGGTGGACAGCAGAAAGAGGACGCAAGGCCGGAGGACGCGAAGAGCGTCTATCCGTCCGGCTCGAGCTCGACGCAGATCGCGGGCCAGTCCGCCGACAACAAGCAGTCGGCAGACGTCAACGCCACCGCGGTCCAGTACAAGCCGAGCAACACTGCGACCTCGATCCGCGTGCTCAGCCCCGGCGACGACGGGAACGTCACCCAGTCGAACAACGCGACCGCAGTCGGGATCGCGGCGAACGGCAACAAGACGGACCAGTCGATCGACCAGTCGCAGGGCGGCGGCGGTCACGGGTCCGACTACGCGCAGATCGCGGGCCAGGAGGCCGGCAACTACCAGTCGGCGGACGCCAATGCGACCGCCGTGCAGGTGAAGCCGAGCAACTCGGTGACCTCGATCCGCGTGCTCAGCCCCGGCGACGACGGGAACGTCACGCAGTCGAACAACGCGACCGCTGTCGGGATCGCGGCGAACGGCAACGAGACAGACCAGTCGATCGACCAGTCGCAATACGGCAAGGGCTATGGCTCCGACAAGCGCGACAAGGGCCATGGGTCCGAGTACCTCCAGATCGCCGGCCAGGGCGCATGGAGCGGACAGCACGCCGATGCCAACGCGACGGCCTTCCAGTGGGGGGCGAAGAACGAGTACACGCCGGTTCGGGTCGGTAGCCCCGATCGCAAGGACAGGGGCAAGGACGAGCACGGCAAGAAGGACGGCAAGGACAGCTACGGCAAGAAGGGCGACAAAGGTGGCTCCGTCGAGCAGACGAACTCGGTCGGGGCCCTCGCGGCCGCTCTCAACCTGAGCGCGACGGGACAGGGCCTCGAGCAGAGGCAGATGGGCCACGGCTCGTCCCTGCAGGTTGCCGGCCAGGGCTCGTGGTCGGGCCAGGGTGGCTCGGCCGAGGCCTTCGGATACCAGGGGGTGATGCACTCGAAGAAGTAGGGGAGGGGCCCGCGGGCGGCTTCTCGTGCACGAGGGGCCGCCCGCCCCCACGCCAGGAGTTGACCAGGAGGGCCGTCCGTCGTACGGTGAATGAGCGAGAGGAGGGACAGATGTCCAGAGGGACCTCGTCTCTGCGGCACACAGCGCGAAAGGGCGGGCTGCTGGCCTGTGCATGCGGTTTCGCGCTCGCGTTGACGTCGCCTGCCTCCACCGCCTCGCTGCCGACGCCCGACGCGCCCCCGAGCGGCACGCGTGAGGAGGCCGCACCGCTTGCCGGCACGACCTCCACCCCACATCCCAGCCGGCTACGCGCCTCGGGCTCGATCACCCCGACGCCCGACGCGCCTGCCGCGCAGGCAGCGAGCACCACCGCGAGAGTCGCCACGCCGTCTCCGAAGCCCGCCGCGGCACCGAGCCCTGCGGCGTCTGCCCCGACGCCGACCTCACCGTCTCCGGCGACGGTGAGCCCGAGCACGACGAGTACGACCACGACGAGTACGAGCGCTCCCGCGCGCGCCGCGCGCGCCACGCCGCCGAAAGCCAAGCCGGTGGCGACGCCGAAGCGCAGGCCGAGACCCACTCACCATCCGACGCCGACGTCGCGGCCGCACAGGGCGGCTCCGGCTGCGGTGGGCGCCACGGGGCCCCCGCACGACCGCACCACGCTGGGCTTGCCGGTCGGGACGCCGATCGTCGTCGCAATCCCGGCCGATGGAACCCCGGACGGGGCGCTCCTCGCCGCCGCGGCCCTCCTGCTCGCGGCCGCGGCCGCGGGAGGGCTCGTGGTGGGAGTGTTCGGACGGCGTCTCGCAGGGCCGGCGTGACGCGCGTCTGCCTCCTCGGCGTCGTGCTCCTGGTCGCCGGCGCATCGGCCGTGATGCCGTCGCCGGCTGCGGCAGCATCGATTCCTTCTCCTTCGTGCAACGGCGGCGGCTGTGGCGGCTGGTTCCGATCGAACGTGACGGTCAGCTGGTCCTACGACGCCGGCGGCGTCTCGGGCGCCTCGGGCTGCGGCTCGACGACCGTCACGGAGGACACCTCGGGGACGACGTTCACATGCACGATCACGCTCGCGGCCGGCGGCTTCATGGGGAACAGCGTCAGTGTGAAGAAGGACTCGGGCCCGCCCTCGGTCGAAGCGTCCTTCGCGCGCGCCCCAGACGTTGAGGGTTGGTACACGAGCCCGGTCGCGGTCTCGTTCAGCGGCGACGGCGGCCCGTCCGGTATCAGTTCGTGCACGTCCGGAACCTACGGCGGGCCCGACGGCGTCGCCGTAAAGGTCTCGGGCTCGTGCACCGACGGCGCAGGCAACGTCGGCTCGACGTCGGTGAGCATCCGCTACGACGCAACGGCCCCGACGGTCACGCCCGTGCCCGAGAGGCCGCCCGATACGGACGGCTGGTACAACCACCCCGTCAAGATCGCATTCAGCGGCGGGGACGGGGGCGGCGCGGGGGTGACACAGTGCACCGCACCGGTCACGTACGGCGGCCCCGACGCCGACCCGGCACACCTCGTCGGCCAGTGCCGCGACGGCGTTGGCCACCTCAGCCCTCCCGTCGCGCTCGACCTCCGTTACGACTCCACGAAGCCTGCGCAACCGAAGGTCCACGCGACACGAGGATCCGGCGCTGTCACGCTGTCGTGGACGTCGGCCGCCGACGCGGTGCGCGTCGAGGTCGTGCGGTCTCCGGGCACCAAGGGCAAGAAACCGGCGGTCGTCTACAGCGGCAAGGCACGTCGCGTGGTCGACAAGCGCATAACCGCCCACGCCCGGTACTGGTATCAGGTGCGGTTGTACGACCGGGCAGGCAACGTCTCTTCGAAGACGCTCGCCGTCAAGCCGTCGACAGGCATCCTCTCACCGGCCGCAGGAGCAGTCGTCCGCCGCGCGCCACTCGTGCGCTGGGCACCGGTCAAGAAGGCGCGATTCTACAACGTGCAGCTCTGGCGCAAGCGCGTGAAGGTCCTGACCACCTGGCCTTCGGGAGTTCGTCTCCGGCTGAACGACACATGGCGCTTCGCGGGTAAGCGGCAGCGCCTCACCGAGGGCCCATACCAGCTCTACGTCTGGCCGGCCTTCGGGACGCTGGCCAACCCGAAGTACGGCAAGCTCGTCGGTCGCGTGAACTTCGTCGTCAAGCGGGGTCGAGCTGCGACGCGCGCAGCTTCGCGAGGAGCTGCTTGACGCGTCGCAGGACGTCCGCCTCCTCGTGGCCGAAGTCGTCGAGGTAGGTCCGTACGGCCGACTCGAGGAGCTTCAGCTCCTCGTCTGTGAGCTCGAGAGTCCTCATCTCCCGAGCGTACCTCCGAAGAAGCGCACTAACCGCCGGCGACGCGCTCGCGCACCTTGGCCGCGTACTTCGCCAGCTCGTCGCGCACACGGGCCGGCGAGAGCGAGAGCTCGCCGTCGGCCGCGACCTCGAGGCGCCAGACGACGGTCTTCCGGCGCACGAGCAGCCGTCCCGAGTCGGTCTCTCCGTTCGCGAGCGCGACCTGCTCGTCGCCGAACCGCGGCAGCCGGAGCGTGGCGCTGCCTTTCGCCCGCCGCATCGCGGTCCGCTTCTGCCACGCGTACACCTTGCGCGCCTGGGCGACGCTCGGCGTCGTCACCACGAGGCCGGAGACGTTCTGCGCCCGCTCGGGCCCGAACGGGATGCTGGCGAAGTAGCGGGCGCCGCGGCCGCTCGCGTCGATTCCCCGCAGCTTGAGGGCGAACGACCGGGGCATCGGGCCGGCGTCGACCGGGTCAGCCTTCGCGGGGAAGTCGGCCGGCAGGAGGACGAGACGGAGCGGGTTCGAGGGCGCGCTCGCGCCGAGCGCGGCGGTCGCGCCCGCCGCCGCGACGAGCAAACCGAGGACGAGCGCTCGCCTCATGCGCCGACGATAGCCAGTGCTCAGCGTGGCCGCCAGGCACGCACGAAGGCGTCGATCGCCGTCGCCTCGCCGCCGTCGAGCACGACCCTCCGTCGCACCTGCTCGGCGCGGTCGACGACGAGCTCACCGAGCTCCGCCACGACGTCCTCGGGGGTGTAGAGGACGGCGGCGTCCTTCGGCCCGCCGTACCCCTCGGTCGGGTTCGTGGCGTCGTGCCCGAGCACGAGCAGCGTCCCGCCTGGTGCGACCGCGGCCACGGCTCCGTGCAGCGCGCGGGCGAGCTCGTCCCGCGGCAGCTGGAGGTAGAGGAGCGCGACGAGAGCGAACGCCTGCCGCTCGGGCTCGAGCTCGACGACGTCCGCGACGACCCACTCGACCTCGACGCCGCGACTCGCGGCGAGCCGCTCGGCCTTGCCGAGCGCCACGTCCGAGAAGTCGACACCGGTCACCCGCCAGCCCCGCTCGGCGAGCCAGACGGCGTTGCGCCCCTCGCCGCACGCGAGGTCGAGCGCGCGCTCCGGTGAGAGGCCGTCGACCTCGGCGGCGAACAGCCGGTTCGGCTCGGCCGTCCAGAGGAGCTCCGCCGACGCGTAGCGCGCATTCCAGTCCTCGCGCGCGAACCCCGGGCGCACCGACGAGGCCGGGCGGGGCCGCTCGGTCACGCCACGCACCCGCCGCCGCCGCCGCACGACGGGCGCCACCGCAGGATGGGCCCCCGCAGATCGGTCATGCGTCCTCCAGCCGGGCCGCTGCGGTCTCGGCCATCAACGGCACGCTGCGCTCGTAGGCCGCGGCGCGGGAATCCTCGGCGCCCAGCTCGCCTCGCTGAAATCGGCCGAAGATCGCCTCGCAGAACACGGCAGCCTTCCAGAGCGCAAGCGCCTCGAACCACCCGAGCGGCCCGATCGCCCGGCCGCTCCGGGCGCCGTACCGCTCCACGAGCTCCGCCTTCGAGGGGAAGCCGTCGAGCGCGGTCACGGGCGAGACGCCGAGCGGACCGGGCTCGCCCCCGGGCTCGGCGTACGTCGCGAGCAGGTAGCCGAGGTCGGCGCGCGGATCCCCGATCGCGCCCATCTCCCAGTCCAGCACGGCCTGGACGCGGTCCGGCCGGTCTCGCTCGACCATCAGGTTGCCGAGCCGGTAGTCGCCGTGGACGACGGTGCTCGGGAGCGGGTCCGGGAGCGTCTCCGCGAGGCGGCGGCCGACCTCGGCGACGACGGGGAGCTCCCGTGTGGCGTTGATCTCCCAGAGCTGGGCGAACCGGCGCACCTGCCGCTCCAGGTAGCTCCCCGGCCGGACGAACGCCGCGAGCGCCGGAGCGTCCACGTCGGCGGCATGGATCTCCACGAGCGCGTCGACGAGCTCCTCGCCGAGCCGGTGGCGGGCAGCCGGATCCTCCAGCCCGGGCGGCAGCTCGCTCGTCACGATGTGCCCGTCCAGGAACTCCATCACGTAGAACGGGACGCCGAGCACGTCCTCGTCCTCGCACACCGCCACGATCGGGGGCAGCCGGATGCCGTGCGGCGCCAGCGCGAGCTGGAGCCGCGCCTCCCGCACCATGTCGTGGGCCGACGGGGGCAGCGGCGGACGCGGCGGGCGGCGCAGGACGAGACGCACCGGGCCGCGCTCGACGAGAAACGAGAAGTTCGAGCCGCCGCCGTCGCCGATCCGCTCCGCCCGCGCGCGGCCCGTGCCGAGGCCCTGCGAGTCGAGGAATGCCTCGAGGCGCTCGAGCACGAGCAGCGGCGGCCGGTCCGCGGCCTCCGCGTCCGCGACGCTGTCGACGATGTCCGCTCCGCCGGCCACGGGACGATCCTGCCACGACCGCCCCGCCGCCACGAGAGTTTCCTACGAGATCGACGCTCTCGCCATGCAGAGCTCGCCCGTGCGGCTCCTCGCCCGCGCGACGAACCGGTCGGCACCGGTCCGGCCGCCCCTCACGAAACGCGCCTCGAAGGACCCGCTCGGCGCCCGTGTGACCCGGACGCGGTGCGCCACCTGCCTGCCGTTCTGGACGAGGACGACGCGCCAGGCCACACCGTTCCGGTTCTGGTCGACCTCGAACTCGACCTCGACGCCGCGATCCTCGCGACTGAGCTTCAGCTTCGAGGTGCTCGACGCGGAGCACGTGCCCGCGACCCGCACGTCGCCGTCCTTCGCGACCGCGGTGGGAGCGAGCAGCAGCGCCGCTGCGAGCGCCGTGACCGCTGTCCAACCGGCTGTCTTGCTCATGGTGATGCTCCTTCCGTGGAGGTTCGTCCGATGCATCGAGACTGCCCGGGCAGTGGTCGGGGCCACAATGGGACCTTGGTCGTAGGCCCGGGGCGATCTCCATGAGCCGGCCGGTCGCGCAGTTCGCGGCTGCGGGTCTCGCCGTGCTGGCAGTGTTCGGCGCCGGCTCCGTCCTCGCCCTCCGCGCGCTCGCGCACGACGAGGCGCTCCGCGACGCGCGTCAGTTCGCCTCTCTCGCGGGACAGGGCGTCGTCGAGCCGGCGATCCGACCGACGCTGCTCGCCGGCGATCCCGCGGCGATCGGCGCTGTCGACCGGATCGTCCAGGAACGCGTCCTCGGCGAGCGGGTCGTCCGGGTCAAGCTCTGGGACCGCGACGGGCGGATCGTGTACTCCGACGAGCCGCGCCTGATCGGGTCGCGCTTCCCGCTCGACCCATCGAAGCGCGACGTGCTCCGCACGGGAACCACCCGCGCGGAGCTGAGCGACCTCTCGGAGCCGGAGAACCGGCTCGAGCGAGGGCTCGGGCCGCTCTACGAGGTGTACCTCCCGGTGCGGGCGCCGGACGGGACACCCCTGCTGTTCGAGACCTACCAGCGTCAGGCTGCGGTCGCGGCGACGGGCCGCCGCATCTGGGCGCCGTTCGCGGTCCTGCTGCTGGCCAGCCTCGGGCTCCTGTGGCTCGTCCAGGTGCCGCTCGCGTGGCGCCTCGACCGGCGGCTCCGCCGTACGCAGCAGGAGCGGGAGACGCTGCTCGTCCGTGCGGTTGAGGCCTCGGCGGACGAGCGTCGCAGGATCGCGGCGGACCTGCACGACGGCGTCGTCCAGGACCTGGCAGGGATCTCCTACTCACTGAGTGCGGCGGCACAGGCGGACGGGTCGCCCGAGATCCGCGAGACGCTGGACGCCACGGCGGTCGGGACGCGCGATGCCATGCGGCAGCTCAGGTCGCTCCTCGTCGAGATCCATCCGCCGAGCCTGCGGGCGAGTGGGCTGGAGGCGGCGCTCGCCGATCTGCTGGCCCCGCTCCGGGCACGCGGGATCCAGACCGAGTCGACGGTCGAGCCCGACCTCGAGCTGACCGACGAAACCGAGCGCCTCCTGTACCGCGCAGCTGCCGAGGCGATCCGCAACGTCCAGCGCCACGCCCGGGCGCAACGGGTCGTGCTGACTCTCCGCCGAGGCCCCGGGGGCGTCCGACTCGAGGTCGTCGACGACGGCGTCGGCTTCAGCGCCGAGGACGCCCGGCAGCGCAGAGCCGAGGGGCACGTCGGGATCGTGCTGCTCGAGGAGCTCGCGGCCGGCGCCGGCGCGACGCTCACTGTACGCTCGATGCCCGGCGCCGGGACGACCGTCGCGTTGGAGCTGCCAGGCCGATGATCCGACTGCTCATCGCCGACGACCACGCGGTCGTGCGCACCGGGCTCCGTCAGCTGGCGGAGACCTTCGACGGCGTCGAGCTCGTTGGCGCGGCGGCGAACGGCGAGGAGGCCGTCGCCCTCTGTGCGGCGCACGACCCGGACGTCGTGTTGATGGACCTCGAGATGCCCGTGCTCGACGGCATCGAGGCGACCAGGCGCATCAGGAAGGACCGGCCCGGTGTCGCGGTCGTCGTGCTCACCTCGTTCTCCGACCGGAGCCAGATCCTGCGGGCGCTCGACGCCGGCGCGACCGGGTACCTGCTCAAGGACGCCGCGCCCAACGAGATCGAGAAGGCGATCCGCGCCGCCGCGCGGGGCGAGGCGCCGCTCGACCCGCGGGCGGGGAGCGCGCTCCTCGGGGCACGAACGGCAGGCTCGCCGGCCGACGCGCTCTCGGAGCGGGAGCGCGAGGTACTCGCAATGGTCGCCCGAGGCCTGCCGAACAAGCTGATCGCCCGCGAGCTGTCGATCAGCGAGAAGACGGTCAAGGCGCACCTCACGAGCGTGTTTCGCGCGATCGGGGTCACCGACCGGACGCAGGCGGCGCTCTGGGCCGAGCGGCACGGCGTTCCCCGCGCGGAGTCCTAGGACCGAAGTCCCATTGCGCCTCACCGGGCGCGGCTGCACCATCGGGCCATGAAGCGCGCGGCTCTGCTCTGGTCCCTCGCGGCGCTCGTTCTCGCCTGCACGTTCCCCGGGCTCGCCGCGGCGACCGGCGACGACGGCGGCCCCCGCGACGAGGTTCGCGTCGAAGGGACCTGCTCGGGAGCTGCCGACGTCCAGTTGCGTGTCCGCCGGGAGGACGACGCCGAGCTCCGGGTGGACCTCGTGCTCGACGCCGGTCGGCGCGGGGAGCAGTGGACGGTCGTGATCGTGCACGAGCGCCGGCTCGCGTTCCGCGGCCGGCTGCGAGCGAGCGGGGGCTCCGGCAGGATCGCGCTGCGGCGTATGCTCGACGACCTCTTCGGACGCGACAAGGTGAGCGTCCGCGCCTCCGGCCCGCGCGGAGCGACCTGCCGCGCGTCCGCCGGGATCAGCGAGCCGGCGGAGCAGCGAGAGTCGCCCGGCCGGGGCTGACTACCCCGGCAGAAGGCCTCCTCTCGTCGGCGACGTCGTTGGGGCTTCCGTATCGTTGGCCCCGTGGCCTCACGCGTCGCCCACAGCGGCAGCGTCGTCCCCGAGGCGAACGCCCGCCACGAGCGCCTGGGGCTCGTCCCGCCGGAGCGGGGCTCGGAGCTCGCGCTCGACGCCCTGACCCTCGAGCCGGATGCCCCGCTCGACCTCCTGGACGAGCTGCACGACACACTGCTCTTCGTCCACGCCGGCTCGGGCTCGCTGAGCGGCGTCGCGCTCGCCGGGGAGACGGCCGGCTTCGTCGGCGCGGGCTCGCTCGCAACGCTGGAGGCCGGGTCGGACGGTCTTTCGTGCGTCCGGGCGACCCTCGGCGCTGCGACCGACCTCCACGCGCCGATGGGCGCCGCCGAGACCGCCGTCGCGCTCGACCACGTCGAGCCCGGCCAGGCCACGGGCGCGCGCTCCTTCCAGGTGCTGTTCGGCCCGCAGAACGGCTGCGTCCGCGCGACGATGTTCGTCGGCTACATCCCGCCCGGCAAGGCGCCGTGGCACTACCACCTCTACGACGAGATCGTCTGGGTGCTGCGTGGCGAGGGCAGGCTGCACGTGGGCGACGCGGTCGAGCCGCTCGCACCGGGCAGCGCGTTCCGGCTCCATCCGCGCGAGGTGCACATCGTCGAGAACACCAATCCCGCCGAGGAGCTCGCGGTGCTCGGGATCTTCACCCCCGCGGGCAGCCCCTCGGCGGCGTACCTCACCGCCGACGTCGCTGCGAGCTACGCCGTCGGCGGGTAGGCGCCCGCGCCGCGGCCGGAGTACGATCAGCGGGCGATGGGCTCGCCGGTCATCCTCGCCGTCGACCCCGATCCCGTGGCCCTCGGCGGCATCGAGCGGGAGCTCGTCGACCGCTACGAGCGCCATTACCGAGTCGTCTGCGTGGCCTCGCCGGCGGAGGCGCGCCACCTCCTGGCGGAGCTCGACGCGTCCGGCGAGCCGCTCGCGCTCGTGCTGACGGGGCAGGGCCTGGGCGAGGAGACGGACGTGCTCCTCGGCGAGGTGCGACGAGCCCACCCGCACGCGAAGCGGGCCATGGTCATCGGCTGGGGCGAATGGGGCTACCGCGGGGCGGGTGACGCGATCCTCGAAGCGATCGAGCACGGGCGGATCGACCACTACGTCGTCAGACCGGTGGCTCCGCCCGACGAGCAGTTCCACCAGGCGATCGCCACGTTCCTGCTCGAGTGGGCAGAGGAGCGACGGACGGCGCCCTACGCGATCCACGTCATCGGCGAATCATGGTCGGGTCGCGCGTTCGAGCTGAGGTCGGTGCTCGAACGCTGCGCGTTCCCACACGCGTTCTCCCTTGCCGACTCGGCCGAGGGGCGGAGCCTGCTGGGAGCCTCTTCCCCGGACGAGCTGCCGGTCGTGATCCTGCCCGACGGCACGACGCTCACGAATCCGAGCGACGTCGAGCTGACCCGGGCGACCGGCACGTCCGTCGAGCCCGAGGACAGCGAGATCGACCTGCTGATCGTCGGCGCCGGGCCCGCCGGGTTGTCGGCTGCGGTCTACGGCGCATCCGAGGGCTTCCGCACCCTTGTAGTCGACATCGTCGGTATCGGCGGGCAGGCCAGGTCGAGCTCGATGATCCGCAACTACCTCGGCTTCCCGCGAGGGATCAGCGGCGCCCTGCTCGCCCGGCAGGCGCACGAGCAGGCATGGATTCTGGGAGCCCGCTTCGTGTTCATGCAGAGCGCGACAGCTCTCCGGGTCGACGGCGACCGGCTCGTCACGACGCTCTCGGAGGCAGGGGACATCCGCGCACGCGCGATCGTGCTCGCAACGGGCGCCGAGTATCGCCGCCTCGGCGTCCCGGCCCTCGAGGCGCTCGGCGGCGCCGGTGTCTTCTACGGCGGCGCGGGCTCGGACGCGAACCGCGTGGCGGGCCGGGACGTCTACGTGCTCGGCGGCGCGAACTCCGCGGGGCAGGCGGCGCTCCACCTCGCGCGGTACGCCGGCCGCGTGACGATCGTGGCGCGCGCGTCGTCGCTCGAGGCGGGGATGTCGCGCTACCTGGTCCGGCAGCTCCGGGCGACGCCGAACGTCGAGGCCAGGCTCGGTACGGAGATCGTCGGCGGGGGCGGCGACGGCTGGCTGACGCACCTCGTCCTGCGCGACCGCGCGAGCGGTGCCGAGGAAACCGTGGCGGCCGACGAGCTCTTCCTCGCGATCGGCGCGCACCCACGCACCGACTGGCTGCCGGAGACGATCGCGCGGGACGACCAGGGCTTCTTGCTCACAGGCGCGGACGTGCCGCGCGAGCACGTCTGGCCGCTCGAGCGCGACCCGTTCCCGCTGGAGACGAGCATGCCCGGCGTTCTCGCCGTCGGCGACGCGCGGCACGGGTCGATCAAGCGCGTCGCCTCCGCGGTCGGCGAGGGCTCTGTCGCGATTCGGGTCCTCCACCGCCTGCTCGACCCCACGGCGAGCCCGGCCGGCGACGTGACCGGGTCGCGCGTCTAGCGCCGGAGCCCGCGCTCGATCATCCGCGCGAGATGCGCCGCGGTCAGCGGCTCGCCGGTGGCCTGCTCGACGAGCCCGTTCCACCGCACGGACTGGCCGGGCCCGAAGACACGCTCCGAGAGGAACGCGCCGGCCGCGGGACAGCCGACGAGCCCGCCCGCGTCGCGCTCGAGCGCGGCGCGCAGTTGCGCGGCGACCAGGTTCCCGTAGAGGTACGTGTGGTAGTAGACGGGGCTGCAGGCGACGTGGATCTTGGCCGCCCAGTCCGGCTCGGTACGACCCTCGGGCGGCGTCAGCAGCTGGTAGCGCGCGACGAGCTCCCACCACGTCGTCGCGAGGTCGGCGTCCGGGTCGGCGTAGAGCGCGCGCTCGAAGTTCGTCATCACGAGCACCCAGCGGGCGAACACGAGAGCCTCGGCCGCCGTCTGGCGGCGAAGGGCGGCGTCGAGCGCCTCGACGTCGCGCCCGTCGATCCCGACGACCTCGCCGAGCCACGACGCGTCCTGGGCGAGGCTGCCCATCATGATCGCGATCCCCTCCGTGACCGTCAGGTGCGTCTCGCGCAGGAGCCACGGGAGCGAGCGGTCGAGGCCGAGGTCGAACACACCGTGCCCGAGCTCGTGCAGCATCGTGTCGGCCCAGTAGGAGTCGTGCTCGACGTTCGCCAGCACCCGCACGTCGCCCTCGCGGTCGACGTCGATGCAGAAGGCGTGCTGGGACTTGCCCGGTCGCGGGAAGAGGTCGCTGCGCTCGATGATCGACCCCGTCTCGAGCTCGAGCCCGTCGAAGGTGCGGCGCGCGAGCTCGACGACGTCCGCCCCCGCGAAGAGATGGCTCGTGTCGAGCCCTCCCGTGACCGGCACCTCCTGGAAGAACACGTCCTCGTAGTGCCAGGGGCGAAGCTCGTCGACCGCGCAGCCGAACCGGCGTGCGAGCTCACCGTCCACCTCCGCCTTCCACGCGGCGAAGGGCGCAGCCGTCAGCGCGTCGCACTCCCCGAGCGTGGCGAACAGCCGGTCCTCGCGCATCTCCATCGTCTCGATCGCGAGCGCGAACCAGTCGCGATACCCCAGCCCGCGGGCCGCCTCGTTCCGGAGCCGGGCGAGCTCGCGGACGTCGTCGGCCACTGCGGCGCCGACCGTCTTCGACGCCTCCCAGGCCTCGCGCCGCGCCGCGACGTCGTCGCTCTCACGGAGAATCCCGCGGATCGCGTTGTCGTCCAGCTCGGCGCCGCGCACGACTCCGCGATGGCGCGCGAAGCGGGACTCGACCGAGGCCTCGAGCGCCACGATCCGGTGCCTGAGCGCCTCGGGCACCTGGTTCGGGACGAGGGCGTCGTGCAGCACGTCGAGCTGCCTGCGGGCGAGGCCCTCTGCGCCGTTGGCACGGGCGGACGAGACCGCGCCGTACAGCTCGCGGTCGGCCAGGGCGTCCGACAAGGCGAGCTCGGCTTTCACGCGTTGCCGTTCGTGGTCGTCTGTCGCAGCGGTGTTCGCATCCCACCAGGCGCGCGAGGAGGCGAGGTAGAGGGGCCGGATCGTCTCCTCGGCCCGTGCGAGCAGCGGCTGTGGGTCGCCCACGGGGCCGCAGGGTATCTACGATCGCCGGCGTGGGAACGGACGCGCACAGGGCGGCCGCCGCCGCGGAGGGCCCGATCCCGATCGGGATCGTGACCGTCAGCGACTCACGGACGCAGGAGACCGACACCAACGGGCAATGGCTCCGCGCGCGGATCGAGGCGAGCGGCAACCTCGTCTCGGGCTACCGGCTGGTGCGCGACGAGCCGGACGAGGTGCGGGCGGCGGTCGACGCACTCGTCGCCGAGGCCCGCATCGTGCTCGTGAACGGCGGCACCGGCATCTCCCGTCGGGACACGACCTACGACGCGCTCGCCGCGCTGCTGGAGAAGACCCTCCCCGGGTTCGGCGAGCTCTTCCGCCTGCTCAGCTTCGAGCAGGTCGGCTCGGCCGCGATGTTGTCGCGGGCGACCGCGGGCACCTACAGGGGCTCGGTCGTCGTCTCGACGCCCGGCTCGCCCAAGGCTGTCGAGCTCGCCTGGGAAAAGCTCCTCGAGCCGGAGCTGGCGCACCTCGCCTGGGAGCTCGGGCGGTAGCCCGGGCTGCGCGACGTCGTCGAACGGAAGGGCGCCTGCCGGGGCGCCGGTGGTGTCGTCCACGGTGACCGCCGAGGCGATCCCTCGGAGATCCGTTGCCAGGCCCCGTCGGTGGCCATGCCCCCGCCGGTTGCGAGGCGCCCATCGGTTGCCATGCCCCCGCCGGTTGCCAGGCCCCCGCCGGTTGCCAGGCCCCCGACGGTTGCGAGGCCCTGTCGGCTGCCAGACCCCGTCGGTTGCCAGACCCGTCGGTTGCCAGACCCCCGGGAGTCGTGCCGGGAGACGCCTGACACGAGCGGCAAGTTACAAGCTGTAACTTGCTCGCCCCCACCCGGGCTCCGTGCGGGTCGGATGGGTGCGCCGGGTCGCTTCCAGAGGGTTGCGCCGGCGCGGCCTCGGCCGCCTATCCTCCCTCGATGACCGCCGCCACGCGGACGCTGCCCTACGCCTGGTACGCGGATCCCGCCGTGCTGCGCGTCGAGCAGGAGCGCATCTTCGCGCGCTCGTGGCAGTACGCGGGCCGCGCCGACCAGGTCGCCGAGCCGGGGAGCCTGTCCCCGGCGTGGGCCGGCTCGCTTCCCGTCGTGCTCGTTCGTGGACGCGACGGCGAGCTGCGGGGCTTCGTCAACGTCTGCCGCCACCGCGGGCACGTCCTCTGCGACGCCGACGCCAGGCGTGAGACCATCCAGTGCCCGTACCACGCGTGGACGTACGACCTCGACGGGACGCTCCGGAGCGCCCCTCGGGCCGACCGTGAGGAGGCGTTCGAGACAGCCTCGATCTCGCTCGTGCCGGTCTCGGCCGAGGCGTGGGGCCCGTTCGTGTTCGTGAACCCGGACCCTGCTGCCGCGCCGCTCTCGTCCGCGCTCGGCGAGCTTCCGCGGCTGCTCACGGAAGGCGGCGTCGAGATCGACGCGCTCCGCTTCCACGCGCGCGCCGAGAGCGACGACTACGCCTGTAACTGGAAGGTCTGCGCGGAGAACTACCTCGAGTGCTACCACTGCGCGGTCGCGCATCCGAGCCTCGCGCGGACGATCGACGTCTCGCCGGAGACGTACGCGTTGCAGGGGGACGGGACGCTCCTCTCGCAGTTCGGCCCGCGGCGGGCCTTCGGCGGCGGCGCCTACGACACCGAGGGCTCCGTCGAGCGAGGACAGTTCCACTTCCTCTTCCCGGGCACCGTGGTCAACGTGATGCCGGGCCGGCAGAACCTCTCCATCGGCCCACTCCTGCCGCACGGGCCCGAGCGCACGTACCGGTTCCTCGACTACTTCTTCGGCGAGGACGCCGACGAGGAGTGGCGGCGCGGCTTCCTCGAGCTCGACGACCAGGTCGGCATCGAGGACCGGGCACTCGTCGAGTCCGTGCAGCGAGGGATCTCGAGCGGCGCACTCGAGTCGGGTGTGCTCCTGCCGGAGTCGGAGCAGCTGATCGCCCGCTTCCAGGCGCTCGTGCTCGAGGCGCTCGCGGACTGAAACCCTCGGTGTCCGACTTCAAGTCGGACACCCTGCCAACGCCGCTCCGCCGGATGTCCGACTTCGAGTCGGACACCTGTCCTGCGCCGGGCTCAGCCGGGGCGGACGAGGGGCTTGTAGGCGATGCGGTGCGGCTCGAGGGCCTCGGGGCCGCGGGTCTCGCGCACCCAGTCCGCGTACTCCTGGTAGGAGCCCTCGAACCACGTCACCTGCGAGTCCCCCTCGAAGGCGAGCATGTGCGTGGCCACGCGGTCGAGGAACCAGCGATCGTGCGAGATCACGACGGCGCACCCGGCGAAGTCGACGAGCGCCTCCTCGAGGGCGCGCAGGGTGTCGACGTCGAGGTCGTTCGTCGGCTCGTCGAGCAGCAGCAGGTTCCCTCCCGAGCGGAGCAGCTTCGCGAGGTGCACGCGGTTCCGCTCTCCCCCGGAGAGATCCTTGACGAGCTTCTGCTGGTCGCCGCCTCGGAAGTTGAACCACGAGACGTACTGGCGCGAGTTCACCTCCCGCTTGCCGAGCAGGATCGTGTCCTGGTTCCCGGAGATCTCCTTCCAGACCGTGTTCCCGCCCTCGAGCGCGCTCCGCGACTGGTCGACGTACGCGAGCTCCACGGTGTCGCCGATCTCGAGCGCGCCGCTGTCGGGCTGCTCCTCGCCGGCGATCATCCGGAACAGGGTCGTCTTGCCAGCCCCGTTCGGGCCGATCACGCCGACGATCCCGCCGGGCGGGAGGTCGAACGTCAGGTCCTCGACGAGGAGCCGGTCGCCGAAGCCCTTCTGCACGTGCTCGGCGCGGACGACGACGTCGCCGAGCCGCGGTCCGGCAGGGATGTGGATCTCGACGGCGTCGAGCCGGGTCGCCTGGTCCTCGGCGAGGAGCCGCTCGTACGCGGCGAGGCGCGCCTTCGACTTCGCGTGGCGCGCGGTCGGGCTCATGCGCACCCACTCGAGCTCGCGCTGGAGCGTGCGACGCCGGGCCGCGCCCTGCCTCTCCTCGGTCGCGAGGCGCGCCTCCTTCTGCTCGAGCCAGGACGTGTAGTTGCCCTGGAACGGGATCCCGCGACCGCGGTCGAGCTCGAGGATCCAGCCCGCGACGTTGTCGAGGAAGTAGCGGTCGTGGGTGACCGCGATCACGGTGCCGCGGTAGCTCTCGAGGTGGCGCTCGAGCCAGGCGACGGACTCCGCGTCGAGGTGGTTCGTGGGCTCGTCGAGCAGGAGCAGGTCGGGCGCGGAGAGGAGCAGGCGGCAGAGCCCGACCCGGCGGCGCTCGCCGCCCGAGAGCGTCGTCACGTCGCGGTCGCCCTCGGGCAGGCGGAGCGCGTCCATCGCGCGGTCGAGCGTCTGGTCGAGGCTCCAGGCATCGGCGCGGTCGATCCGCTCCTGCACCGTCGCCTGCTCTGCGAGGAGCGCGTCGAAGTCGGCGTCGGGCTCGGCGAACGCGGCCGAGATGGCCTCGAAGCGGTCGAGCAGGTCGCGCAGCTCGCGGACGCCGTCCTCCACGTTGGCGCGGACGTCCTTCGCGCGGTCGAGCTCGGGCTCCTGCGGCAGGAAGCCGACCGTCGCCTTCGGGTCGAGCTCCGCGACGCCCGAGGACGGCTCCTCGAGCCCCGCCATGATCCGGAGCAGCGTCGACTTGCCCGCGCCGTTCGGCCCGAGCACGCCGATCTTCGCCCCGTGCAGGAATGAGAGCGAGATGTTCGCCAGCACCTGGCGTTCGGGGCCGAAGAACTTGTCCGCCCTGTACATCGTGTAGATCACGTCGCTGCTCACGCCCGCGAGGCTAGCCGACGTCGACGCAGGCGCCGCTGTCGGACTCGAAGTCGGACACCAGCCTGGTGTCTGGCCTGTCCCACTGAAGTCGCACACCGGCTTGATGCCCGGCGCGTCCGACTCGACCTCGGACACCAGCCCGCGTGCGCCCGGTGTCCGACCGAAGTCGGACACCAGTCCGGTGCCCGGCGAGTCAGCCGCCGGTGCCCCAGGGTGTCCGACTTCAGTCGGACACCGTCGCCGAGCGCAGGACGGTGTCGCGTCGAACGCCCCCGTTTCGGTTAACGTGCCCGCCCGTGCGCCTCTCGCTCACGCCGAGGACGAGTGAGTTCTACGTCCTCTTCGCCCGCGCCGCCGAGAACGCCCTCGAGGTGGCCCGTCTCGTGGAGCGCCGGTTCCGCGAGCATCCCAACTCCGGGATCACGCAGGAGCAGGTGAAGGCCGCCGAGACGGTCAACGACGGGGTCACGCACGACATCATCACGCTGCTGAACACGCAGTACCTGACGCCGTTCGACAGGAACGACATCTACATGCTCGCGATCCAGATCGACGACGTGGTGGACGAGCTCGAGGAGGCCTCCGACCTGCTCGGCCTGTACGGGATCGAGCTCCCCACGAAGCACGCCGTCCAGCAGACCGGGCTGCTCGTCCGCGCCGCCGAGCAGCTCTCGATCGCCTGCGACAACCTCAAGGGCTTCTCGGGCGTCCAGGAGGCGCTGATCGAGCTGAAGCGGCTCGAGGACGAGGGCGACCGCGTGCTCCGCGACGGCCTCGCCGCGCTGTTCCGGGACGACGGGATCGACCCGCTGGTCGTGATCCGCTGGAAGGACGTCTACGACGGCCTCGAGCGAGCGCTGGACAGCTGCGAGACGGCGGCGAACACGATCGCGAACATCGTCGTCAAGAACGCGTAGGGCCGCCGGGTGGACCTGACTCTGTGGGCGGTCGTCGCGATCGCCCTCTTCTTCGACTTCACGAACGGGTTCCACGACAGCGCCAACGCGATCGCGACCAGCGTCTCGACGCGCGCGCTGAGCCCGCGGATGGCGGTGTTGAGCTCCGCGGTGCTCAACTTCGCCGGCGCGTTCGTCTCGATCAAGGTCGCGGCCACGATCGCGAAGGGGATCGTCGATCCCTCGGCGATCACGCTCGAGATCGTGATGGCGGGCCTCGTCGGCGCGATCACCTGGAACCTCATCACGTGGTTCTTTGGCCTGCCGTCGAGCTCGAGTCACGCGCTGATCGGCGGCATGATCGGCTCGGCGATCGCCGCCGATGGGATCGACGTGGTGCTGTGGGGCGGCATCTGGCACGACGTGCTGGTCCCCTCGCTCGCCGCGCCGTTCCTCGGGATCGCGTTCGCGTTCGCGCTCGTGCTCGCGATCACGTGGCTGATCGCCCGCCGCTCGCCCTCGAAGGTGAACCGCGGATTTCGCCACGCGCAGCTCGTCTCGGGCGGGTTCGTCGCGTTCACGCACGGGACGAACGACGCGCAGAAGACCATGGGCATCATCGCCCTCGCCCTCGTCGCGTCGGGCCACCTCGACGCCGACTTCACGCGTCCCCCGACGTGGGTGATCGCGTCTGCGGCCGTCGCGATGGCACTGGGCACGTACGCCGGCGGCTGGCGGATCATCAAGACGCTCGGCCAGCGGATCGCGAAGATCGACCCGCCGCAGGGCTTCGCCGCCCAGACCGCGGGCGCGTCGATCCTGTGGACCACCGCGCACCTGGGCTTCCCGGTCTCCACGACCCATACCGTCTCGGGCTCCGTCCTCGGTGCCGGCGCGATCCGCGGCTTCTCCGCGGTGCGCTGGGGCGTCGCGGGCAACATCCTCATCGCGTGGATCCTCACGATCCCCGCCGCGGCGCTGGTGGGCGCCGCGATGGAGCTCGTGACGCGGCTCCCGGGCGGTCACGTGATCGTGTTCCTGCTCGCCGTCCTGATCGCGGTCGCCGCGTTCGGCGCCCGCCGCTGGGAGACGCGCCGCCTCACCCCGCGCGAGCCGGCGCCGGCGGCGACTCCGGCCTGAGCGCAGAGCGGGCGAGGCACTGCGCTCGCCTGGACGGACGCGGCCCGGGACGCGCGGCGCCGGCGAGCGATTCGGCGGGGCTGCCTCCCCCCGCCGCGCACGCGAGCGATCCGGCGGGGCTGCCTCCCCCCGCCGCGCGGTCGAGAGCGAGACGCCGCTGCGCCGGTGCCGCAAGTTACAAGTTGTAACTTGCGGGTCTCGGCGCACGCGCTCCGCCGCGGCGCCGCTGCATCACCACCACGCGGGCATGGCGTGGATCGGCTGGCACGCCAGACGGACACGGCGCTGCCCGGCACGGGTGCGGCGCTAGTCGAGGTCGATGCGGTCGGCGCGGAGGTGCGCGAGCCGGGCCTCGCGGTCCTCGCGGAGGAACGACTCCATCGTCTCCCGCATCGTGGTGCCGTCGTACGCCCAGATCTCCGGGTGGATCAGAAGGTGCAGCCACTCGAGCTCGCCCGCGGCGAGCGCGGCATGAGGGCATTCGTCGTGCCGGCCGCCGTGGCTCCAGTGCTGGTTCGAGTCCGAGCGGAAACGGAGGGGGTCGTACCACGGCTCGCTCATCGCGTTCGTGGCGCCCTCGATCGGCTGCGTGAGGTACTCGCGGTCGGGGTTGTGCCACGCGACGGTCGGCTCGAAGCGTTCGTCGAGGTCGACGTGCGGCCAGACGGCGTGGTGGGCGATCCGCCCGCCGAGCTCGCGCAGACGTCCGATCGCCCAGTCGCCCTCGTCCGAGTCCAGGTTGTAGAACACCGACCGCGTCATCAGACACCAGGTCGACCACACGCCCGAGTCGGCCTCCACCTCCGCGACGCGAACCGCAGCGGCGAGAGACAGGTCGACGTCGTGCCGGATGATCAGGTCGCCACGCTCGGGCGGCCGGTCGAAGCCGGCCAGCCGGTACCCGCCCGTCTTCGCCGCTTCGAGCAGCTCGCGGTAGTGGTCGAGCGTGAATCCGCAGCCGCGCATCAGGCCGGCTCAACCTCGATGTCCACGAGCGCGGTGGCCGCGTCGGCCCGCTCAACGGCCTCGTCGCGCGTCTCGCCGGTCGCGATCACGTAGCCGCGACGGTCGGAGATGATCGTCACCGGCCTGATCGTCTCGCCCGCCTCCGCGTACACCTCCGCGTCCAGCACGCCGGGCGACGCCAGGACGTCGTCGAGCGGGCCGACGCGCGTCACGCGGCCCGTCGTCAGCGTGCCGGGCTCGGCAGTGAGGAAGCGGATCGCCACCGGCCGCTCGAACCGCGGGCGCAGGTCCTCGAGCGTCACCTGCTCTCCGAGCGAGAGCCGCAGCGCCACCTCGAGCAGGTCGATGCCGAGCGCGTGGCGCAGATGCTCGGCCATCATCCCGCCGATCCGCGCGGCGCACTCGACGAGCGCCACGCCTCCGGTCGGCTTCGCGATCAGCTGGGGAAACCCGATGCCCGTCTCGAGCCCGAGCGCCCGGACTGCGTCGGCCGCCACGCGCTCCGCCTCCGCGCGCCGGTCGCCCGCCACGCTCGGCGGGTAGACGTGGAGCCAGCTGACGCCGAAGCCGCGCCCGGGGGGCCGGAGCCGGTCGCAGAGCACGGTCGCGAGCACGTCACCCTCCTGGACGACCACGATCCCGTTCAGCTCCGTGCCCTCGACGTACTCCTCGAGCACCGCCTCACCGGAGGGCGAGGCGGCGACGGCGCCCGGGAGGCTCTCCTCCGCGTCGTCGGCGGACATGATCCGCGCGAGCCCGACCTGCCCGGCCGAGTCGGCGGGCTTGAGCACCGCGGGGAAGCCGATCTCCGTCGCAGCCCGCCGCGCCTCCTCCACCGTCCGCACGGTCGCGAACCGCGGCTGCGGCAGACCGGCCTCCGCGAGCCTCGTGCGCATCGCGAGCTTGTTCGTCAGCAGGCGCGCGGCGTCCACGCCGATCCCCGGCAGCTCCAGCGACTCGGCCAGCGCAGCGACCATCGGCACGGCGCGCTCTGCCTGCACGGTAAGCACGCCGTCGATCCCGAGCTCGCGCACCTGCTCGAGCACGGCATGCGGGCTCGCGAAGTCGACCACACGGGGTACGTCGGCCATGCCGAGACCCGGGGCGTCCGGATTGCGGTCGACGGCCACGACGCGGAGCCCGAGCTCGCGGGCGCGGCGGATGACCGAGCGCTGGTAGCGGCCGGCTCCGACGACGAGGACGGTCTTCATCGCGCGGCAGGCTACCGCTCGGGCGCCGCGCCCCCGCGGTGCAAGGGACGACCTACGCGGCGCAGTAGAGACGTGCGAGCGCCGCGGCGGCGCTCCCGTCCCCGAACACCTGCGCCGAGCCTCCGACGCGGCCGTTGAGCAGCAGGACGGCGACACGCGAGCCGTCCCCCGACACCCAGACGTTGGTCTTGTACCCGTTGCCGCCTCCGCTCCAGCCGTAGGCCCGCCCCGCGCAGCCGCTCGGCTGGCCGCCGTACCAGAGGCCCGCCCCGCGCAGCTCGACCAGCCACCGCCGGTCGAGCAGCTTCCCCTGCATCAATGCCCGCAGGAAGGCGGCCGTCTCCTCGGCGCTCGAGACGATCCCGCCGCCGGCGCCGATCGCGACGTGCCGGTCGGTGACGTCGATCGGCGCTCTGCCCGCCGCGAGCAGGTAGCCGCGCACGTGCGGCCCTGCGATCGGCCCCTGCGGATCGTACGCGGTGTGCTCGAGCCCGAGGGGCGCGAGGATGCGATCGTGGTAGAGCACGCCGAGCGGAGCGCCGGCAGCGCGGACGGCGATCAGCCCGAGCACGTCGTAGCCGATGTTCGAATAGTGCGACTCGGTGCCGGGTGGGAAGAGGAGCGGCTGCCATGCCGCCCAGCGGATCCACCAGACGGGGGAGACCTCGAGCGCGGGGTTCGCCGAGATGCGCCGCGCGAGCGAGTCCAGACGCTCCCTCAACCGCACGTCCGCGACGCGGGCGAGGTAGAAGGCGGGGCGTCGGCCGAGGTCGTTCGTGTCGATCAGCCCGCTCCGCATCGTCAGCAGCTGTCGAACCGTGATCTCGTCCCCGTAGGGGAGGATGCCGGGCAACCAGCGCTCGACGGTGTCGCCGAGGCTCAGCCGGCCCTCCTGCGCGAGCCGCAGGACGAGGCTCGCCGTGTAGATCTTGCTGACGCTCTCCAGCCGCATCCGGGCGTCGACCGGCATCGCCTTGCCGGCTCGCACGTCTCCGACGCCGGCCGACCCCAGCCAGACGTCGTGAGGGCCCGCAACGTAGGCGGTCGCCCCGGGTGCGACGGGGTCCGGTCCGGTCACGAGCCCGTCGAGGACTCGCTGGAGCTCCGGTCGGGCCGGCCGGTCCCCCGTGGAGAGGGAGCGCCCCGCGAAGACGGCGAGCCCGACGGCAACGAGCAGGCCGAGCAGGGCCCACAGCATCCACCACCCTTGGTGCCGGCGAGCCGGGCGCGGGAACGGCTGCGTGCTCGTGGACACCCGATCAGGCACCTCCAGTCGCCTGCACGCTCCCACGCGTCCCCGTCGCGCGCATCGGTGCTCGCACCGAGGCGCGGGTGGGGGAACTACCGACGCGGCTCGGGCCCGCGGAGCGGGCTACCGCTGGTCGCGACGCCGCGAGAACAGCTTCGCGGCGATGTTCATCACGAGCACGAACCCGATCAGGACGAGCGCCGCCGCCCAGCCGGCGGCCTGCTCGCCGGGATCGGGCGATTCCGAGAACACGAAGATGCTCACCGGGAGGGTCGGCAGCGCGTGCGTGACGTCGGCCGAGATCTGGTTCGCCGCGATCGAGGACGTGAAGAGGAGCGGCGCGGTCTCGCCGGCGACGCGCGCGACGGCGATCACGACGCCCGTGAGGATTCCCCCGATCGCGGACGGCAGCACGACCCCCAGCGTCGTCCTCCACTTCGTCACGCCGAGCGCGAGGCTCGCCTCCCGGAGGCTGCGCGGGATCACGTCGAGCACCTCCTGCGTTGCCCGCGCGACCATCGGCAGCATGAGGATGGCGAGCGAGAAGGCGCCGAAGACGGCGTTCTGGCCCCGACCGACGACGAGGATGCCGAAGACGAAGATGCCGACGACGATCGCGGGGACCCCGTTGAGGACGTCGAGCACGACGCGAAGGAGCTTGGAGACCCGGGGCCTCGCGTACTCGGCCATGTAGATGGCGACGAGGACGGCGACGGGGATCGCCATCACCATCGCCATGCCGACGATGATCGCGCTCCCCACGAGGGCGTCGGCGATGCCGCCCTGCTCGCCGAACAGCGGCCTCGGCTCGGTGAAGAACGAGAACGACAGCGCTCGAAAGCCCTTGGCGAGGACCGACCCGAGCACCAGGGTGAGGATGCCCACCGCCACCAGTGCGCTCGCGACGCCGAGCGAGGCGAAGAGCTTCTCCGTCACGCGCCGCCGGCCGAGCCCGTTCGAGCGCTGCGTGATGTCGTACCGGTCGCCGCCCGTGTCCGCCGTCGTGGTCGACATCAGTACGCCCTCCGTGCGCGCTCGAAGCGTGTGACGATCACCTGGGCGACCACGTTCGTGGTGAGCGAGATCACCATCAGGATCGCCGCGAGGTAGAGGATCGACCCGGCCTGGAGCACGCTCGTCGCGCCCTGATACTGCGCCGCGATGCGCGAGCCGAGCGTGTCCGCGGGCTCGAACCACGACGTCGGGATCACGTTTCCGCCGCCGATCACCTGGTTGACGGCGATCGCCTCGCCGAACGCCCTGCCGAGGCCGAGCAGGATGGCCGCCGCGATGCCCGGCGCCGCATACGGGAGCAGCACCTTGCGGATCGCCTCCCAGCGGGTGGAGCCGACCGCCAGCGACGCGTCGACGAGATCGGTCGGCACGCGCAGGAACAGCTCGCGGCAGATCGCCGAGGTGATCGGGATGATCATGATCGTCAGCACGAGCGCGGCCGGGAGCAGGCCTGCCTGCGAGGGCCGGCCGGAGAAGATCGGGAGGAACCCGAGCACGTCCTGCAGCCACGGCTCGAGGTGGTCCCGCACCCACGGGCCGAAGACGAGGATGCCCCACAGGCCGAGCACGACGCTCGGGATCGCGGCCAGCAGCTCGACCATCGTCGCGATCGGGCCGGCCAGCCGGCGCGGGGAGATCTCCGTCAGGAACAGGGCGATCGCGATCGAGAGCGGGGTCGCGAGGACGAGGGCGATCAGCGACGTCGTCACCGTGCCGTAGATGAACGCGAGCGCGCCGTACTGGTCGGTGACGGGGTTCCAGGCCTCGGTCCAGACGAACGAGAGTCCGAACTCCTTGATCGCGGGCCACGCGAGGTCGATCACCTTCCACGCGATCAGCCCCAGGAGCGCCGCCGCAGCGAGGGCCGCCAGCAGAGAGACGCCCTGGAAGAGGACGTCGCCCAGCCGGAACCCGCGGCGCCGGAGCTCCTCGGGCTCCGGCGCCGCCGGGGTGTATCCGGTGGACGTCATCCGATCAGTGCGCGTCCGTCGCGGGCCGCGCTACGCCCGGATCTGCTTGATCTGACGGTAGACGTACGCCTTGACCTGGTTCGGCAGCGGCACGAAGAAGAGCGGCGGCCCGAACTTCTGGCCCTGGGTCACCGCCCAGTAGATGAGCTTCCGCATCTCGGCCGCCTTCGAGCTTCCGTTCGTCGCGACGATCACGTACGTGAACGTCGAGATCGGGTAGGCGTTCTTCGGCGCCGTCTTCGGCGGGTCGACGACCTTCAGCTGCGCCGGGCCGGTGATCTTCTTCGGCAGCACCGAGACCGCCGAGGAGATGCCGCGGAGACCGGGCAGCGTGTAGTTGCCGCGGCGGTTCCGCACGAGCGCGAACTGCAGGTGGTTCTGGATCGAGTACGCGGCGTCGACGTACGTGATCGCCCCCGGGGTGTTCTTGACGACGCCGCTGACGCCGGAGCTGCCGCGCGCGCCCACGCCGCCCGGCCAGTCGACGGCCGTGTTGGTGCCGACCTGCGACTTCCACTTCGGGCTCACGGCCGCGAGGTAGTCGGTGAACGCGTACGTGGTGCCGGAGCCGTCCGAGCGGTGCACCGGGGTGATGTCCATGCTCGGCAGGTTCAGGTTCTTGTTCAGGGCCTGGATCTTCGGGTCGTTCCACTTCGTGATCGAGCCGTCGAAGATGCCGACGATCGCCGCCGAGTTGAGCTTCAGACGGCCGTTGACCCCCGGCACGTTGTACGGCAGCGACACGGCGGCGAGTGCCCACGGGATCACGAGGCAGCCCTTGCACGCGGCGAGCTGGTCGGGCGACAGGGGCGCATCCGACGCGCCGAAGTCCACGGTGCGTGCGGTGATCGCGGCGATACCGGCACCGGACCCCGTCGGCGAGTAGGTCAGGTTGTATCCGTAGGCCTTCGCGACCTCGGGGATCCACTTCGAGATGAGCGGGAAGACGAAGCTCGAGCCGGTCCCCACGATCGGGGTGTCGGTCTTCGCCTGGGGGGCCGCGGCCGCGCGGCCCCCGACGAGCGCGATCGCGAGGAGCGCGACGATCGCGAGCGTCGTTACGAGTGCCTTCTTCATGGTCGTCCCTCTCCCTTTCGTGCTGGTCCGTTGCGGTGTCGAGCTCGGGCGCTCACGGGCGCAAGGGTCGCTCCGCCGCGTCTGCCGGTGGGGCGCACGGTGGTGAACATGGGGTGACGGCGTGGTGAAGGGCCACGGGTCAATGCGACGCGTCCGAGAACTCGTGGAACTCGCCGGTGACCACGAAGGCGGTCTGCTCGCCGATGTCGACGGCGTTGTCGCCGATCCGCTCGATGCAGCGCGCGACGACGATCATCCGCATCCCCCACTCCTGGTTCTCGGCCGAGCCGGCGGACAGGACCTGGTCGACGACGCGTCGGTTCGTCCGGTCGATCAGCTCGTCCAGCTCGACGAGCGACCGCGCCCGCGTGACGTCCCGCTCGGCGAACGAGTCGAGCGCGACGCGCACCATCTCCTCGGCGCGGTCGCCCATCTCCTGGAGGCCCTCCGCCAGGTCGTGGTGCCGCTCGAGGCCGTGCGAGAGCTTCGTCAGCTTCGCGATCGTGACGGACTGGTCGCCGACCCGCTCGAGGTGGATGGAGTCGTGGAGGATCGCCAGGACGAGCCGCAGATCGGTCGCGACCGGCGACTGCTGGGCGAGGACCTCCTCGACCATCTTCTCGATCCGGTGGTAGCGGGTGTCGATCTCGTCGTCGAACCGGATCACCTCGTCGCAGAGCTCGATGTCCGCGCGCTCGAGCGCGTCCATCGCGCCGCGCACGGCGCGGAGCACGACGTCGCCCTGCTCCTGGAGGCTCGCCTCGAGCGTGTCGAGCTGCGACTGGAACTCGATCCGGGCCATCGGCGCCTCTACCCGAACCGTCCGGTGACGTAGTCCTCGGTGCGCTTGTCCGACGGGTTCGTGAAGAGCTTCGTCGTCGGCCCGTACTCGACCAGCGTCCCGTGGCGCCGGGCGCCGCCCTCGTCGACGTCGACGCTGAAGAACGCCGTCATGTCGGCGACCCGCGCCGCCTGCTGCATGTTGTGCGTCACGATCACGATCGTGTACTCGCGCTTGAGCTCGTGGATCAGGTCCTCGATCCGCGACGTCGAGACCGGGTCGAGAGCAGAGGCCGGCTCGTCCATCAGAACGACCTCCGGCTCGACCGCGAGCGCACGGGCGATGCAGAGCCGTTGCTGCTGGCCGCCCGACAGCGAGAGCGCGCTCTCGCGCAGGCGATCCTTCACCTCGTCCCAGAGCGCCGCGCTGCGGAGCGCCCGCTCGACCCGTGCGTCGAGGTCGCGCTTGAGCCCGAGCACGCGCGGCCCGAAGGCGATGTTGTCGTAGATCGACTTGGGGAAGGGGTTCGGCTTCTGGAACACCATCCCGATCCTGCGACGGACCTCGACCGGGTCGACGTTCGCGCCGTAGAGATCGCGTCCGTGGTACCGGACGCTGCCGGTCACCGCCGCGTCCGGAATCAGGTCGTTCATACGGTTGAAGCACCGGATCAGCGTGCTCTTGCCGCACCCCGACGGGCCGATGAAGGCGGTCACGAAGTTCTTGCGGATCTCCAGCGTGACGCCCGCCAGGGCGAGTACGCCCCCGTAGGCCACGTCGAGCCCCCGGACGTCGAAGACGACCTCACGTCCTCTCTCGTCCGCCGCTTCGGCGCCGGCGGCGAGCTGCGCGATGCGCAGGTTGTCGAGCTCTGGCGCTGTCACGGCCAATCCGGTACGAGTCTCGCGGCCCCGCCCTACCGGCGGGGCTAGGCACTGGTGAACGTCTGGTGTCGGAGTGGTGAAGGGCTACCTGCGAGCTCGGCCCTGGGCCTGGTGCTTCTCGCGTCAGCGAGAAATGCCCGTCGGGAACGTGCAGCGAATCTCCAGCCCGGCACCGAGGCCGCCGGCAGCCTCGACGGTGCCACCTGCCTGGTTGACGATGTGCTTCACGATCGCGAGACCGAGGCCGGTTCCCCGGGAGGCACGTGCACGGTCGGCGCGGAAGAACCGCTCGAACAGGCGCGACAGCTCCGCCTCGTCCACGCCGACCCCGTCGTCCGTGCCGCGCAGCACGACTCCGCCGCCCTCCAGCGCCACGGCGAGCGTGAACGTCGCGCCCGGGCCGGCGTAGCGGATCGCGTTCTCGGCGAGGTTCTCCGCGACCACCCGGAGCATGCGCGGCCGGAGCGCGACGGTGATAGCCGGGTCGCCCTCGACCACGAGGGCCACGCCGGCCCGGCGCGCGCGCTCCTCGAGGTCGCCGACGGCCGCCTCGAGCTCGGGCAGCACCGGCACGGCGCCGAGCGAGACGACGCGCGTGCCGGACTCGAGCTCGGAGAGGAACAGCACCTCGTCGATCAGCTCGCGGATCTGCTCGACCTCGGCCCGGGCGTGGTCGACCAGCGCGGGCACGTCCTCCCCGGGGAGCGCCGCCGTCTCGAGCAGGGCCAGGAGCCGTGCGAGCGGTGTCCGCAGCTCGTGCGAGACCGCCGCCGTGAAGCCGGCCCTGAGCTCCTCGTAGGCCGTCAGGTCGCCGCTGCGGCTGAGGTAGACGAGCCGCTCGCGCCTTCCCCGGAGGTCGTACGGCACGACGAGCGGGATGATCCCTCCCTCGCCCGAGAGCAGCCCGTCGGGGAGCCGCTCCCCCTCCCGCAGCCCCTCGATCGACTGGCGCGCCCTGCGGCTCGCGCCGATGACCCGGTCCGCGTCGTCCAGCACCACGACGGCTTCCCTGCTCTCCTCGAGGAGCGTGCGGCCGCGGATCGCGTCGCCGTCCATTCCACACGCGGTTCTAACAGACGGCTGACCCGGAGCTTGCGCTCGACACACGGGCAGCTCATGCGGGAGGGGGTGAATGGGGCCGACGCCCGCAGCAGACGGGCAGGCCGAGCGAGGGGAGACGAACGATGAGGATCAGGGCACTCGCGGTGGCAGCGGCTCTCGCAGGCTCGCTCGCGCTGGCGGCGGGCGCGCTCGCGGCGATCGTGGAGGGGACGGCGGGCGACGACAGCCTGCGGGGCACGGTGCACGCCGACGTGATCCGCGCGCACGACGGCAACGACCTCGTCGCCGCCCGGGCCGGCAACGATCTCGTCCGCGCGGGCGGCGGAGACGACGCGGTCGACGGCAACTCCGGCAGCGACATCGTCTTCGGCGGCGCCGGGAACGACAGGCTCGCCGGCGGCCACGCGAGCGACGTCGTCTGGGCAGGCTCCGGGAACGACACCGTGCGCGGCGGACCCGGCGACGACGAGCTGCACGGCGGCTCGGGTGACGACCTGGTGGCCGGGGGGCCGGGCGACGACAGCCTCTGGGCAGGCGCCGGCACCGACGTCCTGCACGGCGGGCCGGGGCGCGACACGCTGCACGCGCTCGCCGCCGACGGGAACCCCGACACGCTCGACTGCGGGCCGGGCAGGGACAGCGCGCTCGTCCGGCAGTCGGAGCGGTCGACGACGACGTTCCACGGCTGCGAGGTGATCGTGGTCGTCGTCGCGCCGTCCGCAGCGGACGAGGCCGCGGAGGCGGATCGCGACACCGACGCCGAATAGGTGGAGGGCAGCTCCGGGCTTCCGCCCGGAACTGCCAGTCGTCTTGAATCTAGGGGGCTCGCTCGCGAGCCCCCTTACCACCTCGTTACCATCCGTTCACCGTTCGTCGCCCGGCCGGGCGACATCCCGACGCGACACTACGGGCACGTGGCGAAGATCCTGATCATCGAGGACGACGACGTCATTGCGCGTGGCATGGCGCGTCACCTCGAGTCGGCCGGCTTCGACGCGCTCGGCGTCGCGAACGGCGAGACCGGGCTCGCCCGACTCCGCTACGAGCGCCCGGACGTGTGCGTGCTCGACCTCATGCTCCCGGGGGTCGACGGCTGGAAGGTGATCGAGCAGGCCCGCGCGGAGGGGATCGGCACGCCGATCCTCGTCGTCTCCGCCCGCGGGACCGAGCACGACCGCATCCACGCGCTCGAGATCGGTGCCGACGACTACCTGGTGAAGCCCTTCTCGATGAAGGAGCTCGTCGCCCGCGTCGGGGCGGTCGCGCGGCGCGGGACCCGTGCGCAGCAGCCCCGCCGCGGCGAGGAGATCGTGATCGAGGAGCTGAGGCTCGACCCGCGCAACGTCCAGGCGTACGTCGAGGGGCGCAGCGCCGACCTGACGCCGACCGAGTTCCGCCTCCTCTACGCACTCGCGCTCGAGGAGGGCCGCGTGCTCACGCGCGACGAGCTCCTGCAGCGCGTGTGGGGGCGCCGTGCGACCCATCGCGACCGGACCGTGGACGTGTTCGTCCGCAAGCTGCGCGAGAAGATCGACTCTCGGGCGCCGCGACACACGTTCCTCCAGACGCGCTACGGCGTCGGCTACAAGCTCGAAGCAGAAGCCAAGTAGGCACTTCTCTCGCTGCGCGCGAGAAGTGCTAGCGACAAGCCTCTCCACACCACGCCGTCCGGTGTCCGACCTCAAGTCCGACACCACCTCCCCACACCACGCCATTCGGTGTCCGACTTCAAGTCGGACACCACCTCCTCACACGACGCCATTCGGTGTCCGACTTCAAGTCGGACACCACCTCCTCGCACCACGCCATCCGGTGCCCGACTTCGAGTCGGACTCCTTCTGTTCCTCGCACCGCGGTGTCGGGCCAGAGGTGTCCGACTCCAGTCGAACGCTTTCAGATATAGTTAGCCTCACTAATGGTTAGTGAGGCTATTCTTTCGACGCACGAGCTCGCGGAGGAGCTGCGCCCCGTGGTCCTCCGGATCTCCCGACACCTCCGGCGCGAGACCGAGGAGCTCGGCGTCACCTCGCACCAGGCGACGCTGCTCTGGCTCGTGCGCACCCAACCCGGCCTCTCGCTGCGGGAGCTCGCGCAGGAGGAAGGCATCTCGGCACCGTCGCTCTCCGCGCACGTCGACCGGCTCGAGGCGCTCGGCCTGATCCGCCGCGTACGCTCGAACGACGACCGACGACGCGTCGGTCTGGAGCTGACACCCGACGGTCGCACGACCCTGAGGCGCGTGCGGGCGCGCCGCACCACCTGGCTGGCGGGACGGCTCGGCGGGCTCTCCGACGACGAGCGCGAGAGCCTCGCTCTGGCGCTGCCCGCCCTGCGGGCGCTGCTGGAGCCGGCCGGATGAGAGGCCCCGCGTCGACCTCTGACTCCCGCGCGCACCTGCCGCGAGCAGCCCGACTCCGCCGGGCGGGAGCGGCCGCCGGCCGCAGGCGGGCGTGAGCACGCTCGCGCTCACGTTGCGCGGCCGGACGTTCCGCTCGCTGCGGCATCACCGGAACTACCGCCTGTTCTTCACCGGGCAGCTCGTCTCCGTCGCCGGCACCTGGATGCAGAACATCGCGCTCGCCTGGCTCGTGATCCAGCTCTCGAGCTCCGCGCTCGCGGTGGGGACACTCGCGTTCTGCCGCTTCCTCCCGTTTCTCCTGCTGGGTCTGGTCGCCGGCGTCGTGGTCGACCGGCTCGACACGCGCCGCCTCCTGATCGCGACCCAGGCGACCGCAATGGTCGTCTCGATCGCCCTTGCGATCGTGACGCTGGCGGGCGTCGCAACGCTGCCGGTCGTCTACGCGCTGGCGACGCTCGGCGGGCTGATCCTCGTGTTCGACGCGCCCGGGCGCCAGACCCTGACGTTCCAGATGGTCGGCCCGCGTGAGCTGCCGAACGCCGTCGCGCTCAACTCGGGGCTCTTCAACGCGTCACGCGTCATCGGCCCGGCGCTCGCGGGGCTCATGATCGCGGTCGTCGGGGTCGGGCTCTGTTTCGTCGTCAACGCGATCAGCTTCCTCGCCGTGCTCGTCGCGCTCCGCGAGATGCGCGTCGACGAGCTGACGCCGGTGACCAGGAGCCGGGAGACCAGGGTGGTCGCCGGGATCCGCGAGGGCGTCGCGTGGTCGCTTCGCTCTCCGCTGGCGCTGACCGTGCTGACCGTCGTGACGATCGTGTCGACGGTCGGGTTCAACTTCAACGTGCTGGTCCCCCTGCTCGCGTCGCAGACGCTGCACGTCGGTGCGGGGATGTTCGGCATCCTCTCCGCCGGCTTCGGCCTCGGCGCGCTCGCCGGAGCGCTCGCCACCGCGACCCTCCGACGCGCGCGGGCCCGGACGTTCCTCGGCGGCGCGCTCGGGTTCAGCGTCACGATGCTCGCGCTCGCGCCCGTACAGACGCCGGCGGTCGCGCTCGTCCTGCTGTTCGCGCTCGGCCTCAGCTTCTCGCTCTTCACCGCCAGCGCGAACGCGCTCCTGCAGCTCGCCGCTCCGGATCACCTGCGCGGCCGCGTCGTCAGCCTGTATCTCTTCGCATTCGTCGGCCTGGCCCCGATCGGAGGGCTCGTCGCGGGCTGGCTCGCGGAGATCGGCGGCACCGAGCTCGCCTTTACGGTCGCCGGCTGCGCAGGCGTCGCGGCCGTCGGCTGGGCGTCTCTGCGCCTGCGGGCCGCCCGGGTCGAGCCCGCCTCTGCCTGAGCCATGCCTCGACCGGGGGACGGCCGGGGCACGAAACGCCGTGATCGACTACCGTGAGACTCCGGCATCGCACGGACGTGACCCCGCCGCCGCCGCGGCATCCCGGACGTGCGATGCCACTTTCCTTGGTCTCACGGGCACATCCCTGAAGCGGGCTGCCGGCTTCGCCGCCGCCCGTGCGGACGCCGGTCGGCGGGACGAGGCCGCTGGCTAGGCTGCCGAGCGTGACCGCCGAGCGTCAGCACTACGGGCTCACGCTCGGGATCCTGAGCCTCGCGGCCACCGCCTACGCGCTCCAGCAGACCCTGGTCGTGCCTGCGCTGCCGGAGCTCCAGCAGGAGCTCGACGCGTCGACCACCTGGGTGACCTGGGTCCTGACCGGCTTCCTGCTCTCGTCCGCCGTGCTGACGCCGATCCTCGGCAAGCTCGGCGATCGGTTCGGCAAGGAACGGCTGCTCCTCGCGTGCCTCATCGTGTTCCTCGTCGGGTGCATCGGCTGCGCGGCGGCGCCGGACATCTGGACCCTGATCGCGTTCCGCGTGGTCTCGGGCGCGGCGGGGGCGGTGTTCCCCCTCAGCTTCGGGATCATCCGTGACGAGTTCCCGCCCGACCGGGTGAAGGTCGGGATCGGCCTCCTCTCCGCGGTGTTCGGCGTGGGGGGCGGACTCGGGCTCGTGCTCTCCGGTGTCGTCGTCGACAACTTCAGCTGGCGCTGGTTGTTCGTGATCGGCGCTGCGGTGGTCGCCGTCTCGGTCGTGCTCGTCCATCTCTTCGTCCCGGAGTCGCCGGTTCGCTCCACGTCCCGCATCGACGTCCCGGGAGCGGTCCTCTTCTCGACGGCGCTGGCGACCCTCCTGCTCGGGCTGTCCGAGGGGGAGAACTGGGGCTGGACGTCGCCTGCCGTGCTCGGCCTGTTCGCGATCTCCGCCGTCGCCGCGGTCGTCTGGGTCGTGTTCGAGCTGCACGTCGACGAGCCCCTCATCGACATCCGCGTCCTCGCCGAGCGCGCCGTGTTGCTCACGAACGTGACCGCGCTCATCTCGGGCTTCGCGATGTTCGGCGCGTTCGTGCTCGTCCCGCGCTTCGTCGAGGCGCCGGGCGACCTCCCACAGGGAGTCGCGTCCCGGCTCGGCTACGGGTTCGGTGCGAGTGCGACGCTGACCGGCCTCTACTTGCTCCCGGGCGCGCTGCTGATGCTGTTCGCCGGGCCGCTGGCCGGCCTGCTCGGCCGGCGTGTCGGCTCCAAGTGGCCGCTCGCAATCGGAATGGCCCTGATCGCGGCGTCCGCCTCTCTGCTCGCCGTGCTCCACGGGGAGCCGTGGAACATCGTCCTCGCGATGGCCGGCCTCAGCGTCGGCGTCGGCTTCGCGTTCGCGGCGATGGCCGCACTGATCGTCGAGGCGGTCGCGCCGACGGAAACCGGGATCGCGACGGGGATCAACACCGTGATGCGCACCGTCGGAGCCGTGATCGGCGCACAGGTCGGTGCGGCGATCCTGACCGCCGACACGGTGGCCGGGTCACAGGTGCCGAGCGAGAGCGCCTACGTCGCCGCCTTCGTGCTCTCCGCCGCCGCGGCCTCGGTCGCGGCCGTCACCGCCGTGTTCGTGACGCCCGCCCGGAGGCAGCAGGTCGCCGTCGCGGTCGAGGCCGGCTGATCTCAGCGGCGACGACGCCACGAGCGTCCGGCCCGGTACTGCCACTGCTCGATCTCGTCGGCCAACTCCTCCGGATAGCCGAGCGACGAGACGATCTCGGCGATCGCCGCACGCGACTCGGCTCGCGCCGCGTCGGGACGCGTCGGGGAGACCGCAGCCGTCACGGTGGAGACGAGCTCCTCGACGGCGAAGGGCTTGCGCAGGCAGGCCACGGCGCCGGCCTCCAGCACGTCGTTCGCGAGCCGCGGCGAGCGTCCCGTCAGCGCGACGATCGGGACGTCGCGCTCCTCGAGGATCCAACGCGCGGTCTCGACGCCGTCGAGCCTCGGCAGGCCGAGGTCGAGCACGATCACGTCGGGCGAGTGGAGCCGGGCGAGCGCGACCGCCTCGAGCCCGTCGCGGGCGCTCGCGCAGACGTCGTAGCCCGCCTCCTCGAGCACGAGGCGCAGATCGGAGCGGACGATCGGGTCGTCTTCGACGGTGAGGACGGTGGCTACTGCGTTCACGGACGTTCCTTTCGGTCGCTGGACCACGAAAAAAGGCCCCGGCACGCGTGTCGCGCGCGAGGCCTCGAAGCCGATGCGGCCAGCGTCGTCGCCGACCGTCGTCCTCATGGTAGCTCAGACGTCGGCACCTCCCGCCGCCGCGCCGCTGGGACGGCTACGAGATCGACCAGGTGTCGGCGCCGTGCAGCAGCGTGGCGAGGTCGCCTTCGCCCCGCTGCTCGACCGACGTCCGCACCTGCTCGTGCACGAGGTCCTCGTACACCGGTCTCGACACCGACCGGAAGACGCCGAGCGGCACGGCTCCCGCCGACTCCCACGTCAGGCGTGCGAGCGCGAAGGCGAGCCCCGGGTCGTCACGGAGCGGATCGTGGCGCAGGAGCCCGCCGACGGACGCGTCGACGATCTCGAGCGTCCCGTCGGGCCGCATGCGCACGCCCTTGTCGCCCCACCGCACCTCCTCGCCCGCGCGGAGATAGAGGCGATTGTCCTTCTCCTCGCGCACCGTGTCGAAGGCACCGTCGTTGTAGATGTTGCAGTTCTGGAGCACCTCGACGAACGCGGCGCCCCGGTGCTGGGCGGCGGCGCGGAGGACCTCGAGCGAGCCCTGCTTGTCGGTGTCGATCGCCCGCGCCACGAACGTCGCCTCGGCTCCGATCGCGATCGACAGCGGGTGGAACGGCTGGTCGACCGAGCCGAGCGGCGTCGACTTCGTCACCTTCCCGAGCTCCGAGGTCGGCGAGTACTGCCCCTTCGTGAGCCCGTAGATGCGGTTGTTGAAGAGCAGGATCGTGATGTCGACGTTCCGCCGCAGCGCGTGGATCAGGTGGTTGCCGCCGATCGAGAGCGCGTCGCCGTCGCCGGTCACGACCCACACCGAGAGATCCGGCCTGGCCGTGGCGAGGCCGGTCGCGATGGCGGGCGCCCGCCCGTGGATGGAGTGCATCCCGTAGGTCTCCATGTAGTACGGGAAGCGGGCGGCACAGCCGATGCCCGACACGAAGACGAGGTTCTCGCGTGGGACGCCGAGCTCGGGGAGGAACGACTGGACGCCGGCGAGGATCGCATAGTCCCCGCAGCCGGGGCACCAGCGCACCTCCTGGTCCGACTTGAAGTCCTTCGCCGTCAGCTGCACGAGCCCGTTGCCGCTCATGTCCCCTCCACCATCGTCGTGATCGCCTCCTCCAGCTCGGCGGCGCCGAGCGGCCGGCCCCGCACGCGGGTGTACGAGACCGCGTCGACGAGGAACTCGGCGCGCAACAGCAGCGCGAGCTGGCCGAGGTTCATCTCGGGGACGAGCACCTTCGGGTAGCGGCGAAGCACCTCGCCCGTGTTGCTCGGGAACGGGTTCAGGTGGTGCAGGTGCGCCCGCGCGACGCGTAGGCCGCGCTTGCGCACTCGCCGCACACCGGCAGCGATCGGCCCGTAGGTCGAGCCCCAGCCGATCACGAGCAGCTCCGCGTCGCCGTCGGGGTCGTCCAGCTCGAGCTCGGGGATGTCCGTCGCGATCCCCGCGACCTTCCGGGCACGGAGCCGCACCATCAGGTCGTGGTTGTCCGGGTCGTATGAGATCGCGCCGGTCACGTCCGCCTTCTCGAGCCCCCCGATCCGATGCTCGAGCCCCGGCGTGCCGGGGATCGCCCAGGGGCGGGCGAGGGTGTCGGGGTCACGACGGAACGGATCGAAGGGCCCGTTGCCGGGCTCCGCGAAGCCGGTCGAGATGTCGGGCAAGTCGGCGACGTCCGGAATCAGCCACGGCTCGGAGCCGTTCGCGAGGTAGGCGTCGGAGAGCAGGTAGACCGGCGTCCGGTACTTGAGCGCGATGCGGGCCGCCTCGATCGCCGCCTCGAAGCACTGCGACGGGCTCGAAGCGGCGACGACGGGAACCGGGCTCTCGCCGTTGCGGCCGAAGAGCACCATGAGGAGGTCGGCCTGCTCCGGCTTCGTCGGCATCCCGGTCGAGGGGCCTGCACGCTGGATGTCGAGGATCAGAAGCGGGAGCTCGAGCGCGATCGCGAGCCCGACGGTCTCCGCCTTGAGCACCACGCCGGGCCCGGCCGAGGCCGTCACGCCGAGCGCACCGCCGAACGAGGCGCCGACGGCGGCCCCGACCGCCGCGATCTCGTCCTCGGCCTGGAACGTGACGACGCCGAACTCCTTGCGACCGGCGAGCTCCTCGAGGATCGACGACGCGGGCGTGATCGGGTAGGCCCCGAGGAACAGCGGCAGCCCGGACAGCTTCGAGGCCGCGATCAGGCCGTACGAGAGGGCCGTGTTGCCCGTGATCTGGCGGTACGTGCCGGGCGCGAGCGGCGCGGGCGCCACCTCGTACGAGATCGCGAAGTCCTCGGACGTCTCGCCGTAGTTCCAGCCGGCGCGGAATGCGCGCGTGTTCGCCTCCACGATCTCCGGCCGCTTCGCGAACTTCCGCTCGATGAACGCGATCGTGCCCTCCACGGGCCGGTGGTAGAGCCACGACATCAGCCCGAGCGCGAAGAAGTTCTTCGAGCGCTCCGCCTCGCGCGGCGTGATGCCCTCGATGCCTTTCAACGCGCCGACCGTCATCGAGGTGAGGGCGACCTCGTGGAGGTGGTAGTCGTCGAGCGAGCCGTCCGCGAGCGGGCTCTCCTCGTACCCCGCCTTCTTCAGGGTGCGGTCGCCGAACGCGTCGGTGTTGACGATGATCGTGGCGCCCTTGGGGAGGTCGCCGAGGTTCGTCTTCAGCGCGGCCGGGTTCATCGCGACGAGCACGTCCGGCCGGTCGCCGGCGGTGAGGATGTCGTGGTCGGCGAAGTGCACCTGGAAGCCCGAGACGCCCGGGAGGGAGCCGGCCGGCGCGCGGATCTCGGCGGGGAAGTCCGGGAAGGTCGCGAGGTCGTTGCCGAGCGTCGCGGTCTCGCTCGTGAAGCGGTCGCCCGTCAGCTGCATCCCGTCACCGGAATCGCCCGCGAAGCGGATGATCACCTGCTCGAGCTGCTCGACCTTCTTCGTGGCCACTCCCTGCAGGGTAGCGCGGCCGTCCGGTGACCAGCCGCGTGGCGGACGCTGCGTGCGCTTACGCGTCCGCCGGTGTCGAACTCGAAGTCCCACACACGGCCATGCGGTGTCCGACTTCAGTCGGACACCAGTCGTCTACGAGACAGCCGTGCGACCCGCAGGTGTCGGACCCGAAGCCCGACACCGCTCGTCTCCGACCGGCCGGCGGACGAGCCGGATCCCCCACGCGGCGCCGGAGGCGAACAGCTCGTCGGGGTCGACGTCGCCCACCCAGCCGAGGAAGTGCCTCTCGGGGTCGTCGGGTGTCGAGCCCTCGACCGCAAGCCGCGTCACCCGCGGGCGCTCGGCGCCTCCCGCCGCGAGCTCCTCGCGCCGACGCTCGGCCTCTTCGGCCGCAGGTCCCTCGGCGTAGCCCTTCGCCATGGGGACAGTGTGCCGCCAGCGCGGCGTCTCGTGACGTTCCGTCCGACGCCGGCCGCCCCCCAGGAGGGATTTGCGGAACGCCCGTATGGGTTGAACCCGTCGAGCACACGAGGCGGACGCAGTTGGCCCATCTTGGTCCATCGCGGGATCCGAGCTGCCGTAGGCAGTTGCGGCGGCGAAGCCGACGCCTTCAGGGATCTGCCCCCGCCGCAGGCGGGGGATCAAGCGGCAGGAATCCGCGCGAGCGGATTCCCG